>ENA-UPSA01000493-UPSA01000493.1-bioreactor-metagenome-genome-assembly--contig:-NODE-493-length-56810-cov-49.299498_pt1 | contig 56810 bp, 47 predicted proteins | sample MGYA00238183_ERZ773288 | MGnify/ENA primary metagenome ERZ773288 (study PRJEB29028, sample SAMN07631243) | bioreactor metagenome | isolation source: Switchgrass digestor | place: USA: Dartmouth... | reverse complement strand
GTGTTAATAATGCGAGGTATTCTTTAAGATTATCGGTAGTCATACAATCCCCCTTCTTTTAATTGATTATTATAATAATAGCAAATATTTCTCGTTATTAATAGTATTTTTTATAAAAATTACTCAACTTTTAGTTGTGCTTTTTAGACATTTTTTATGATTAAAAGGTTAATTAAACATTTTTACTTTTTTATAAAAATATTATTGTTTTTCGATAATTTTATGTATATAATATTACTAGAATTATCGAAAAACGATAATTTTATGAGGAGGGTTTTATGCTAACTAAAATCTTCTACCATTTCTACGATTATAAGAAAAAACCAATAAACTTAATATCGTGTATATTACTCGCAATTGTACTAGTGATATTAGGATTATTTAATAGTTATTCTACAAATGAAAGCACTTTTTCTAGAAGTGAACGAGCAATTATCATCGATATTACTCTCTATCCCTTTATACTAATAAGCAAACTATTGAAATCATTAGCTTTAGCTAGTTCAACAGGAAATCTTATCGCAATAATCATATTGGGACTAATATGTGCCTTGCCTTTAATTAGTTATGTTAGTCGCTGTATCATTACAAGGAAACACTTTTCATTAGGTAGTTTTACTTTTAATATCATTTTAGGCGCAATGATTGGTATAATTATTTACTATTTAATTAATCCTTCGTTAATATCACTACCAAAAGAATTAGCAGAAATCTTAAAGTATGAATATGTTGATGATTTAATTAAGAAAGCATTAGATGATTTTCGCAAAATATTCCTCTGGGTCTTAGTTATCGTTTTAATCCAGATAATCATTCTCTATATTATCTACTATTTAATAAACATTAATAAAAATAATCTAAACCTATTTAAAGCAGCTAAATATTTTTTAATGTTCCAAAGAATATGTTATACAATTCTCTTTATTATAGCTTTCTTTTCACTCCCAGGAATGTTCAAAAATGATTTAATCGGATTAATTAATGCTGAATTTGGTATATTACATATATTTGTATTAATTATAGTAAAATATTCATTCTTATATCTTATGACTTTTCTGATGCTAAAAGTATTACGCACCATACATGATCTCTTAGTAAACTTCACAAATGAAATCCTCTTTTCGGTTGAAAATGTGATAATACTTAAAAAATGTAGTCGATTATTCCTTATTAACGCTATCGCTAGTTTCACTTATCAAATAATATGGAACATTTATCAATTCATTAATAAAAGCAATATCCCCATTGAAGACCTTAAGTTTATCGTTGGCTTCCCTTATGCTTCACTCTTCCTCACACTCCTCTTTTACTTGTTAGCTCTGGTAATGCATCAAAGTTACGAAATTTATACAGAAAATAGTTTAACGATCTAATATGAGTATCTACGTTAATTTAGATGAGATTATCAAGAAAAATAATATTACTTCCAAAGAATTAGCGGAACTTATAGGCATTACCGAAGCTAATCTATCTATCCTCCGCAGTAACAAAGCAAAAGCGATTCGCTTTTCTACTTTAAATAAATTATGCAAAATTCTTCAATGTGAACCAGGCGATATTTTGAAATATATAGATGATAATGAGGAAGGAGAGGAAAGTGAAGATGAATAAATTATGTAAAACTCTTATTTTTCTTTTCACATTACTCATATTAATGGGGTGTCAACTAGTAAAAAACCATCCACTACAAAAGAAACTTCTTTAATCCCTTATGCAACTAAAATAAAACTAGATGATGATACAGTTGATTATTATGTATTTAAAAGAGACTTTTACAATATCAATCAAAATAACGATATAGAAATTGCCTTTTCAACAACTACCTTTATTATGTCCCCATATACTTCTGTAATGGACTATAAAAATTACATCTTTAGAGGTTATTATCGATTTGATAGAGACCGGTATCAATGTGTAACATTAAGTTTTATTTTCTTAAATGAAAATGACGAGTATGAAGAAGGTACGCCTGAAACTTTTTGTGGTGATGAGGCACATATAAGTTATAATTCAGTCTATAATGATAACGTCATCCTTCGTTTTATGGATGTTGATTACCTCGAAAGCTTAGAAGTCGTCGAGTTTGATAATGATAACAACAAGATACTAGTTCATACAATTGATCTAACCAAAGATAATATTACCCTTGCGATTTCTCAAGATATTAAAGATATTATCATTCGCGAAAAATATATTGATGCCAATGGTGAAGTATATTACAACATTAAACGATTTCCCCATGAATGGATAGAAGTGGGGAAACATGAAATCTTTTATCTAGACAAAGAAAATAAACGTCAATTTATTAAGTTAAGTTTTACATTTAGGAACGAGGGCGAATCAGCATGAAACGAATGATTATAATTTTTACCGTCTTAATTACCATTTGCGTTATGTCTAGTTGTAGCATTTTAAAAAAATTAATCGGACCAACACAAACGTCCACAATCTACCTATTAGTGACTATATTGGTATAAAAATCACACTCTTAGACGACACATTTGAAAACTCAGTGGATGAGTACTACTACGTTAATGGTGAAAAAACTCCATACATCCATGATATAGTTGTATTAGGCAATTATGATTTTGACGTTCATCATGTCAAACATCTTATTGATGTTTATACATCGAAAAAATTTAATTGTTATAAAATCGCAACATTAATTAAAGAAAGCAATATAATCAAAACATTAGATTCATCTGATAGTTCGTGTTCAAATGTAGATGGAAGAGATCTTATTTCATATAGAACCATTACCTATGATTATGTAAGTAACAATAGGAAAGAAAGAATTACCTTTAATGTAACTATATTAATTGTTCCTGAACTTATAAAATATACCTTAATTGAGTATGACCAAAACCATAATAAGATTGTTTCTAACACCTATGATATAAGTAATTTACCAACTGAATATACACTTAATTCCAATACAGCCTATTGTCGCATTATTCATGAATACAAACAACTTACTGAGACTAAAGTTATTGAAAAAATTGTTGATCGTAACCAAATAGCTGAAGGATATAGCGATTATGTATATAATCTTATCAAAGATAACGAACGAAAATTTTACGAAATTAAATTAATAATATGATACGATTATCCTAGGTTTAAGTATATTATTATGTAAAAACAGATTTAGGAGGAATTATGTTAACCAAAATTTTCTACCATTTCTATAATTACAAGAAAAGCGCGCTTAACCTAATATCGTTTATTCTACTTGCAGTTGTGTTGGTAGTATTAGGCTTAATAAGTAACTTTACCGCAAATAGTATCTCTGTTATCTTTGAAGTTATCATGTATCCTTTTAAACTGATAAGCGATTTACTAAGGTATCTATCTTTATCTGGTACAGTAGGTAACCTCATTTCGTTAATCATCTTTGGTTTAATCTCGCTATTACCATTAATTCTATATGTTTATCAAACATTAAAAAGTAAACATCGAGTTAACATCGTTAGTTTGGTATTTTATCTTATTATTAGTATACTTATCGGAGTAATCATATATTATTTGATTAACCCTGTACTAATAACCTCACCTCTAGATAACTTTGATTATTTAAAAGATATCTTACAAATCTATCTTGATTATTATCGTAAAACTATTCAACTAGGTTTAATCTTTATCACGCTTATCATTGTCGTTTTATATCTTACTTATCGTTTCTTAGTAAAAACAAAACAAACATCTCTAAACCTCTTTAAAGCAGCTAAATATTTACTAGTGATTCAAAGACTTAGTTATACCATCCTCTTCATCATAACCTTCTATATTTTACCAATACTAATTAAAAGTGAGGTAAAAGGTATAGCGGATATTCAACATGGAAAAGGGCACATGATTTTCTTAATCTTTATCAAATATGCATTTTATTACTTGATAACGTATCTATGGTTTAAAATATTACGTAATATCCATGACCTATTAACTAATTACACCCAGGAAATCCTTTTCGAAAAAGAGAATGTCGTCTTATTCAAAAAATGTAGCGTGCTTTTCTTAAATAATTTCATCGCAAATCTTACTTATCAACTAATTTACAATGCATATCAACTAATCTTTAAGAATTACATTCAAAACATCAGTTTATCCTTTGACTTCCCTTTGAGTTCACTTGTACTCACATTAGTGTTTTATTTACTAGCCCTTTGGATGCATCAAAGCTATGAAATCTATACAGAAAACAAGCTTACAATTTAAAGAACGGGAGAGAATTAAACTATGTTCAAATGGATCAAATATTTACTTCTTCTATTTACTATCTTTGTCTTAATTGGATGTCAACTGGCAGTTAATACTTCTTCTAATACTACGTCAACTATTTCTAGTAAATATGACAAACCCTATGCGTTACAAATCAAATTAGATGAAGATACAATTGATTATTATCTTATTACTCTATTTCACGACTTTACTGAAGAAGATTTACTTTCATCAAGTAATTTTATAAAAGATATCCACATAAGTATTATTTACAGTGACCAAGAACACATAACTGCTACTTATCTTTTTGATCGGGATCGTTATGAATGCATTACGCTAAGTTATCTCTTCTTAAACGATAATAAAGAAATAATCGAGGGGCCAGAAGAAACCTTCTGTGAAGACCAGGCTTATTTAACATATAATTCATCAACTTATTTACATACCGTTACATTAACATTAAAAGATGTTGATTATCTTGACAATATTGAGATTGTAGAATATGATAATGAGTTCAATAAACTTCGAAGTAATACCTTAGAACTATCGCAAAAAGAGATATCATATGTAATCTCTAAAGATACAGATAAGTTTCTCATTATCCAAAAATACATTGATGCGCATGGTGAAGTTTATTATCTGCGCGAACATTTTAATCGCAGTAGTATAGAAAAAGATTATTTTGACTATTTCTATTATACAGTTGTAAGTTTAAATCAAACAAATGAGCGTCAATTGTCTATTATTAAATTTACAATAGAAGATGAGGATATATGATGAAAAGATTATCTTTAATTCTTTTATTTCTATTATTATCCTTTTCTATCGCTGGTTGTAAGGTAGCTAAAACAACTACAACAACCACCAATCAATCGATAGAACCTTTCAAAGAATTTGTGGGAGTAAAGATCACATTAATGGATAAACCTTCTTATGAAAACCCCAATTATGTTCATGACTACTATTATATTGGTGAAGATTTAAGTCCTTACATTTATGATTTAAAAATCAATGAATATATCGATGACGAGAACGCTGAAGTAACTGAATATCATATCTACTACCATATGACACCTAAGTATTATTGCTTTACTTATTCAATATTAATAAAAGAAAATGACGAAATAGTAGAACATGAACAACTCATTCCTCATTGTACTTATGGTCAAGTTATTTCACAAGTAACACGAAGTATAAATTATGGCTATAAAGTAAATGATATTAATAAAAAAATTATCTTTAAATTAACCTTCACACCAATGCCAGAATTAATCAGTTATACTGTAACTGAGTTTAATGATAACAATGAAAAAATAAATACTACCACCATTACCTTAGATGACTTAGATGATCTACATCAAGAAATAATTCTTAGTGACGATACCGCTTATTGTATCATCAATTACGAGTATAATGATAATATAGTTGCTACACCTAAAACCGATACAAAAATAATTGGACGAAATACCATTATTAAAGGATATACTCACCGAATTTATACCGTCATCAATGATGGTGAACGAGCATATTATGACATAACAATAAAATATGAAGAATGAGAAATAAAATATCGAATCATTCGGTTCGATATTTTTTGTTAAATTGAATTTTTTTATAATGTTTGTTATAATATTGAGGTTGTAGTATCTTATACGGAGGAACTTATGATACAAGTTCAAGGAATATCGAAAACATTTTACATCGCTAAACGAGACAAAGGCGTTATCGAGGCACTTAAACATCTAGTTAAACGGGAATATGCCGCTGTAAAGGCCTTAGATAACGTCTCTTTTAATATTAAGCAGGGGGAAATTGTGGGCTATATTGGTCCTAATGGAGCTGGTAAGTCCACTACCATAAAAATAATTAGTGGTATCTTAGTGCCTGATCAAGGAACCTGTAACATCTTAGGATATACCCCTTGGAAGGATCGGAAAGAATATGTTAAACATATTGGTGTTGTTTTTGGCCAACGCACGCAATTATGGTGGGATGTTCCAGTAATTGATTCGTATGAACTACTGAAAGATATTTATAAGATTCCAACTAATACCTATCAAAATAATCTTGAACTACTTACAAATACTTTAGAACTAAAAGAATTATTATATAAACCAGTTCGTCAACTTAGTTTAGGGGAAAGAATGCGCTGTGAAATTGGTGCTTCCTTGTTACATGATCCTAAGATTTTATTCCTTGATGAGCCCACTATTGGTTTAGATGCAGTATCGAAAAAAGCAGTTCGTAATTTCATTAAAACGATTAATCAAGAGAAACAAGTAACGGTAATCCTTACTACCCATGACATGCGCGATATTGAAGAACTGGTAAATCGCATCATTCTCATTGGAAAAGGTAAGATTTTACTAGATGGCTCATTAAATGAAGTAAAATTAAAGTTCGGTGGCGAAAAAACGATATTAATAACTTACTCTAATCAGCATAAACCATTTGATTTCCCCGTTGAAAGAATTAATGGTAATCAATTACGGTTGTTAATTGATACAAACAAACAGTCGCTACCGCAAATCATTGATATGGTTTCTGAGTATGTTCAAATTGAAGATATCGACATTAATCATCTGCCCATAGAAGATATCATTGTGAAACTATATAAGGAGTATCAGTTATGAGGAGTTACTTAGCCCTCTTTCAGATGCGATTTATCCGCGGTTTACAGTATCGCACTGCTGCTTTAGCGGGAATTTTTACCCAGTTCTTTTGGGGCTTTATGCACATCATGATCTTTGAAGCTTTTTATACTAGTAGTAGTGCTACGCAACCCATAAATTTTCATCAATTAGTTAACATGTTGTGGCTACAACAAGCGTTTCTCGCATTTATCATGTTGTGGTTTCGTGATAATGAAATAATTAATCAAATTATTAAAGGTGACATTGCGATCGAACTCTTACGACCAATTAAGCTCTATGAGTTTTGGTACTCAAGACTCCTCGCACAGCGCTCCTCCAGTGCCATGTTACGATTTTTACCCATCCTAATTGTAGCCTTCTTGCTACCCTATCCCTATAACTTCGTCCTGCCTCAAGATATTATCAGTTTTCTCTTATTCATTGTGACCCTATGCTTAGGGGTATTAATCGTCGTAGCTCTTTCGATGTTGATTTATATCTCAATGTTTTATACTTTGTCAGGAACAGGCTCTATTCTCATTTTTGGTGTTATCGGTGAATTCCTCGCTGGTTTAATTATTCCCATTCCCTTAATGCCAGAAGCATTACAACGAATTGTATATCTTTTACCTTTCCGTTATACTACTGACCTGCCATTTCGAATATATGTAGGAAGTATTCCTCGCCGCGAAGCTTTAATTAGTATCTGCATTCAAGTCATTTGGCTTATCATTCTCTATATAATCGGCAAATTATGGATGAGTAAAGCGTTAAAACGCTTAGTCATCCAAGGAGGATAAATCATGCTTTATTGGAAATATGTCAAAATCTTATTTAAGAGTCAGTTAGAATACCGTACTAGTTTTATTCTTCTTTCCATTGGGCAAATCTTTGTCCCCTTTTCTGTCTTTTTAGGCATGTATTTTCTGTTTCAACGCTTTAACGAAATAAAGGGCTTTACCTTGTGGGAGGTAGCCCTTTGTTACGGAATTATTCATATTGCCTTTTCTTTAAGTGAATGTTTTGCGCGGGGCTTCGATAATTTTTCTCGCTTAGTTGTAACAGGCGACTTTGACCGCATCCTAGTTAGACCGCGGTCAACAATTGTACAAGTTTTAGGTAGCCAGTTCGAATTTACCCGAGTCGGACGCTTACTTCAAGCTGTCGTTATCTTTATCATCGCCTTAGCGAAAATTAATATCGAGTGGAATGTCCTAAAAATCTTAACTTTACTCATGATGATTATAAGTGGTGTCTTTATTTTCACTGGTGTGTATATGATTGGCGCAACGCTCTGTTTCTTTACTATTGAAGGATTAGAAATAATCAATATCTTCACCGATGGAGGAAGAGAAATCTCCCAATATCCTATCAGTATTTATAAAGATTGGATTAAGAAGTTTTTTACTTTTGTTATACCATATGGTGTGGTCAACTATTTACCTCTCTTATATGTTTTAGATAGAAGTGATAAAGTATTTTATATGTTTACACCGCTTATAGGTATATTGTTTATTTTCCCTTGTATTTTGATCTGGAAATTTGGTGTTAGACATTATCTATCTACTGGTTCGTAGTAAAAATTCTCTTGTTAACTATTTAAAAGATATATATATATATTAACAAAAGGTTGGAAAACCAACCTTTTATTTTTGGTGTTCATTTACATAATTTCGTAAAGCAGATAATAAATAATCATTTTCCTCGCGTGATTTTAGGGAAATTCGAATATATTTACCATCTAGACGAGGGAAATTACGAGTATGTCTTACCACAATTCCATGTTCTAACAAATACTTAATTATGTCGATGTCATCCTCTACTTCCATTAAAAAGAAGTTTACTTCGCTCGGTACATATTTAAAACCAAGTTTTGTGATTTCCGCAAAGAAGCGTTTGCGCTCTTCAGCGTAGAATTGTTTTGTGCGATTTATAAACTCTTCATCTTTTAAATACACCTCACACACCGCTTGGGCGATACTATTGACACTCCAAGTTGGTTGGCGTAGTTTAAGTTTTTCAATATTATTTTGATGACTTAATACATAACCAATCCGTAAACCTGACATGTTGAAAAACTTTGTAAGACTACGAAGAATATACACATTAGAATAATTTACCACATCTAAAGTTCTTTTTTCCTTAGGCATAAAATCGATATAGGCTTCATCAATGATAATATCAGTATTTTGCGCTGCCAGTTTCTTAACTACTGAACTCATGATTTCATGACTAAAGAATCTACCCGTAGGATTGTTGGGATTACAGATAATTACTGCACTAATATGGTCCTTAATTTCATCAAAGTCAAAGACATGTTCTATATGAGCCCCATAAGCTTTAAATGCCTTTTCATATTCAGAATAAGTGGGATGAAAAATAGCGACGGTTTGGTGTTGATAGTAGGATGCAAGGATATAGATTATCTCATTCGTTCCATTCGCAAAAAGAATATTTTCGCTTGGGACTTGGTCTTTAACTGAAATAATATCCCTTAACTTTCGAACTTCATCATCAGGATAATCATAGAAAAGTGCTTCATAATTAATATTAAAAGGTTTGTTTCTTTTGATCGCATTCCCATTATCACTATAATCAATCACTATTTCTGGCATGGGAATACCAAATTGTTCGTAGAGCTTCTCGGGATTTGCGCCATGCATCCGCCATTTCATAAACATCACCTATAAAATTATTTATCTATCTTAATTATAATCAATTTTCCCTAAAATAAACATAATACCAGATGACTCTGGTATTATGCTTGTTCAGATGAAGTTGAAATTACCTCTCCCTCTATAACTTCATCTCGTATATCTTGTTGAGGTAAACCGTATTTTAATACGAGTAACGTCAATAACGTTAGTATACCTAAATCAATACCAATTCTTATTAATGTGGTGAAAAATGGTAAGTTGAGTAGGTTTATTAAAAGGCTTTGTAAGGTGTTTCCACCTAAAATGATTCTGAATATGGCGTTAAAAGCAATGTAAGGTAGAGCGATAATAGAGGTGAAAACATAGGCTTGTTTATAATTACAAGTTTTAACTCGTTTCTTAATCAATGATTGGGCAATAGAAGCCATCACGAGATGAGCGATACCGTAGAAGAATACGCCACCAATGACTAAGATAATAGCAAGTACAAAGATAAATACATTAACCATTGATAAGAAGATCGTAGTTAAATCTTCCATCGTTAAATTTGATCCAAAACCAAATGAATCAAGCAAATCTACATAAAGTAATTCTTGGGCACCTATAATAATACCATCTTTGGTAAAAACAAAATCATTGAAATTACCCAATTCATTTACTTCATAATTTAAATCAATAATAATAATATTACCAAAGTTATAATAATCTTTATTACAAATTAACTCATATTCAACTATCTCGCACTCATCAAGTTGGGCAATTTGATCCAATGCCGTCCTTATGTTCTTACTAATTGGTACCACAGTCGAAACAGCATATATTATCCCGGATAAAAATACAAAAAGTAGTGCGATACCTATACCTTTTTTCGATAAATTATAAATTTTCTGAAAAAAAGTCATCTTTAATTCCTCCTTAATTACTTTTATTATATAATAATATCTTTTTAATTTAAATAATATATTCAATATTCTTTTAAAAACAAAAGAAAACTACACAAAATGTGTAGTTTTAAATAATGGAATCTTTATGGACAAATTGATTTAATTGGGCACTATAAATATAATTAATCGCTTTTAAGCGGTCAATTATGACATCGGGATCTAGATTTAAATCCTCACATAAATCCGGTAAACTCTTATAATAAACACGTAATTTAGCGTTGATAAAACTTAGCAAAATCTCATCGCTCATTTGTAAGATTTTATCTTTATCCATATGATTCACCCACCTCTATTCATCCCTATTGTAACATTACTCGAAATAATATGCAATTATTCATATACATTGAATAATATAAGAAATCATTATAGAATAAAAAATAGATATAATCTTTTGGAGGATAATATGTGTGGACGCATTACTTTCACTTTAGATAAGTCCGATTTAATCACTATCATAAAGGATCGCTATGATATTGATGAAGATGTTGATTATGATTTACCAAGGTATAATATTGCCCCTACCAATCAAGTATTAGCGATCATAAACGATGGTAAAAAAAATCGGATTGGTACATTAAAATGGGGCTATGTGCCGCATTGGGCTAAAGATAACAAATTTATGATGATTAATGCGAAGGCAGAAACAGTTCATGAAAAATCAATGTTTAAAGATGCTTTTAAAAGACAACGCTGCATAATCTTAGCGGATGGTTTCTATGAATGGCAAAAAATCGGCAATACGAAGTTACCCTATCGCATTACCTTAACCGATAGTAAACTCATGGTCTTTGCAGGATTATGGACTTCTAACATCTTAGAAGATGGTACTAAGCAATATACTTGCACTATTTTAACCACAACTCCTAATGACTTAATGAGAAATATTCATGATCGCATGCCAGTTATTCTTAATGAAGAAACGGAAAAACTTTGGCTAAACCCTCATATTACTGATGTTGATGTATTAAAATCGCTACTTGTTCCTTATCCTGAAGATAAAATGACCGCATATCGGGTTTCAGATATTGTCAATAATGCTAGGTATGATTCTATTGAATGTATAAAACCCCTATCTTAGTTAAAACTAAGACAGGGTGAGATGATGAATCGGAGTCACAAACAACAACTAGAAGAGCTTAAAGCGAAAAACTTTTATACAAAAGAAGATTTAGAATTAGCTGAAGAATTATTAAAACAAGATGACCCAATGTTTAAAGAAGAAGTAGAAATCGTATACAATAAAATTAAAAGAATTCTAAGTAAAAAAGAAAATCACGAGGAAAACTCGTGATTTTTTAGCCTAGTAAATATAAAACTACGATAAGAACAGATATGCATAAACGAATGAGATGATGCGATATATTTAACTTCTTATACATATGTAAGCCATTAAGGATAGCTGCGACATGGATGAGGACCAAACTAATAATTAGAGGAACAATAATTCCCACTGGTTTTATTAAGAATATGAGTAGCGAAACAAAAAGGATAACTCCACCGATAAGCATTAATGTATTATTAAGTAGAGTTACTTTTTTGCCAGAATATTGGCTTATACATGCTAGAATTATCATCAAACTGTAAATAAAACCAATTACAAGAAAAACGATGTGAAGAGTACTCATTTTAATCACCTCAATGTTTTCTTTTGCCCATTATTATATCATAAAATTTAATCTATAGGCAATTTTTTTAGTTCAGATATAAGTCTGAAAGGGAAAATGAGCCAGAAGATTAAGATAAGAATAGAAACCGCTATACCCAAACTAACATATAGAGATTGATTATAATTATACGATGAGTTAATCAATTTAGCTATATATAAAATACGATAATCTTTTATCCTTATGATACTGATTAGCCCGTTAATAATTAAGCATATAGGGACTAAAAAACTACTAATAATAATATTCTTAATATTAATTGGCTTATAATAATATCTTGCTAATTGAATTAGAAACACAGCGTAAAAGAGTGATGTAAATAATAATATCAGATTAATTAGTATGAAAGATAAAAGTTGATTTACTTGGAAATGTGTTTCTTTTACCACAATAAATACGTTTATTAAGTTGTTTACATTATAAAGAATAATGGCAAGTTGGTTTAATCCATAACCTATTAAAGGTGTTAGCAAGCTACTCTTATTACGTTTAAAAACTAGGATAGTTATACAGAAAATAATCAATAATTCAAAAATAAGTAAATCCGTTATGATTGAATTTAATATTCCATTAATATATGTTAACGACAATCTTATCTTAAATTCATTAATGATATCTGATACATATATACCTAAATTAATGATACTAGTTATTAGTAAGATGATAACTACACCATACTTACCAAATGCATTCTTTAAGGAGTTATCAAAGTTAATAATATTCTCATTATCTTGAATAGTCATACTTACTTCATATCTTTCATAATAGTTAACAAAGTTAATGATGAATAGTAGCCAGATAATCGATCTAAATAGGTAAAAGATAATGTTTGTTAGGTCGTTAATAGCAATATAATCTAGCAAATCTTAATTAATAAGGTGAAGATTAGTTATCATCCGCGTAAAATTAAAGATTATTACGATACTATGAATCACAAAGAGAACAATGGATATATTACGGAAGAGAACAAGCTTACTACGTGCAATTGAGTAATTTCGGTTTCTTATTAAGATGATTAGGAAAGCAATTACAATGAAAGAATAGACGAAGTTATTAAATTGCCAAGTTATGAAATCAATTAAGGCTGAACCAGTAAAGCCAGCAAAACTAAGATGATAAAATACATTTATAATGATGCTTTTTATAAAAACATACACATGCATAACTAATAGAATTGTGAATAATGAACTTAAGAAGCTTTCGCTATTTTCCTTTTTTGATCTTAGACAAAGCATAACAAGTAGCCAGATAAAGAAACCTAAAAAGTTACTAATGGCCTGTTTGGACAAATTAGGCAACATTAAATAAGAGTTAAATTGAAACATGAGATTAATAATGAAACTGATAATTGCACTGATAGCGCTCATAATGACGCAAATTAAAACAAGTTGTGTTAAACTTTTGTTTAACAACTCTTTGTAAGTTAATTTGTTCATTAGTAATCTAACTTCAATAAACTTGTAAATTTAATTTTATAAATATGAAAATCTCCTCTCTATTTTTTGATTAAAATGGTAAAACCAATTACTCAATAATTGAAAAAAGGGTATATATTCATAACATTTTATACTATAAAATTAATTAATCATTAATGAATTTTATTGTTTTTTAAAAAAGCACATTATATTAATATGTGCTTTTTTGTATTCAAATACCTAATAACATTGTAACACTAACCAAGTTTTGTCAAACCGTTTTTTATGTAAATCTTCTACCTTAATCATAAAATATAATATTCCCATATCGCACCACATCATTTTACACTCTTCTACTGAATCTAACTGAAACAATAGTACCCACTCTTCTTTATCAATTTTTATTCGTTTTAAATCAGTGCGGGAAATTTTTTGAGTTTCATCATAATCTATGTTTAAATTAACTTTAGCACAGGTTTCTCTAACATCACCTTGAATATTCTTACAATATCCTAATAAGAAAGTCTCCTTACCATTTTCTAAAGCTATATAGTTAAGATAATTATCATTATTAAATTTCCGTTCTTCATAGGATGGTAAGGTCCATTTATTTCGGAAAGAAACTGAACAAGCAGGGAAAATGGAATTCTTTTGATTACAAAGTTTTTCCGGGTATTCCATACGAATTAAGGGGTGTTCAGCGGTATCATAATACAATACTCTAAAACTATCTTTATCGCTATGATGTTTTCCTTCTGGCATATTCTCACTATCATAGAAGAAATATAAGTGTCCACTTAGCGGAAGTAATGAACCATCATGGAGATTGCGGATTTCGGTTAGATTTATTTGCGCAAGAAACGCTAAAAAAACATCACCATTAGTTGGCCAAGAAAATCCTAAAAATATATCAGGATGCCCACCAATTTTAGATGATCCAATTGGTATATTATCTTCAACTGCTTTTTCCAAATCCAAATAAATTGCTTGCTTAGCAATTTGGTATAACTTACCAATATGCTTTTCCAACCCTGCTTTACGCATCTCCTCTTGGAAACTTTCATCAATTAGTTCCCAACTTTCCTTCTTTCCGAATAAACACATCCTAATTCCTCCGTACCTTATATAATCACACCTAATATTATTTACTCATATTAATCTTGTTTTACCCCTTGACCTTTACAGAAACAATCATCGAGATGGTCATCAACAACACCAACAGCTTGTAGATATGAGTAAATTATGGTGCTACCTAAAAATTTAAACCCCTTATTTTTTAAATCCTTAGCGATTTGGTCGGATAATGCAGTAGTCGCTGGTATTCCTTTTAGACTCTGATAATGATTGATAATGGGTTGATGATTTACAAATCCCCATATATAATTCGCAAAACTACCATATTCTTGTTGGATCTTGATAAACTGTTTGGCGTTATGAATGGTAGAATATATCTTTAACTTGTTTCTGATAATTCCTGGATTATTCATTAATTCATTAATCTTTTGTTCATCATACTGACTAATTTTAACATAATCAAAGCTATCAAAGGCTTGCCGAAAGTTTTCCCGCTTTTTTAAGATGGTATGCCAACTTAAACCGGCTTGAAACATCTCTAATATTAACATTTCAAACAAACGGTGATCATCAAATACCGCTTTGCCCCATTCTTCATCATGATACTTTAAATAAAGATCATCGACATAACTCCAGTCACAACGTCGCATAAATATACTCCTATCATTTCTTATACATATTATATCAAGATTATCTTGATATTTCAGTAATATTTTATTTTTATTTATACTTTTTGTTAAATTATACTTTCTTTATATGTTGTTTTTATATTTAATATAAAAAAGGGGTATTAACCCCTTATTATTGTCGATTAAGTTCTTGTAGTAGTCTGATTGGGAAAATAATCCAGAATCCCAAGTAACAAATCGTCATTATTATATTAAGAGAAACATAGATAAGATTACTTCCATGAAACGAAATACTTAAGATATTCGTTAATTGGAACTTACTATCAATAATCAAATTATAGAGGACATTAAAGATTACTAAACAGATTAGTATATGACAATTATTACCGATAATCCTCTTATCAAATAGTCGATAGTAGCGGTACGTGATTAATCCAAGAAATCCACTATATACTATTACAACCATTAATGGCAAAATGATTAATTTATAAATGTCTTCCAAATTATTAAACAGATTAGTATTATCCACAAAATTAGTGAGAATTAATGTGTATAGTATTGTGATAATACAATAAATAAATAAATGAACATATAAGAATGTATATCCCAAAAATGGTGATAATATAAGTTTATTATTACGTTTTAAGACCAAAATAGTTAAAATAACCACAATGATAACTTCAAAGATAAGATAATCAAAGATTGGTTGCCCTAAGACATCGTATATTAGCTTTACATTACTAATACTCATAATTTCTTCAATTAATCTACAAGCAAATATACCTAATTGAACGATACTCCCCACCAATAGTAATATTATCAAACCATACTTTCCTAAAGCATTACTTAAAGATTGGTTATACTTTATTAAATCCTCTTTAATATTTATATTAGTATTCATTTCATAGTACTTGTAATTGTTCACAAACTTAATTATGAAGAGAAGCCAAACAATCGGTGTGACAAGTTTAAAGAAATTCGTTATCATACTCATTATTGTCACATAAGTATCAATTGAATCTTGAAAACGCAAGGAACTTAATGTTTGGATAAAGTCAAATAAAGAAATTAAACTTCTAATAACGATTAAACCTAAAGTAAGGTTTTTAAATAACTCCAACTTATTATAGAGGAATATTTGCCTTCTACTCTTAATCACAATTAGCAAGAACGTGATAATAATGAAACTAGTTAGAACTAAACTAATTATGTTAATTAATACTACAGGTAATCCTACTAATTTAACATAATCAAAGAGATAAATATTAAGACTATTCATAAGAATGCTTTTACAAAAGTTATAAATGTGTAATACTAACATAACTTTTAATATAGCCACTAGGAAATGTTCGCTATTTTCATTATTAGATTGTAGTAATAAATAAAATACCACCCACATTATTATATTACCTAAGATATTAATAAGTTGGGGCGATAGTGTATATAACGAAAAGGTAGAACTAGAATAAAACTTAATTTGAGTAATAATACCTATGGCTAATGTTAAGAAAAAATGGACGCTAAAAAGAACAATGTAAACTAAAGCAACTAGTTTAAAGGTTTTTGTTAATAATCCCTTGTAAGACAAATGAAACATTCACATACTCCTTCTATTAAACTCAAAGATGGTTTTATTCTATCACAAGAGCTAGATGAATTACTATACTTATTCTATATTTTTTGTTAAATAATAAAACAGTTCAAATCATACGATCTGAACTGTTTTTTTCTTGAATATTAATTTAACAGAAACTATTTATTAATTGCTTCTAAATAACGTCTTTCAACTTCATCCCAATTAACAATTGTCCAGAAGTTATTGATATAATCAGGACGTTTGTTTTGATATTTGAGATAATAAGCATGTTCCCAAACATCGATACCAAAGATTGGTGTTAAACCATCACTGATTGGACTGTTTTGATTAGCATACTTTAATACTTGTAATTTATTTTCTTTATTAACTACTACAAATGCCCAACCTGAACCAAATACTGTTTTAGCGGCATTGTTTACTTCTTCTTGGAACTTTTCAAAGCTTCCGAATTGTGCTTCAATAGCTTCTAATAGTTTGCCTGTTGGTTTTCCACCACCATTAGGTTTCAATATAGACCAGTAAAGATTATGGTTTACATAACCACCGCCGTTATTAATAACTGTTTGGCGAATATCTTGGGGAATTAAATCTAAGTTAGCTAATATTTCTTCTGCTGTTTTACCTTCAAATAAATCAGGATATTTACTTAAAGCATCATTAAGATTATTTACATAAGCACGATGATGACGATCATAGTGAACTTCAACTGTCATAGCGTCAATCGCTGGTTCTAATTCATTGTATGCATAGTTTAATTTTGGTAATTCAAATTTCATAACTCTTTTCCTCCTTAAATTATCTTACTTTCATTATATGCTAATTGATAATGATTATCAATTAATTTGCTTAATATTAAGATAATTTAAAAACCCCCGTGATGGAGGTTGTGTTAGTTATGTCAGTAGTTTAATTATTGTCTGATAAATTTTATTAATTTGTTCTTCTTCATTACGTTTTTCTAACGGTAATTCATGATAATAATAAGAAATACTAGACATGATAATATTCCCAACAATATAAATTATGTACTCTTCAGGATATTCTTTAATAATACCTTCTCCTACTCCTAAACTTATAACGTTTTTTAAATAATTAGTATATTGCCTCTTTATTGTTTTAACTTTATTCATTAGTTTTTGTTTATGTTCTGTTTCTAAAGTGCTACTAATACCATCCGTCATCAGGATCATATCGATATTCGAATATTGTTGGGATACTTTAAACATCGCTTCAATGTGCTTAATTAAGATAGATTGAAACTCTATGTTAGGTGTAATTTCAATGAGAATTTGACTCATGATGGAGTCTAATATATAAATAATAGTTTCACAAATGATTTCGTCTTTACTAGTGAAGTATTCATAGACCGTACCCTTTCCAACCTCAGCCATTTGTGCAATTTCCGCGATGGTCAAATTTTTTAGTAGTCCCGCCCTATTGATATGGGAAATTATCGCTTTAAATATTTGTTCTTTTTTAGTTGTCATTGACCTTTTTCTTTCTGGTGAATACTTTATACATAATCGGGACTACAAATAACGTCAAGATGGTCGCATAGGTCAATCCGCCGATTGTTGTAAGTCCTAGTGGTTGTAACAATTCGCCACCTTCACCACGACCTAATGCCATTGGAATGAGCGCTAAAATAGTTGTTAATGCAGTCATAAGAATTGGACGTAAACGTGTTTTCCCTGCTTCTACTATCGCTTCATCAAGATCTTTTCCTTCTTGTCGTAATTGGTTGATATAATCAATTAAGACAATACCATTATTAACAACTACCCCAATTAAAATGATTAAACCAACAATTGCGACCATGGTAAGTGGGAGTCCTGCGATAGCTAGCATAAAAAATCCGCCCGTAAAGGCAAGAGGTACAGTAAACATGACGATGAATGGATATTTTAATGATTGGAATTGAATCGCCATTACCATAAATACAAGTAGAATCGCGACGATACCCGCATATGTTAAATCACGACGCATCTTGATGATTTCTTCGTTTTCTCCAGCAAATTCAATCGTATAACCCGATTCGCCATATTTATCTTTAAATTCTTTTGATGCTAAATATTCGTTTACTCTACGTTCTACTTCACTAGATACTTTGCTGGTAGTATAGGAACTATCGATACCTGCAGTTACTGTTAAAAATCTTGACTTACCATCACGGGTTATGGTAGCAAAACCTGGTTCTTTCGTTATAATTGCTTTACTATCAGGAGTGTTACCATCATAGATTGGCCCTTTTGATAAATTAAAAAGTAATGGTTTAGTATCTAGTGGATTATATGAAACATACACTTGATTTAGCGTTTCATCATACCGTAAGAAAGGATTAATATATATTCCTTGAGGTAATGTAGGGTTAAAGTTAGGTAGTCCTTCAATATTGATGAGATAAAGTTCAAAGTTTTCGTCTTTTTCATTTAGTTTATTACTAATTGCTTGGGTAACTTTTGAATCAAAAACTTGGATAATACTCAAAAAGACACTATAATCCATGTTAAAGTTCGCAAATTGATTACTAGGTACTGTTACTTCATATTCATTGCCATTGACAACAACTTTTAATGTATCTGTTTCTTGAGGAGTTAAGCTTAATCCAAGTGATAAATAGAAGTTGGTAATTGCGTCTAAGATATTCTTTTCGGTAACACCTTGTTTAATCGCATTTTCTTTGTTTACTTCAATACGAATCACATCATCAGCTTGACTATAACTACTCTTGACATCTTTTGTACCTTCAACACCACTAACAATTGTGGCTAGTTCATTCGCTAAATCGCGAAGTATAAAGATATCATCACCTCTAACAATAATTGTAATACCTGAATTTAGAAGACCTGATGATTGCATCATGCTTTGGGCTTCAACGGTAACCTTATCAACGTCTTCTGTTTGTTTTTCATTGATAATCTCTACGATTTTATTTGCGACTTCTTGGGTAGTTAGTTTTCGCTTGTCTTTTAACAATACGGTAATAGAAACAGAGTCTGTACTGCCAGTTGCCCCAAATAGACTCAATATTCCCGTACCACCTATTTCTGCACTTACAGTTTCATAATCTTCTAATTTCATAATTTCTTCTACAATCGCATCAGTTAATGATGCTGTAGTTTCAAAACTAGTACCTTTTTTCATTTCGATACTGATATTAATTGTTCCTTCATCAGTACGAGGGAAAAGTTCAAAACCTTTCCGTAAAGATAAGAAAGTAGATAACCCTAACAATATTACAACAACAAGCATCGTTAATGCTTTTTTATTCAAAGTGAAACGTAAGGCGGATTCATAGTAATTTTGAAGTCTCTTTGCGAACTTATCTTCTTTTATCTTTTGTTCACTTAATACTTGAGCACTTATACTAGGTACTAAAGATAGCGCGATGATTAAACTTGCTAGTAGTGAGAAAGTAACTGTTAATGCCATTTCCATAAAGATTTCTGAAGTTAATCCTTCAAGGAACACAATTGGTAAAAAGACCGCAATGGTAGTTAAAGATGAAGCTGTAATAGCACCCGCAACTTGAGAAGCACCGATAATTGCTGCTTCTTTCTTCGATTTTCCTAAACTTAATAAGCGATATATGTTTTCTATAACGACAATTGAGTTGTCAACTAGCATCCCAATTCCTAACGCTAAGCCGCCCATGCTTACGACATTAAGGGAGATATCAAAGAAATACATTAATGCGAACGTGCCAATAACGCTTATCGGCATAGAGATAGCTACAATTAATGTTGGACCAATTTTTCTTAAGAAGACATAAAGGATAATAACCGCTAAAATTCCACCAACAACAAGGTTTTCTAATACACTTCCGACTGATTGTTCAATATATTCACCTTGGTCATATAAAATGATGTAATCTGCTTCATAATTAGGACTCTTTACGATTTTATCTAATTCATTTTTAATTGCTCTTACTGTATCGGTGATACCAGCATCAGATTGCTTATACAAGGCAATGGAAATACCTTGTACACCATTAATCTTCATGTATTGATTAACATTCGCATTTACAAAACCAATACTATCTGCGAGATCTTGTAAAGTAATTACCTTACCTGAATTACTATCGTATTTAATCGGTGTATTTTTTAAAGCTTCTAATCCAATAATCTTATCACCTATATATAACATCCTGATGTCTCCTCCATCAGGTACCACGCCAGCTAAACCAGAAATGTTTTGTTCATTAATAATTCGCAAAACATCTTCTTGGGTTAATTCATGTAAAACTAGTTTTTCTATATTTAAGACAACTTGAATTTCAGTATCACTAGCACCTGATAGACTGACACTCGCAACACCAGGGATTCGTTCAAGCCGATTTAAAACATCTTCTTTAATCCATTCAGTAGTTAGAATGAGCGATTCATTGTCGTTCGCGTCATCCCATTTTCGCGTTACTGAAACCATCATTAAAGGTAACATATTAGGGTCGAACTTGATAATCATGGGATTACCTACACCGCTTTTTAGATTTAAACGTTCAAAACTTTCGTTCATTTCTAAATAAGCGGTATCCATGTTCGTTGATTGTTCAAATTCAACGATAATCATAGAAAAATGTTCCCTAGAAATTGATTGAATATTCTTAACATTACTTATTGTGAGTAAGTTTTGCTCAATTGGAATTGTAACATCTCTTTCAACTTCTTCAGGATTCTTACCTTCATATGTTGTCACAACTACCGCATAAGGCAGATTAATATCAGGGAATAGCTCCAAGGGTAGTTTAACTAATGATACTACACCTAATAAGATGACAATGAGGATTGCCATGATTATGGTAATCGGTTTATTTACACTGTATTTTGCGATGTTCATGATTAACCTCCCATAATATATTTCGACCGACCGGTCGGTCGGTTACAGGTTTAATTATATACATTTATAATATACAAGTCAACTTAACTATTAATAACAAATATAAAAAGTGAATTTATGGTAATTTGAAACCATAAATTCACTTTTTAAATGAATATATATAGCTTATTAATAATTAGGAGCAGTAGCTGTTAATTCCACATTATGAGGATGGGACTCAATTAAGCCCGCATTAGTAATACGGACAAACTTACCGTTAAGTTTTAACTCTTCAATTGTTTTGGTACCACAATAGCCCATACCAGCACGTAGACCACCACATAATTGATATACCACATCTTCTAATTTACCTTTATATGGTACCCGTCCTTCAATACCTTCAGGTACGAGCTTACGAGGTTCAGTATTATTATCTTGGAAATAGCGATCACCTGATCCGCGACGCATTGCCGCAAGTGATCCCATTCCTTGATAAATCTTGTATCTTCTACCATTATATATTACTTCATCACCAGGTGCTTCTTCTGTACCAGCTAAAAGTCCACCTAACATGACCACATCAGCACCCGCTGCGATTGCCTTAACGATATCACCACTATATTTGATTCCACCATCCGCAATTAAACGAACATTATATTCTTTACATACTTGATATACTTCATTAACCGCGGTAATCTGTGGTACACCTACACCTGCGACAACTCGAGTTGTACAAATTGAACCTGGACCTATGCCTACTTTAATCGCATCACAACCTGCTTTAATTAAATCCAATGCGCCTTCTTGCGTTACCACATTACCTCCAACGACTTGTAAATCAGGATATGCATCTTTTATCATTTTTACTGTTTCAATTACACCTTTTGAATGACCATGGGCAGAGTCAATGGCGATAACATCCACACCTGCTTCTACTAAGGCTTGTACTCTCTCCATGGTATCCGAACGTACACCTACTGCAGCACCACACAACAAGCGCCCCATACTGTCCTTAGCCGCATTTGGATAAGCACGCATTTTATCAATATCCTTAATAGTGATTAATCCTTTTAATTTAAAGTTTTCATCGACTATTGGTAGTTTTTCAATGCGATGTTCAAAGAGAATCCGTTTTGCTTCCGCTAAAGTAGTACCTACAGGAGCGGTAATTAAATCATGCTTCGTCATCGCTTCTTTTACTGGGATTGAGAAGTCTTCCCTAAACTTTAAATCACGATTAGTAATAATCCCTATTAAAGTATTATCAGGTAATACTACAGGTAGCCCTGATATCCGATAATAGGCCATTAATCGATTAGCTTCTTCTAAAGTTTGGTCAGGTCTTAATGTCACAGGATCAACAATCATGCCACTTTCGCTCAATTTTACTCTTCTTACTTGATTGGCCTGTTCCTCGATGGACATGTTTTTATGAATAAAACCTAATCCGCCTTGCCGAGCTAGACTTATCGCTAATAAAGCTTCTGTAACGGTATCCATCGCTGCACTAACAATTGGTATGTTAAGCTTAATCTTATTAGTTAAAAAAGTTTCAATGTTTACTTCACTAGGCAAAACATCTGACTTTTGTGGTATGAGTAAAACATCATCAAAAGTTAATCCTTCCATCATAAGTTTTCCATATAGATTTTCACTAGACATCTTTTCACTCCCATTCGATTGTCGCAGGTGGTTTTGAAGTGATATCATAAACGACCCTATTGACACCACTTACTTCATTGACAATTCTTTTAGATATATTAATTAGGGTTTCAAATGGTATTTGTGCAACTTCTGCGGTCATACCATCAACAGAAGTAATGGCCCGTAAGGCAACAGTATAGTCATAAGTGCGTTTGTCACCCATAACACCTACAGTTTGGATATTAGTTAATACCGCAAAATATTGCCAGATTGCTTTATCTAGTCCTGCCTTTTTAATTTCTTCTCGCAAAATGTAATCTGCTTCTCTCACAATATTCAATTTTTCTTCTGTAACTTCACCAATAACTCTAATAGCTAGCCCAGGTCCTGGAAAAGGTTGACGATAAACGATTTCTTGTGGTAATCCTAAAGCTAATCCGAGTTTTCTAACCTCGTCTTTGAACAAAGTCTTTAAAGGTTCAATTAGCTTAAAGTTCATATCTTTAGGTAATCCACCAACATTATGATGGCTTTTTATTGTTTGGGCAGTTTTAGTGCCTGACTCAATAACGTCAGTATACAAAGTTCCTTGTGCTAAATATGGATAATCCCCAAGTTTCTTTGCTTCATCATTAAACACATAGACAAATTCATTGCCTATAATTTTGCGTTTTTGTTCAGGATCAGTTACTCCTTTAAGTTTTGATAAAAAGCGGTCCTTCGCATCAACTAATCTTACATCAATATTAAACTTATCTTTAAAGGTTTCCATCACTTGTTCCCGCTCACCCTTGCGGAGCAAGCCATGATCCACAAAAATGCAAGTTAAGTTGTCCTTAATCGCTCGATGAATTAATACCGCTGTAACTGCCGAATCAACTCCACCGCTCAAACCACAAACAACTTTCGCATTACCTACTTCATTACGAATCCGTTCAACTTCTTGTTCGATAAAGTTAGCCATGCTCCAAGTACCTTTAGCTTTACAGATTTCATAAACAAAGTTACGTAAGATAACTGGCTCAACATCAACCTCAGGATGGAATTGTACCAAATAAATCTTTTTCGCGGGATTCTCCATACTCGCAACTGGACAAGTAGCGCTTTCTGCTGTAACGATAAAACCATCAGGAATTTTAACTACTTGGTCACCATGACTCATTAAGAGGTTAACTTGGTTAGGTAACCCCTTAAATAGTAATGAAGAACTGTTAATAATATTAATATCTCTTCTTCCATATTCTTTTTTGGAACTATATGATACTTCCCCGCCAAACTTCATAGTCGTCAGTTGCATACCGTAACATATACCCAATATTGGAATTCCTAACTCATAAATTCCTTCATCAATTAGAGGAGCATCATCTTCATAGACACTATTTGGTCCACCACTTAAGACAATCCCAATGACATTCTTACGTTTCTTAATATCATTTGCGCTTATGGTATTAGGCAATAGTTCACTATAAACTCCTAATTCTCTTATCCTTCGGGATATCAGTTGATTATACTGACTTCCGAAATCTAGGACAATTATTTGTTCGGTATCCATCGTGCACCTCGCAAGTTTATGTAATATGGATATGTATAATTATTATTCCTATCATACCTAAGGATTATCTAAAAGGCAATAGTTAATAGGAGTGAAAGTGCTTAACTAATCAAAAACAATAAAAATAGTGGATAATTCTTATAATATTTGGTTTTAGGTAAAAGGTTTGTAAGTTTTTATTATAAAATATTCTACTCATAATTAAAAAGATATAAGTTATTGATTAAGCATTTTGTCATGATATTAAGTTAATAGATATATTTTTAGGTAAATACAATAATAAATATAACAAATTAATAGTTTTACGACTGGTTTAAAAAAGAGTTAGAAGAGGGTTAATCTCTTCTAACTCTTTTATTTTGCTTATTAAAATAATTTTTGTAAACGTAAGACTACAGCTTCATATGGACGTAAGAATTTTTGATGAGGTTTAAAGTCAGGATAATTGGAGATAAGTACTTCATTGGCATTATACATTATATTAATAGGAACTTGATTATCACTAAAATTAGCTATTACTAATAAACTATATTTATCATCATAACGACGATAAACAAAGAGGTTCTTATCATCTTCTAATAGTAATTCATAATTACCATAAATAATAGTGTCACTATATTCACTGTTTTTTCTTAAATCAATTAGTTTTTGATAAGTGTAGAATATCGAGTTTTTATCATTTAACGCTTTTTCCGCATTTATCTCTCTATAATTAGGATTAACTGTTAACCAAGGCTTACCTGTTGTAAATCCAGCATTAGTACTATTATCCCACTGCATTGGTGTACGGGCATTATCCCTACCCATCTTATATACACCTTGCATGAATTCATCATGGGTTAACAGCTTACGCTCTAAGACAAAATCCTTGTAACAACCATGTATTTCAACATCTTGATAATCTTCTAATTTATCCAGTTTGATATTAGTCATACCTAGCTCTTCGCCTTGATAAATATAGGGTGTTCCTTTAAGTAGATGAAGCACAATCGCAAACATCTTCGCACATTCAACCCGATATTCTTTATCATTTCCCCAACGGGATATGATTCTTGGTAAATCATGATTGTTCCAGAATAGCGAGTTCCATCCCTTATTGATTTGTGTTTGCCATTTTGAAAGAACTTTTTTCAACTTGACAAAATCAAGTGATTTAGGTGTCCATTTACCATATTTACCCCAGTCGATAGTCATATGTTCAAATTGAAAGATCATGCTTAACTCATTTCGGTTGGGATTACTATATAATTCAGCGATTTCTGGTGTTGCACTCCATGTTTCCCCAACAGTCAAGACATCCCGTTGTCCAAAAGTCTTACGATTCATTTCTTGAAGATACTCATGAAGTTTGGGACCATTAGTGATTATTTCCTTATCAATGTCTTTGCCAATGTAATCGATGACATCCATGCGAAATCCACCGATACCACGATCAAGCCACCAGTTCATCATTTTATAGATTTCTTCTCTAACTTTAGGATTTTCCCAATTCAAATCTGGTTGTCCAGGCGCAAAATTATGACAATAATATTCACCTGTTAACTCATCATAAGTCCAAGCACTTCCACCGAAGACACTACGCAACCCATTTGGTTCCTTACGCCATATGTAGTAATCACGGTAAGGATTATCTTTACTCTTACGTGATTCCTTAAACCAGAAATGTTCACTTGAAGTATGATTTACAACTAAATCCATGACAATTTTTATGCCCCGTTTGTTTGCTTCAGCGATTAATGTATCCATGTCTTTTAAAGACCCAAAGAGCGGATCAATATCTTGATAATCGGATATATCATATCCATTATCTTCCATAGGTGACTTGTAAACGGGACTTAACCAAATGACATCTATCCCTAAGGTTTTAAGATAATCTAACCTTTTAATAATTCCTGGAATATCACCAATACCATCACCATTAGTATCTTGGAAACTCCGGGGATAAATCTGATAGACAACAGCTTTATGCCACCATTTCTTCTCCATTTTCTTCCTCCTATTCTCCAGTAATACCTGATTTATCAATACTTTCAATAAACCATCTTTGTACAATAATATACATAATCATTAACGGTAAGATCGATAATATTGTCCCCGCAAATAACTTCGCTTCTGTAAAGTTTAAGTTGGGACTACGGGAAGGATCACCAACATTACCAATAATTTGCCAATAAGAGTTTTGGAGATTACTTAGAAGCATTGTTACGGTTCTGATTTTACCATCCAAATAAGCCCCTAAGATAAATGTTTCATTCCAATATAACGCAAAGCCATATACGAAGGTAATGATAAACGCAGGTATAGCCATGGGTATACCTATTTTATAAAATATTTTAACTGGTCCTGCTCCATCAATAATAGCTGCTTCTTCTAATGCTTTAGGAATCATTTTGAAAAATTGATAGAAAATGAGGATAAAGAATGGTCCTTGTAACCCTTGTCCCGTTAAAGCAGGAAGTATTATCGCTAAAATGGTACCTTTAATTCTTAACGTTGTATAAACATGATAGGTAGGGATAAAGAATAATACCTTTGGCATGATAAAAGTAAAAATCATCACCGCAAATACGAGTTTTTTCCCTTTAAAACTAAATCTAGCTAAACCATAACCGATAAAGGCACTCGCTATGGCGACACTTAAGGTTGATACTCCAACGATAAGTATACTTGTAAAGTAAGATTTCGGAATGTTTAAAGCTCTAATGACTAAACGATAATTGGTAAAATCAAGTTTTGAAGGAATCCAGTTGATGGTATTATCAACTAAATCAATATTTGACATTAGACTAGTAGAAAGCATATATAACAAAGGATAAACGAAAACAAACCCTAATATCATAAGTAACAAATACATTATTACTTTATATAATAATCCGTCTAGGATATGCATACCTATTACTTTACGTTTAATTAGCTTTACATGTTCTTGTTTAAGAAGGATCATCAGTTAATCCCTCCCTTTTCCCGCCTTCTAGTAATAAAGAAGAGTACTCCAATCAATGCTGTTTGTGCAAACGCATAAATAATTGATAAAGCAGAGGCGTATCCTTCTCTTCGGGAAGGATCAGTTCGTGAACTTCTAATAATACTGTTAATTGGGTTGGCATCGAAGTTAGCGAGGAAGACAACAACATAAACAATAACCACACTGATTAGCGGATAGATGATTGGTAAAGTTATCTTCCAAAAAATGTTCCAAAACGATGCCCCATCAATTTCTGCTGCTTCATATAAACTCTTATCAATTTTCTGTAAAGCGGCAAGAAAGATTAAAATTGGTACACCACAATACCACAATAACTCAGAAACCATCGCAAATAGTTCAATGAAAAGCGGAATGATGGACTCTGGTACAATACGATTGATAATGGAATGGATGATTCCTCCTACCTCTAAATCCATTCCTCCATAATTACGCATATTTTTCATTAATTCGCCATTTAAGATAATGATAGGAAGGAAAAAGATTAGTCGGAAGAAGGCAGTACCTTTTAATTTGCTGTTTAAGAGAATAGCGATAATGATGGATAACGCTATAATGACGGGTACATATAATAGCGTCTTCACAATATAGTTTTGTAATTCTATTACGAAATCTGCTTCGATGGTTAAGATGCGCTTGTAGTTTTCAATACCTACAAAATCATATAAATAACCTAATTCACCACTATAACGAACTGTATGAAAACTAAAATAGATTGTCCGATAAAGGGGGTAAGCTACAAAGGCTAAAAACCCAATTATCCATGGAGAGATAAACAATAAACCGTATAAATGATTTCGCCTTTTCATAGAACTTGATACCCCCTTGCTGGTACCATTATACCATTGTATATAACATCGTAATCATTATAGTTAACGATAACGGTAACACCATTAGAAAAAGAACTAACGGTAACACCCATTTGGTAGAAATAATGATTTACAAGTTCATAACCACTAATCCTACTTAAAGCAGGTCGGAGAAAGTCATCATAGGTCCTTAGCCGCTCTCTTAAACTAGCAATATTTGATACATAAATATTAGATGAGTTAGTGTATTTTAACTTATATGTATTTTCACCAGATAAAACATAACTAGGATTAACACCATATTCAACTAACCGCAATAAAGTATCAATTTCACTAGAGGTGAAATTCAAATAAGGTGCATAGAGCGGTAAGTACCCACTTACAATTAACTCAACTAATGGAATAGTAGCGGTTACGAACAGTAATTCACTTGATGATAAAGGTGCATCAAGATACTTATCCACATAACGATATAAGTAAGCATCAGGATTATAGATAGAAACCTTTATGTTATTATCTTTCAGTGTTTTAAGAGCTTGATAAACCGCCATTTGATTCTCAACACTATAATGCACATTGCGTTTTTTATCAGTATGGGTATATAAAGCATCTTTGAATCCATCTAAAGCTACTTCTGTAACATCGTATTTGCGATAGTCTTTTAAATCGTCTTCAATTAATTCTGGTAGTCCCAACGTGTTATTAATATAGTAATAAGTAAACATGTAAGAGTAATTTAACTCTTGCATTGCCTTACGATTTAAACGCATGGCGGTATGTTTATTTTGTCTATATGTTTTAATGTAATCAACAAAATAACTAAAATTAATTCCCTCTTCTTCCAAATATGCTAGCATGCGTTGGTAATCTTTTTTACCACCTAGACGACTCATGACATCAAAACGATAACTCATCGTCTTCATATCAAAAGATTTGAAAGTTAAGTCTATATCTGTAATACCTAATTCTTTAACATCTTTAACAATATCAATTACATCTACATATTGAGTAGTTGGGACATTCTTATTCCATAATATCCCTTGTTCAATTTCATTTCCAATAATATCGATTTTCGTACGGTATTGGGGTTCATCAATTTTATGCGTTAACTCACCATTATTTAGTAAATAAGTGCGATATGATTTGGCTAATCCAACATAATTAGCTTCATCCCCACTTAATAACACATAACGTTGTTTTAAATCAAACTTATTAGGTACACGTTGAAATCCTAAGATGTGTTGATTTTTATCAACCCGACTTTGAAATTGTTTATAAGCAGTGCGATAACTATAAGTAAAGTATGACTGATAATAAGGTGTCGTAACATCTTTAGATACATATTTATAGGTAGCATAATTAGCGCCACTTTCGCTAATAACTAGTAAACCAGTACTACCTGCTTCATGAATTATACCGTAAATTGGCAATGTAATTCGTGCTAAAGGTTTAATCATCGTCACATTTAAGCCAGTAATCTCTGTCGTTTCGGTAAAACCTAAATCTTTACCATATACAGGAGCACTATAGTTTAAACGATATTTTGGTACTTCATCTAAACTTACAATTGCCCCTGAACCATCAGGAATTACGATATAACCATTATCAGTCTTTTCAATGGCACCTAGAAAGGGATAAATTAATATTTCATTTATCAAAACATCTTTATTGCCCGCTTCAAAAAGCTTAGGATCATATTCATCGATACTGTCATAAGGAATTTCCACAACGAGGTCATTGTTATCAAGATAAACCAGTAAATCAAATTTAATCTTCACATTAGTAAAATCGATTTGGGCTCTAAAGCCATGTGTCAACGTGTCAATTGTAATATTCACGACACTTTTACCTAGTAAATCAGTATCTAACAATGTCCTTAATCCTGGTGTAAATACATTATATGTTCTTAGGAGCACACCAGAGCGCATTTGATTAGCCATTTCTCTTGATATGACTTTATTCTCAATTTCTTCTTCATAATCGCGGTTTACATCATAAGAATACCAAACATAACCATTATCCTTATTTAGAATCGCAATAGCTAACGTCGCTTCCTCTAGATATAATGCTCGGTTATCATTTTCACTAACTAATGTAAATCGGTCTGGTATTTCCATTGTATAGGTTTTTACTTCATTTGTTAGTTGAGTAACATAATTATTTGCGAAAGACTTGTATGATAATTCATTACCCTGAACGAGAAGTTTATGTTCATCATCTTTACCTAAATTAAACACGAGAATACTTAATACTATTATGGCAAGGATAAGTAGATATTTGGCCATTTTTTTCATCATCGATTAATCACCTCGCCGATGATTTCTTTAATCACCGCTAACATTTGGTTACCAAGAGCATTTACAACATAGAGGAATAAGCCAATAATTAACATCGTAAAGAAACTAACAAAGATGACTTTAATGGTTTTACTGACGGAGTAGTTATGAATATCTTTTATCATAAAGAATACTAGGAAAGTACACCAGACAATCATCGCTAGATAACCAAAATGATAAAAAACAATTTCTTGATAAGTAAGTACATTAGATAAAAGGATAATGATAGGAAGAATAATGATGATTGGTGAGAGGGAGTAACTTGTCGCAATATAGACATTTTTTATGCTACCTTCGCCATCGCTAACAGTACAAACAAGATAATTAGATACCACCCAGAGTATTAATATTAATGCGAGTACAAGTAGCTCATAAGCGATATTCACACCAACTTTAGGGACAAAGATGACGTTAGTAAACCGATAATTTAAGGCAATTAAGACTCCTAATAGTAAATAAATAATAGTTGCCGTCTTTACTGAAGAACGATTTTCCCGTTTAATCTCATAGAAACCATTAAATGGGTGCTTGAGGAAAGTAAAAATATAAAGAAGTTCATCAACAGTCCTAAACCTTGTCCTTATCTGATTGATAAATGTTTTGATTTTATGTTTCCAACCATAACGTCGATCAACAAGATAGAATATTAATCGTAGGATAACAAGTAAAACAATAATGAAGAGGATGGTATTTAAATTATTCTTAAGCCATTGTTGGCGCATGCCCCAATAGGCATCACTAATCCCTTCATAATGATTGGCATAATAGTATTCACGATATGCCTCTTTATAATTGCGCTCACGCATGTAAGCATCGCCTAAGCCAATATGAGCGTAATCAAATAACGAGTTATATTGTAAGATGTATTGCCAATAATCGCGGCTTTTTTCATAATTGCCTTCCTTATAGTACGCTTTAAAGGCTTGATGAATCATATTAGTGAAAGTAGTAGGTTTATAGGTTTGGATTAATTTATTAGATTGATCCGCTACAAAGAGGATATCATCAGAATTTTGAGCGATACTCACAGGTGTCATAAGTAATCCGACGCGGTTACTCGAATAATCTTTTCCTCCAAAAAGAAAGAGAAGATTTCCACTCGTGTCATATTCGAAGATATAACCATTGCTACTCAAACCATAGACATTCTCATACTGACCAATCCAGATGCTAATCATATTGAGCTCGCCAATCATGTTTTCATTAAAGTAGTTGCGCCCTGAGACATTAAACTTTTTAATTGGATTAGTGGCAATCGATGCAGTTACGGTATATATATAACCTTTATCGTCAATGGCAAGATTCGCAGGTATATCATGAATTATCTTTTTGTCGGTAATCTCTTGGGCTTTCTTTTCTTGTGTTTCCGTTAAGAAAATTGATCTAATACGGTCAAGAATCGGTACTCTAAGTGGATTAGCTCCAAAGAAAGTCATAAAGTTACCATCACTATCTAACATAATCAAACCATTCTTGGAATCTAATCCTTGGACATAAATATTACCACGTTTATCCACAACAATATGTTCTGGACGGAATGGGTATCCAGCACTAACCCGCTTACCGTCTTCATACTCATCTTGAAAGATCGGATGTGTTGGTTTGCCTATAATTTTTTTAAGTAGAATTTCTTGGTTTTCTAAAAAGGCTACGCGGTCAAAGATGAGAATACTTGTTTTTGTTATATCAACTACATAGATACTATCGTCAGTAACGAAAGTACTTTTAGGAAAGACAAACTCATCATGATAGATTTCTCCAACAAATTCTAAGTTTTTATCAAGTACGATGATTTTTCCAGTGTAGGTTCGCCTTAATGGTTGTCCCGTGATAGGATTGATAAGTACTTCCCCTGTTTCAGGATCCGTTTGGATAACTTCCGTTTTCCCTTTACTATCAGTAATATAGAGGTAATCATCTTTGTCGATAAAAAGATGTTCTAATCTTTCAAAACGTTGTTCATTAATGGTGTATATTTGTTTATCTGGTGTATAAGCATCCGTTGTTGGTATTAAGTTGCGGTTGGAATCGGCTGTATAAGTATAATAGGGAGTGTTCGTGCTCTCAGCTTTGGTAGTTAAGCCAAGCCATAAGAAACATGACAGAATCATAAGAATAAAGCATATCATCTTTTTCATAATATCACCCTACTTAATCCCTGAGTTAGCCATTGATTCCATTACCCGACTTTGAAGGAAAACAAATATAAATAAGTTAGGTAAGAACATGATGAGCCAGCCAGCTGCTGAAATACCTCGCGCGGCGACAATATTACCTGTTTGTTGCGACAAAGTAGATAGATAGAATGGTAAAGTACGCAAGGCTTCCACGTCAACAAAGATGTTTGATGCTTCTGTACTCATCCAACTTTGTTGAAATGCCAGAAAAGCCACCGTCACAATCGCACTTTTAGTAAGGGGAAACATAATCTTCGCATAAATTTGCCAGTTAGATGCTCCATCCATCACAGCTGCTTCTAATAACTCATCTGGTACTTGATCCATAAACTGTTTAACTAGGAACAGTCCTACAGGCATCGCTAACATGGGTATGATATGGGCGAAGTAAGTATTGAAAATACCTAACCTCGTTAAAATTAAGTATCGTGGAATACTTACCGCAATTGGCACAAACATCAGAGCATAAGTATTTATTTTAAACAATACCTTATGTCCTTTAAACTTAAATTTGGACAAGGCAAAGGCAGAAATCGTGCTGATAAACACTGTTAAGACAACAACAATAATAGCGACAAAGATACTGTTAAAGAGATAGCGTGACATGGGAATTCCTGATTCTGATGAAAAGGTATATAATAAGCGAAAGTTTTCTAAAGTAGGCTTGCGAACAAAAAAGCGGGGTGGATAATGAAATAGTTCGGTGAACGGTTTAAAAGCATCATTCACAATATAAATGATGGGTAAACTCATAAATAAAGATAATGGTATTAAGATTAAGTGAAATTTAATTTGACTTTTATGGAATTTTTTTGGATTAAACATTGTATTCATTTACTGTTCACCTACTTTCAGTCGTTACTGCCAAATAATTTATAACTGATGCGATTAAAAATAATGACAACAATGAATAATACGACGGTAATCGCTGAAGCATAACCCATTTCATAGCGATTAAAGCCATAATCTAAAGCATGGTCCATGATTAACCAACCCGAATATTGTGGTGGAGTAGCACCACCGCTTAATGCCGTAGCTACACCACTAACATTGAAGGCCCCGACAATCGCCATCACAGCCCCAAATAACATTTGGGGTTTCATCGAGGGTATGGTTATATAAAAGATTTCTTGGAAGCGATTTTTGATACCATCGATATAGGCTGCTTCATAAATGGAACGATCGACATTTAGTAATCCCGCTAACATAGCGAGAAACCCAAGCCCCGCACTACTCCAAAGACCAATAATAATTACAATTGGAAAAAGTAAACTAGGGTTCTGTAAGAATTGAATAGGTTCTTTGATTATTCCTAACTCAAGCAACAAGTGGTTAATATAACCTGCTTGGTCACCGCTAAACATGACTTTCCAGACAACCGTCATCATTACCCCACCTGTAATTGAGGGTGAATAGATACATAGAGTATATATTGTCCTAAGTTTTGGTGTAACTTGCGCCAGTAACCATGCAAGGATGAAAGAAATGATATATCCTATACTACCAACAATTACCGCATAGGCAAAAGTATTCGCAATCGCATTTTGAAGAAAAACATTATCTGCAGTAAATAAATCCACAAAGTTTTTAAAACTGATAAAGCGTGGTCTTTCAATCGTATTAAAATACGTGAGCGATAATACTGCGGAAACGATGGTTGGCAGTAAAATAATCAAGAAAAACAGAAAAGCGTATGGGAATAGGAAGAAATAGGGGTGATTCCATAATTTTTTCATGAATTGCTTAATTTTCATCACGTTTTCTCACCCACTTTTCGATATTATGGATGGTAGGTATTTGATACCTTCTGATAATTCTCCCCTTTTCATCCATATATCCAAATTCAATAAGCTTCCGTTCTAGTTCTAAATCAATTGTGATTTTCGCTTCATCTATCGCAATTCGGGGATTAATGCCATCAAATACAACCTTGTTCCAAGCATTACTTAATTCCCGTTCTAACATATAGTCACCTGGAACTTTTCCAGTGGCTTGAATCCATTGCCATTGTTCGAGAATAACATCTTTAGAATCATTTGGCCAAGCACTCATTTTAAAACCTTCAATATTAGCTGTCATATAAAGGAACTTATTACCTAAAGTTGCTTGGATATTATAAGAAAAATCAGCTTGTGTTTCTTTACTGCTCCACCATTTAATTAACTCCCAAGTTTGTTGCTTCTTTTTACTATTTTTGAAGATGATACTTGATGAGCCATAGGTAGGGTCCCATCTTTCAACAATGCCATCTTCATTTCTTACTCCAGGTATTGGCGCAATTCCCCATAAACCTGCAAGTTCAGGAGCTGCATATTTTAACTGAATATACATGTTGGCATCACCAATACCGACAGGAATGACTCCTGTTCGGAAATGTTGGAAGAAGTTGGCGGTGGATACGGGTAGATTATAAACAGTAAATAAATCCGTCATTAATTCAAAAGCTTGATAAGCAGCTTCGCGATTTATCGCTGTGGTCATGGTATTCTCGTCATAGAGAGCGCCACCAAATTGATAAATAAAGGGCGTAGTTTTATCAAAACCTTTATAGGAATTTTCATCGCCAATTGGCACATAAAAGTTCATATCATATTTTTGAAGGATGGGAACAAGCGTAATAACATCTTCCCATGTATCAGGTGGTGTTACACCTAATTCCGCAAAAATATCTTTACGATAAAATAAGAGTTTTACATCTTGTGTTTCAGGAAAAGCATAGACACCATTATCGTAGATATAAGGAACAAAGGTACTAGGATTGAACTCTTCTGCTAATTCATAAAACCCTTCATATTCGCGTAGGTTATCAATTACTCCTCTAATAGCTAATTCAAAGGGTCTCATGAAAGAAATACCCATAACACCATCAGGAGTAGTACCTGCCGCATTTGATAAAATAATCTTATTTTCATCAGGCATGATTGAAAGTTGGACTTTAATATTCGTTTTTGGTGTAAACTCTTCATCAATCATCCTTTGCATTATTTCCACATAAAGGCGGGATTTATTGACCCAAATCGTAATTGTATCGTCATCAACTTCAGCGATTTGATTATACTTAGGGTCAAAGAAAGAGTAGATAAATGCCTTAGTTCCTTCAATTAAGCGCTTAAAAATACTCGCATTAGGTTTAGGTAATTTGGCATTTTGATAAACATACAACTTATCCAAATGAAGTGGATGATAAATCAAAGTTGGTAAGATTTGGTTGATGCGACCATGAGCAGAAGTTTCACCTTTAGAAAACTTTGTCATGTAGGCAGGTAATTCTTCCGGGTCTTTAATAAACTCATTGATAAGTTTGCGAGCAATCTTCAATTCTTGAATGACTGGTATATCCTCATCTTGGGTATAGTTTGTTAAGCGTTTAATTACATCATCTAAACGGTCACGGATATCTTTAAGATCATTCACAAGCGTTGGTAAATATGTTGTAATCTTCCAAGTTCGCTCTTTATCTTCTAGACCACCTGTAATCTTATTAATGTTTTTAGATATCGTTTGAATTAATTCAAGGATATCAATTAAATCATGATAAATATCCCGAATTAGCACATTATCCACAATGAGAGAAATGGTATGTTCACCTTCATCAAGGTAGATTTCATAAGGTTTCCCTTTATTATCAGTTAATACTTCATTTTTCCAATTTGAACTATAGTTAAAGCGATAATGACTTAACTGTGCAAATGGAACTTTACCATCAATTTCAATACGCCGAAAACTAGGTAAGCCATTATTGGTATTTAAATAATACTTAATCGCGATGTTATAGAATCCTGCTTCTTTAACATCAAAGGAATAAGTTACCCGATCTCCGCTATCACCATATGCATAACCGTCTAATACATTTAAAACCCGATTTTTATAAGCATAAGGTGTTACTTGCGGGTCACGCATATATTTAGTCCGAATGCTTTGACGACTCTTAGTTAAATAGTCTTCTGCTTCAATCGTGATTAGGGCACTATTTTTGTCTTTATGGGGATATGAGCGAAGATATTCTTCATAGTTAGGTAAATCAATATCATTATTTTTAATCATAATATTACCTACTATTATATAACCTTCATTTAATGTAAGCGTAACTTCATTTTCTCCCTTAAGAAAATAAAACTTCAAAGGCTCACTAAAGAAATTATTAGGATCTCTTAATCCCTCTCCTCTATACCATTTGGTATCCAGTATCGCTTTTGGCGTTAATTCATCCCCATAACGATCATAGCGCTTTTCATTCTCCCTAATCCAATCGACAGATAATTCGATATTTGCCATCTCACTGAATTGATTAACATGATTAATCATGAGATTAATGGTAGGATTTACGCGAGTATCGGATAATGCATAATAATCTAAGTAAAGTGAGTATAATCCTTCATCGTCAATATTAACAACAAAACTAATATTATCACCAGGTGCTAAGCGTAATCCTTGTTCATCGAGATGGCCACCAGTCATCATTTCAGGGGTAACAAGTACTTGTGATGTTCCTTCTTTTAGTCCCATAGATAACCATTTATGGTAAACAGCATAATAGTTTTCAGTAGAACTAAAGGTATAGTTATACACGCTATTCTTATTAAGAATATCCTCTTTTATTAAAGTTGAAATATCCATATCATCTTCATAGTTGGCATTCACAGTCATATTGGTAAAAAAGATTACGCAAAAGACACTCAATACTGCGAGGATGATTATTAACTTCTTCATCCTTTCATCTCCCTTATCTTAGAGGTTAAATAATAAATAGTTTCCACGAAATTAGACTATTTGTGGAAACTATTTTTGATTAACAACTATTTCGTGTAGTTACGGAGGAAATCGTCCATTCGTTGATTTAATAAATCATCAATTTCTGGCGCAATTGTTTGATAACTATATCCTTCATTTTTGATACGATTTTTAATATCATCCCAAATATTTAAATCTTCCATCGCCTTTGCGGCTGCAGGAATTTGTCGAGGATATGCGACAGGATTGGATAATTGTCTTTGGAATTCCTCTGTTTTAAAGGCAGGGAAATTATATACCGCAAATGGGCTATCTTCAGGGAACCCTTTAACTAATGGATGATTTTTTAATACCTCAGGATTTGTTGTTACTGGCCAGCCCATAATGTAGTCCATTAAATGAGTAGAAGGGTGAACTGTTGGGAAGGTATCGGGACTATTTCCTTTTTCAATCCATTCATCAACACTATATCCATATTTTTGAATATCTTCTTCGATGAGACTCCAACGCGCTTTTGTGCCTTCTTCACCATATGTCAACCATTTGGCTAGTTCAAATACTGCTTGAGCTTTTACAGGGTCATCTTTTAATTTATAAGATAAACTAAATGTATCATAGAAACCTTGCGTTGCTGTAACTCCACCTGCAGGTGCTTGTGGTAGAGGATAGACATCAATGTCTAAACCACGAGTAAGAATCCAATCTTGGACATTAGTACTAAGCATATAGAACCATGTACTTTCAACAGCTTGGAAACCATCTGCCCAAGGGTTACCGTAACTGCCGCAAATTGCTTCACGTTGACTAGTTTCTAAATCCCAGAAATGCCAACCACGGTCACCTTCAGCTGCTTCTTCTGTTAACCATGCGCCATAATTGACAGCATTAGTAAAGTCGAACCGTTGCGTTTTGATATTAAAGCCTTTCCATCCATTAGGTATTCCATCGAAATAATGTGGTCCGATTTCAGAAAAGTTGATAATACCTGGGAAAATACATTGACCAGAATCGGTCATCAAACCTACCTTGGCTCGCATAGTTTCGTACTCTTCATAAGTCCAATCATATGAAGGTATGGGTATATTCTTTTCTTTTAATAGTCCGCGGTTCACAACCGCAAAAAGTGATACTGACATATAAGGTAAGCCCCATATTTCTTGTCCATCAAAACTTGTCATGAATTCAAAAGCATTACTTGAAATATAGCGAGCTTCTTCATCAGTTCTAAGGTATGGTGTTAAATCAAGTGTTAAATCTTGGTCATATACTTCCGCACTGCGAGGAGAATAGTAAATATCAGGCATACTACCGTCTTGAGAAGCAGCAGTTAATAATTCTAATAATACATCATCACTATCATTTGTAGTTGCTTTTTTAAAACGTTGGTCTCTTACCACTGTAATGTTGGGATATTTTTCAGCCCATTTGAGTGCATTACGGAATAAAGTATTCAACTCATCTTCGTCATCATAAAAGTCTGAAGCATAAACAATTGTCATTTCAACTTCTTGCCAATCAGGAACACCGTTTTTATCTCGGTCGATATCGATAATATCTTTATAATATTCTTTCCATTCAGCAGCGGTTTTATCACCAAAGAAGGATTCAGCACGGTCAATCTTAGTAGTTGTTTGATTCTTTGGTGTTTTATTATTACAGGAAGAGATAAATAGCACAGTTATAAAGATGGTAATATATAAAAATATTTTTTTCATCATCCCTTAATTCCTCCCTACACTTCTTCTTTTTAAAATAAAGAATATACTAAAGCCGATGATTAATCCAACTCCAGTAAATGTTACGATATCAATTGCGAGATCAGTCTTATCAGTGTTTTTTACAACTTTAAACGTAAACTCTTGTACTGCTTCATTGTTCCATGAATCCGTAGCTTTGATTTTAACAACATATGTTCCTGGCTTATAAGGGTTGGGTAGATTCTCAATCACCATTTTATCCATGAGACTACCATCACGATTATCAACAATGTTGATCCGTAAATATTCATAGATGTTGAATTCTTCTTTTTCTCCAAATAACCGTTCAAAAGTGTTTTGCGTCAATCCTTGTACTAAGAAAACATTTTCGCGTTCATCATATCGTTTCATATCGTTTCTTACTTGATTAGTATAACTGATGTATGGAGCTGTGGTATCGAGATTAAGTTGAATGGATAAATCTTCAAATAATGCTTTATAAGTTTTTGTCTTATCTAGATTATTTTTGAGATCAATTTGATAACGAGTGGCGAGTCCAGCAATCTCATCTAGAGCTAAAATTCTTGTAACCTCTAATGGTTTATTATTAGCATCCGTGATTTGTAACTTGGCTTTTACTTCATCTACTTCCATTCGTTCAGAGAATTCCACAATCACTTTATTGAAAGTATCAGCGTAAGTCCCTGTTCTATTTTCATTGTTATATTTAACAAACTCAACTGCTTTTACATCAACATTCGTAAGCGCTAACATGATAACTGAAAAAAAGATTAACAAAAATGTTTTAACCTTCAAAGTCATGTCCTCCCATTTCCTCATTCTTACTAAAATTATAAAAATTACCAAAAAAATAGTAAATTAACAATGTGGATATCATTTGTACAAAAACGACTTTTTTTAATAAAAATCACCTTCGTAATGAAGGTGATCTCTTAAATAAAATAGACAATATTTTATTTAAGACGGACTTCTTTATAATACTCCATTGGACTCATTCCGACATGTTTTTTAAATAATTTACTGAAATAATAGGGACTATCTATACCTACTAGATAACCAACCACACTCATCTTGATATCATTATTCATCAAGATTTCTTTGGCTTTTTCAATCTTCTTCATCTGTGAGTATTGTTGGATACTAAATCCATAATACTTCTTTAAGAGACGATTAAGATAATCATAGTTTAAATCAAACTTATCTTCGATAAGATCTTTCGTGATATTTCGATAAGAATTGGTATCTAAAAATTTCTTTAACTCTTGTGCTGTAAAAAAAGTTTTAGAAATATTTTTTGAGTAACTAATCTTCTTTTCATTGATAATATAGCGGGAAATAATAATTAACATTTCTACTAATCGACTTGAGCAAACAACGGGATAATTATCTTCACTTCCATAGTAGTTATCCACAGCGGACTTAAAACAATTCTTAAGTTTATATAATACATTAGAATCTTTAATACTTATATACTTAGGAATATAGATATTATGAGCTGAGTAAGGCAGTTCATCATGGAAAACAACTGTTTTATTATTTAAAATTAAATAATCCATAGCACTATCGTCTTCTTGAACCCGCTCTAAAGTGTTTGATTCAAAATGGATAAAATAATAATCACATGTAGCTGCTTTATAACCAATATGATACTTACCAGATTCAAGAATCAAACAATCCCCTTCTTTAAGATGGTACCGCACACCTTCTTCTTCAATATATAAGTCACCGTCTTCGATTAAAAACATGATATGTTCGCTTGATACCCGTTCAAAATGAACCCAAGGTCGTTTATACTTTACCCGACCAACAAAGTTGACCACCGGTATTTCCCCTAGATTAAATTTAAGAAACATTACCTCACCTCAAATCTTTACTTTCATTTTAACATATTGAAAAAATACTGTAAATGTAAAATATAATTACCAAAAATAAAAGTCCATGCCTAAGCATGGATTTTATTTTTCGATTACCAACATACTCCAATATTCTAATCGAGGAAGGAGAAAGGAGATAAAACTACCATTTTGTGTAAATTTTAATTCGATTGGAGTAATGGTCTTATTATCAGGACTTGCAAGGTAAAGTTTCTTAACGTTATCATCAATGTATAATTTCACTTCAACATTTTCTAAGATTGTTGGAGCTTTCTTATCTGCTTCGTCATCGCGCCAATCATCATCATTACCTAAAATATTAATTAAATGAACTATTTGATAATTGTCTTTCGTCTTAGAAAAATACCAAACCGTATCTTTTTGTCCTAATATTGAGGTTTTTACTCCTGCTAATTCAACGCGAATATTGCTTGGTCTTGCATTATCACGAAGGAAGTTTTGATATGCTACTAAGAAATCATAATAATTACGTAAACTTGTTTTTAAATCAAGTGACATCTTTAAATTATTGCTGGGGAAATATTCGCTACTTAACATACCCGTATCCCCTAATTCAAGATGCGCACCACCACTAGCGAAAATTGTTGCATTCGTCAATAATACTGCATGTTTGTTGAATAAACCCATTTTATCACGTTTACCATAGTTCATATAAGCCGCAAGCACTGTTGATTTTTGGTAGTTTGTATCAGCAAAACCTTTATCGATAATTTGTTTGAGTTCATAATAACGCTTAGGTGTCCACACTTCTTGGTATAAGAAATCAACAGGCACTTCCTTCGCTACTCTACTTTGACCGAAACCATCTACTGCATTGAACACTAGACGAGTGTTTAAGGTATTTTTCGCATTTATCAATAAATCAACATACCCAGCTTCCATATCGATAACATTGCCATGTTTATCATAACGTACACCTCGATAACCCAATTGGTCAACATGCCAGCCATCAAAATTTAAGGTATTAATTGCTTGCGCTTCTTGAGCAAAAATATAGTTTTGCCAGTCCTTATTGGCGGGATTCATAATTAATAGCCGTGAAGTTTGCCAATTTGAAGGTAAGCCATGATAATCTATATTTTTGCCTTCAGCATCAACATATAGACCCCAGTCAAGATTTACACCATCCGCTTCAGGGTTATCATAGGTACCAAATAACAAGTTATAATTCATGGCCATTATGTTCCGATTGTGCGCTTCATCGATATAACCTTGAACAGTCGAAAGATAAACATCGCGATTACTTAATTCTTGCCACTTTTCAAGCGGTTTACCATCTTTTATTGGTAATGGCATATGATGCTTCCATTGCCAATCATAAAATTGGAGTCCGTTGATATGATACTTAGTTAACTCATCAAGCGTTGATTCAATCATTGTAAGTGGCTTAGAACCATAACTAACTAAGTAACCATAACGAGGAAACTTTGACCAATCACTAGATACATCAATAGCACTAGTTCGCTCATCAACAATTGTTTCATCTTTGAGGAAATTAGCCTCTAATACATAACCCGTAAAATCAGGACTAGGTGCTGTAAAAGTAAATTTTAACTGTGTTTTTTCCTTAACGTCTAAAGATACTTCTTGATTCTCACTTAAATAGATCGTATATCCTAAATATTTTAAACGAATATTAACATATCCTGTTTGTATTTGGTCTGTATTATTATGTAAATCAACATAAACCGAAATAACTTCACTGGGTGCATAACGACTCTTATCTGTATATACATCAGTAAAAATATTAATACTATCATGTTTAACCGGTTTTTCTCTAATACATCCAGTTAGTAAGAGAATTAGTACCATTATTATCGATAGCGTCATGATTCGTTCTATTATTAAGTCCTGCATATTTTCACCTCAAATAGATTCTTGTGGATAAAATGTTCTGGGATAAAAAACTTTATCCCAGAACATTCTTGTATTTACATATTTAATCTAATAAATTGACCGCTTCATAAGCATTTTGTGGTAAATCATTGGAATCTGTATAGTAAGTGTTGAAAGAGTCTAAGAAAAAGACACCCCAATCACTTGTTGAATTCTTAACTATCTTTATGTACAGTCTTTGTCCAAGATAATCTGATAAATCAACTTTATATGTGTAGAGTTCAGGCGAGTTATTAAATTGACTATTCATGTAACGACCAATTTCGGTACCATCTTCAGTAAAGATGGCAATATAGTTAGCTTCTGATATGTTATCTTTAGGTTTTGCCCCACCTAAACGGAAGGTAATGTAACCAATTCCTCCAAGTTCAAAAGTAGTAGAAGTAAGGGTACCTGTTAAAGACTCATTACTGTTTTTCCATGAACTGTACATATAACCGCCTTCTGGGATATATAAACTACCAAACCATTCAATGGATTGATCAGTAATATCGCTATGAGTGAAGGCAGCACCTTCAGCAGTCCAACCACAAATATTTCCAGTATCAAAGCCACCATTCGCGATTTCATATTGTGATGGTGCTGTTACATTACATACGACATCTGTAGGCATAACATCAATAGCATCCATTGCTTCAGTAGGTAGTTCATCGACAGTCTTGTAGTAAGTATTAAAGGAATCCATTGATATCCAAGCCCAGTCACTAGTTGCATCATCGACAATGACAATATATAAGTCTCTACCTATATGGTCACTTAAATCTGCCTTGAATAAAGCCATATTACCTTTATATATATTATCATCAAAGGCGCTACCAAATCTAGCAATTTCCACATCATCTTCTGTAGTTTCTGTACCCATAGTATCATAGATGGATACATAAATCTTATTGGCATTTTTCGCAGCTCCAAATTTGAAGGTAATCCAACCAGAACCACTTAGACGGAAAACAGAAGATGTTAAGGTACCTGTAAATCCTTCATTGCCTTCTGAAGTAAAGAAGTATGTGCCATCTTTGCCATACAAACCACCCCAGAACTCATCTTGATCAGTGATGAATTCATCTTTGAAGGCCTCTCCTGAAGGAGTCCAACCTGTTAAATCGCCCGTTTCAAATCCACCATTTTCAATAGTTGGCAATACTTCAACGACATGTACTAATGTTGCTTCAACAGTAGTATTACCTGAACTATCTGTTACCGTGAAGGTAATCTCATATTCACCCAGTGTTGTTAAGTCTAAGTTACCTTTATCTAATACGATACTAGCAGTAAGATTACCATCTACATTATCACTAGCGGTAATGCCTTCTAACCAGTTAGGTTCAAGGCTATTTACGACAATGAAGATTTCTGCTTTGACACCTTTTATAACAGGTTTAACTGTATCTTCAGCAGTTACGATTACTTTCACAGTAATTGTAGCGGTATTACCACTTGCGTCAGTAGCTGTATAAATTAGGTCATATTCACCCTCTGTAGTTAAATCAACAGCGGAGTCATCGACAGTAACTTCAACTTCACCATCGACATCATCTAGAGCGCTTACTCCATCTAACCAATCTGGTTTATTTTGGCCAACCTTCAAATTGAAGTTCTTAGTTCCTGATATTACTGGAGCAGTAGTATCAGGTGCTAACAGGTTAATCGCATCAAAGGCATTTTCTGGTAAATCATTAGTATCAGTATAATAAGTTTTGAAGGAATCTAAGAAAAAGACACCCCAGTCGCTGGTCGCATTATCAACGACTTTAATGTATAATTTTTGACCAATGAAACTAGATAGATCAGCTTTATAAGTGAAGAGTTCAGGTGTGTTATTGAATTTGTAGTTCATGAAACGTGCAACTTCTGTACCATCTTCTTTGTGAACGGAGATATACATTGCTTTTGTGAGATCACTCTTAGGTTTTGCCCCACCAACACGGAAGGTAATGTAGCCAATTCCACCTAATTCAAAAACGGTAGAAGTCATGGTACCAGTCTTACCTTCATTGTCAGTCTTCCATGAACTATAGAGATAACCATCTTCAGGATAATAATTAGTACCAAACCAGTTAACTGGTTTATCGGATATTTCATTATGTGTAAATGCTTCGCCTGTTGTTTCCCAACCACAGAGATTACCTGTATCAAAGCCACCATTCGCAATTTCATATTTAGATGGTGCTGTTACATCACAAGCAATTTCTTTTGGACGCACATCAGTTGCGAGTACAGCATCGGCAGGGAGATCTGCTTCATTTTCGTAATAAACAAAGAATGAGTCCATTGAAATCCATGCCCAGTCACTTGTCGCGTTGTCCACAATCTTAATATATAACTCTTGACCTAAGAATTCGCGTAAATCAGCTTTGTATTGTACCATGTTACCTTTGTACATATCATCATCGAACATGGTATTTCCAAAGCGCGCAACTTCTTCATCGTCACTAGTAGTTAAGGTGTTATTGGTCTTCATGATTGAAATATACAATTTGTCTGTATGTTTAGCAGCACCAATCTTGAAAGTAATCCAACCAGAGCCACTTAAAATAAAGGTACTTGAAGATAAGGTACCTGTAGCTCCTTCACTACCATCGGATGTGAACATATAATTGCCTTCCATACCATATCTTCCACCCCAGAATTCATCACTATTAATAATGTGTGAATCCTTAAAGGCTTCGCCAGTGGCAGTCCAACCAGTTAAGTCACCTGTTTCAAAACCTGGATTAATGATTTCATATTGATTTCCAACAATGCGTTTTACGATAATGATAAACTCTTTTGTATCAGACGCTTTTCCGTATTTAATAGTCGCAGTTAGTATTACTGTTGCATCTCCTAGTGATGATGGTTTTACCTTGCCATCATTACCAATAATTGCCGGATTACTTGATGACCAAGTAATCGTTGATCCATTGTCACCAGATGTAGGTAAAATGAGGTCACTAGTTACATTATTTAAGTCCCCTGGTATAGTTAATGCCGCTTTATCAGCAGCTACGATTTCTGCATCACTCTTAACTTTCGATTGTTTAGTACAAGCAGTTATAAATAAAAGTAATAGTGAAAATAACAGAATTACATACTTCCTCATTAATTTTCCTCCCCTTTTATGTTAAGTGTAAACGTATTCAATTAAATTTTAATCGGGACAATTACTTAATAAAATGTACAAACTAAGACTTTTTTGTCCAAAAACTACTTTTTTAGGTGTTTTTTATGTTTAAATAATTAGAAAATAAGCAAATTCTTCACTCTTAATTAAAAAAGTAGGAATTAGGCAAAAAAATTATATTTTAACCATTTTACCATTTTTGAACATTTTATATTATTAATACTGAAGAATAATTTAGGAGTGAGGAGTTTGAGAAAATTGGTCTATTTATGCGTAACAATAGTCATATTATTAATAATGTTTTCTTGTCAAGCAAAGAACCAAACAGATAAACTGACAATAAGTTCACCAGATAAAAATATCCTCGTTACTTTTACTTTAAATCAAGAGAAGCAGCCAACTTATTCCGTAAGTTATAATGGGGAGGTACTGATTAAACCCTCAAAATTGGGATTTACTTTTAAAAATGACACACCGCTCGCAAAGAACTTACGCATTGTTGATTATAAAGAAAGTACGTTCTATGATAAGTGGCAAACTGTATGGGGTATTAAAAAAGAATATATTAACCATTATAATGAACTAATCGTTAGTTTAGAGGAAACTAATACAAAAGCGCCACGAAAAATGGATATCATCTTTCGCGTATTTAACGATGGTGTGGGCTTTCGTTATGTACTACCTGAACAAAATAACATGGACAAGATTGAAATCATGTCCGAATTCACCGAGTTCACTTTTACCGATGATCATACAGTGTGGTGGGCAGAAAACGATTGGAATAGTTTGGAAAAACTATATCAAAAAACTCCACTCTCGCAAGTTACTACCGCCAATACTCCCTTAACTATTAAAACAACATCTAATCTCTATGTTGCCCTTCATGAAGCACAACTAATTAACTATGCATCAATGGCATTAAAGCAGGGCGTTGAGAACTACAAACTAGTGAGCGAGTTAGCTCCTTGGCCAGATGGAGTAAAAGTGAAAGGGAGCGTACCGCTACAGACACCATGGCGTACCATTCAGATTAGTACCACACCTGGTGGTCTTATTGAATCTGGTTTAATTCTCAACCTAAATGACCCCTGTGTCATTGAAGATACCTCTTGGATTAAACCTATGAAATACATGGGAATTTGGTGGGAAATGCATATAGGTAAATCTACTTGGGGTAGTGGTAGCAATCATGGCGCAACTACCGAAAATGCCTTAAGATACTTGAACTTTATCGCAAGTCATTTTGATACTTCTAAGGAACCCATTGGCTTCTTAGTCGAAGGCTGGAACAAAGGCTGGGATGGCGCTTGGTATGATAACGGTCATCTCTTCTCGTTTACTGAAGCATATCCCGATTTTGATTTAGAAATGATAGTCCAATATGCGAAGGCTCTTGGAATCGAATACATTATGCATAATGAAACTAGTGGTGATATCCTTAACTATGAACGACAAATGACAGATGCCTTCAAGTATTATCAACAACTTGGTGTTCATATGGTGAAAACTGGGTATGTCGCTGATACAGGGATGAAAAATCCAAAAGGACAAAATCACCACGGTCAATACATGGTTAATCATTATAATAATGTGGTGCAAAAAGCAGCAAATTATCAACTAATGATCAATACGCACGAGCCAGTAAAAGGAACTGGATTAGAACGCACCTACCCTAACTGGGTATCAAGAGAAAGTATTCGCGGAACTGAATATGAAGCATGGAGTGAGGGTAATCCACCTGAGCATACAACCATCTTACCATTTACGATGGGTCTAGCTGGTCCATTTGATTACACTCCAGGTATCTTTGATGTTTTACTACCTGACCGTCCTGATAACTGTGTTCATACCACCAGAGCCAAACAACTAGCACTCTATGTTGTACTGTATAGTCCGATTCAAATGGTTAGCGATTTACCTGAAAATTATCTAGATAATTACGGTGAATTATTACCAGAATTTAAATTTATCCGTGATGTACCTACAACTTGGGATGACACATTTGTTCCTCATGGTGAAATTGGTGATTATATAACAGTAGTAAGAAAGAAAGATAATGAATTCTATATCGGCAGCATTACTGATGAAGAAGCTCGCGAGTTAACTCTACCATTGGATTTCTTAGATTCTGATAAGGAGTATATTGCGGAAATCTATGCTGATAGTAATGATGTCGAATGGGAAACTAATCCTAATGGTGTCACCATCAGTATTGTCAAAGTAACAAATAAAGACACCCTTACACTATCTTTAGCGAAGGGCGGTGGTGAAGCAATTAGAATTTATCCCGCTAAAAATGCTTCATATTCTGCATATCAAAAACCCGATATTGTTGTTTCATACCGTAATATGCCATTAACACTTAAATCAAATGATCCGCTCGAAATAACCCTTTCTCTTACTAATACTGGTAATGTGATCAAAGGGGAGACTATGAACCTTTATGTGAATGATAAACTTGTCGATTCGCAAACCTTTAGATTAAATCCCAAATCATCTGAACAAGTAACATTAAAATATGAAAACCTCTTCTTTGAAGTGGGTAAATATAAAATAAGAATAAACGATTTAGAAGAAAAAGAAGTAACAGTTAATCCTAAAGAAGCAACCTTTGTCTATAACGATTTAACAATTAATATAATTGATAATACTTTGTATGTTACTGCTTCCGTAACTAATACAGGTACTTATCCTGTAAATACTAAAGTACCCTTAATCATCAATAAGCAAGTTATTGAAGAAAAAGACTTATATCTACCTAGTAAACTAGGTGGTTATAAAAGTAATGTAACTTTTACTTATCAGTTACCTAAAGAAGGTTTTTATGAAATTACAGTTGGAGATTTATCACCAATATTGATTAGTCATCCAGAAATTGATTTAAGCCTTTGGAAGTTTCAAAAAGGTGATGATCTAACCTATAAAGAAATAGATTATGATGATTCAGCGTGGCAAATAGTTACGCTTCCCGCCAGTTGGGAAGAAACATCTAATTATTATGAAGATTATGTTTTTGGTTGGTATCGTAAAGCAATTTACTTACCACCTGAACTATCAGGATATTCAATACGTATTACGCTTGGTAAAATTGATGATTGTGATGAAACATACTTTAATGGTTATTTGATTGGTAAATCCGGTACCATCCCTGATGACAGAAATGGTATGATTTCAGCGTGGCAAACAGTACGAACATATACAATTCCTGCGCATCTAATCAAATTAGGTCAGGTAAATGTAATTGGTATTAGAGTATACGATGCAACGGGTGGTGGAGGATTATTTGAAGGTCCACTTAAAATTGAATTTATCAAAGAAAATTAAAGTATTATAATATAAATACACCTCATCTAAGTGGTTATATGATGAGGTGTTTTGTACTTTATACTCCTGAATAAGAAGAAAAGCCACCATCGACAGGAATAACTACCCCTGTCACAAATCCTGATGCCTCTTTATCAACTAGATATAACAAAGTCCCGATTAACTCCTCGGGTTTGCCAAAGCGTCCGATGGGAGTATGACTGATAATTTTTCTGGCTCGATCTGTTAAATTACCTTCTTTATCAATTAAAAGGCTTTCATTTTGCTTTGTTAGAAAGAATCCTGGCGCAATCGCATTAACACGGATACCAACTTTCGCAAAATGCACTGCTAACCATTGGGTAAAATTATTGATGGCTGCTTTTGCGGCACTATATGCTGGTATTTTTGTTAACGGTTTAAAAGCATTCATAGAAGAGATGTTTATGATTGTCGCATCATCTTTCCCAATCATATCTTCCGCAAATACTTGAATAGTAAGCAAAGTACCAAGAAAATTTAAATTAAAGACATATGCAAATCCTTCTAAAGGAAGGTTAAAGAAAGTTGATAAGTCATTCTTATCTAGATCTTCTATTTCAAAGTATTCTTTCGTTGTTGTTCCTTTAGGATGATTTCCACCGGCACCATTAATCAAGATGTCACAAGGTCCAAACGTAGCGTTGATTATTTTTTTTGCCTCTAATAGCGACTCTTTATTTAGAACATCTACTTTAACCGCAAGGGCAATGCCATTCGTTTCTTCAATTTCCTTTACTAACTTTTGTCCTTTTTCCAGATTAGTGCCAAGTATGGCAACCTTTGCCCCACATTCCGCTAAGGCTTTACACCAATAAGTGCCTAGGACACCTGTCCCACCTGTTACTACAGCAACTTTATTTGTTAGATTAGGATTATGCATAGAAATCACCTACTTTATTTTCGTTAACGTTTCCCAAATCCCTAATAAATACATCGCACCTAAAGCACGGTCATATAATCCATAGCCAGGTTTACCTTGTTCATCCCAAATCATACGACCATGGTCAGGTCTAACATAACCAGTAAAACCAATTTCTTTATAAACTTTAAGTATTTCTACCATATCTAAACTACCACAAGCTGAATAATGGGCAGTTTCCATAAAAGAATTATTATCTAATAACTTCACATTGCGTAGATGGGCAAAATGGATTCTCCCCATTTTCCCAAACTTGCGCACCATTTTAATATAATCATTGAAACTTGCACAACCTAATGAACCACTGCACATTGTAATTCCATTATAGGGACTATCCACGATTTTTAAGAATCTTTCCAGATTCGCTTCATTAGTGATAATGCGTGGTAAACCAAAAATCGACCATGGTGGATCATCAGGGTGAATCGCCATCTTAATACCGCACTCTTCCGCAACAGGAATAATCTTTTTAAGGAAGTATTCTAAATTTCGCCATAAATCTTCTTCCGTAATTTGGCGATATTTATTAAGTAAATCGGTTAGTTCTGCTTTACTGTAAGATGAATCCCAACCGGGTAGTTCTAAATCAGTAGCATCTGGTTTTATTTTTACGATTTGATCATTATCGTATATTAGCGTTTTTGAACCATCTTCTAAAACATAGTCTAGTTCGGTCCTGGTCCAATCAAAGACGGGCATAAAATTGTAACAAACAACTTCAATCCCCGCTTTACTTAATCGATGTAAGGTTTCTCCATAATTTTCTATGTAGCGATCCCGAGTAGGTAGCCCCAGCTTGATATCTTCATGAATGGGTACACTTTCAATAACCTTTAACTCTAATCCCACCTCATTGACCATATTCTTAAGTTTTTTTATGTCTTCCTCTTTCCACACATCCCCAACAGGTACAGTATAAATTGCGCTTACCACACCTGTAATCCCAGGGATTTGCTTGATATATTTTAACGGTATGGGATCATTTGGCCCATACCACCGAAAGGTCATCTTCATATTACTCACCTTTTTGTGATTTTTCCTCGTTAATCCGTTTTTGTAACTCTTGATAGAATAGTTCTTCGTCAAGATTATGCACATCAATGGTTTCATTAAGCCAAGTTGAAAGTAACATCGCATTTGAAATAGTTAAACTTTTAATCCCTTCGATTCCTGGGGCAATTAAAGGTATGTCTTCTTCAATAGCTTTAATAAAGTTATTAAAGATTTCGATATGTTGATTACCCCAAACATTACCATTGGCAAATTCATAGACTTCAAAACCAGGAGTTGACCATGGTTCTGTATTAGTTTCATTAAAGACTTTCTCATTTATATTTGCTTTTCTAAAGATTAACTTATTATCCTCAATCACAATTTGACCATTATCCCCAGAAATCTCAAACCGATTACTACCAGGGTAATCATGCGTTGATGTCACAAAGACTCCTGTTCCACCATTTTCATATTCACAGAAGGCAGTAACATCATTTTCAACATTAATCTTTCGATTTCTACCAAAGTAACAGAACGCTCTAATGGTTTTTGGCATACCGCAAATCCATTGCCAGAGGTCGAGTTGATGAGGTGATTGATTAAGTAATACTCCTCCACCTTCTCCTTGCCAAGTTGCTCGCCAGCCACCTTGATTATAATAAGCTTGGGGACGATACCAGTTCGTAATAATCCAGTTAGTGCGTTTAATCTCTCCTAGTTCACCGCTTTCGATTAATTCTTTTGTTTTTTTATAAATTTCGTTCGTGCGTTGATTGAACATAATTCCAAATTTTAATTCAGGGTGTTTAAGCGCTACTTCATTCATTTCCCGTACTTGTTTAGTATAAACTCCTGCAGGTTTTTCGATTAAGGTATGATACCCTTTATTTAATGCTTTAATCGCCATGGGTGGATGTAAGTAATGAGGTGTCGCAATCATCACCGCATCAAAACCACCCGCTGCTAGCATCTCGTCATAATCTATATACTTTTTGATATCTGAGCTTAGGTTTTCTTCGGCCCATTGTAGGCGAGCAGGATTAATATCACATATAGCTACTAATTTACCATCATTTATCTTACCTTCATTTAAATGAAGAGCGTGTGTGCTCCCCATCGTTCCTATTCCAACAATCGCAAACTTAATCACTTCATTCACCTTCTTGTTCAATTTTATTATAGTATACCATAGTTTTTATTTTAATTTGATGAGAAATATTTAAAAACTCAAGAAACGCCTTTTTTTTACTATTAATAAGTATTACAATATTAAGTACGAGGGATATAAGGAGGTAAATATGATAGGGATAATTATATTAATTATTTTAGGGATTGTTTCCCTAGTTAATCTTTTTGGGGAGTATAAAGATAGTTTTATACTAAAATGCCTATCTAAACCATTATTAATGCTACTTTTAATTACTTATTATGTATTAACTGCTCAAGATATAAATTTACTAATAATTCTTGCACTGTTTTTTGGACTATTAGGTGATATCTTTTTATTGAAGAGCGAACAACTCAATATCATGTTAGGTATCGCTTCATTTTTCTTAGGTCATGTCTTCTATATTACTTATTTTCTAATCAGTATTGATTTTACTTTCCCACCATATTTCTATTTAATCATCATTCCTTATATAATTATCATTCTAGGATTATTTAAACTTCTCTATCACCATATGGGTGAATTAAGAATCCCCGGTCTTCTTTATATGATTATCATCACGTTAATGAGTTTCACTACCGCGATTCGCTATGATGCGGTAAAATTCATACCTTATCTATTACCATTAATCGGTTCATTACTATTTATAACTTCAGATACTGTTTTAGCGATAGGTTTATTTAAAAAAGAGGTTAAATATGGTGGGGTCATCGTTATGTTTACATACATTCTCGCTCAAACACTAATTACCATTGGGGTAACTTTATCATAGTTTAAAAAAGTCTTAAGATTTTCATCTTAAGACTTTTTAAATTATAATTCAATTACTTCAAAAGGATGTTCATACGCATTATTAACAGCTTTCTTAATTATATCCAAAATATCTCTCGCAATACCTTCTGGACGATAAGTAATTTTATCAATGGATTCATTCGTCAAGGCTTTAAACCACATTAAACTCGCAATATAGCGACCATAATCTAACGATAAATGGAACCCATCACGATTTAAATTATCGCCAATTACACTTGTACGCATGTTTTGAATCGCGGTTCCCGTAGGAATAACTCCAGCAATTTTATCGTTGGGTAGAATCACTTCTCTTACCGCATTCACAATCGCTTTATACATGGTGTATTGATCATTATTGTAGTACTCAAAATGAGGATGGTCACTTCCGTTTGGATATGCCCAAGTCATGTTCCACATAATCTTACAAGTTTGATTATGTTCTCTAATAAAGTTAATCATGTTATTTAAGTATGGTTGATAGGTTCCTGGTAATCCACTTTTACCACTTTCCTGTTGAAGTGTAATGATGTCCCATTCTTCATCTAAGAGTCCATCTTTAATTTTCTTATCCGCTGTTTCTTTCCATACTCCATCCGTGTTTTTCGCATAGATATATTCACTAACCGCAAAATTCGCATTCTTCCAATGTCGCTCCAAATTACATCCTGGCACAATCAAATTGCCTAATCTAATATCTTGATAACCTGCATTTTTCGCTATATGCCATAAGTATTCCATACTATCTTGACTAAAACTATTCCCAATCGCGAGTACTTTTAAACTTTTCATTGACCCCACTCCTTTTAAAAAATTTAGAAAGCAAGATATTATTGAAACAGTAAATAAGAGATATATTGTTATTATATTCGGATAGAAAAAGAAGGTTTAATTCATAGATTTCATTTTTTTACAATTATATCATAAATATTAAAGATGTTAAACAATTGTTAAAAATAATAACCCTCTCTTATCTAAAATAAGAGAGGGTTTATTTTAGTCTTTTAATGCTAAATCCCCTGCAACTATCCACTTTTTATAGCGGAAGAAGAGATCAACTAAGTAAACTAAGACAATAGGTAATATGATTTGTAGAACAATAATAGTAATAAATGTATAGAGGTTATAACCCATCGCATCCAATGTACCAAATTGACCAACTAACCCTGAGGTTCCCATGCCACTACCGATTTCCGTCGTTTTCATCTTAAAGACTAATGTTGAAACAGGACCCAAAATAGCTGATACAATAATTGTTGGTAACCAGATGATGGGTTTCTTTAAGATGTTTTTAAACTGTAACATTGAAGTACCAATCGCAATGGAAATTACTTCACCAATACTATTGTCTTTACGAGATTGAACCGCAAAACCTAACATTTGGACGCAACACCCAACTAAAGCAGCCCCACCGGCGATACCATTTAAATTAATCATAATCGCAATCGCAGCGCTCGATATCGGTGCGGTTAAAGCCATGCCCATGATAACGGATATAATAATCCCCATCAGGAAGGGTTGGTATTCCGTTGCATTTTTTATAAAGTTTTCTAACGCAGTCATGGCATAGCCAATAGGTTTGTGAATTAGTAACGCTACCCCAAAAGCGATGATACTCGTGAGTAACGGAACAAGTAGAATATCAATGGGAGTTTTCTTTCGAAGAATTAACCTACACCCTTCGATGGCAGCGATAGCTGTTAGGTAAACCACCATGGGATTGCCAGTCGCTGTCGTAACACCAATTCGTCCCCCAATGCCACCCGCTACCGCTCCAGCGATAAGGGAAAGACCCTGTAACCCTAAACTCCATGCTATACCTATTCCAATACCAATTCCCATAAAGGACTTTAAAATATTGCTTAAAGTAATTAACTCCTCAACGTGTGTTAACTTACCAATTTGACCAATAATAACCCCGATGATTAAAGTGGAAAAGAGTCCTAAGGCCATACCATTAAAGGTTTTCACAAAATAATCTAAAATGCGTTTGAATGTTTTCTTCTTTTCCATATACTACCTCGATTTAATGGATTTTGTTGGTTCCTTTAGTTCACAATTATAACATATTCTTATCTTTGTGAAACAAAAACAGTTCTTATTTTGTAGATAAAAACACTTTCATTTACATTATTCGCTAATAGTTTTGTTATTAAACGAGATAACAAGAAAATGGGGTACTATAACCCCATTAAGCGCATAATTAACTCTAAACCATCCACCACTTCTGATTGAATGATTTTTAAGTTTTTCTCCTCAGTATTAGGTAAAACCGTAATAAGACATTTGTTATCAATAATTTCACAACTAACAAAATCTTTACCTAGGAAATCTTTCGTAGCTTTTTGGATTAAACCGCGCGCCTTCTCAGCATATAAGAATTGCTTATACTGTGGTAATAAAGCTAAGACGATACGGTTAGTTTCATCTAATGATACATAATCAACATACTTCTTTAATTCAAACATCATTTATCCCCCTCGACATATTTTTCTTCATGTTTCAACAACCATTCTTTTACCCACGAACGGTCACCTGCGTATCCTATTAACTTACCGTTTTTCCCAATCACACGATGACACGGAATGATAATAGGGATGGGATTAGCTTTACAAGCACCACCAATAGCCCGCACTGCTCTAGCATTACCAATCTTATTTGCCACATCTTGATACGAACAGGTTTTTCCATAAGGAATCGTGCTTAAATATTGCCAAACTACAGATTGAAAACTACTTCCTTTTATGTCTAGTGGTACATCAAAGGTTTGTCTCTTTCCTTGAAAATATTCGGTTAATTGAGTAGTTACAGTTTTGCATCGTTCTTTATCTAATTTTAGGTTTGAATTTTGTTTAAGGTATATCTCCCAATCTTCCTTAAACAGTTCTATATTACACAATCCCTCGTCACTCATCACAATTAGGATTTCCCCAATTGGTGATGAGTAGATATCATACACTTTCATGCATACCTCTTCCTTTGATATCTTTATCTTTCATTATAACAGATTTTCACTTGAAAATATACCTCCGATAACGGTTAAAATCTTTTACTAGGTTATTAATTTTACTAAAATTCATAAAATAGATTTAAAATTTTAATAAAATTA
>ENA-UPSA01000492-UPSA01000492.1-bioreactor-metagenome-genome-assembly--contig:-NODE-492-length-56829-cov-387.042449_pt1 | contig 56829 bp, 49 predicted proteins | sample MGYA00238183_ERZ773288 | MGnify/ENA primary metagenome ERZ773288 (study PRJEB29028, sample SAMN07631243) | bioreactor metagenome | isolation source: Switchgrass digestor | place: USA: Dartmouth... | reverse complement strand
TCATAAGCAGAGGCAGGGCAGCAAGACGGGCCGGATACAGGGTGACGAACCGGATCACCGGAATACAGGCTGCACCGAGAGTTTTACCTGTAAAGTCTGCGGCGCCTTTGTCGTTCCGGAGGGTGCAGGCAGCCAGCACCGCAATCATTGCCCGAGATGCCTGTCAAGCTTGCATGTCGACAATGAGCCGGGGGATCGTGCATCGCTGTGCAAGGGTATTATGGACCCGATAGGCGTTTGGGTGCGAAAAAATGGCGAATGGGCAATAATCCACCGCTGTCGGGAATGTGGTGTTCTCAGTTCAAACAGGATAGCCGCCGATGACAATCCTGTGCTGTTGATGTCCATAGCCGTCAAGCCGCTGGCTTCACCGCCGTTCCCGTTGGCACATCTGGAACGGGATTTTTACAACGGCCGGCACTGCTTTGATAAAGCAGGGAGTATATCGTGACCGGCAAATGATTTATATGACTGATACCTGATGCCTGAAGCGAATGAAGGAGTTGAACCGCTTTATGAAGTACCGGATTTTGTCGATCCGCGATAACCCCGAATACTCGGAGCGGGCAATAGACTGGTTTGCCTCCAAGTGGGGGATCGACCGCCTGGAATATGAAAAGAGCTTCAATGACTGTCTCACTAAAAATGAAAGCCTTCCCCAGTGGTATTTAGCAATTGGAGAAAATGATGAGATCATCGGGGGCTGCGGACTCATACAGAATGATTTTGTTGACAGGACCGACCTGTTTCCGTACCTGTGCGCGCTCTATGTCGAAGAAAAGGCCAGGGGCCACGCCCTGGGATCGAAACTGTTGGAGTATGCGAGGACCGACGCGGGGCGGCTTGGCTTTGACAAGCTGTACCTTTGCACCGACCATACCTCTTATTACGAGAAGTATGGCTGGAAACATATCGGTACCGGGCACCATCCGTGGGGCGAAACGTCGAGGATATACGAGGCTCCGGCGATCGTGGAACCTGCAGCGCCTGCCGGTGGATCAGCAGCGTCGGACGGAAAACCTGTGCTCGAGAAAATGAGCGACTTTTTCACTGCCCGTGCCGAGATCTATGACGAACACATGCTCAATGATGTCGGGGGCTGCAGGGAAGGCTATGTAAAAATGGCAGAACTGATCCCGGAAAAGACAGAAACGATCCTGGACCTTGGATGCGGCACGGGGCTTGAGCTTGAAGAGATATTCAGGAGATTCCCCGGTGTTTCGGTAACGGGCATCGACCTGACGCAGGCAATGCTGGACAGGCTTGAGCAGAAGTATCGCGGCAGGGACATCAGGCTCATATGCGGCGATTATTTCAAGGTCGGTCTGGGCGAGAATGCATATGATACAGCCATTTCGTTCCAGACGATGCACCACTTCACCCATGAAGAGAAGACCGGTCTGTACAGCAGGATATGCGGCGCTATCAAACCTGGCGGTGTTTATATAGAGTGCGATTACATGGTGGAAGACCAGTCCGTGGAAGACGCGCTTTTTGCGGAATGTGCAAGGCTTCGCCGTGAAATGGGAATTCCCGACGGCGAATATTACCATTTTGACATACCCTGCACGATTGACAATCAGATCGCGATGCTCAAAAATGGCGGATTTTCATCTGCTGAGATGGTTTGGCGCAAGGAGAATACGACGATCATCATAGCGAAAAAGTAATTTCTGCTTATGCCAGGTGTCCGGTGCCGGCTTATGCTGCGCCCGATGGTCGACAGATGACGGTCAGCGGCCGGGTGCATGGCGATAACGGGATTTTCGGTATTCGTACCGTAACCGGTACTAATAATAAAAGCCTGATAAACTCAGGCTTTTTTATTGTGGCGGAGAGGGACTTATGGCCCTGTGCCTACACCGCTGATTCTCCAGCCGCCTTTCTCCGTTTCTTTCGTCAAAAGAATGAAACGTTGCTGTACACCGCTTTCCGACGTAATAACCTTTTTAAAGTTAAAGTCAACCGTTGCCCGGTATTCGATGACCCCATCCGGATTTTCTATGTCTTTCAATTCACTCATATCAATCAGTTTTACTGATTTTACATTTGAGTAGCCATCTGAATATACGCCGGCAGAATCGCTGTTATAGAGCAGATTATTGTCCATGTTTGCGAAGAGATAACTGCACAGACTCTCTCGGGTTATACAAGCGAGCAGCATTTTTTCATCTTGTTCATCCATTGCTTCAAAATACTGCCGGATCAATTCCTCAGGGCTCATTGATGACAACATTGTTTCAATTTCATCGGAATAGTCGATAAATCCGTCGATCCAATTACCCCAGTCTTTGCCGGTCACATCCTTCAAAGACTTTCTGTCCAGAGAGCAGGCAAACCCGCGATGCCTCCCCGCATCAATGTATGCACCTATGATTTCTCCGTTGTGCTTTATAACAACACCCCTCGCGTCACGTCTGGGTTTCAGAAAATCGGGGAGCGGTTCCCGCAGTTTGTATATCTCCGCAGTGGCGTTTTTTCCGAGATAACTGCTGAAATCCAGGCCCACGCTTTTGGAAAGCTCATTATTATAGGCCCAATAAATCTTTAGCGGAAAATCTCCGGCTTGATGTTTAAGGTCTGATGGTAAAGTGACTTTTACGCTATTGACCAGGTAATCTGCTGTCCAGCCGTATTTGCTGAACAGATCTGAAACCTTACTGTCAATGTAGGTCTCGTGCCGCCTGTATTCAACATAGTCATCCAAATACCTGAAGAAGTCATAGCCTGGGTCTAATAACTTTTCATCAATCTGAACATACCCCAATTGGTAAAGGTCATCGTATGCGAACATGAATTCCTTTTTGCTTCCGTCTTTAAGTGTCAGAACCAACTTGTTGCTGCCTTTGGTCATTGGCCGTATCTTATCCAACTGATCGTCCGAAAATGCCTCACTTCGTGAAATCATATCCATGATATCCGAAATGATCTTGCTGTCTTTAATTTGTACAGGATCGATTTCAATGCCTGGATAATAGGTATTGTCATAATAAATGCCGATCTGGGTGATTTCCCCGTATATGGCCTGTTTATCCGATTCATTCGACCCGGGACTGCTTCTGTCAACATGCTCGGTTACCGGTCCATTATCAGCTCCATCCTCACTGTGCTGCGGAATGATCTCAGCATTTTCGGATTTTGCTCCCGTGAAGGTGCAGCCGACCGCAACGGCGGCGACGAGCGCGGCCGCGACCAATGCCGGCACGAGGACTTTTGGCTTTCTCGCGATCAATGTGATGCGTTCCCTGATACCCTTTATTCCGTCGGTCATGGTGGTGGCGCAGCAAAGCAGATCCATGGTTTTGCGTTTCCCGCAGGTGAGTCCGATGATCGTCCGTCCGTATTCCAGGCGGCTTGCTTCGCCAAGGCGTTTGATGGTTCCCTCATCGCAGGCCAGTTCGGAATCCCTGCGGGAAAGTGCCGCCGCCAGCCAGACAAGCGGGTTGTACCAGTGTACGGCGAGGCAGAAACAGCGCATCGCTGCCCATATGTGGTCGCCGTGCCGGTAATGGGTCTGTTCGTGGGCCAGCACATGGCGCAATTTTAGAGCATCCCCGGCAACGTCCGGAGTGATATAGATTACAGGACGAAAGAATCCGAACAGGCAGGGCGATGCTAAATTCTTAACTAAATAGATCGGTCGCTTACAATTGTCTGACTGATAGCGGATCCTGATTTTTCTCAGTTTCCTGCTGAAACTCAGGTTCGATAAAAGCAAGGTCAGTCCGACAACGGCAATTCCGGCAAGCCATACTGTTCTCAGTATCCGGGCCAGTACCACACCAAGAGGATCCACAAAAACATATGTCTGCGGGTGTGAATAACCGCTATTTGATGGGTACCCCCGAATCTCATGCGGCGTGCCTTTTCCGGCTTCACGCGCCTCATCCGGCGTCATTTCACTGTTATGTATCACGTCAGAGTATACCAGAGTTTTTGAAAGCGTCTGTTTAGCCACTTTGTAGGCCGCCGACCGTTCAACTGCATTCATTACACTAATTGGGCTCTCAAACAAGGTAATGGGTACAATCAAACGTATCAGCACCAGTGCCCAAAGGGCGTATTGCAGGTGCAAACTGATTTTGCCCTTTAATAAATGCCGCAATATTATTACCACAAGGATAAGAACGGAGGAAGTGATGATGAGTTCTGTCATTTCTCCCCCTCCTTGACTTCAGCTTCACGCAGGATGGCGTACAATTCTTCGATTTCTTCCTTTGTGAGTTCCTGCTTCTTTGTGATGGCGCTCATCATCAGGCTGACGCTGCCTTTGTATACCCTGTTGAGGAAATCGTCCGTTTCCCTGATAACCGCGTCCTCCCGCTTAATGAGGGGAGAGTAGACCTTTATTCCTTCATTGTCCTCGCATCTGATTAAGCCCTTTTTCGTCATACGTCCAAGCATCGTCAGAGTCGTGCTCCGGGACCAGCCCACATGTTTGCGCATATATTCCGTTGCTTCTCTGCCGGTTCGCGGCGACGCTTCCCACAGGCATTCCATGAGATTCCATTCGGTATTGGTAAGGCTAATATTCTCCACATTCATCTTATCACGCTCCACGCTGTCTACAATGTAAACATATTATATGCCAATGTGTTTACATTGTCAACACTATGCAGGGCACTTCGCCTTTGACTTTACAGTCTCAAAAGCGTGTTGATATCTGCTGCAAATTCGTCAGAAAAATCTCGGCTATCGAATAAAACGGTGCTACATAAGCTCCGCAAATAAAAAGAACTTATCACACTTTAAGTGTAATAAGTTCTTGGCGGAGAGGGCGGGATTCGAACCCGCGTGTCGTTTCCGACAAACTGATTTCGAGTCAGCCCCGTTATGACCGCTTCGATACCTCTCCATATATTGTACATCTATAAGATTTTGCTTATGTTTTGTCTCAGGCTTTTGAAGAATTCCTTCAATATCGTCGAGCATTCCTGCTCCAGCACGCCCCAGACGACGTCGACCCGATGGTTGAAGGCATCCACCCTGAACACGTCTATCACTGAGCCGGCGGCCCCGGCCTTCAGATCGGACGTCCCGATGTACAGGGTCCTGATCCTCGACTGTATGATCGCGCCTGCGCACATCGTGCAGGGTTCCAGCGTAACATAAAGATCACAGTCTGTCAATCTCCATGTGCCAAGCTTTTTGCAGGCACGCCTGATGGCTGTCATTTCTGCGTGGAGTGTGGAGTCGTTTTTCGACTCTCTTTCATTGTGGCCCCTGGCGATTATTACGCCGTTCCTGACTACTACCGCTCCAACCGGCGCTTCCGCTTTTTTCCTGGCTTTCTCCGCCTCCATCAGCGCTTCGGCCATGAACCTTTCGTGCGTGAAAAGCTGACAGGCCGGCTTGTCATGCGCCATGTCCCAACCTCCGCATAAACGGAATAAATGCGCACACGTTATTATACTACAAAGATGAATAACAATCAATTATCTTAATATTACATTATTTGGACAATGGATGTATCATGGCCGTCCGTTTGGCCAGTGCCGGTATGTCAGGCTATCTGTGCAGGCATTGCCCGATATATCATGGCCGCTTATGCAGGCAATGCACGAAGGGACAGATACCTGTACAAAATACAGGAATCCTGGCGGAGATCAGATATCTCAGCCGGGAGCAGCTATTTCACCTTGAAGCATATTTGCCGCTCAGGTTGTATATGATCCTGAACGGGAGAAATATAAGGTACAGTATACATATGATGAGAAACTCCATGATCATGTCTATGAATTTGCTGAACCTTTCCATAATATCACCCGCCTGGTATGGGAGAATAGTGGCTTAACAGGCTGAAAAGCCTGTCCCGCACTGACCGGCCGATATTATTATTGGCTTAAATGGCAGGTTTTATGTAATTGCCCTGATCACATGTGAAAAAATCGGTTATTGCCCATACTTTTACGGTGCCGGGACCGTCCAGGAAGGTAAAAGGGGTCCCGGTGTCGTATAATGTAATGGGGTGATGTTCTTGAGCGGACTTATTTTCATAGTGTTTCTGGTAATTGTAATCATAAATATATTCAAAAAAGCAAGTGAAAGCGGATATAACGGCAGCGGTGCACATAAAAGGTTCGAACGTTATATCGAAGATAACAGGCATAACAGGCCCGAAATAAGGAATATCGAGCAGAATGAGCGCACCAGGTTGTATGGGAGCAGCTATAAAAGCAATGCCGGAAAAGGCGATGTCCAAAGACAGAATGAGCAAAGACGGAGCACACAGGGGGCAAATGCCGGGCAGACAGGCCAAAGCACGCAGAAAACCACCGCTGGTCAAACCAGGCAAGGTACGGCAAACATGGCCGTTAAACCAAATGTATCTGGCAATCCAAACACATCCGGAATGAAAAGCGGAGCCATCGGTCCCAAAGCTGCCGATACGAATGCAGCCGATAAAACCAAAGCTGCGTACATACCGGCTGCAACCGGCAGTTTTCTTTCCAGGGCTGAAGACATGGACAAAGTTTTCGGCGATACCTCCATGGACGTGCCGATCACTGCAGACCAGGGTTATACCGTCACTGAGTGTTATGGCGTAAATGATACTGAGAGTTATAGTGCATCTGACATGCAATACGAGGGGTATCCGCAGGACAGCTTTGAAGCAGGCAATAGTATACTGACGGATTACTACCGGGACATTCCTGTTGCGGCGCAACCGGTTTTCGTGAAAGATGCCGGCAGCGAGGGCATTATTGGCACCGGAGCGCTGGTTTGGCCGGAAGTAAATGAAAAAGATTATTTTATGTCCGACCTGAAAGCTTTCGAATTTACGGATGTCGTAGTGGATTCCCAAATAAAGCTGGATGCGTCGATGCCTTTGTTTGAGGAGATTAATAAAGCTCCGGTAAAAACAGTTGATAAAAACGATGGTACGGCTGGCAAAGCCGAATAGCCGAAAATTGACTGATGATCAGCTTTAGTCAGCGGTATCTCGTATTTGCTGCATTTGCGCCGATATTGCACCATATCTGCAGCAGGAACTGTGCTTGCGATAGCAAAAGGAGCCTGTGCGTAAAAATACAGGCTCCTTTTATATAAATACCCTGCCCGGATCGACCTGGCGTTGATATATGATACCGGGTCACCGGATCATACCTGGCCTGAAAGATCATCCTTAACTGATTGATCGCTCCATCATTGCCCGATTACCCAAGGATCGCTTTCAGATCTTCTTCAGGAGTAGATATCGGCTTGATACCGAACTTATCGACCAGCACATTCAGCACGTTGGATGAGAAAAAGGCCGGAAGTGACGGGCCGATATAGATATTTTTGAGACCGAGCGCCAGCAGTGTCAGCAGGATGCAGACGGCCTTCTGCTCATACCATGACAGCACAAGCGTCAGCGGGAGTTCGTTCACAGTGCAGTTGAACGCCTCTGCAAGAGCTGTCGCTACCTGTATTGCGGAGTAGGCATCATTGCACTGGCCCATATCCATGATCCTCGGCAGGCCGCCGATCTCGCCAAGGTCAAGGTCGTTAAAGCGGTACTTTCCGCATGCGAGCGTCAGGATCACCGTATCCTTCGGCGTATTCTTCACAAACTCCGTGTAATAGTTCCTTCCCGGCTTTGCTCCATCACAGCCGCCTACAAGGAAGAAGTGCCTGATGGCTCCGCTCTTCACGGCATTTATAACAGTGTCGGCAGCACCAAGAACTGTGTTGCGTGCGAAGCCTGTCATCACCCAAGATCCGCCGTTTATGCCCGTGAAGTGCTTGTCTTCTGGCCACCCGCCCAGTTCGACCGCTTTATTTATAACAGGAGTGAAATCCTTTCTGCCGTCGGTTCCAGGTATATGGACAAGTCCCGGGTATGCGACCGCTGCGGTCGTAAACACCCTGTCGGCATAGGACGGCTTCGGAGGCATGAGGCAGTTGGTGGTGAACAGGAATGCTCCCGGCACGTCAGCGAATTCCTTCTGCTGGTTCTGCCATGCCGTACCGAAGTTGCCCTTCAGGTGGGAGTATTTCTTAATTTCCGGGTACCCGTGGGCCGGCAGCATCTCGCCGTGGGTGTATATGTTGATCCCCTTGCCTTCGGTCTGTTCGAGCAACTGCTTCAGATCATGCAGGTCGTGGCCGCTGACAACTATAAACGGTCCCTTCTCCACAGTAAGCGATACCCTCGTCGGCACAGGATGCCCGAATTCGCCGGTGTTTGCGCCGTCCAGCAACGCCATGCATCTGAGGTTGACATGCCCGAACTCCATAAGGAGATCCAGCCATTCATCGACTGAATGTTCCTGGCCGACGGCTCTCATTCCCTTGTAGAACCATGCCATGACCTCCCTGTCTTCCCTGCCGAGTACAAAAGCATGGTATGCATATGCTGCCATACCCCTCAGACCAAGCAGGAGAGTGGAACGCAGGGATACGATATCTTCAGCGCCGGTCCAGAGCTCATTTGCCGGAAAATCCTCCGCGCCGCCGAGCCTTGCCTTTTCTTCCCTGACACGTCTCGTCACGTCGTCTACACGGTCTTTGTCGAAGTTGACATTGGTGATCGTGGTAAACAGCCCCTCCAGCATCAGTTCATCCGTTCTTCCGGCCGGCGCTGTTTTCTCCGCCGCCCTGGCAAGGCCTATCAATGCGCAGGTCAGTTCGTCCTGGCTGTTGGCCACCTCCGCACTTTTTCCGCAGACCCCCGCTTTTGTGCATCCCTTTCCGCCTGCGGTCTGTTCACACTGGAAACAAAACATACTGCACATACTGCTCATTCAATATTCCCCTTTCATAAATGGATCAATGTATCATTTCAGCCATGGTCATCTATGTTGCTTTGGCATGTTCATTGTAGTATAATCCGTGTATCAAATCCGTAACCAAAGTTACAAAAAGTTAATAACAGGTGGACATTATGGAAACGAAGCATATAGAAAAGGTACAAAGCATAGCCAAAGACTGCATGCTTTTCAAAGATATGAACGGGGAAGAACTGTCTGCGCTGCTGACATGCCTGGATTTCAAGATCCGCAGTTTCAGCAGGAACGACATCATCAATATGGCAGGCGACTTCTTCGAAGGTATCGGCGTCGTGATCGACGGACAGGTGGCTGTGGTCAAGGAGAACATAGTAGGAGAGAGGATAATCTTCGACATACTCGGCCGGGGGGAGTTGTTTGGTGAAATGGCCGCCTTCACAGGGGTGCGCAAATGGCCCGCAACTATCATCGCCAATACGGAATGCACAGTGATGCATGTACCGGCCGATAAACTCGTCGGGCAGTGTTCCCAGACCTGTACTGCCCATACGAAACTGATAATGAACATGCTCGGGATACTGTCACGCAAGGCTCTGACGCTGAACCGCCAACTGGAATACCTCTCCATAAAAAGCATCAGGGGCAGGATAGCGAGCTTCCTGCTGGAGCAATATAAGAAAAGCGGGAAAACGACCTTTATGCTGGCGATGAACAGGAATGAGCTGGCGGATTTCCTGAACGTGGCCAGACCGTCACTGTCACGGGAGATGTGCAGGATGCGGGATGAAGGGATGATCGACTTCCACAGGTCGTCGGTACGGATCAGGGACATGGAAGCACTGAAAGCTGCGGCACAGGGAATGCACTGATCCGGTGTTTATGCCCCGGCGGCGGGAAATGGCGCAGCCGGCGAAACCGCGACGTTTTGATTTGTACTGGTTTAGAAATACTGAAATAATGGTATGAATAATGACAAGGCGATAACAGATGCCTCCGCTTCGCTGAAACGCGCAGAGGCAATAAAAATTTCTGCAGACGAAATTTTTATTTGATTGATGCATTATAAAACAGCCTGACATAAGGATTGGAAAGACTTGCACCTGAAAGGCCCAGGTGCGAACAAGAAATGGAAGAATAAGGAGAATGCCTATGAATACAAAAACACCTTGCGAATCTATGGTGGAAATGACCGAACTGGTACTGCCAAACGATACCAACCTGCTCGGCAACCTGCTGGGCGGAAGGCTCATGCATCTTATTGACGTGGCAGGTGCGATGGCTGCACAGAGGCACTGCAACCGGGCTGTTGTGACAGCCTGCATCGACAGCGTCGATTTCAGGCATCCTGTGAAGCAGGGCAGGGCCGTGATCCTCAGGGCAAAAGTGACCTGGGTGGGACGGACTTCGATGGAAGTGCGCGTAGACGTATTTTCCGAGGATTTCCTGACAGGGAAGCGGGAGTTCAACAGCAATGCGTATCTGACATTCGTCGCCGTGGATTCCGAAGGCAAACCTGTGGAAGTTTGCGGCCTTCGTCCTGAAACAGATGAGGAAAAACGGGAATACGAGGCTGCAATAAAAAGACGGGAGGAAAGACTGAAAAGGCGAAATGCGATGCGTGAAAATACGGCGTGCTCCATGTAATATACATCAGCCGGAAAAATCCTGCATTACTCTTCCGGCATTATTCTGACGGGCAGAGGAAGCAGCAAGGCAGTTATTGAGAAGGCAACCCGCGGAGCGGCAGCAAGTTTGTAATAAGGTAACTCCTGCAGCGGTCGCCGGGGCAATGGCTGTTCAGGCGGTGAATCATGCAATTACTTGTTGGAAAGAGGTAAGCGATCTGTGAAACAGGGATCAGCGGCCGCCGTAACCGGGATCGTTAAGCGGCCGGTCAGTTGACGGCCGCTATTGATCGCTTTCCTCCTCATCATAGTATGAGAGTTCCATCAGTTCATTATAGAGCCTTTCGATTTCGTCGTACTCCTCGTACTGTTGATTTTCAAAATCGTCGAGGAACTCTTCGATCTGCTCGATATCGCTGAACTCAAAGTCCGCATCGATATTCCGCGCCAGTTCATTGATTTTCTCGAAAATCTCATGCCTTTCAGTCATGTCGGACCTCCGTTTCAGAATGATTTCGGTTAAATATTATGAGCCATGATATACTGTTTATTCGTACAAGTTCATGGACAGGGCACAGAATACTGATTATGGGATCTGAAGGACACCGGCATCGGATCTCTATAATTAGAAAATTTAGGCTGAAACTTTGCTATTGACTTTATGTTGCTTTATCTGCTACAATAGTAAAGCGCGACCGGGCAACACAGGTCCGCTGATGCCAAAAGCAAGGCGGATCGGTGGTTGCAGGTCGCATATGGATTGCCGGGGCAGGCAAAAAGCCGCTGCAAACCGGCAGAGACATGGCGGCGTAGCTCAGTTGGCTAGAGCATGCGGTTCATACCCGCAGTGTCGTTGGTTCAATTCCGACCGCCGCTACCACAGATCATGTACGTGCGATGACATGTGCATGACCGGCGCGGCCCATTGGTCAAGCGGTTAAGACACCGCCCTTTCACGGCGGTAACAGGGGTTCGAGTCCCCTATGGGTCACCACCTGAAGCAGGAGGACGTAAGATTATTCTTCGGCCTCCTGTTTCAACATCACTGAACAGCGAAACGAGCCTCACTCGGTGAGGCTTTTTTTATTTCCTGAGACAGGGGAGCGGTTCTCCTGTCCGGGTTGATGTGTGAAATGCAGAAACGGGAACCGTCCCCCATATCCGCAGAGGACCGGAGAACGGCCCGTGTCCTTCGGGAGAACCGCCTCCTGCCTGAGAAGAATGCCACGGATAAGCATTTTATGATATACTGGATATGGTATTTATTTGAAAGGTGGAGTTCTGTGAAGAAAAGGTTTGAACCTGGCAAAACCGCACTGCTGTTGATATTGATCAACCTTGTACAGGTTGCGCTTATCGGTGCGGTTTTTTTGTATCTCACCGAACTGGGCAAAGGCACAGAACTGCTTACAAACACGTGGAGCCTGGTTTTTCTCGCTGTTATGGCTGCGTCTGTGGCAATGAACAGTCTCATCGTCTTCAGGAGCAGGGCCGGGCTGATACGCTCATGGCATGAGTTCAGACTGCTGGAGGACACGCTGGCGAAAGTGGAGAGGCTGAACGCCACACTGCGTTCCCAGAGGCACGATTTCATGAATCATCTTCAGGTTGTCCACTCACTTATAGAGATGGACGAGTACAAATCCGCAGCCGAATACATAGAAAAAGTCTACGACGATATCCAGCGCGTAAGCAGGGTAATGAAGACTTCTGTCGCTGCAGTCAATGCGCTTCTCCAGGCAAAACTGATGGCCTGCGAAAAGCAGGGCATCGTGATGGAGCTTGATGTCAGGACGCAGCTGAAAGATCTGGCGATCCCGTCATGGGAGTTCTGCAGGGTCCTTGGAAACCTCATCGACAATGCCATATATGCCGTCCTGGAAGCGGGCGGCGAGAAATATATCAGGATCGAACTGTCTGAGGATCTGAAGCACCACTATTTCAGGGTGATGAACAGCGGCAGGCCCATACCCGCCGAGTTGACCGGGAAGATATTCGAAGCGGGGTTCACGACAAAAGGAGACAAGGGGGAAGGGATGGGCCTTGCCATAACCAGAAAAATAATCGGGGAACACGGAGGCAATATCGGGGTTTCCAGGGAAGGGGACCTGACGGTTTTTGCCGGACAGATCCCAAGGCATCATGTCAGCATTGAAAATTAAGCCGGCTAAGTGACAATTCAGCAGTCGATATGTATTTTTCAGAGGTTTTGTATCCAATCCGCGAATAAGATGTATTAAAGTATAATTGCGCAATAAAGATATGTGATCCGGACAGGAGGTGTCAACATGGAATTCGCCGCTATTTTCACGGGTTATAACTGGATACCGCTGGTGTGCATAGTTGCCGGGATCATTTTTATCATAATTGAGATGTACCAGCCTGGTTTTGGAGTGCCGGGCATCATAGGAGTACTGCTGGTGGCGGCGGGCATCATACTTTATGCCAGGACAGTGCTCCAGGCGCTGATAATGATAGCCGTCGTGCTTGCAATACTCGGGGCTGCCCTTGCGCTGATGCTCCAGTCGGCGTCGAAAGGACGCCTTGCAAAGCATATCGTCCTGGAAAGCACCGTTGATGATGACGTAAAGTTCTCAGCAATGGATGACCTCAGCTACCTGATAGGAAGCGAGGGCAGGACGGTGACAGTACTCAGGCCGTCAGGCATTGCAGATTTCAACGGTGTAAGGCTGGACGTGGTTTCGGGCGGAGAGTATATACCCAAGGGCACTGCGGTATACGTTGATAAAATCGAAGGCAATAGGATAGTTGTCAAGCAAAGTCCGCGGACTCAGTAATCACGCAGCAAATTCGAACACCGAATATGCAGGGAGATTCAGATCCCGGCGATGTGGAAAACTTTAATATTACGGCGATTGTACAGATTCGTCCGATGCCGGGAAGCAAGACCCGATGCCGGGATAAACGCAGAAAATATCTGGTGCGGGGATGGCCACAAGACAAAACCCTGCGGCATGACGTATAAAAGGTATACTGAATGTGGATTATGTGCATTAAACTGGTTTCAGGTGCATTTTATATGGATCAGGCTGCCCGATTTGCACTAAGTCGGTTAAGAGTCCAGCCGGCGGTTACTTTGCGATCGGACCGGCGAATACAAAATGAAAGGAGTCGGATGTTATGGAATTTTTCATACCCATAGTTATCGTGGTTTTAGTCATCATTTTTCTGTTCATCTTTTTCAACTTCATCCCGGTCGGACTGTGGATATCGGCATTTGCGGCAGGCGTACGGGTCGGTATATTCACGCTTGTCGGAATGAGGCTCAGGAGAGTCGTTCCGAGCAAGATCATATTGCCGTTGATAAAAGCAAGGAAAGCAGGCCTCGATTTAAGTGTGAATCAGCTTGAGGCGCACTACCTGGCAGGCGGGAATGTGGATAAGGTCGTAAATGCGCTGATTGCAGCCCACAGGGCCAATATGGACCTCCAGTTCACCAGGGCCGCCGCCATAGACCTTGCGGGCAGGGATGTGCTGGAAGCTGTGAAAATGAGTGTCAACCCCAAGGTGATAGAAACGCCGAACATCTCTGCTATGGCCAAGGACGGCATAGAATTGCTTGTCAAGGCGCGTGTAACGGTCAGGGCTAACCTTGAAAGACTGATAGGAGGAGCAGGCGAGGCCACCATCATAGCCAGGGTAGGCGAAGGTATCGTCACCACCGTCGGCAGTTCCGAATCTCACAAAGACGTGCTCGAAAACCCTGACCTGATATCCCAGACAGTGCTTGATAAAGGCCTTGATTCCGGTACTGCATTTGAGATCCTGTCGATCGATATAGCGGACGTGGATGTAGGCAGGAATATTGGCGCCCAACTTCAGATGTCCCAGGCGGAAGCAGACAAGAACATCGCCCAGGCCAAGGCTGAGGAAAGGCGTGCAATGGCAGTCGCCAAAGAACAGGAAATGAAAGCGCTGGTGCAGGAGATGCGGGCAAGAGTCGTCGAAGCCGAGGCAGAGGTGCCCAGGGCAATGGCCAATGCGCTCAACAGCGGAAAAATAGGCGTCATGGATTATTACAACCTGCAGAACCTGATATCTGATACCCGCATGAGAGAATCGATCTCGAAGATCGGCAAACCCGAGGCGGACGACAAAGCAGATTAAGGCGGAAAGGCATTGACAGGAAGGGTATTGATATGAAAAGCGGATTCATCAACTCATTTCCATTCGATATTGCCAGAAAGTATGGCCTTACGCCTGATCCGAGCGTTCTGAGGGCCCTGGAACAGAACCGGAGGAACAGGCCCGGCGTGCGGGATATACCGCGAAAGTCACGTGGCGTTGCGTTCGGAATGCCGCAGATGCAGCGGACCGCTGATAATGCTCCGAGACTTGACGGAGCTGGAACGGAGAGCACAGTGCCAGGTACGGGGAACGTAATATCAACCACAGGCAGTATAGCATCAGGCGCCGGAACTGCAGGATCCGCGGATATAAGGGCCGGGAATACAGGATCTTTGAAGTCCGGCTCATTATCGACAGGAAACAAGAAACGTGGAACCACAGTAACTGATATGGACACACAAACCGGTACAGACGCGGCACAGATAACTCCTGGGAAGAGCTACAGGATCAAACATGGCCATGTCCGGGACAAGACTGTTGCCCAAAACTCGAATGGCCTGGGAATGCTTTTTTCAGAAGACGATCTGCTCAAAGGCTTCATCATGGCCGAGGTGCTTGGCAGGCCAAAATGCCTGAGAAGAGGCGGTGGCAGGATTTGAACATCAGAGTTCTGATAGCCGATGATGATGAAGGTATGCGGCTTGTTTTGAAAAAGGCCGTGGAAAGGTCCGGCGGTTTCGTTATTGCGGGTGAAGCGGAGGACGGCAGCGCCGCTCTCCGCCTTTTTGAGTCCGAGCGCCCGGAAGTGGTGTTTCTTGATGTTGAAATGCCGGTCTTGTCGGGTATCGAATGCGCAAAGAAGATCGCAGACATCGATCCGAGGACCGTCATCATTTTTGCAACCGCGCATGAGGATTACATGCCGGAAGCATTTGAGGTATACGCTTTCGATTATCTCGTGAAGCCGTTCAGACTGCAGCGCCTTGAACAGACGCTGGACAGGATAAAAGGCATCGGCAGGTTCAAACAGGAAGTTTATGAGAATAAAGCAGCCAGGTCTGCCAATACTCTCCAGAAGCTGATCATAAAGAACAAAGAGGGCATAAGTCTTGTCGATACCAGGGAGATAATCCTGATACAGAGGGAGGACAGGACAACGGCGATCTATACGGCCCAGGACAGGTTCGTAACATCCGACAGCCTGGGCGATATCGAGCAAAAGCTGGACGGCAGCGTGTTCCTCAGATGCCACAAGTCATACATAATAAATATCAACTATATCGACAGGATCTACCCCTATGGACGATGGACATATATCGTGAAGCTGAAAGGGACGGACAAGGATGCGCTGATGACCCGCGAAAGCTTCGAGAAGCTCGAGCAGATTTTAGGGTGATTGGTGGACCGGCTTGAATATCACGACTGCCAGCGGAGGCACACAAATATCGACAGAATAAGGCTGTCCGTCATGTCCTTCTGCATTCGCCCGGACGCCGCCAAAACTGCCCGCATTGCTGCCGCCATAAATTTCCGAATCGCTGTTCAGTATTTCCCTGTAGAATGTATTGAAAGGAACACCGATCCTGTAACTGCTGCGGACGACGGGCGTGAAATTGCACACGAATACCAGCGTATCCTCCGGCCTTGTTCCTTTGCGGAGAAAGGACACTATGCTGTTGTCCCGGTCGTTGCAGTTGATCCACTCGAACCCGTCGTAACTGAAATCTATCTCGTGCATTGCCTTTTCGTCCCTGTACAGCCTGTTCAGGTCGCGCACATAATCTCTGAGCCTGCGGTGCATCTCATAATCCAGCAGGTGCCAGTCAAGGCTCTGGCTGAAATTCCATTCAATGAACTGGCCGAACTCATTGCCCATGAACATCAGCTTTTTTCCCGGGTGGCCGAACATATATCCGTAGGTCACCCTGAGCCCGGCGAATTTCTGCCAATAATCCCCCGGCATTTTGCCGATCATCGAGCGTTTGCCGTGCACTACCTCGTCGTGGGACAGCACCAGCACGAAATTTTCGCTCATTGCGTACATAATGGAGAAGGTCAGCAGTTCGTGGTGGTATTTCCGGTAGACCGGATCCATGCTTACGTACCTCAGGTAGTCGTTCATCCAGCCCATGTTCCATTTATATGAAAATCCCAGGCCGCCTGTATATGGCGGTTTTGTGATCATCGGCCACGAGGTGGACTCTTCTGCGATCATCATTATCCCCGGGAAATATCTGAATACTGCCGAGTTGAGCTGTTTCAGAAATTCAACGGCGCCGATATTCTGGTTTCCGCCGTATTCGTTGGGGATCCATTCGCCCTCTTTCCTTCCATAGTCCAGGTAGAGCATGGAAGCCACGGCATCCACCCTGATACCGTCTATATGGTACTTGTCGAACCAGAATACAGCATTGGAAATAAGAAAGCTTTTGACCTCGTTGCGGGAATAGTTGAATATGTAAGTGCCCCAGTCGGGGTGCTCGCCCAGGCGCGGATCCAGGTGCTCATACAGCGCCGTGCCGTCGAACCTTGCAAGCCCGTGTGCGTCCTTCGGGAAATGTGCAGGCACCCAGTCGACGATCACGCCGATCCCGCTCATGTGGCACTGGTCGACAAAGTACATGAAATCCTCGGGCCGTCCGTATCGGCTGGTGACGGAATAGTAGCCGGTGACCTGGTAGCCCCATGAATCGTCGAGAGGATGTTCGGCAATCGGCAGCAGTTCTATATGGGTATAGCCCATATCTTTTACATATGACACCAGCCTGTCGGCGAATTCCCTGTATGTCAGGAAACGGTTGCCGTCCGCGCGCGCCCATGAACCGAGATGCACCTCGTATATTGACACCGGTTTGTTGAATGTATTTCCGGCGTCCCTGCTTTTTATCCATTCATCATCATGCCATTCGTACGTGTCGAGTCCGCAGACTATAGAAGCCGTACCCGGCCGGAGTTCGCTGCAAAAAGCGTAAGGGTCGGCTTTAAGGATTATATCGCCAGATTGTGTCCGTATTTCGTACTTGTACACTTCGCCTGGATGGATATCAGGAAAGAACGCAGCCCACACTCCTGAGCTCCCCATCGGCTTCAGCGGATGGGCACGCCCGTCCCAGCGGTTGAGGTTGCATACCAGGCTGACGCCTTTCGCGTTGGGAGCCCAGACCGCAAAATGGGTGCCGGCCCGGCCGTTTACCGTCATGGGGTGGGCGCCGAGCTTTTCGTATATTTTGTGATGGCTGCCTTCATTGAACAAGTACAGGTCATATTCCGTAATGAATCCATCCGGAATATCCGCACCGTTATGGCCATGTATCTGATAATCCATCCTGTCGATTCTCCCTGCCGTGTATTTGCCGTTCAGCCGCATTTGTTATTGCGAATATACACCTGCACAAATTTACCCATATACATACTACTGGATTTTTCTTTTGAACACTGCGATCACAAACCGGGACTGGCCTTGCGACATATTGGTGTCGAAGCAGGAAACCAGTTCCCAGCCTTCGGCTCCCAGCTCATTCAGCGTGGCCTGGAATGCATCCAGATCCAGTATTCCTCCCAAAAAGCCTCCCATATCGAACTGAACTGTCTGATACTGCCACCTGTCCATAGAAACATCACCTTTTACTTCCGGCAGCGGAAAGACCGCTGTTTTATATATCATTATACTACGAATCCTTGGAATTTTCTTCAGCCGGACGAACGGTTATTTCAGTCTGGTTGCCTATGCGTGAAGTACTGTGCCGGAGCGGTGCATTTTGCGGTATTCCCTGGGAGTCAGGCTGCAGATCCTGCGGAAATTGCTGCTGAACAGTGAGAAGCTTCCAAATCCCAGTTCCATTGCTATTTGCGATATAGGCTTATCTGTGGATGACAGGAGTATTTTTGCCTGCTCTATCCTTTTTGTCAGCAGGAATTTATGGACTGTCAGCCCGGTGACCTTCTTGAACATATGGCACAGGTAATATTTATTCAAATAAAGCGAGTCTGCCATTTTGTCCAGGTCGAAATCCGCCAGGTTATTCTCGATATATTCGATGACCTTTATCGCGTTCGATGAGACCTTATCGAGGCTTTGCATCTCTTCCCTGCTTGTATCCGTCCTGTCCCGAAACGCCAGAGACAGGATCTTCAGCATGAGTCCTGCTATAATGGGCCTGTATCCTAGCTTCTTCTCACTCGATTCCTTATGCATCTCAAGAAAAATCTGATCAATAGCGAGGTTGGACTCTTCAGTCAGCCGTATGCATGTATAGCTTGAGTCATCTTTTAAAAAAGGATCGAGAAGCTGCGCCTGTTCGATACTCTGCAGAAATTTGATGATTTCCGGCTGACTGAAATGGACCTTGTTTCTCACATAGTTATCAGGATCTATAGGGTTGGAATAGTGGAAACGTGCTCCGTTTATGAAATAAATGCTGTTTGGCAGCATCTCATAAATGCGGTTGTTGATCAGTATATGGCCCGAACCGCTTATGACGTGCAGGATCTCAAATCCTTCATGAGTGTCGGGGACATACAGATACGGATCCATCCCTGTATAATGATAACTTATTCCATCAAAGTATATACTGCTCAAATTATTTAGCAATTGCTGCAACACCTCTGCTTTGCGGAGTATATCCCCTATTGTCCATATGGCGCGGTTTCGGTGCAAAAGTATTTATATATATGATAATAACATCATTCGGCAGAATAAACAATAACGGCGGCGATGCGGCGCCACCCGTTGGGCACAATTACCAAAGACCGTTGATTTATGTAAACAGCAATATTTTGATAATTTCAAGCAAGATATCAGTATTTATGACATACGAATGGCCTTAAAATATAATCGTAGGGTAAAGGAATCGGCAGTATCACCGGACGCGGCATTGCTTTTCCCAGACAGGATGGTGGATCTGATGGCTCAACGATTGGAGAAGGTGGACCGTTTACTTGGATTCCTTGAGGAAAACCTCGATGAGAAGCACTGCGTCGAAGTATTGCAGCGCCACATGGATGCCATCAGCGGGATAAGCGGACGCGAAACGCCGTTGTCCGTGTACTGCAAAGCGGACCATGAACTGTACCCGATCACGGAAGTTTATAACGACCCTGAGAAGATGCTTTACAATGAGCTCGTACAGGCCGGAGAATTCGGAAGCATGCTGAATTCGGCTCGATGAGGTCGTAGCACGCTATAAGAAATAACGGGACAGTATCATAACCGGTTTGAAAAGTATTGATTCGTAACAGAAAAGTGCCATGGAGGGTGCGCCGGGCGGAAGCTGCAGCGCTCCCTCCTGGAAAATACAACTGAAGTAATGACGGGAGGTTTGTGTATGCATTCTGAGAACTATGACGTAATAGTTGTCGGTGGAGGTACAAGTGGCGTAATAGCAGCTATTGCTGCCGGAAGAGAAGGCGCCAGGACATTGCTGATCGAGCGGTACGGATGTAAGAACCGAACAGATACCGGTGAGCCAGCCCATACATCCCTCGCTGCAGCAGCGGCATTTCGTCGCACAGGGATTCTACAAGATATTCAGGGAAAAAGCGCTGAAAGGCGAGGTATATACCGCAAAGGAAAGTATACTGTTCACCACGAAGGCTCTCCCTGGAGTAATAAGCATGAATTCGACACGTGTCCATTTTGATCCTACGGATGCAAAACAAAGGACACAGGCGGAAATCGAAGGGCACAGGCAGGCTGCAAGCATTACCGAATTCCTTATAAAGTACGTACCGGGTTTTGAAAAGGCATACCTGATGGATTCCGGGATCGAGGTCGGTTTCCGTGAATCGCGCCATATCGTCGGAGAATATACTCTGCAGGCTGAAGATGTGCAGCGCGGAAGACACTTTGACGATGTCATCGCAAGGTACGGGTTCCCGTGTGACGTCCATAAGGAAACCAAAGGATCATATTTTGACGATAAAGACAAGTCGAACAAAACGGTCGAAGGTCTGTGGATCGAAAATGACGATGCTTACGATCTTCCTTATCGGTGCCTGATACCAAAGACTCTGAACGGTCTCATAGTTATCGGCAGGTGCATATCCGTATCCCATATCGCGCACGGCAGCACCCGCCTGATGCCATTGGCGATGGCCGAAGGCCAGGCGGCCGGAATCGCAGCAAAACTGGCGATTGACAGCAATGTCGATGTACGTGAAGTCGATATCAGGAAGCTCCAGAAGCGTCTCATCGAAGAAGGAGCATCATTGTACAGGGATCCGGAGGCAGTCAGGATCGAAAAGGAAAGGGCACGCAATGCTATAAAAGAGTTCCTTGCCAATTACGAATCGATCAATACACCCGAGGATGTTGAGTGGTTTGACTGATGTAACTGCAGCAAGCTCAAAACAGCATTGTAGGAGGACATTATGAGTTTATTGAAGCAAAAGCTATTGAGCGGCAAATTGCTGATCGGTACCCATGTCAACCTGAATGACCTCGTGATCAGTGAAATAATGGGGAGTCTCGGCTTCGATTTCCTTTGGATCGATACTGAACATACAGCCATAGACTATCAATGCCTGCTGGGTCACCTGGTAGCATCCAAAGCGAGCGGAACGCCGGCTATTGTGAGGGTGCCGTGGAATAACGCCGTATTTGTAAAAAGAGTATTGGAAATGGGACCGGCAGGTATCGTCTTCCCAATGGTCAATACCGCGAAAGAAGCCGAGGCCGCAATGCGGTGCTGCATCTATCCGCCGACCGGCAACCGGGGGTTCGGGCCAAACAGGGCAATACGCTACGGCATAGACGACGTCAGGAAATACATCAATTATGACAGCATGGAGATATGCAGATTTGTTCAGGTCGAGACCAAGGAAGCCGTATACAACCTGGATGAGATCGCACGCAACCCTTATATAGATGCGTTCATAATAGGGCCGTATGATTTGAGCGGCTCTGTCGGACAGCTTGGCAATGTTATGGAAGGTGAGACAGACCGCCTGATCGATATTGCCATCGAAAAAGCCCATCAAGCGGGAAAACCCGTAGGCGTTTCGACCGGAGACAACGATTACGCGACACTGAAGCATTGGCTGGACAAGGGGATAGACATCATTTCCACCGGTACCGAGTACCTCGGCATTATACAGGGCGCAAGGACTTCGCTCAATAATATCAAAAAAATAATGGAAGAAAAATCATGAGTCTTATGCCTGTTTGACTGGGAAAGGCAGATGCTTTGAACGGTATTCGTGATCGCCGCGGTACCCGGATCGTCTGCCTTTTTCAGAATCAAACGGGACACGGCATGCAGACCGGAGGTTCCATATGATAGTCGATAAACTTAAGAATGCTGATCTATATTACTGCCTTGGCGAGAAAATGAAGAAAGCTTTTATATATTTGCAGGAAAATGATCTGAGCAGGCTTGATGAGGGCAGGCACAGCATTGATGGCGAGGATCTGTATATACTTGTCATGCGGTATGATAGCAAACCTGTAGACCAGGGGAAATGGGAAGCCCACAGGAAATACATCGATATCCAGTATATAGTCGACGGCAAAGAGAAAATGGGATACGCAAATATCGAAGAAATGAAAATAGTCCAGGAATATGATGAAAGTAATGATATCCTGTTTGCGGATGGAAAGGGAAGTTTTATAGATACCGATAAAGGTACGTTTGTTGTGTTTACTCCCAATGACGCCCATATGCCGGGCGTTATGGATAATATCCCCCAAAAGGTAAGTAAGGTTGTTGTAAAAGTACGGATTTAGCTGGATTCAGATCAGATGTGCTGTGAATGGATATTGCATCATTATTGCTTCGCGTAATGATGACGGAGTCCATTCTTTTTTTTGCTTAGAAAAACAGATGCGTCTGTGATAATATGATAAAAAATTAACATATACAATGAAACAATATTGTAGTAAAATAAAACTTGGCATGTTTGCCACGCTTTTCTTGTAATCTGCCGAAAAACCGACAAATTGCGGAATGAGCGGGGAACTGTGAAAAACGGATTGCAAAAACGGAAATGAAAAAGGTAAACGTGTAAAACCGGAGTATGCAATAAGCGATATATGCAATAAACCGGTAGAAGAAGACCGGCTGCTGGATAAAGCTCTAAAACCAAATATGAAAGGGGTCATAGAATGATTTATTCACATGAAGTTGAAAAAATGACGTGTGTGGCAAAAGGACCGAACCATGGTCCGGCGCCGATCCCCGAGGAAGGGAAATGGGTTCAGGCCAAAGAGATCAAGGATATTTCAGGTCTTACGCATGGAGTGGGCTGGTGCGCGCCCCAGCAGGGTGCCTGCAAGCTCACGCTGAATGTCAAGGACGGGGTAATACAGGAAGCGCTGGTGGAGACGGTCGGCTGTTCCGGCATGACGCATTCGGCTGCGATGGCTGCTGAGATACTCCCGGGCAAAACCATACTTGAAGCGTTGAACACGGACCTGGTCTGCGACGCTATCAACACGGCAATGAGGGAGCTGTTCCTGCAGATCGCCTACGGCAGGAGCCAGACTGCTTTCTCGGAAGGAGGACTTCCCATTGGTGCGGGCCTCGAGGATCTTGGAAAAGGCCTGAGGAGCCAGGTTGGAACTATGTACGGAACGCTGGCCAAGGGCCCCAGGTACCTGGAAATGGCCGAAGGCTATGTGACACGTCTCGCACTTGATGACAACAATGAGATCATTGGCTATGAGTTCGTACATCTCGGCAAGATAATGGAAATGGTCAGAAAAGGCATGGACGCCAACGAAGCCATCAAAAAGGCGACCAACAGGTACGGCAGGTTTGATGAAGGCGTAAAATTCATCGATCCGAGAGAAGAATAATCAGGGGAGGGTCAGGAACATGGCATTGTTTGAAGGTTATGAAAGAAGGATAAATCAGGTTAATGCCGCACTGAATAAATACGGTATAGCCTCGATCGAAGAAGCCAAAAAAATATGCGACGAAAAAGGCATCGATGTATACAGCATCGTCAGGGGAATACAGCCGATCTGCTTTGAAAATGCATGCTGGGCTTATACGGTCGGCGCTGCCATAGCCATAAAGAAAGGATGCAAAAAGGCTGCCGATGCAGCAGAAGCAATCGGCGAAGGACTTCAGTCCTTCTGCATCCCGGGATCGGTAGCAGACGACAGGAAAGTCGGCCTTGGCCATGGAAGACTCGGAGCCATGCTGCTTCGTGAAGAAACCAAATGCTTCGCATTCCTGGCAGGCCATGAGTCCTTTGCTGCTGCAGAGGGTGCAATAGGCATCGCGAAATCCGCAAACAAGGTAAGGAAAGAGCCCCTGAGGGTCATACTCAACGGCCTTGGAAAGGATGCTGCCCAGATTATCTCGAGGATCAACGGCTTTACATATGTGCAGACCAAGTTCGATTACTTCACGGGCAAGCTTGAAATAGTCAGGGAGATCCCCTACTCGAAGGGTGAAAGGGCGAAGGTAAGATGCTACGGCGCCGATGATGTACGCGAAGGCGTTGCGATAATGCACCATGAGAAAGTTGACATTTCTATTACCGGTAACTCCACCAACCCGACAAGGTTCCAGCATCCTGTCGCAGGCACATACAAGAAGGAATGCAACGAACTGGGCAGGAAGTACTTCTCAGTCGCTTCGGGCGGCGGCACGGGAAGGACGCTGCATCCGGACAATATGGCGGCAGGACCTGCTTCCTACGGCATGACCGATACCATGGGCAGGATGCATTCCGATGCACAGTTCGCCGGGTCTTCTTCAGTACCTGCTCACGTTGAGATGATGGGACTCATCGGCATGGGCAACAACCCGATGGTCGGAGCAACCGTTTCAGTGGCAGTTGCCGTCGAAGAGGCAATGAACAGGTAACTGCCTGTGGCCGGAAGACCGTACAGATCAATAAGTCCAGACAGAATAGTAAAAGAGCCGTTCTGTGAAAGCACAGGACGGCTTTTGTTTATTCTCACGGGCAAATTGCCCATCCTGCAGGTGCGTTCGGGCATTAACAGCTTCCTGTTTCCCATGGCAGCAGCGGCATCGGACAGTTAAACTTCATTCGGTGACGGCTTACTGTTATTTCCCCGGGAAATAAGAACCAGGGTGTACAAAAATTGAATTGTTGTGGGAGCAGGATAGAGCTTGATGGCTTATTTTATAAACTTAAGTTGCCATAATGCAGGGATACCCGTATTATGGCAACTTTCTTATTGATAATTCACAATATTTAAGCCATTTCAACACACAACAATTAAAATTTTGTACACCCAAGTCATTATTTCCCAGGGAAATAAGGCGGGCAGATATAGCTGCTCTTTCACCCCTGTACAGCTTGCCTCAGGACACAGCCTGCCTGAGGCCTGCGATTTCCGAAAAAATCGTTTCTTCCGCGAATCCCGCTTCCGTCAGCGGCCGTATGACATCCTTCCAAAGATCCGGCTTGAATGTCTTCAATGCGGTCATATTGCCTTCCAGTGAGTATTTGCCCATGGCGGCAGGAATCAGCACGGATTCGCCTGCCCTGACGGTCAGTTGGCCTGCGTCCCATGTGATGACTCCCGTTCCGGATGTGAACACGTATATGTGGAATTTGCTGCCGTCGGCAATCTCTTCGGCCGTTCCGCCGATATCGTATATTTCGGTGCAGAAATAGCGGTTCGCCGCTACGATCCTCCCGGTGCAGCCGCCGGAGAGCGGAAGCGTTATGCCGGTACACTTTTTCCCGGTGCCTGCAGAACTGAAGTTTATTACATCAAGGGCTTTCTGTATATGCAGTTCCCTTCCGACGCGCCCGTAATCATACACCCTGTAAGTCGTGTCCGAGTTCTGCTGGATCTCTGCGATGATGATGCCCCTGCCTATCGCATGGACCATGCCCGCGGGGATGTAGATGACGTCTCCGGCAGACACTTCAATGGTATTGAGACAGCGCTCCACTTCATTCCTGGCGACAGCTTCCGCGAAGCTTTCGCGGGTGGTGCCCGGCACTACGTCATACACGAGCTTTGCGCCGGGTTTTGCGCTGATTATGTACCACATTTCTGTTTTGCCATATTCGCCGTTCTCATTCGCATATGCATACTCGTCGTTAGGATGCACCTGCACGGAGAGATTTTCCTGTGCATCGATGAGCTTTATAAGCAGGGGAAATTTTTCAACGTCCTGCTGCGGCAGCGCTTCGCCGATCAGTTTCCTGCCAAGCAGCTTTATCAGTTCGGGAAGGGGTGTTCCCTCATACTCCCCGTTAGCCACGATACTGGAGCCGTTCTTATGGCACGCTATTTCCCAGCTCTCAGCCACTTTGCCGTCGTCAGGCAGGGGTTTGCCCAGCGACGCCAGGTTCCTGCCGCCCCATACATAATCTTTATACAACGGTTTGAATTTCAGCGGATACATGATTTAAGCCTCCGGTTAATTCGTATTCTGGCAATATCGATCAAGGAATAGTATATAGTATCGGGCATGCCGTTTCAATGTGATATCCAGAACAGGTCCTTGTATGATAAAATATTGTTTGTATAAACAGATAATCAGAAAAGCGGACGACCGGACCGGGACGACGTCGATACAGGCACGGGTGCGGTCGGGTCAAGGGTATGGGTATGGAGAACATAGCAGTTGAGGTAAGGAATCTCACTAAAAAATACGGCAGGAACACGGCGCTGCAGGATCTGTCCTTCGATATCGGAAAGGGCGAGATATTCGGCCTGTTCGGACCCAACGGCGCGGGGAAATCCACGTTCCTGTCGATACTTGCGACGATCCTGAAGCCGACGTCGGGCGATATCAGGGTAAACGGGTACAGTGTACGTGAACAGCCTGGGAAGGTGAAGGGAGAGATAGGCTATGTGCCGCAGGATATCGCGCTGTATCCGATGCTTTCCGGCAGGGAAAACCTTGATTTCTGGGCCGGTATTTATGGCCTGCGCGGAAAGCTCAAAAAGGAAAGGATCGAAGAAGCCGTCGAGGTCGTCAGGCTCGGAGACAGGATAAGGGACAGGGTATCCCGGTACTCGGGAGGCATGAAAAGAAGGCTGAACATCGCCGTATCGCTTATGCACCATCCGAGGGTCCTGCTCATGGACGAGCCGACGGTAGGCGTCGATATCCAGTCCCGCAGCTTTATACTTGACGCGCTTTCCGCATTGAAAAAGGAAGGCAGGACCATCATATTCACCAGCCACTATATCGATGAACTTGAAACGCTATGCGACAGGATAGCGATTATGGACAAGGGAAAGATACTTGCGATGGGACCGGCTGATGAACTGAAAAAAGCCAATGGGGCGGATGACCTGGAAACAGTGCTGCTGAAACTGTCAGGTGAAAATGCAGGCTAAGAAGGTAAAGTACAGTACAGCTAAGTACAGTAAAGTAAGGCATGGCACGGAAAAATCGAACACTGTATAGTAAAGCACAGTACAAGAAAGTACACATTGTGCGTATAGCGAAGTTACACATAGTACAGTACGGCGTAACACAATATAGTACAACAGAATACAGCACAGGACAGTATAGCACATATTACAGAATGTATCAGCATATAGCGGGATTGATGCCGGATAATTCAGGTCGATACCGGATAATGCAAGATAATCAGGAGTGATAACAATGAACACACGTACGAGAAAAATGATCCTTGCTGCAGCGATCATAGTATTTGCTGCAGCGGTCATATATAGCATATGGTTGGCGCTGACGCGGAAAAACACGGCGGAACTGTACCTGGAAGCGGAAAAGAAGGAATTTGCCAAGTTTGTTGACAAAATCGAAGAAAAGTACACTTCCATGAAAAGCAAATACCAGCCATACATGGAACAGGCATACAGCAGCAGGACGGAACTGTCCCTGAAAGTCCCCGGCGGGCTTGAATCCTTCGGGTTCAGCGATGCTGATACCGTCAGGGACATCCTGGACAAAACCAAGCTGATCGTAAAAACCAGGAATGACCCGGTGAAGGGGATCTCCGACACGGAAGCGAATCTGCTGCTTGAAAGGGCGCCTTTCCTGAACGCCCGGCTGTATTCGGACCCCCGTACAATATGGCTGTCGATCCCGGATTTCCTGCCGGACAGGTATTTCAGCGTGCAGCGGAGCGATCTTGAAGGCCTTTACGACAGGTTCTCAATACCTGTCAAACCGCTGAAGCTGATCAGCGGAAAAGAGATCGCCGCAAGCCTTTCCTTTGACGGCAAATCCATCAGGGAATCCGCCGACAAACTGGCCGATATCTGGGCAGGATACCTCACGGATGATACGGTCATCGACAACGGCACGGAAAATGTTAAATTCGGCGCTGACGGACAGGAGACAGAGGGCAGCGAGGTGCTGATCAAACTGGACGAGGAAAAGGCGACGTCGCTGCTGAAGGAACTTTTGACGGCTGTGGCTGATGACGACGTCCTGCTGGCATATACTTACGGTAACTTTGCAAATCTTTCCGAATTGGCGGATGATGCAGGATTGTTCCGGCTGTTCAGATACCTTGACGAAACCGGCGCAGCAACCCTTAGCGACTATGAAAGGGAAATACTGGCAAAGCTCAACGTACGCAAGGATATCGAAGGGTTCAGGGAAAGCCTGAAGAAGACCGCGCAGTCATACCGCCTCAGAAACGGAATAGAAATGCGCGTTGTGCTGGACAAGGAAGGAGATATAATCTACAGGGCGGTCAGTCTGGATTTCATCAGCAACACAGGCGGCAAATCGTTCAGGGCTGATATATCCACGACCGGAGGCGATACGGGATCCAGGCTTTTTGAGCTCATTTTAGCGGAATATGACATGGGCAGTATGAGCGATATAAAGAGGTTGACCGAACTGAATGTCGATTCCCGGCTGAACGAGACAAAAGATTCCCAAAAAGAAGGGGAAATAAACATCCGTTATGTCATCACCGAGGGCAGCGAAAAGACCGGGATAGATATCGGCATCGACGTTTCAGATAAGACCGATAATCAAACGATGAAGCGGATAAGAAGCATCAATGCGGAAGCGGACATATCCGGCGTTATTGAAGGCAGGATAAACGCCGCCGTGGGAAACACGTCCTGGAGCAACAAGAAACTGAATAAGACCAACAGCACCACCGAGATCAATGTGGATGCGGATCTGCCGTTCCTCGGTATTAACGGCCTTTCCGCCGCAATGAGCATAGCCGGCGAAGATGTCTTCGGCATAGACGACTTCTCTCTGCCGGATTTCGACAGTGCGGCGGTCATGGACCTGTACGCCGCTTCGGATGAAGATATGGATAAGCTTGAGATGGAGATAATGGCGTCCTTCGGGACATTCTATCTCAACAACAAGTATATTTTCGACGCGCTGCTGGGATGGTGAGGCGCAGCATGACTTCGTTTTTCGCGCTCCTCAAAAATGACATAAGGCTCTTCCTCAGGGACTGGAAGGCATGCGTCCTTCTGCTCATAGCCCCTTTGTTTTTCATATCGTTCTTCACATATGCGCTGTCGCCGTACCTGGAAGAGAGCAGCTTCATAGAGCCGTTCCCCATTGCCGTGGTGGACAAGGAGGATACGACTCAGACGAGGATGCTTATAAACCAGGTCGAGGAGATCGGCATATTCAGTGAAGTCATAAGGATGGACGAAGAAGAAGCGCTGCGCAGCCTGGCCGACAAAGAGGTCGGGGGCGTCATCATCATACCGGAGGATTTCACCAACAGCGTTTCCATGGGCGAGAACAAGCCCGTCACCGTTGTCGGGAACGGGGCGATGCCTCTCCAGGCGTATGTCGTGAAAAACATCGTTCAAAGCGCCTCCAATCTTGTGACGGCGGCCCAGGGCGCGATAAATACCATCTGGCATTATGATACGGAAGCCGGCCTTTCCGACAGCGAGCGGGATGAAAGGTTCAATGAGGCCGTTATGGATTACATGCTTGCGGCTCTTGCAAGGACATCCATATTTGTTTCCGAGGATGCGGTCAGCGAGTACAGCGTAACGCCGGCGGAGTACTTTACTGCCGCCCTTATAATAGTGTTCATGATGTTTGCAGGCATGCCCGGAATGAAAATGCTCGTAACGGAGAGAACCAGCGGGATCACCTCGCGAATTTCGGCAGCGCCGGTGCGGGTGTGGAAGGTGGTCCTGTCAAAGCTGCTGGTTTCCGTCATGCTTCTTGTGATCCAGTTCGGCATCATAATATTCATGACGTCGAAAATTTTCAACAACTACTGGGGAGCGCCGGTAAAGGACGTTCTGATACTTTTCGGAGGGATCATCCTGGCAGTCAGCGCATGGTCAGTGTTTACGGCGTCTGTTTCGCCGACGCCGGCTTCGGCCGACATTATCGGGAATCTTGGCATACTGCTGATGGCTGTGCTGGGCGGCAGTATATATCCGCTCACATCGATGCCTGAGGGCATCCGCAGGATCAGCGTACTTACGATAAACAGGTGGGCAATGGACGGGTTCATGGTCCTGTTCTCGGGCAGCAGCGTTACCGATACCTCCACGCATGCCCTGGCGCTTTCCGCGGCGGCCCTGGCCCTGTTTGCCGCATCTGCCCTCATAATGCGGTTTGCCGGAAGGAGGGGAGCAAAATAAGACTTTTGTCAGTCACATTCTATAAACTGAAAATGATGCTGGCAGACAAGCTTTTCTTCGCGGCGATGATAATCATCCCGATGCTGATAACCGTTGCGGCAGGATATGCGCTCAGGTATGAGAAACTGAACACCATACCGGTCGCCATCGTGGATGAGGATATGAGCAGCAGTTCGCAGCTGCTGACAGACAGGCTGAAAGGGAAGGAAGGCATCACCCTTCACATCACCGGCAGGGAAGAAGCGGAGAGGATGCTGGAAAACAGCGAGGTGGAACAGGTATATATTATAAAGCCCGGGTTCGGGAAAGCTATAGAGCGCGGGGAAAGCGACGGGCTGATAGAAGTGTACAGTGCGCCGTCGTCATATTCGGCCGATTTCACCAGGGAGGTCGTGGCAGGCGAGGCGTTCAGGCTGATAATGAACAACGCGGCTGCCAACGAGGTGACAGGAAAGTACGACGAACTGGGGATCGATATGGGGAGCGGCTTCAGGGATGAGGTAATTGCATACGCCGATTCCTTCTGGGAGCCGGAACCCCTGCTGACCGTAGATTACAGGGAACTCAAGGGGTCCGGCGCCGAACCCGTGGACAGGGTATCGATGCCTGCTGCGACTGCATCATCTGCAGGGCTGATCACGGCATTCATAATGTTTTTCATGTTGTTTGGAAGCGGCTGGCTTGTGGAAGAGAGGACCAACGGGACGATAAAAAGACTGGGCGCCGGGCACGGAGCAGTGGCTGTATCATTCGCAGGCAGCATCCTTGCGCTGTTTGCAGCGGGTATCCTGCAGATAGTGATGTTTGGCGCCATCCTGAAACTGTTTTTCGGCATAGTGCTGTTCAACGGCGTTCTTTCCTACATAACGCTGCTGTCATACCTCCTTGCCGTTGTCGCGATCAGCATGTTCCTTTCATCTGTACTGAAAACACAAGCGCAGCTCCAGGCAGGCGCGCCTGTTATTGCATTGCTTGCGGGGTTCATGGGAGGGTGCTTCTGGAATTTTGTCGAGATGCCGGAAAGGATAAGGTTTTTATCGCTGCTGACGCCGCAGGGATGGGCTCTGAACGCCCTGAACGGACTGCTGCTGGACGCTTCCGATACTTCCGCGATGCTGCTGCCGGTGTCGGTTCTTCTGGGCGTGTCATTGATTTTGTTGCCTGCCAGTTATATTATTATTAAAATACAGTTAAACAGAGGTTAGCAGGAACGGGACGCCTAAGCAAAGACAAGCCGGGACGGGCCGGTGCCGGGACGGCGGGGCAGGACGGGCGGATAAGGGCGGAAGCGGACAGGTACTTTTGAGTACAAGTAATAAAGGTGGCCGCAGCGAGGCCACCAAATGGATGACCCGGACCTGCAGCAGTCGGACTGGAACTAAAATTACCAAATTGGTGTCATTATATATACAGTAATGCGAAGGAGAAATTATGGACAATCTGAAGAACAAATTGCTTGACATATTGCTGTTTCCGGCCAGGCTCTATGAGAAGCTCAGCGACAGGAAGGCAACGCTGGCAGCGGGAATCGTGCTCGTAGGAGTGATCGATCTTTTTCTGCCTGATGTGATGTATATCATAAAGAAACTTTTTTTCGGAAAAACGTTATTCGACATAATATATAATGCCGGCATGGCTGTCCTGGTACTGCTGCTCCTGGGCTTTATCGACGTTATCTGTATGAGCGTCCCGCTTTTCGATATCTCTGTATATCTCAAGAGGAAAGAAGCCCAGTTCATTATGAATACAGGCATCGGAGCCAAAGAGCAGCAGCCTGCGCTGGATCCTTCCGCTATAAAGGTGATGAAGGCATACATAATGTCGCATTTTATAATGGTCCCGGTGTCGATAATTTTTAACTACGTGCTTTCCCTGGATGTTTTCGGAGAGAATCCTGCGTTTTTGCAGACCCTGGCAGGCATATTGTTCATTGTCATAATGATATGGTCTGCGGCTATAATGACAAGAGGGATCAACTCGTTATTCCGGTTCAGCATCCTGTTCCGGAGACTGGTCTTCATGATAGTATTTGCATGGAACTCCCTTTTCGGTATGGTTTTCGACATCATGATCGTCGACTGGCTCATGCGGTTGTTCAGGTGACGGACAGAACTTCAAATGATGACAAACAGTGGTTTTGTTGCGGCAGGGCTATTGGCGTCTGCTGGATGGATCCTTATAAAATCATTAGGCTGCGGATGGTGATTTATATGGGTAAATTTTTGCGCCCAAAACAGGTTATTACAGCGACGGTCATTAAACGATCAGCTTTATTATTGGCGATATTGCCGGTCCTGTGCCTGCTTCCGTCATGTATGCCGTCAGATAGGGCAGACATCGGGATAAATATCGAACATGAAGATATTATTGATTGGCCTCGGCCCGGCGATGGTGAGGAGATTTCCGCCGGCCAGGATGATCAGCAGGAAGCGGGGCAGGATACCGGCATGCCGGGGACTGCCGGCGATCCGGAGAATACTGCGGGCAAGGGAGAATTACAGGAAGCGGAACAAGGCGCCGCTGCACCGGAGATCGGTGATAATGCGGGAAATCTTTCCGGTCAGGCAGGATCTCAGGATGCGGAGCAGGATACTGTTGTACCGGAAACCAGCGATAATGCGGGAAATACTGGCAATCAGCAGGAGCCCCAGAGAACTGGAAAAGAAGGAAATATTCCGGAGACTGCCGATGACGGGCAAACTCCTGCGGAACCGGAGGATCCGAACGAAACGGACCAGGTATCAGATGACCTGAACGCTGTGGACAGGATCCGAAATGCGCTGAAGGACATTGACTCCCCTGCCGTGACCGATGAGCTTGTCAGGCTGTTTTTCGATTATCAGGGTGAAAGCCACAGATATAAAGGGCCCAAACACCGGTACGAGCTGCGCCTGCTGCCGGAATTCGGACCGGGGAAAACTCTCGACTGGGACGGGCTTACCGTATTCATATTTTTCATGTCAAACCATTTGGAGCATGATCAGGATGAAGAGGGATCTGTTTTTTTCAGCAGGGAATTGTTTGACGAAACAGCCCGCCGGCTGCTTCCCGGGTTGAAGTATAAACATCGGAGGAGCGCCTATTTTTATTATGAGAACGGGGTATATAAGGCTACCGGCTGGGATATGCATGGAGGCGTCTATTACCGCCTCAAAAGCATTTCAAGGGATGACAAGGGAACTTTTACCGCATCCTTTGACGGATTCGTGTTCCACGAAAACGATTATTTCGGAGCACCGTACGATATGATCTCGGAAAACATGAAAGCCATGTATGACTACGTGGGCGGCAAAAGGGCCGATACAGCAGACGAAGACGAAGTTTTGCTGGAGATATTCCTGCGTGACGATTATGATGAAATACTTCATGTGGACCAGCACCTGGAGATAACGTTCAGGATTTCATCCGATCCTTTGTTTGCTTTTGAGTACCTGTCATGCACACGGGAGTACCTGGGGCAGTGAGCAGCGGGGCAATGGAATGACATTCGGAACAATATGATATTAAACATTGAGGCAATGGTATATTCGAACAATGGTGAGTTCCGCTTTTGTCATATGTTATGCCGGTATGCAACTTTTTATTGACAATGACAATAACCGCTGTTATAATTTTTTCCAACACATAAATACATACTTAACAAACCGAGGAGCAAGACGAGTAGCAGTGATCTCCTGTATCCAGAAAGCCGCCGGCGATGGGAATGCGGCTGCAGGACCATTGTGAATGGACTTGTGAGGGAAGCCTGAAATCCTGGGAGAGTAGGCGCTTACGGGGGTCCGACCCGTTACAAGCAGGATGCATATGATGGTATGCATGAATGAGTGGGCGCATCATGCGTCAATATGGGTGGCACCGCAGAAGCTTGAGCTTTTGTCCCTGTTTGGGACAAAAGCTTTTTTATTTTGTACATGCAATTGCATGTACGATTTCCGCCCGGCGGATTTGTGCCGGAAATCCAGCGTCATTCATAACAACGGGCGGATATGGGGCAGAAACACTTGCATTATACATAACGACAGGCAGATATGGGCCGTAAATACCTGCGCCATCCGAAAAGATGGGCAGATATGACATTCATATATCCAAGTCATGGAAAGAGGTGATTTTATGGAAGGACCGAAAGAGGCGGGCCCGATGGTAAGGCCTGAATACAGCGAAATCGTACGGCTGGCGAAGGAATTCGATGTTGTACCCGTCTGCAGGGAGATCTATGCCGATATCACGACACCGATCGCACTTTTGAGGACGATCTCCCGATCCAGCAGAAGATATTTCCTTCTTGAAAGCATCGAGGGAGGGGAAAAATGGGGAAGGTATTCTTTCCTTGGGTTCGATCCGATCGCCCGCATCACGTGCAAAGACGGGGAAATAACGATCGAAGAGTCCCCTGGTCCGCACAGTGAAACATTACATCCACGCAGGAAAACCATGTATTCCGAAAAACCTTTGGAAGTGCTGAGATCTTACCTTTCACAGTACAGGGCGCCCGTCCTGGCGGACATTCCTCCGTTTGCCGGCGGGTTTGTCGGTTACTTCTCATATGAGATGATCGGCTATGCAGAGCCTGTCCTGAAACTCAGAAAAAGTGGATTCTGCGATTTTGACGTCATGCTGTGCGACAAGGTGGTCGCATACGACCACCTGAAACAGAAGATCAGCGTCGTTGTGAATATGCGGACAGACAACGTCGAAGAGAACTATTCAAAAGCACTTTCGGATATTGCGGATATGGTCAGGCTGCTGAAGGAACAGACTGCGGCAGCGGGAAAAGCCGGGACGGACAGGATGGAAGGAGCCGGATGTGATAACGCTGCAGAGATTGGATATGGCAGTGCGGTGACAGCGGACGAGGCATCAGCAGGACCGGACAGTTCCGCGGGATCCATGGCAAACAGAAATGCAGAGACTGCTGCAGCCAGGCCTGTTTTTACCTGCAACACCACGAAAGAAGAATTCTGCGGCATGGTCGAAAAGGCAAAGGAGTACATCAGGAACGGCGATATATTCCAGGCGGTCATATCAAGACGTTTTGAGACGGAATACAGGGGCAGCCTCCTTAATGCCTACCGTGTCCTGAGGACGACCAACCCGTCACCGTACATGGTGATGATGCAGATCGACGACATCCAGTTGATCAGTACGTCGCCGGAAACTCTGGTACGGCTGAAGGACGGCGTTCTTACGACATTCCCCTTAGCGGGCACGAGACCCCGCGGCAAAGACAGCCACGAAGACAAAGCGCTTGAGGAGGAACTGCTGGATGATGAAAAAGAGCTTGCGGAACATGACATGCTGGTCGACCTTGCAAGAAATGACCTGGGCAGGATCTCGAAGTACAACAGTGTGCATGTGATAAATTACAAGATGATACTTCGGTATTCACGGGTCATGCACATAGCTTCGGAAGTGGAAAGCCTCATCAGGGACGGTAAAGATGCGTTTGATGCCATAGAAGCGCTGCTGCCGGCGGGGACATTGTCTGGAGCGCCCAAGATCCGCGCATGTGAGATCATCGATGAACTGGAGAAGGATCCGAGGGGCATATACGGAGGAGCCATAGGATATATAGACTTCACCGGCAATATGGACGCTTGCATCGCAATTCGAATGGCTGTCAAAAAAGGAGACAGGGTTTATGTCCAGGCCGGGGCAGGAATAGTTTACGACAGCATTCCCGAAAAGGAGTATGAAGAGTCCGGGAACAAGGCCAGGGCTGTAATGGAGGCCATTATTGGAGCAAGTGAGGTGGATGAGCGATGATCATGATTATCGACAACTACGACAGCTTCACGTACAACCTGCTGCAGCTTGCAGGTTCATTCGACCCTGATATAAAGGTGATCCGAAATGACGGGATGTCCGTCGGCGACATCATAAACATGCGCCCGTCCCGCCTGATCATTTCTCCCGGACCGGGATATCCGAAAGACGCTGGGATCTGCAGGGAACTGATCCTTGGGGTCAGGGGCATGATGCCGATCCTTGGGATATGCCTTGGCCACCAGGTCATATGCGAAGCGTTCGGAGCGGCCGTCGTGCCCGCCAGGCAGCCGGTACACGGGAAACGGAGGGATATCCATATCGCAAACGGGAGCAGTATATTCAAAGGCCTGCCGCCGGTGATACAGGCGGGCAGATACCATTCCCTTACGGTCCGGAGGGAAGACCTTCCGGAGGACCTGCTCGTGATCGCTGAAGACAGCGAAGAGGAGATAATGGGGGTAAAGCACAGGGATCATGAAATATACGGCCTCCAGTTCCATCCCGAATCGATACTGACGCCGCATGGAGCTGTCATAATGAGCAACTTTCTGAAAATCGGAGGTGATTGCATATGATCAGGGAAGCGATACAAAAGCTGCTGAACAATGAGGACCTGTCCTTTGAAATGACCGAAGCGGTCATGGACGAGATCATGAGCGGATCAGCAACAAATGCGCAGATAGCTTCCTTTATAACGGCTCTGAGGATGAAAGGCGAGACCATCGATGAAATTTCGGCGTGTGCATCGGCAATGAGGAAACACGGCGCCAAGCTGGAATACGACGGAGATTTGCTGGACATCGTCGGTACCGGGGGCGACCAGGCATATACGTTCAATATATCGACCATATCATCATTTGTAATATCCGCTGCCGGTGTGCCTGTGGCAAAGCACGGCAACAGGAGCGTGTCGAGCAAATGCGGGAGCGCCGATGTACTGGAAGCGCTGGGGGTAAGGATAGACATCCCGGTCTCGAAAAGCGAGAGGATCCTGAAGGAAATCGGGCTGTGCTTCATGTTCGCCACCCGCTACCATTCGTCCATGAAATATGCGGCGCCTGTAAGGAAAGAAATCGGGGCGCGCACCGTTTTCAACATCCTCGGACCGCTCGCGAATCCCGCCAACGCAAACCACCAACTGCTGGGCGTATATGACGAGGGCCTGGTGGAGCCACTTGCAAGAGTGCTCGTAAAGCTTGGCGTGAAAAAGGCGATGGTGGTACACGGCCTTGACGGGCTGGATGAGATATCGCTGGCTGCAAAATCCGTTGTCTGCGAAGTCAATAACGGGACTCTGAACAGCTTCTTCTTCGATCCGCGCCAGTTCGGGTTCGAGTATTGCAGGCCTGAAGACCTTGTCGGAGGAGGGCCGGAAGAGAATGCAGATATCGCAAGACGCGTACTGGGCGGCGAGAGGGGTCCCAGGAGGGACACGGTGCTTCTGAATTCAGCCGTATGCCTCTATATGTTCTTCGACAACGTGACACTGAGGGAATGCGTGAGGATCGCCGCTGATATGATAGACAGCGGCAGGGCGATGCAGCAGCTCAACAGGTTCGTGGAGCTTTCAAATGCTCCGGACTGATGTGGCACGGTCCGGGGTCATGCCGGCAGGATCGCTTTCGGATCTCCAGGTTCGATCCGGCAGGGTCGATATCGAGTATACAGCATTGACAAGGCACATTCCAGCCTGGCCCGGCCCGTCAGGAGGCATAGATCCGGCGGAACCGGGATTCGATCCGGCCGGACCGGGATCTGGCCCGGGATGGCATTGGTTCCGGTATGCATGGTAAGGGAATTGATTTTTAAAAACAATACGTGATCCAATGAGATAAGAAAAACTTAACAAGGCAGGTGCAGAAACGTGATCCTTGATACGCTGGCAGCTTCCGCCCGGCTGCGGGTGGAAGCCGCAAAAATGCAAATGCCGCTGGATGAGCTAAAGCGGCAGGTAGCCCGGATGGATGAGATAACAGGGAGAGATAAGCCAGGCTATCTGCCAAACCAGAATATTTCAGATCATATTGAGGCAAAACAACATGCCGGGCATAAAGCAGCGGTCCATATTGAGCCGCAGCATGGCGTTCTCGAACCCTTCGCTTTCGAAAAAGCATTAAAGGGAAGCGGCATATCGTTTATTTGTGAAGTAAAGAAGGCATCGCCATCAAAAGGGATCATAGCGCAGGATTTCCCATATGCCAGGATCGCATGCGAGTATGCGGAAGCAGGGGCCGATGCGGTTTCTGTCCTGACGGAACCCGGATACTTTCTGGGGTCGGACGCTTACCTGGAAGAGATCAGCAAGGCTGTCGAAATTCCTGTGCTCCGGAAGGATTTCATCGTAGACGAATACCAGATATGGCAGTCGAAGCTCATTGGCGCGGACGCCGTACTGTTGATCTGTGCGTTGCTGGACACTGAAGCGTTGGACAGATTCATCGGTATTTGCGATGAACTGGGGCTTTCCGCCCTTGTGGAAGCCCATACCGGTGATGAGGTCAGATCCGCTCTGGAAGCAGGAGCGAGGGTGATTGGCGTCAACAACCGGGATCTCAGGACTTTCGAGGTTGATATCAACAATTGCATCAAGCTCAGGGACCTGGTGCCGGAAGGAGTGATTTATGTTGCGGAAAGCGGCATAAACACCCGAGAAGATATACTCATGCTTGAAAAAGCCGGCGTCGATGCGGTGCTGATCGGGGAAACCCTTATGAAAAGCCGCGACAGGAGGTCCATGTTGCCGTACCTTAGGGGAGATACTGCAGTGAAAGGAAAAGCCGGAGGGAAAGGATGATACAGCAATAAGAAGGGAAATATGAAGTGAGAGGATGAAACCGCAATAATATGATGAGGACACCGGACATGGCGAAAGCGCCAGGCATGACAAAAATAAAGATATGCGGGCTGATGAGGGAAGAGGATATCGACGCGGTAAACGCGGCGTGCCCGGATTACATAGGCTTCGTTTTTGCCGAAAGCAGGAGGCGTATCGACGGGGACAGGGCACGGCAGCTTAAAGCTATGCTCGATCCTTCCATTAAGGCTGTGGGGGTCTTTGTGAATGAAGGGATCGGAAATATCATCAGGCTCTGTGATATGGATGTGATCGATCTCATCCAGCTCCACGGCGACGAGGACGCAGGGTATGTGGAGGAACTGCGGAAGCACACCTCCAAAAAGGTGATAAAGGCTTTTAGAGTCAGGACTCCGGAAGATATTGCAAGAGCGGCGGCGTTCCCCTGCGACTATGTGCTGCTGGATGCATACCAGGAAGGTAAGTACGGCGGTGTGGGGCAGCCTTTCGACTGGTCCCTGATACCCGGCATTGGCCGGCAATATTTCCTTGCAGGAGGTATCGGCGAAGACAACGTGGAAGAGGCTATACTAAAGTTCCGCCCTTATTGCGTCGACGTGAGCAGCGGGGCGGAGACAGGCGGCTTCAAGGACCCGCGGAAGATAAGAAGCATCGTGGGTAAAGTGAGGCAGTTAGGAAACGACCGAGCTTAGAGCACAAAGGTGGTTATTTTAGTAAAGATTGTATAAATGAATTATAAAAGTAATAAAGAAGAAACTGAGCGAATTGAAATCAGGTTCGTCAAATAAGCAATTAAGCTTGGCGAAAATAATGTTTAAATTTGTTGAGTATGATAGAGTAAAATATGATCTGGTAAAATATAATAGCGATTTAGCTATAGAAATTTTAGAAATATATAATTTGTTCTTTTTTCTAAATGACAAAAAAGATCTGGCAAACATGAGCTTCACTGCATCAATACTGTTGTCAAAATGCTTAAAATAGGCTATAATACTATAGCAGATAAGTGTCCCGGTGGTCTAATGGATAAGGTAATGGATTCCGGTTCCATTGATGGGGGTTCGATTCCTCTCCGGGACGCCATGTTAAGCGGGTCTTGGCGAGTATTCCCAAGGTCCGCTTTTATATATTGCCGGCATCGACACGGACCGCTGCGGATGGATGACGGCAGTGAAATACGTATTGCGGCAGGGGAAGCAACGGATGAAAATTGGTTCGCTGACATTGGAAAACAATATATTTCTTGCGCCTATGGCGGGCGTCACCGACATGCCCTTCAGGATCCTCTGCAAAGAGCAGGGCTGCGGTTTCGTATATACAGAGATGATCAGCGCCAAAGGAATGTACTATAATGACGAAAAAACCTGGAAGCTGGCTGAACTCAGCCAGGCTGAGCTTCCGGCGGCCATACAGATTTTTGGCTCCGAACCGGATATAATGGCGAATGCCGCTGAGAAACTGAACGGCTCTCCGGCGGCTGTCATAGACATAAACATGGGATGTCCCACGCCGAAGATCACGAAAAACGGTGACGGAAGCGCACTTATGCTCAAACCGGAACTTGCCGGCGAGATAATACGGGCCGTGGCGTCGGCATCCTCGAAGCCTGTTACGGTGAAAATCCGCAAAGGATGGGACGACGGGCATGTAAATGCCGTAGAATTCGCCGTTATGGCTGAGAAATGCGGAGCGGCCGCTGTGACCGTGCATGGCCGTACACGGGAACAGTTCTACAGCGGGCAGGCTGACTGGGATATCATACGGGATGTCAAAAGAGCGGTTTCCATACCTGTCATCGGGAACGGCGATATCCGTTCCCCGGAAGATGCGGCCCGCATGCTGGAATACACGGGCTGTGACGCCGTAATGGTAGGCAGGGGCGCCCAGGGAAACCCGTGGTTATTCAAAAGGCTCGGCTACTTCCTCAAAACAGGACAAATGCTTCCCGAGCCCGATATAGAAGAGAAAAAGGCTATGATGCTGCGCCACCTCGACATGATGGTAGAATACAAGGGCGAGTATACAGGCGTACGGGAAATGCGCAAGCACATTGCCTGGTACATCAAGGGATGCAAAAACTCCAGCCGTTTCAGGGAAAAGGCTTTCAAGGCGTCGGCATATAAAGAGATGGCAGAACTGATAAAAACTTTCGGAATCGAAAATGCGGGCCAATGATCCTGCCTGTCACACACATACCGCCGCAGGCATGGATTTCATGGGCGATGCGCAATTTGCGGATATTATCGCAGCAAGAATGCGGGAAAGTTTGAGGCGAGGCTGTAAACGGGCCTGAACCGGCCATGCTGACGCAGCATCCGGTTTATCCTGTCGCGACAAGCCGGAGCAATCCAACACTTCCTTTACATCGTTTATGTTTTGCATTAAAATATTTACAGAATATATGTTCGGAGGATGCCATGAACCTTGAGCAAATGCTGGAGCGTATCAGATCGTCGCAGGATATGATGAAGAACATCACGGCCTGGGTGGAAGTACCGGCCAAAGAGGCTGTATACGCCGATTTCCCGGATTTCCTGGATGAGCGCATCGTAAAAGCCCTCGAAAGGAGAGGGGTCAGGAAGCTCTACTCGCACCAGGCCAGCGCGATCCAGGCGGTACACGACGGGGACAGCATCGTTGTGGTGACGCCCACTGCATCAGGAAAGACCATGTGCTACAACATACCGGTCATGGACGCCATATTGAAGGACGAGTCCTCCAGGGCATTGTTCATTTTCCCCACAAAAGCGCTGTCGCAGGATCAGACCGCGGAACTCCACGAACTGATCACAGAGGCAGGAGTGGACGTCAAGACATACACTTATGACGGCGACACGCCCCAATCGGCAAGGAAAGCCATAAGGCAGGCGGGCCATATAGTGGTCACCAATCCCGACATGCTCCACAGCGGCATACTCCCGCACCATACGAAATGGACCAAGCTCTTCGAAAACCTGAAGTTCGTCGTCATAGATGAAGTGCACCATTACAGGGGCGTATTCGGCAGCCACCTGGCCAACGTCATGAGAAGGCTCAGGAGGATATGCGATTTCTACGGTTCAAAACCGCAGTTCATATGCTGCTCTGCGACCATTGCCAACCCCGTGGAACTGGCTTCGAAAATAGTCGGCCGGGAAGTCAGGCTCATCGACAACAACGGCGCGCCGTCTGCCGCCAAGCATATCATATTTTACAATCCGCCGGTCATCAACAAGGAGCTGGGCATCAGGAAAAGCAGCATGCTGGAGGCCGAGCGCATTGCGGAGTCGTTCATACGGAACGGCATACAGACCATATTGTTCACAAGGAGCCGGCTGAATGTAGAGGTGCTTGTTACCTACCTGAAAGAGATATACAAGGGGGACAGGGAAGCCGAGAAGAAGGTGCGCGGTTACAGGGGAGGTTATTTGCCTACGCTCCGGCGTGAAATAGAGAAAGGCCTGCGAGATGGCACCATAACAGGAGTCGTATCTACGAACGCGCTGGAACTGGGCATCGACATCGGCGCGTTGGAAGCATGCATTATCTGCGGTTATCCGGGAACCATCGCCAGCACATGGCAGCAAGCTGGCCGCGCAGGGCGCAGGAGCGGCGTATCTGCCGCGATCCTCGTGGCAAGCAGCAGCCCGCTCGACCAGTATATAATCAACAACCCGGACTACTTCTTCGGAAGGACCCCGGAATACGGGCTTATAAACCCCGACAACCTGGTCATTTTGTACAGCCATATGAAGTGCGCCGCATTTGAACTGCCCTTCGAAGACGGTGAGAAATTCGGAGTGGAAACTACAGCGGAGATCCTTGGATTCATGGAGGAGGCGAAGATCGTAAGGCACGTGGGGAACCGGTGGCACTGGATGGCCGATGTGTTCCCGGCCGATGAGATAAGCCTGAGAAGTGCATCCAACGAAAACTTCATCATAATCGACATAACGGAACCGAAGCCTGTCGTCATAGGGGAGGTTGACAGGTTCAGCGCGCCCATGATGCTTCACGAGGAAGCGATATATATACATGAAGGCGTCCAGTACCAGGTGGAGAAGCTGGATTTCGACGACAAGAAGGCCTATGTCCGAAAGGTCAACGTGGACTATTACACTGACGCCAACCTGGCCGTGAACCTCAAGGTCCTGGACGTATTCCGCGAGGATAAATCGAAACAGGTGCACAGGAGCGTCGGCGAAGTTTCGGTCACCGCGCTGGTCACCATGTTCAAGAAGATAAAGCTCCATACCCACGAAAATATCGGGTCAGGCCCGGTAAACCTGCCGGAAATGGAGATGCACACCACATCCTACTGGGTCAGCCTGCCTGAAACCATACCCGGCATGTCCCAGACAGAACTGCAGAACGGTCTGCTCGGGCTTTCCAACGTGCTTGCAAATGCGGCGCCGATCTATCTCATGTGCAGCCCCGGGGACATCCAGGTCGTACACCAGGTACGGGCCACATTCACGCAAAGGCCTTCGGTTTACATATACGACAACTATCCGGGAGGAGTAGGCTTCAGCGACAAGCTGTATGAACTGCACGGCCAACTGTTTGAGACTGCCGCCCAGATGGTGGAGCAATGCGGCTGTGAATCGGGCTGCCCTTCATGCGTCGGGCCCCTCGACCAGTTTACGGGGACCGACGACCCCAAGAGGCTGACGCTCAGGATGATTAAACTGATCAGGCAGGAGTCGCAGTAGTAAAACGGGAACCATGGTATCCGGGTATGGCGTTATTCAGGCAGGAATTTCGGTATTCGACTGGAACAATAGAATCAGGGCTAGAACGTAGTATTGCGGCAAGAGCCGTAGCATTATTATGACAGGAGCCGTAGTATTAAGGAAGGAAGCGCAGTATCCGGGCGGGAACGGCAGGATTGGCTTTGAGAACAGGAGCAATATTCGGATGGATCTCAGGAGCAAGCTGAATTTATACCGGCAAACACAGGCAGCATCATCGCAGGCGCCAAAAACGGGCGTTTGTCACGATGCAGATGCCGCGGGAAGAGGGCGCGACATTGACGTTCTGATACCCGGTACGGTACGGGAGAATGAGCATGGCTCCTGCTATATCATTGAAGAATCATATCATCCCGGATGCATACATGGCGGCTGCAGGATCGGCGCTGCATCCGGAATAAGCGGTGAAACGCTTGCAGTACTTGGCGGTCCCGATTGTGACGGCCTTCAGGCCGATAAGCTGCTGTATCTCGATACGGAAACCACAGGGCTGGCCGGAGGGACGGGGACCGTCGCATTCCTGGTCGGGACCGGCTTTTTCGAAAACGGCAGTTTCATAATAAGACAGTATTTCATGCGTGATTACGATGAAGAAGCCGCAATGCTGGCTGAACTGAAGGAGTTGATCTCGGGACGGCAGGGCCTTGTTACGTTCAACGGGAAATGCTTCGATATCAACATCCTTCAAAGCAGGTTCATCTCCAACAGGTTCAGGACCGATATCTCCGGGATGCCCAATATCGATCTGCTGTTCCCGGCAAGAAGGGTATGGGGCATGAAACTGGAAAGCTGCCGCCTGGCATCGCTTGAGGAAAATATCCTGGGCCATGCGAGGCATGACGATATACCGGGATCGCTGATACCGGCCGTTTACTTCAAGTACCTTGAAGACAGGGACGCATCTGAAATAAAGAGGGTAATAGAGCACAACAAGCTTGACGTATTGTCCATGGTGTCGCTGCTGTACCGGCTTTCAGCAATGCTGCAGGATCCGCTGGCCGAATCTGACGGCGGGCTTGAGCTGCTGGGCATAGGCAGGATCTTCGAGACCATCGGCAGGACGGAAGACATGGTGGAGTGCCTTGAGGCGTGCACAGGTTCAGGGCGGTTCGATGTAAAACTGCAGGCGGTGAAGCGCCTTACCGGCGTTTATAAGAGGGAAGGACGCTATGACCGTGCGCTGGAGCACTGGCAGGCAATCGAGTCGGAAGGCTCCGGTTTTGAACTGTTCCACCTCATAGAGATGGCAAAGTACTATGAACACAGGGCGAAGGATCCGGAGAAAGCGCTGCAGGCAGTCGAAAAAGCATTCGCAGTATGCCGGCAGGCCGGGCTTACGGCCGGAAGGCAGATCGATGAACTGGCAAAGCGCAGGGACAGGTTGAGAAGGAAGATAAATATCATGAAGACATCCAAGGGACAATGCTGCCGCAGGGATATAGAAAATTTATAATAAGCATGGAAGTAACAACCTTGCAGATGCTAAAGGAAACATGCAGACACAAAGACGCAGCAGGGATCATAAAATGCCACAACTGTCATAAGGGTACCGCAGAGATTATCCAGGTACCGCAGATGCTGCAGAAGCCGAAGCCGCTGAAGGCGCCCGGCTCTTGGTACTGTCAGTATCAGTGCCGTCCGTCACAACATTGCCATCTGCTTCGCTGCTGTTATCCGGTCTGATTATACCATCGGCGACTGTTTCACCCAAACCATCACCAACAGCTTCGGCAGCACCATAACCATCCGTTTCACCTGGATCGCCATCCATATCGCCTGTTTCACTTATAACGTCCGTTGCAGTGCCGCCGGTTCCGCTGCCGTTACCTTTTTCTATTATTTTTATGAACTTCCCGGCCAGGAATGGGTCAAACTGTTTGCCTGCGCACTTTTTGATCTCTTCTATCGCTTCTTCCGCACTTACGCCCTTGTGATATGGCCTGTCATTGGTCATTGCGTCAAACGCGTCGACTATTGAGAGGATCCTGCATTCCAACGGGATATCCTCCTCCCTGAGCCCGTCAGGATAGCCCGCGCCGTTCCAGTGTTCATGATGGTGCAGGATGAAAGGCGCCACCGAAACCAGTTCCTTGGCCCGGCTTGCTATATTGTAGCCGATGTTGACATGGGTCTTCATCTTCTCATATTCTTTCTTCGTCAGTTTCCCGGGCTTGTTCAGTATTTCGTCAGGTACGCCTATTTTTCCGAGGTCGTGTATTTTTGACAGAAGCAGCAGGTTTCTCTTCTGGCTTTCATTAAGTTCCAATGCATCAGCCATTTTCATGCAGAGCTCGGATATCCTCTCCACATGCCCCTGGGCGACGAAATCCCTCTCGGAAAGAGCGGCGATCAGCATGTCAACGACCCGGCTTTTTTCGCTGCTGGTCTGACTGATCTTGTACCTGTACATATCATCGTCCGCCCTGCGGTAAACGCTGTAGATATCCTCGTTTCCTTCGGTTTCTTCCGTGGACGCAAGCCCTATCGACATGCTTATCGGGATGTCGGAATAGATGCAGTTCAGCCTGTTCTGCAGTTTTATGAGATGCTCGATTTTTTCCTGTGCGGTTTTGAGATCCGTGTAAGGCATCAGCACGCAGAACTCGTCTCCGCCTATCCTTGAGATCGAACCGCGGTTCCTGAACACCTTCCTTATGATCGACGCGGCTTTTTTGAGCAGCTCGTCGCCTGCATTGTGGCCAAAGGTATCGTTGGTTATCTTCAGGCCGTCAATATCGATCACGACAATGCTTAAAGGTTTGAGCGTGTCCAACTCGGTATTCATCCGTGACATCTCGGATTCAAAGGACAGCCTGTTGCAGAAACCTGTCATACTGTCCGTATAAGCCTGCCGTCTTATGGTCTCTTCGGCGTTTTTCATCGCTGTTACGTCGGAGAAAATGATGCTCATATAATCTTTTTGAGGGTAGAAGATCGAAAGTTTGTACCAGTTTCCCTTCAGCCTGACGGCTTCGTCAGTTATATGAGCTTCTCTCGCGGCCGCCGTTTCTTCGGCGGTATCGTAAAAATCAGAGCGTTCCGGGCACATCTCTGCGATTTCCGGCAACAGCTGCAGCAGATCGGAACCTATAAGCGCATCCCTGCTGATCCCGATTTTTTCCGAGAATGCATCGTTTGCTTCACAAATGATACAGCGTTCCAGTTGCCCGCCATCATCGTATACGAGCCTGTTCAAAGTAAATCCGTCAGTCATGTTGGTAAACAGCGATTTGTAGTTGGTTTCCGTTTCCTTTGACTGCTGTTCCATCTGCCTGTAAAGCTTTCTAAGTTCCAGCGCCGCATTTATCATAAGTACGGTGAGGAAAATGAGCATGCCGACCTGGGAAACGGTGTCGAAGCTGTTCTGCTCAGACGTATTGTAGAATATGGAAAATATATCCAACAAGCCCGAGATACCGAGGGCAAGTATACCGATGATCACTATCCGGGCGCTTCTTTTTCCATCAATGATCGATCTGACAGTCGCATATACGCAAACCGCTACCGATAAAGCAAACAGTACAGTGAACACCCTGACCGAATAAAGAAGTGAAACCAGACCTAAAAAATCAAGGGCAAATGCAACGACCGTGAATATTGCGTGCAGCATCGCCTGTATCTTCATAAGCCGTGCATAGTGGGTGTTTTGCATTATGTATTTACGTTCTATGTATATCAGGAACCACATCGGCGCCAGGTAAATAAAAAAGTTGGCCATGTACATCATGGAAACGGGTACGGGCGCCAGCAACTGGAACAGGTTGCATTCCATGAGCATCCATCCTCCGAGGAAGACAGAGCCAAGCCCGAGATATATGTCGCTGCCCTTCCTGTAAAGGGACAGGACCTGGACCATGATGATGGCTGCCCCGAGGAATATGCACAAACTGCCGATCAGCAGCATCGACAAATTCGATTCCAAAGCTTCCAGGTAGTGTGTCGACCTGAGGCCGACCGCCGCCTGTGACATATAACCGGCCAGATGGGGGAAAGGTGTACTCAAACGTATGTAGATGGTTTTACCTCCGAAGCCATCCGGCAGATCGACAAAGTGCCATATGCTTCCGGGCGTCCTTGCACTGTATGAGGGGTTATGGGTACCATAACGGTATATAAGCCTGCCTTCAAGATATACCTCGATTGTATTCTGGGGAGTCCTTAATCTGAGGGAAGCGTTCTCCATATCGATATCAGGAAGGACAGCCCTTATCCATATCGAGCGGTAATTGCCCCTGTTGGAAGGCCTCCCCGGGAATTCGTAGTCTGTCCAGCCTGTATAATCATAATCCTTGTCCATCCAAAGGAACCGGCCGCCGGCATCCACCGGCGAATCACCCCAACGGTACTGCCAGCCGCTCAGACTGAATGTCTTTTCGTCGAAAATGGAGGATGTGATTTTCGATGCAAGCTCATTATTTAGTTTCGACACAAAAGTAATGCTGAATGTAACCGCTGCCACGATCAAAACGAAAGCGGCCGTATGCAATATTGCCTTTTTGTTGCGAGACATTTCATCACCACATATACATCCGTATAAACACTATCCATTATAATACCATAATTCTAAGAGAAATAAAGCATATAAAAATAAACATAATAATATGAATGAGACAGGGGTCAATGTGGGGTGAGGCCGTGAGAAAATCATTCGCAAGCGGCGCCGTGATCCTGACGGCTGCCGGGCTGGCGGCCAGGATGCTCGGCTTCGTATACAGGGTGTATTTGTCAAACCTGATAGGCGCGGAAGGGATGGGCTTATATGAGCTTGTCATACCCGTCTACACTGCGGTAGTGCTGACCATAACCTCAGGCATAACCATCGCGGTATCGAAAATGGTTGCAGAGCAGAATGCCAGGTCGAATCCGGCCAATACCGGAAGGGTAACGGTGTGCGCAATCTGGCTTGCGGCCGGGGCCGGCATGCTGGTTTCTTTCGTGATCTCACTGAATGCCGGCGTCTTCGCAGAAAAAGTGCTTGGCGACGGGCGGACGCTCGGAGCGCTGATGATACTGGCGCCGTGCCTTCCCGGCGTCGTTGCGGCGTCGGCGCTGAAAGGATACTTCTATGGGATGCGCCGGGTCGTACCCACCGCTGTTTCACAGATAGCCGAACAGGCCGTGAAATTCCTGATACTGGTGCTTGCTGCAGGAGCGATACTTGAGAAGGGCCCGGGGTATGCCTGTACTGTTGCCGTTTTTGCAACTGCTGCAGGCGAGATACTCAACATGCTGATCCTGCTGGCTGTGTTCAGCTTCAGAAAAAAGCGGGCAGAGGGACGGTCCTTCAGTCCTAAAAGCGGCAGGCGTTCCCCGCGCCTTGCGGTCATAAAGGCGCTGCTCAGAGTCGCCGTGCCGATATCGGCCAACAGGCTTGTCGTATCGTCGCTGACTGCGGCTGAATTTATCCTGATACCGGTCATGCTTGCATCCGGCGGCCTGGACGAAAAAAGCAGCATGGAAATCTTCGGGCGGCTCACAGGCATGGCGCTGCCGCTTGTCATGTTCCCGTCCATCGTTACCAACTCCATTGCCACCACGCTGGTCCCCGCGCTGTCGGAATCCGCCGCCCTCAAAAGGTACCGTGCGCTGAACCGCCAGATATCGAAATCCATACAGATAACGTTCATCCTCGGCATAGTTTTCATGTCACTGTTCATATGTTTTTCTGAAGAGATCGGTTCGCTGATCTACAGGCAGGAGAAAATTGGCGACCTGTTGTTCATGCTGTCGTTTAGCTGCATTTTCATATATCTTCAGCAGACGCTGACCGGGGTTCTCAACGGGCTCGGGAAGCAGGGCATCCTGCTGAGGAACACGGTGATAGGCTCGATAATCAGGATAGCCGTCATCTGCGTCCTTTTGCCCGTATTCGGGATAAAAGCGTACATTATAGGCCTGACCGTGAGCCTGCTGCTTACGGAATGCATGGACCTCATAGAGATAAACAAAATGACAGGCCTTGTCATCGATTTGAGGGAGTGGATTGTAAAACCCGCCCTGGCAGGTGTTCTCATGATCGTGGCAGGCAGATATATCTACCACTTTTTCGAGATATTCTCCTTTGGCGCCAGGCTTACGACGCTGCTCTCCGTGGCTGTTGATGTGATGTTCGCGGTCGTGCTGCTGATGCTGGTCGGGGTGTTTGAACTCCGGGAATTGCTGAGTATGGCCGGACTTGATAATATGATGAAAACAGGCAAAAAAATGTGAATGAGTTAGAAATCGTGAGCTATTTCAAAATATACAGGCATTTCCATATCAATAGGTCAAAGAAAGTCAAAATCAAATTTGCATTTCACATGTTTATAGATTAAAATAAAATCGTAACGAAGGTCAAAGATAGTCAAAGACAAAACAAGACAACTAAAGACAAAATAAACTACATACAAAAGACAAGGCAGCGGAAAGCAAAGAAAATGCAGCATTTTATGTAAACAATTCATAAAATGCACTAAAAAAGTTTGATAAATTTTTCGGAGGTGGTTATATGTTCGGACTGGTACCGTTCAACAGAAGGAACAGCTTAGCGTCAGGAAAGGATTTCTTCAGCATTGACAACTTCTTCGACAACTTCTTCAATGATTCGTTTGCAGGATTCTTCACGGCAGTGAACCCGATCAGGGCCGACATCAGGGAGACCGAAAAGGAATACATCATAGAGGCGGACTTACCAGGCGTAAGGAAAGAGGACATCAGGCTCGAGCTTGAGGACGGGGTCCTTACCCTCGGTGTAGAGCAGAACGAACAGATCAACGAGGAAAGAGAAAACTACATCCGCAGGGAAAGAAGGTACGGTTCGTACTGCAGGAGCTTCAGGGTCGACGGGGTCAGGGAAGACAAGGTGACCGCAAAATACGATAACGGCGTACTCACCGTCAAGCTTCCCAAGTCCGAGGAATCAAAGCCAAAGTCCCACAGGATCGACATAAACTGATTGACAGCGATTGACCGACAACTGCTGACCGACAGCAACTGAGCAGCCGGCCGGCTGCGATCCGTCGTTGGATCAGGCCGCCGGCCGGTCGGAACTTTCATCCATTACATCTCATAAAAAAGAAATTGGTACCTGATTACGATAAAAAGCCGGTGTATGCTGTTTCCCCCCACATATACCGGCTGTTTTTCTGCTTGATAAACGACGTTCCGAAGTATGTCTGCTGCCGTACAGAAGCAGGATTGCCTGCATGACTTTCTGCAGCCCGGAACCAATGGACCCGGGTGCTAATCAATGCCGTCCTTCTCAATACTTTCCCTGTTCCTGTTCGTTACTTTGACGACTGTAAGTATTATGGCTATGTTTACCCAGAACAGCAGCATTATCCGCTGGAAGAACCACACGTGGTCGGCGAGGCCCATGGCAAGAAGGCCGGCGATGCCGGAAATCGCAGCGAACATCACGTTATTCGCGGCAGGGTCCTTCCTGTTTATTATCGCTTCGAATACGCTGCGCACCATCCTGAATATCATCAGCAGGAAAGTCAGGATGCCGGCCAGACCTGCCTCCAGCCAGAGCTGCAGGTACAGCACATGGGTGTGGGCGGCCTTGGTGAGGCCGAATATCTTGTATCTTTCAAAGATCGTCGAAACAACGCCCGGGCCGAGCCCGACGCCTGTCAGCCAGTAGTCCTTCAGCATGGGTTTTGCCGAGGTGAGTATCATTCCCCTGTAATCAGTGGATTTATCGCCGCTGAAAATGGTCATTATCCTGTTGTATATCGGCGCAGGCAGCAGCTGCAGGGCTATAAGGCCCGCAACGATTATCACCGGTATGAACTTAATATTCCAGCAGAAAACGAATACCACGGCTGCGCCTGCCAGGGAGACCCACGCGCCCCTGGAGCCTGTCTTGAACAGTACGAGGAGCACTGGCGCAAGCATGGCCAGCCATGCCGCCTTTTTAAGCAGGTTTTTTTCATTGAGTATTACCGCCGCGAAAAACGGTATCGTGAGGACCAGCAGTTCACCGTACACATTGGCGTTTCCCATGGTGGAATAGACTCTGCCGCCCAGGTCGGGATTCAGCGTAAGGTCGGTCGTCGACGGGTCGACGGCTATTCCGGTCACTTTCCATTGATATATGCCGTAAAGCGCAGTCAGGAACGTGCCGAAAGCGATGAGCCTGATAAGCATGTTCAAGTCCCTGGCCGAATCGATGGCGCTGACGATAACTGCTATGAATACGAACGCAACGATATAATGGACGAGATATTTCAGGCTGTCGACGGGAAACAGCGACGTTGCGGCAGCCACAAGCAAGCTTACGAAAAACAGCCATATCGAATAGTCGATGGCAGGCGTTTCTATAACACTCTCCCGGTTTTTCATCAGCCTGATCAGCAAAAGCGCAGCCAGGCCGACTGCCAGGACAACGCTGTACCCGTTCCGCCAGATGTGGTGCGGTACGGCCATGAGCAGTACCAGGGCCAGCCCGATGACTATGTGCATGTTGGAAGCCAGGTACGCCAGCAGTCTGAAAGCGATGCTGCTCTCAAACACGTTTTCCCACTTTTTGTAGGCGGATTTCAGCAGCTTTCCCGGGAAATTGACGATAAGATGGATGATGCGGATGACACGGCTTTCGGCCCAGCTCTGCTGGGATTTGTCCTGCCCCCTGAAATACGAGATGACCAGGCTGCTATCTATTGTATTTTTAATAAACTCCTTCATTGTGACCATCCTCAATCAGCAGCTTAGTCAGCGGCTTTTTCTATGCCTGATATCCTTCCGTCCTTGAGGTAGCTGTTGCCTGCGTAAAGCGATATCGTCTGGCCTACGTAATATACCGACTTGTCAATGGAAACGCCGTTGCCGGTGATGGTGCCGTATGCCTCCATGGTCAGCGTAAGCGAAGAGTAGCCTTCCCTCGGCGAGGCAACGAATTCACCCGAGTCCTTGTTTGCCCAGAAGATGGAGTCGCCCCGTTCAACTGCCGTAACCTTGCCGAAGCTGGAATTCTGGATCTGCTCCCTTACCGGGTCGCCGGCCTTTATGGCGTCAATGGTACAGTCGGGCGTGTTTTCCATATAAAAAGTAATGATTATCTTATCTTTGGCCGCAGCAGGCGCGCCTACCTTAGCCTTTGCGAATTTGTCGGACATCCCCGCGATGCCGGCCGCCACGATCACAATGACCGCTATGATTATCCAGAAGGATCTTTTTTTCAACATCGTATCCATCCCACCTTATCACCTGATTTGCTCCGCGCTCTCTATCCTCGCATAGAAAGTCGCTTTGCCGACCCTGATCACATAGAACTGGCCGATATAGTATTTCGCCCCTCCTATGGTAAGTCCGGAAGGTCCGACCTTTCCCGGCGTTTCCATTACCAATCTGACAGAGACGAATCCGTCTTTTTTCGTCTTAACCTGTCTGCCTTCTTCGTCCGCTCCCCAGTTGATGGAATCGCCGGTTTCGATATCCACAAGTTTGCCGAAGCTGATGTTCTGGAACGACTCCGTCACAGGATCGCCTGTTTTGACGTTCGATGGCGTAAATGAGTTGACTTCTTCCTGGAACATTGTAAGCAGCATTTTCTCTTCCGGAGCCGCCGCCTTTTCAGGCGAGAACACCCCTGCGGCGTGCAGGATGAACAGGGCCGCAGCCAGCAGTATCACGAGGAAAGAAAGGTCTATGATATTTATCCTGCCGAACAGTTTTCCGTTTTTATCGATCATCCTTTTCTCCCTTCCTGCTCAGTTCATAAAGATTATACGTTTCGGCAGCGGTTTTATCAAGGCTGAACCGCTCCCTGACCACCTTCAGCCCGTTGTCGGCAAACTGCCGCCTGAGGTGGCTGTCATTTATCAGCAGGGCAAGTCCTTCCGCATAGCCCTGCACATCCCCGTAGTCCACGAGGATCCCGTCTTCCTCGCTGCAATTTACGATCTCGGAAGTGCCGCCGCTGTCAGTCGTTATTACCGGCAGCCCGGCTGCCATCGCTTCGAGTATGGCTATGCCGAGAGCCTCGTTCTGTGAATGCGCTATAAATATATCGGAATCCTTGAGCAAATCCCTGATGTTGTTCACGTAGCCCGGGAAAATGATGATGTCCTGGAGTCCGTTTTCTTTGGCCTTCTCAATGACTGCTTCCTGCAGCGGGCCGCTGCCTGCAAGCACGAACCTGAACTTTTTCCCCGCAAGGCCGAGGGCGCCCATGTTTTCCTTTATGTAACCGATAACGTCGATGATGAAATCATGGCCTTTTTCCGGTGAAAACCTTGAAACCGAGGTGATCAGCATGTCCTCCTCGGATATCCCCATTTCCTTTCTGAAACCTGCTGCAGCCGCGCTGTCCCATTCGGCAGAATCCACCCCGTTATATATCATCGCTATCCTGTTTTCGTTTATGCCCTCCCTGACGAGCCTGTCCCTGACATGCCCGCTGACGGCGATGATGCGGCTGTTGAACCTGGTGAAGAGCCTGTTGGACAGCACGACCATCCTGGAGTTCTCAAACAGCATATGCCTCGTATTTATGATGCCGACCTTGTTCCCTGCTATTTTGGACAATACGCTGATATAATTCTCTCTCAGGAAATGTGTGTGGACGACGTCGATCGAAAGCTGTCTGCAAAGTTTTTTCAACTTCATGGCCGCTTTGATGTCGAAAGGGCTGTTCATCCCAAGAGGGATCAGGCTGATCCCAAGCTCCTCGAACATGCTTCTTCCCGGCCCGTCATTGGAGTATGCGATAAAAAACTCGCATGATCCGCCATGCAGCTTTTTAGCCAGTGAATATATGTATTTTTCAGATCCTCCGCTTCCGAGGTAGTTCAGCAAATGCAATATCCTGAGCATATAACACCGCCCTGCCGAGGACGACTTTATCCTCTGTAATAACCGAAACAACTAAGTCACGGAGTGACCGGAACCTGTCGCATAGGCTCGCTTAACCAACTGCATTATAACGCATCCAAGAAAAATTTTCGATTATAGTTTATAGAAATTTTTCTTATCTTTGTTCGTTTCAACGAGGCGGGAGACATACTCTTCGCCTGAAAGGCAAGTCAATACCCGCCATCTATAAAGGTCGGGTATTTTATCGCCTCGTTATATTCTATCACATACGTTCCCGCGAGTCGAGTGTATGAGGCATTTATTCCGGTCAGGACAGTGAGGCGTTTAATTTGGTCAGGCAGCACACGCTTGCCGTATTTTACTGCCGGAAACCATGAAGTCATTTTCCGGGACCCCCGGAGTCCAGTGTGTGCAGGCTGAAACCAGCGAAACGTACAGGCACGCAAAGCACTTGACAACTGGAACTTTTATGCTGTTTATCCAATCTAATCTATTAGACAGAGATAAATAAGATAAAAGGAGGAACAAAAATGAAAAAGAAAGGAATGGCCTTACTGGCAGCATTGGTGTGCGCAGCTTTGGCACTGACCATGACCGCGTGCGGCTCTAAAAAGGGGGTCCAGGATGCAAACACAGCGCTTTCCGGGAATACATCCGGGACGACTTCTTCCGCGGATACGGCACCGTCGGCTTCTTCCCCAGGCTTGCCGCAATACGCTCCGAAGCCGGGCAAGATCAACATCCAGTTCAGTGAATCGGCAGCGAAAGACGGCATGATGCCTGCTGGTACGGAAGCCGGAGCCGTAGCCATAGCGTCTATGGAACAATACGGAATGCCCTTCGAAAAAGCGCAGCCTGAGACACAGTTCAATACGGAAGAGTACAAGTTCGTCGAAGAGAACCGCATGATGAAAGTAAGCATGTCGCCTCTGTCCACCTTTTCCATCGATGTAGACACAGCTTCATACAGCAACGTAAGACGATTCCTCGGCAACGGGATGAAGCCGCCTGCAGACGCGGTAAGGATCGAGGAAATGGTCAACTATTTTGCGTATGACCTGCCCGGGCCGGACGGCGATGTGCCTTTCTCGGTCACGACGGAACTGGCCCGGTGCCCCTGGAACAAAAACAACTACCTTGCAATGATAGCCATCCAGGGCAAAAAGGTGGAGTATGGTAACCTGCCCAAATCAAATCTCGTATTCCTGCTGGATGTGTCGGGCTCCATGGATGAACCGATGAAGCTGCCCCTGCTGAAATCCTCGTTCCAACTGCTGGCAGAGCAGCTTGGCGAAAATGACAGGGTCTCCATAGTGGTGTATGCCGGCGCATCCGGGACCGTACTCGAAGGGGCCCGCGGCGATGAGAAAGAAAAGATGCTTGCCGCCCTGGACAGTCTCGAGGCGGGAGGTTCCACCGCAGGCGCAGCCGGTATCGAACTTGCCTATGAAGTGGCGAAGAAATATTTTATCAACGGCGGCAACAACCGTGTCATACTTGCCACCGACGGTGATTTCAACGTTGGCGTCAGCAGCGAGAGCGAACTTGCCAGGCTGATCGAGGAAAAGAGGGAAGAAGGCATTTACCTCAGTGTCCTTGGCTTCGGCTACGGGAATTACAAGGACAACAAACTGGAAGCGCTGGCTGACAAGGGCAACGGCAATTACGCATACATCGACAGCCTGATGGAGGCTAAGAAGGTGCTGGTCAACGAAATGGGTTCCACTCTCCTGACCATCGCAAAGGACGTCAAGATACAGGTGGAATTCAACCCGGCAAAGGTGAAGGAATACCGCCTGATCGGCTATGACAACAGGCTCCTGCGCAATGAGGACTTCGACGACGATACGAAGGATGCGGGCGAGATCGGGGCCGGCCACAATGTCATAGCCTTCTATGAGATCGTTCCGTACGGCTACGGTGAGACTCCGGAACTGCCGCAGCTTAAGTACCAGGCTGCCGAGATGCGGCAGGAGTGGATGGATGAGTGGATGGAGGTAAGGATCCGCTACAAGCAGCCTGACTCCGACGTGAGCGAGAAAATCGTACACACCATCACAGACCGGCAAATTGCAGACAACCCGTCCGAGAACTTCATGTTTGCTTCGGCAGTGGCTGAATTCGGGCTGATACTGAAAAACTCGGAGTACAAGGGCAGCGCGTCCCTAAACAGCGTGAAGAGCCGCGCCGAAGCTGCAATGGGCGACGATGAGGAAGGCTACAGGCGCAACTTCCTTGAGCTTGTCGATAAGGCAAAAGAGATAGGAATAGACGGATGATGCCGGGATGAGGCGATAAGGCCGAAAAATGGATTACGGTGGAGGAAGGTGAAGATGTAAAAAGCAGCGGCTTAAGGAAGTGAAGGAGTAAGGAAGCCGGCAGGCAAAGAGAACGTCTGCCGGGAAAACCATATAATAAGTGCCAGGCGGTTTGCGATACACAAAAAACAGCCTGGCACTTTTATTAAAATTCCTTCGAATTAGGTGTTATAACGAGACTTCGTCTCGTTGAAACGCCGCTGCGGTGAGGAATTTTTTCTACAACCGAAAAAATTACTCTGAAATAGGTGTTATAACGAGACTTCGTCTCGTTGAAACACCGCTGCGGTAAGTAATTTTTTCTACAACCGAAAAAATTACTCTGAAATAGGTGTTATAACGAGACTTCGTCTCGTTGAAACGCCGCTGCGGTGAGGAATTTTTTCTACAACCGAAAAAATTACTTTGAATAAGGTGTTATAATAAACATATTGAGGAATGGCAGAGGTTTAAAGAGGTATGGAGCA
>ENA-UPSA01000483-UPSA01000483.1-bioreactor-metagenome-genome-assembly--contig:-NODE-483-length-57473-cov-5.474433_pt1 | contig 57473 bp, 57 predicted proteins | sample MGYA00238183_ERZ773288 | MGnify/ENA primary metagenome ERZ773288 (study PRJEB29028, sample SAMN07631243) | bioreactor metagenome | isolation source: Switchgrass digestor | place: USA: Dartmouth... | reverse complement strand
CATCCTGCTCATGAACGTGGTGACGCCGCTGATCGACCGGTTCCTGGTCCCGGCGCCCTTCGGGGGGGTGAAGGGTCGTGCGTGAAGCACTCCGGATGGTGCTGACCCTGCTGGTGGTCTGCGTGGTGGCCGGCGGCGCGCTGGCCGCGGTGAACGGCACGACGGCGCCGATCATCGCCGCAATGGAGGAGAAGGCGATTCAGGAGGGCCTCGCCGAGGTCCTGCCCGAGGCCGCAACATTTGAAGCCGTCGCCGCGGAGGAGCTGGCCGGCGCGGGCGAGCCCGTGCAGGCGGCCTGGCGCGGGCTGGACGCCGCCGGGCACCTGGTGGGCGTCGTGGTGCAGGCGGCCCCCGACGGTTACGGCGGTGCGATCTCCATGCTGGTCGGCGTGAAGCCTGACGGCACCCTCGGGCAGCTGAAGATCCTCGACGCCTCCGGCGAGACGCCGGGCCTGGGCTCCAAGGCGGCCGAGCGCAAGTTCCTGGACCAGTTCCTGGGGCTGGGCCCGAACATCGAGCTGGTGAAGAACCAGGCACCGGTCGGGAATCAGATCCAGGCCGTCACCGGCGCCACCATTTCCTCCCGGGCCGTGCTGAGCGGCGTGAACGCGGCGCTTGATGCCGCCCGGCAGATTGTGAGGTGAGGGCCGTGAGCAAGTCAACGTCCAACGTCTCGTTCATGGGGGTGCTCACCGAGGGCATCCGCCAGGCGCCACCGTTCCGCCTTCTGCTGGGCCTCTGTCCCTCCCTCGCGGTGACGACCGCCATGGAGAACGGCTTCTGGATGGGCCTGGCCGTCATCTTCGTCCTCGCCTGCTCCGAGCTCTTGATCAGCCTTCTGCGGAAGCTGATTCCCGACCGCGTGCGCATCCCCGTCTACATCGTTATCGTGGCCACGTTCGTCACCGTGGTCGACATGGTGATGAAGGCGTACGTGCCCGAGATGCATGCCATCCTTGGCATCTTCATCCCACTGATCGTGGTGAACTGCATCATCCTTGGCCGGGCGGAGGCCTTCGCCTCCAAGAACGGGCCGCTGCACTCGGTGGCCGACGCGATCGGCGTGGGCATCGGCTTCATGGTCTCCCTCATGGCCATCGGCGGCGTGCGGGAGCTGCTGGGTACAGGCAACCTGAAGCTGTTCGGTCACGCCCTGCTGGGCGGCGGCCTGCCGCTGGAGGTCGTGGTGATGCTCCTGCCCGCGGGCGCCTTCTTCGTGATCGGCTTCATGATGGCCGGCCTGACCCTGCTGCAGAACCGCCAGAAGAAGCAGGCGCAGCGGTCCGTGGAGCACTGCACGGTTCCGGGAGAGGGGGCGGCTGACTAAATGGAATTCCTGGCCATTCTGGTAGGCGGCATCCTGATCAACAACTACATTTTCTCCCGCTTCCTCGGCCTTTGCCCCTTCTTCGGGGTTTCCAGCAAGCTGGAGACGGTCTACGGCATGGGCGCCGCCGTCGTCTTCGTCATGACCCTGGCCTCGGCCATCACCTGGCCCTTGCAGCACCTGCTGCTGGAGCCCCTGGGCCTGGGCTACCTGCAGACGGTCGCCTTCATCCTGGTCATTGCTGCCCTGGTGCAGTCGGTGGAGATGGTGATCCAGCGGGTGAGCCCCACGCTCTACGCTGCCCTGGGCATCTACCTGCCGCTGCTCACCACCAACTGCGCGGTGCTGGGCGCTGCCCTGCTGAACATCACCTCGGGCTACAGCTTCATCGCCTCGGTGGTGAACGGCTTTGCCTGCGGCATCGGCTGGACCCTGGCCACCCTGCTCTTCGCCGGCGTGCGGGAGCGGGTGGAGGGCCCGCACATTCCCGAGTCCCTGCGGGGCATGCCCATCGCTTTCGTGGCCGCCGGCCTGATGGCCCTGGCGTTCATGGGCTTCCAGGGCCTGTTCCGCGGGATCCTCTTCTAGGTGAGGTGACAGGGCGATGATCACAGCAGTGCTTGTGCTCGGGGGTGCGGGCCTGGTGCTCGGCGCCGGCCTTGCCTTTGTTGCCGTGAAGATTGCCGTCCCGCCCGACGAGCGGGTGGCCGCGGTGCGGGCGGTGCTGCCCGGTGCCAACTGCGGCGCCTGCGGCTTCCCGGGCTGCGACGGCATGGCCGCCGCCCTGGTGAAGGGCGAGGCGAAGCCGGAAGGCTGCACGGCGGGCGGCCCGGCGACGGCGGAGGCCGTGGCCAGGGTGCTGGGGCTCGAGGTTTCAGTGGGCGAGCGGCTCGTGGTCGCCGTCCACTGCGTGGGTAGCAACGAGAAAGCCAGGCGATCCTATGAGTACCTGGGCATCGACGACTGCCGGGCCGCGGCCATCATGCCCGGCGGGGGCCCGAAGGCATGTTCCTACGGCTGCGTGGGCCTGGGCACGTGCGTGAAGGTCTGCCCGTTCGACGCCCTCTCGATGGACCCGGTCGCCGGCCTGCCGGTGGTGGACCGGGACAAGTGCACCGGCTGCGGCATCTGCACGCACGAGTGCCCCAAGAATATCCTGGCCCTGGTGCCGGCCTCTCAGCCCACGTTCGTCGCCTGCCGGAATGTGGAGAAGGGCCCGCAGGTGCGGAAGGTCTGCAGCGCCGGCTGCATCGCCTGCGGCCTCTGCGTGCGGAGCTGCCCGCAGAAGACGATCTCCCTGGTGAACAACGTCGCCTACATCGACCCCAGCGGCTGCGACGGCTGCGGCACCTGCGTGGAGAAGTGCCCCACGAAGTGCATTGTGGCCACCCGGGAGGTTCCGGTGGTGCAGGCGGTGTAATGTGCTCGGCGGGCCCCCGGGCGCTCCGGGCCCGGTGGGCCGTCGGCGGAAGATTCGTTGCGATGCAGCATTGTGGAGGGATGAGCCGTGCGCTCCAAGTGGTGGTCCGCCGTGGCCCTGCTTGTGGCCACGGCTCTCCTGGTCTTTGTGTGGTGGAGCCGGCCGCAGCGCGTCGAACGTACGGCCCTGCTCATGGACACCCCCGTCCGGGTGGTGGTCTATGCCTCCCGGGGCCGCGCCGAGGAAGCGGCCGACAGGGCGCTGGAGCTGGTGGCCCGCCTGGACGCGCTCTGGAGCCCCGGCCGCACCGACAGCGACGTCGCCCGGGTGAACGCCGCAGCGGGAGCAGCCCCGGTCTCCGTCGCCCCCGAGACGCTGGAACTCGCCTCGCTGGCCCTGCAGGTGGCCCGGGAGAGCGGCGGCGCCTTCGACCCCACCATCGGGCCGCTCGCGGCGGCCTGGGGCTTCGGCGAGGGCGGCCGGGTGCCTGATGACGCCGCGCGCACCGCCGCCCGGGCGCTGGTGAACTGGCGCGACCTCAAGGTGGATGAAGGCGCGGGTACGCTCTTTCTCGCCCGGCCCGGGATGCAGGTGGACTTCGGCGCGGTGGCCAAGGGCTACGCCGCCCGCCTGGTGCGGGAACAGCTGGAGGCGGACGGCGTGCAGGCGGCCCTGGTGCAGCTGGGCGGCAGCATCGCCCTCTACGGGGACAAGCCGGGGGGCGGGCCGTGGCAGATCGCCGTCCAACACCCCCGCAATCCCCAGGGTTACCTGGCCACGCTGTCACTGCAGGGAGGCTTCGTCGACACCGCCGGCGACTACCAGCGCTACTTCGAACAGGACGGCGTGCGCTACCACCACATCCTCAACCCGGCCACCGGCTTCCCGGCCACCGGGATGGCCAGCGTCACCGTGGTCGCTCCGCGGGGTGAGTGGGCCGACGCCTACGCCACCGCAGCGTTCGTGCTGGGCATGGAGGAAGGTTATCGGTTCCTCGTTGACCACGGGGTGGAGGGGCTGCTGGTGAGCGATTCGGGCGAGGTGCGGATGACTCCCGGCATGGACGCCCTGGCGGAGGTGACGCCCGGCGACTGGCCGGAATGACGGACCGGGGGTCTGTGGGCCCGGTGAGGAGGTGTTCGCGTGTCCCGGGGGAACCCGAGGGTAGGCTCCAGCGTTCGGGAGCTGACCCGCCTCGGCCTCCTGACGGCGGTGGGGCTGGTCCTCGCCCTGGTGGAGCGCCAGCTGCCGCCGCCCGCGCCCGTTCCGGGGGTCCGTTGGGGGCTGGCCAACGCCGCCACCCTCGCCGCGCTCGCCCTGGGAGGGCCGGGGGCGGGCTTCGTCGTGTGGGCCGTGCGCTTCTTCCTGGTGCAGGTCTTCTCGGGTAGCCTGTTCGGCCCGGCTTTCTTCGTGGGCGGCGCCGGCGGACTGCTGGCGTGGGCGGCGATGGCCGTCTTCTCCCATTCGCGCCGCCTCGGCGCCGCGGGCGTGAGCGCCGCCGGGGCCGTGTTCCACCACCTGGGGCAACTGGCCGCCGCCGCCGTCGTCACGGCGGCGCCCGGGGTCCTCTGGCTGCTGCCGCCGCTGCTGCTCTTGGGTCCCCCCGTCGGCCTCCTCACCGGCATCCTGGTGGGGATGATCCTGCGAAGGCTGCGTGCCGCCGGAGCGCTTGCCGACACCGGGGCGCAGCCGGGCTGGAGCGTGCGGCAGGGGGACGGAGGACGGGTGATCCGCCCGGCCGACCTCCTCCTGGCCGGCGGCAGCGTCGCCCTCGCCCTTGTCCTCGTGTTCGGCCGCCCCTGGTGGGCCGCCGGGACGGGCACGGCCACCCAGGCGGTGGTCACGGTGGCGGGCAGCACCTGGCGCACGCTCGACCTGCGGCAGGACGGGGTCTACCCGGTGGAACCCGCCGGAGGCCACCTGGTGGTGGAGGTGGCCGGAGGAGCCGTGCGGGTGCGGGAGTCGGACTGCCCGGATCAGATCTGCGTGCTGACAGGGTGGATCTCTGCCCCCGGCGACATGATCGTCTGCGTGCCTTACCGGGTGGTCATCCAGGTCGTCGGCGGCACGACGGGCGGGCCGGACGCGATCCTGCGATAGGCGGATCGGATGCGGGTCTCGCGATGGGATGACCAGGAGTGTCATCCGGGGCAGACTATATGGGCAGGAACAGGCGGACCGGAGGGGTGCTGGAGCGGGGGCAGGATGCTTTGCCCGGGCTCTGGCGCCATCCGGCCCGCCTGCGTGCGCCGTTGCCCTTGTGGCGTAGGTTAAGTATCATGATCTAAACCATTCCTTGCAGCGAAAGAGGGGAAAGGCGACAGATGGGAGGCATCCCGTTCCGTGACGTCATCGGTGCAGAGGTGGTGGAGGTGGGGCACGGCCGCTGCACCGTGCGCATGCCCGCCAGCGAGCACACGCTGAACAACCTGGGCATCGTGCATGGCGGCGCCGTGTGTACGCTGGCTGACACCGCCATGGGCACGGCGCTGCGCAGCGCGCTCAAGCCCGGGGACGCCGTGGTCACGGTCGAGATGAAGATCAACTTCATCGCACCGGGGCGGGGCGAACTGCTTGCTCACGCCCGGGCGCTCCACGTGGGGAACACCACCGCGGTGGCGGAGGTCGAGGTCGCCGACACCGACGGGAAGCTGGTAGCCAAGGGCCTCGCCACGTTCCTCGTGAAGCACGGCGCGGTGGAGCCGCCGCCTGGGGCCCGGACGGCCATGCTGCCCGAGGTGGACGGACCGGAGCCACGGGATTAGCCTCGCCACGCCCGGCCTGATCAGTGGGGGAACGCCCGGACGGAATCGCACGCCCAGAAAACAGCCCCCGACGGGCTAGGCCCGGTCGGGGGCTCGACTGTTCCTACAGGTACTCGGCGAACCACTCGGCGATCATCCGCAGCCGGTGCACCCGGTGCCAGGGCTGGCCCGTGCGGCTCATGCCGTGAGACTCGCCGGGGTAGCGGACGAACTTCACCGGCTTCCGCTGGAACTTCAGCGCCACGTAGAGCTGCTCCCCCTGGTCGATGGGGCAGCGCATGTCGTTCTCCTGGTGCTCGATGAGCAGCGGCGTGTTGATGTGGGAGGCATGGACCAGCGGCGACTGCTTCAGGTACGGGCCCAGGTTCTTCACCTCCCACCAGTTCTCGGTGCCGAACTGGCGCAGCCGGTAGTAGCCGATGTCCGACGTCCCCATCGCCGACCAGCGGTTGACCACCGAGCGCATGGTGACCGCTGCCTTGAAGCGGTCGGTGTGGCTGACGATCCAGTTCACCATGAAGCCGCCGTACGAGCCGCCGGCCACGCCGAGCCGGCCACCGTCCACGTAGGGGTAGCGCTCCACCGCCGCCTCAATCACGGCCATGACGTCGGCGTAATCCCTGTTGCCCCAGTCGGCCCGGATCACGCGGCAGAAGTCGTGGCCGTACCCCTGGGAGCCCCGCGGGTTCGAGTAGACCACGGCGTAGCCCTGTGCGGCCAGCCAGTGGAACTCGAAGAAGAAGTTGGCCCCGTACATCGACATCGGCCCGCCGTGAATCTCCAGCACGGCGGGATACTTCTTGCCGGGCTCACGCCCCACCGGCGGCAGGATCCACGCGTCCACCGCGGGCTCGCCCTCCCCGGCGTTCACCTGGAACCGCTCCGGCACCGTCAGTTCGAGCTCGTCCAGCAACGCCTCGTTGTGGGCGGTCAGCCGCACCTCGTGAACGCCGCCTCCGCGCAGCGCCGTTCCGGCGGCGGGGACTGCCGGCGTCGGGCACGGATCGTCCAGCCGGGCGAGGTAGACGTCGCCCGGGGAGCGGGGAGTGGCGAAGGCGAGGGCGGCCCGGCGGCAGTCGGGCGTCAGGGAGAAGGCGTAGACCACCCGGTCGCCGCCGGTGACGGGCACCACGGCGCCTGTGGCGGCTCCCACCCGCACCAGGTGCACCTGTCCGCCGTCAGAGACGAGCCCGTAGATCCAGCGGGAGTCAGGCGACCAGGTGAGCCGGCCGCCCGCCGGGGCCACCAGGTCGGAGACGGCCTCGTTTCCGAACGTGCGGTCCAGGCCCGCCGCGAGCCGGCGAATCTCGCCCGTGGTCCGGTCAAGCACGTGGAGGCACGTGGGCCCGTATCCCGACTCGGCGGGGTCGCTGGCGAGGAAGGCAATCAGGCGGCCGTCGGGCGAGGCGACGGGGCCGCTGCAGCAAAGCGTGCCGTCCCCCGGGGTGAGCCGCTCCGGCTCGCCGCCGGAAAGGGGCAGGTACCAGAGGTCCACGTGGTCGGGGTACCAGTCCCGGTCCTCCCGCCGGTTGGCGGCGAAGAGCAGCCCGCGGCCGTCGGGGGTCCAGCTCACGTCCCGGTGATGGAAGTCGCCCCGGGTGAGCTGACGCGGTTCCCCGCCTTCTACATCGATCACGCAGATGTGCTTGCGCCTGTCGGTGAAGTACCCCTCGCCGTCCATCTTGTAGTGGAGCCGGGTGATCACCTGCACATCCTTGGTGAACTTCTTGTAAAGATCCTTCTCCTCTTCATCCGGCCCCTCGGGCTCCAGCCCCGCCTCCGTCAGGTTGGCCAGGAAGGCGATGAGCCGGCCGTCGGGGCCCCAGACGGGGGACTCGACGCCCCCCTTCACCCGCGTCAGCTGGCGGGCCTCGCCGCCTTCCAGCGAGAGCAGCCAGAGCTGGTTGGACCCGCTCCGGTTGGACACGAAGACCAGATGGCGGCCGTCGGGAGACCAGCGGGGCTGCGTGTCCCGCCGACCCCCGGTGAACCGCAGCGGCGCCGCGCCCTCCCGGGCGAGCCAGATGGCGGAGGTGTACTCGTTCTTCTCCTTGTCAATCTCCTGCAGCACGTAGGCCACGCGGCTGCCGTCCGGCGCGATCTGGCAGTCGCCGGCCAGGCGGATGGCCAGCAGGTCCTCGGCTGAGAGTCGTCTCCGGGTGGTCACGCGATCTCCCCCCAGTGTTGCGTTCCCCTAAGGGTTGGCGGCGCCGGCTCCCGATTCCTGCCGCAGGGACGCCCTGGAAGAACGCGCGGATGGCACCGGCGCACCGGACGGCTTGTGAAGCAGGAAACAGGTGACAGAAAGGGCAGCGGGTGAAACGGGACAGGCCCGTGCTCCCGTCTGTCACGGTGAAAGGCGGTCAGAGGCAGGTTCTGTGCAAGTACGCGGCGTAAACCTTCGTCAAGAGAGAGGACCCACGCGAAGGGAGACGCCTCAATGTCGCAAACCGATAGGGCAGCTCTGCCGGCGGATCGGTCGGCCGCCATTGACCGCCTGATGCGGGAGTACGGCACCAAGGTACTCCATCTTGCCTACTTTTACCTGAAAGACCGGCACCTGGCTGAGGACGTGGCCCAGGAGGTCTTCATCAAGGCCTACCGCAACTGGGACTCGTTCCGCGGCGAGAGCTCGGCCTATACCTGGCTGTACCGCATTACGGTCAACCTCTGCCGTGACAAGGCGCGCAGCGCCTGGTGGCGGAGGCTGCTGCCCACAGACGATCCCCGCGCCGCCGGCACGGAGGTGGAGCCGGACGTTTCGGGCAGCAACCCCGAGGAGGCGGCACTGCAAAGCGATGAGCGGGACCGCCTGATGGCGCACGTACTGCAGCTTTCCGAGCCGTACCGGGAAGTGGTGATCCTCTATTACTACCATGACCTCACTACGGTGGAGATCGCCGAGGTGACGGGGCAGAATGAGAACACCGTGAAGACCCGCCTTTTCCGTGCGCGGGCCATGCTGAAACAGATGCTGCAGAAAGGGGGTGTGGCCAGATGAGCGACCTCGACAGGGAACTCCGCCAGGCCATCCAGGCCGAGGTGGAGCGGTCGCTCGAGGGGTTCACCTTCACGCCGGAGATGCGCCGGGCCGTCCTGGAGCGCATCGCGGCGGAGGAGCAGCCCCTGGCCACTCCTGCTCCCGCACGCCGGACGCTGCTGAGGCCTGCCACGTGGATCGTCGCGGCGGCCGCCGCCCTGGTTCTGGCCGTGAAGCTGTGGCCCGACATGCCGTCGGGACCGCGCAGCGGGACTGCTCCGGAGTCGTCCAGCGTCGCCCAGACCGAGAGCACGGGCGGCGCCTCCGGTGCGGAGGCGGCTGCCGATGCCGCCGCGGAGAGCGCCCGGACCAAGAACGGCGCGGTCCAGACCCAGGAGAGAAACGGGGAAGCCGTGGCACTCACGGCTGAACCCCTCTTTGCGCTGAGCGCCCTGCCCCCGGGCGAGCCTGTGAAGCTGGAGCTCAAGGTGAAGGCGCTGTATGCGGCGGGCCCGGAAGCCCAGGGCGCAGCGCAGGCGGAGAGCCACGAGAGCACCGGTGAACCACGGGTTACCGTGATGTCGGCCGCGCCTGCGATGTTGGACCTGACTGTTCTGTCCGACGGCAGCGTGGCGCTGCTCACTTCCACGTCGCTGAGGGTCGTCGATCAGCACGGCAACGTCACCGCCGAAGAGCCCCTCGATTACGCACCGGCTGCTTTCGCAGACGGAGCGGCCGATGGAGCGGTGGTGGTCGGAGACGGCGTGATCGCCCGCTACGGAACGGGTGGACAGCTCTCCGGCGTGCTTGCGACGGATTCGGCCCCGCTTCAGGTTTCCGTGGCGTTCGACCGGACGGCGGTGGCTGATGCCGACGGCGTCACGGTCTACGCAGGCGATACGCAGGCGTTCCGCCTCCGCGGGATGCGATTTGACGCCATCACCCTGGCGGAGGACGGTGCGCTCGCCGGACTGAGCGACACCGCCGGCACGCCCCGGTTGCGGGTCTATGACGCCACCGGCAACCAGATCCTGGACCAGACCACCGCCGGCGGTTCAGCCCTCGCCTTCCTGTCCGGCGGCAGCCAGGTCGCGGCCGGCAGCGAGGTGTATGACCGCACTTCCGGCGAGCTCCTCTGGACCCTTCCTTTCGCCGCAACCCACGCCGTGGCGGCCGGCGGTCACGTGCTCGCCTGGAATGCGGAGGCCGCGGCCCTGCTGGAGGAGGCCACCGGCCAGCCGGTCTGGGTGGCCGAGGCCGGCGACGGCGGGGTGATCCTGAACACGGTGAGTTCGGCCGGAGGCGACATGGCCGCGGTGGTGGCGCAGTCCGGCGAGGGCGTCGGGGTCTGGGTCATCGATGCCGAAGGTGCGGAACGGTACACGGAGCTCCTCTCCGACGTGCCCGTGGATGTGGCGATCGTCGGCGACCACCTCCACATCCTGACCCCCGCGGGCCTCGAAGTGCGCTCGTTGAGTCGCTGAGGCGTGAGAGGCACGCCCCGCGGGCGACGCCGGGGAGCCGCCTGCATGGCCGGTGCCGGTGCCCAGCCTGGCAGCGCCGGAAGCGCGTGCGACCGCCGGCGCCCTCGGGGCCCACCCTCCGGCGGTCGATCGGGGGCTTGCCAGGGAGGAGGTTCTGGGGGAGAATAGAGTCACAACGTGCGATTCTCCGGTGGATGGGAGGGTCTCCGGTGAATTTCTGGCTGTGGGTCGTCGGCTGGGTCGTGGGCTCGCTGGTGGTGATCCTGGCCCTGTCGATCAACGGGAAGACGGAGCCGACCGGCGCCGGCGAGGGCGGCCACGGGCACGGCCACTAACAGGAACGCAGTGCAGCCCGCCGTGACGGAGAGGCCACGGCGGGTTTGCGTACTGCGGCGGGTTTGAAAGCGGCCCGGCCAGAGCAGAGGGGGGGACGGTTGCATGGATGTCATCAAGATTACCCCCCGGGGCTACTGCCACGGCGTGGTGGGTGCGATCCAGCTGGTGCGCCGCGTGGCCCGGGACCCCAGCGTGCCCCGGCCGATTTACGTGCTGGGGCAGATCGTGCACAACCGCCACGTGGTGGAGGAGATGGAGTCGCTCGGGGTGATCACGCTGGACGGCGAGGACCGCCTCCGCCTGCTGGAGCAGGTGAAGGAGGGGACCGTGATCTTCACCGCCCACGGCGTGTCGCCCGCGGTGAAGATCCGGGCCCGGGAGAAGGGACTGCACGTGGTCGACGCCACCTGCCCGGACGTGACGAAGACCCACGACCTCATCGCCGAGCTGGTGAGCCGGGGGTACGAGGTCATCTACATCGGCAAGAAGGGGCACCCCGAGCCGGAGGGGGCGGTGGGGGTGGCGCCCGGCCATGTCCACCTCATTGAGCGGGAGGAGGACCTGGAGGCGCTCTCCTTCCCGCCGGACCAGAAACTGGCGGTGACCAACCAGACCACGCTCTCCCAGTGGGACACCCAGAGGCTCATGGCGAAGGTGAAGGAGCGCTGGCCGCAGACGGAGATCTACAACGAGATCTGCCTCGCCACCCAGCTGCGCCAGGAGGCCGTGGCCCGCATGGCGCCGGAGGCCGACCTGGTGCTGGTGGTGGGCGACCGCCGCTCCAACAACTCGAACCGGCTGGTACAGGTGGCCCGTGAGCGGGCCGGCCGGGAGGCGTATCTCGTCGACAGCGTGGACGACATCGACCCGGCGTGGCTGAAGGGGAAGCGGAAGGTGGCCGTCACCTCCGGCGCCTCGACCCCCACGCAGGTCACGCGGGCGGTCATCGAATTCCTGGAGCGGTACAACCTCGAGGTGGAGGAGCGCTGAGACCGCATGCGCAGCGAAGGTGAGCTCCGGGCGCTGGTCAGCCTGCTCGCGGACGAGCACGAGGGCATCGCCCGGACGGCGTGGGACGCACTCCTGCGCGCCGGCGCCGCGGCGGTGCCCTTCTTGGAGGCGGCCTTCGACCACCCGGACCCGCGCCTGCGGGGCCGGGCCCGTGCCCTGCTCGAGGAACTGCGCCTCGCGGCCCTGGAGGAGCGCTGGGTGCGCTACGTCCAGCAGGAGGAGGAGGCCATGGATCTGGAGCACGGGTGCATGCTCCTCGCCGCGCTGGGCGGCAGCGAGGGGCAGGAGGGGAAGGTGGCCTCGTTCCTGGACGCGGTGGCCGGCAGCGTGCGCGCCCAGGTGCCGGTCATCGGCGGCCTGCGCGCCATGAGCGAGGTGTTGTTCGACAACCTCCGCTTCCGGGGCGGCGAGTTCGGCAACCCGGACCACCACTTCCTGCCCACCGTGCTGGAGCAGCGGCGGGGCGTGCCCATCGCCCTGGCGGCCGTCTACATCCTGGTGGGGAGGCGGGCGGGCCTGCCGGTCTATGGCGTCGCCATGCCCGACCACTTCCTGGCGCTCTACGAGCAGCCGGACCAGCCGGCGTACATCGACTGCTACAACAACGGATACATTTACCGCCACGAGGCGCTCAGCAACCTGCTGCGCCGGCGCGGCGTGATGACGACCGGCCGCGTCCTGGCGCCCTGCAGCATCCGGGTGATGCTCCACCGGATGCTGGGCGATCTGGAACGGGTCTACACCCGGCGCAAGCACGAGCGGCAGGCCGAGCGCGTCCGGCGGTGGCGGGACCTGTTGGTGGTCGAGGGGATGCGGTGACCCCGGCACCGCGTATGGCGGACCACCGGGGTTACAGCGGAACCATAAACGTCAAGCGGGGAAAGGGTGAACCCTTCCCCGCCGGCATTGTGCTGTTACTCCTTTACCGAACCCGCCGTGAGGCCCCGCACGAAGTAGCGCTGCAGCAAGAAGAAGACCGTCAGCGGGAGAATCATCGAGATGAACGCGCCGGCCGTGAGCAGGTGCCAGTCCTGGCCGAAGGAGCCCATCAGGCCGAGGAGTCGCTGGGTGAGCACCTGCGTGCTCGAATCGGCGCTGAGGAAGACCAGCGCCACCAGCAGGTCGTTCCACGTCCAGAGGAACTGGAAGGTGGCAAAGGAGGCCAGTGCCGGCGTGGAGAGCGGCAGGATGAGCCGCGTGAAGATGGTGAAGTGACTCGCCCCGTCGATGAAGGCCGACTCGAAGATGTCGCGGGGGATCGTGCTGATGTAGTTGTACAGCAGGTAGACCGCCAGCGGCAGGCCGAAGCCGGTGTGGGCGAGCCAGACGCCCAGGTAGGTGCCGTTGAGCCCGATCTTGATGTAGTCCCGCAGGATCGGAATCAGCGAAACCTGCAAGGGTACGCTCATCAACCCGACGATGAGGATGAAGAGCCACCGCCGGCCGGGGAAGCGGATCCAGGCGAAGCCGTAAGCGGCGATGGCCGCGATCAGGATGGGGATGACGGTGGAGGGGATCGCCACCGCCAGGGAGTTCAGGATGGCGTTCTGCAGGCCGACGGTCTTGTAGCGGGGATTCACCACCTGGCCCTGGACCGGCAGCCCCAGGGCGTAGCGATAGTTATCGAGGGTGAACCTCGCCTCGGACTGCTGCGTGAAGACCGTCCACCAGCCTGTGCTGCGCACGTCTTCGGCCGGGCGGAACGAGCTGACAAGCAGGCCGAGAGTGGGCGTAATCCAGATGACAACCAGGAAGATCAGGATGGCATACACCAAGATGCGTCCCGGCGTCAGGTGAGACTTCCTGCGCTGCACGCTTGCAGGCGAATTCCTGCTCATCAGAACGCCTCCGTCCGCTTGCTGAAGTCACGCAGGTTGTAGATCATGATGGGCAGAACGACCGCCAGCAGCACCATGGCCACCGCTGCGGCCCGGCCGTAGTTGAACAGCCGGAACATCTGCGTGTACTGCACGTTTGCGATCACCTGCGTGCCGTAGTTGCCGCCCGTCATCGACTGCACGATGTCGAAGATCTTGAGTGCGACCAGGATGATGGTGGTGGTGACGGTGAGCACCGATCCCCGGATGTTCGGCAGCGTGATGTGAAGGAAGACCTGGACCTCGTTGGCCCCGTCGATGCGCCCCGCCTCCAGCAGTTCCTCCGGTACGGCCTTGATGGCGGCCGAGAAGACGACCATGGCGAAACCGGTCTGCAGCCAGATGAAGATGGCCACCAGGAAGAGGTTGTTCCAGAAGGGAGTCAAGAGCCAGGCCCGCGGCTCGCCGCCCAGTGCCGTGAGCACCGCGTTCAGGAGGCCGATCTGGTTGACGCCCGCCGGCCGGTACTCGTACACGAACTTCCAGATGACCGACGCGCCCACCATCGAGATCGCCATCGGCATGAAGATGACCGCCTTGACGATCCGCTCAAACACCGGGTGCGTGCGGTCGGCCAGCACGGCCACGATCAGGCCGAGGATCACGCTGAACCCCGTGCCGAAGAGGAGCCAGAAGAGGAAGTTGTTCCGAAACGAGACCAGCATCTCCTGGCTGGTGAAGGCGTAGACGTAGTTGGCCAGGCCGACGAAGTTCTCGCCCTTGGCGTCGTAGAAGCTCTGGATCAGGGTCCGCAGGGCCGGCAGGGCCAGGTAGATCACCACGATGGCCGCCGCGGGGCCCACGAACACCAGGGGTACCAGCCCCCGCCGCCACCGCGGAGGGAACTGCTCCACGAAGTTGGCCAGCAGGGTGAAGAGCAGCATGGACCCGCCCACACCCCATACGATGGCCGCCAGGGCCAGGAACCATTGCGGGAGGGTGGCGTCGCGCAGGAACAGGAAAGTCCGTCCCAGGACCCACACGCTGAACACAGTGGCCAAGGCAAGCAACGAGCCCTTCGTCAGCGGGCTCGACATCGGCAGGCGGCGGCTGCGCCGCAGCGACGGCTCGGTTCCGTTTCGCATGACGCTCCTCCTCTGCAAGCGGATCGGTCCGGGGCAGGTAGCGGGGGCGGGGGCCAGGCCGGGCGGGCACACGGGGTGTACCCGCCCGGCCACTCGCCCCTTTTGATTACTCCATGGAGGCGTCGATCTGTTGCAGTACCGTATCCAGGTCGGCTGCGCCGGTCACCCAGTTGGTGATGCCGGTCCAGAACGCCCGGTTCAGCTCGGCGGGCATCGAGTCAGACCCGTCGAAGCGGCCGGCCTTGGCGTTGATGATCGTCTCCGCCATGGTGCGTTCCAGTTCGGTCGGATAGATGGAGAGGTCCTGACCCTTGTGCGGGAACAGGGCGCCGCCCTTGGCTGCCCAGGTCTTCGTGGAGTCGACGGAGGCGATCCACTCCATGAACTCCTTGACCTCGGGGCGATCGTGGCCCTTGAAGACGACGAGGATGTCGCCGCCTACGGCAAGGCCGGGCTCCACGTTCGGGTCAATGGGCGGCATGATGAAGACGCCGACCTTGTTGTCGAGATCCTTCTGGACATCCTCCTGGAAGAAGCCCGTCACGAAGCTGCCCTGGAAGTGCAGCCAGCACTGCGGCGGATCGGTGAACAGGCCCTGGGCCACGTCCTGCACGTCCCCCGAGGCGATGGCCGGCACGCCGCCGTACACGTTGCCCTCGGTCATCCAGATGTCGCCGAGGAGCTCGAAGGCCTTGCGGACCTCCGGGGAGTTAAACTTCAACTCGTGGCTGACCCACTTGTCGTAGGTCTCGGGCGACTGGGTACGCAGCAGGATCGACTCGATCCAGTCGGTGCCCTTCCAGCCCGTCGCGTCGCCGTCAGCGATACCTTCGCAGAGCGGGGCGATGCCGGTCTGCCGCATCTGCGCCATCAGGTCCATCAGCTCGTCCCAGGTCTTGGGGACCTGATAGCCGGCGGCCTCAAAGGCGGGTTTGTTGTACCAGAACCAGCCCTTGGCGTTCACGCGGTGGAAGACGCCATAGGGGGTACCGTTGAAGGTGCCCAGCTCCTTCCACATTGGCTCGTAGTTCTGGTCAACCAGCTTCTCCAGCTCGGGCCACATGGGAACGAGCTGGCCCTGCTCGGCCATGCGCTGGGCGCCGCCGGGCTGCGGGAACATGGCGATGTCGGGGGCGTCGCCGCCTTGGACCTTGACTTCGACCAGGGTCGCAAACTCGCTGGTACCGGTGTACTGGACGTCAATATCGGGGTGGGCCGCCTCGAAGTCGGCAATCGCGTCCAGGAAACCTGCCTCTTCGACGCCGACCACGGCGCCCAGAATCGTGACCGTCTTCTTCTGAGAACTCGTGGACTGGGTGGACTGATTGGTCTGGGTCTGAGACGTGTTGCTGCCGGTGTCAGGGGCTGTCGACTGGGATGGTTGTGACTGTCCGCCGCATGCGGCCAGCACGAGGGAGCCTGCGAGCACGAGGGAGAGAAGCCAATACTTGCGTCGCACGGTTCTGCCCTCCTTCGGGGTTTTGGGTTGATGCGAGTGATTCAGGGCTCGGGCCTGCAGCCACGGGGCTGAATTGTGTTCCCCCGTGCCCGGCCCGGCCACACTTGCTTGCAGGGGGATACGGCCGCCCGCTCACCGGTCTGCCGGCGGCGTGGAGGTGGAGCCGCGCACGACCAGTTCCGGCGTGTGCCAGCGGGTGGCTGGGGCCGGTTCGCCGGCCACCAGCCGGGCGGCCAGGCGCACCGCTTCCCGACCGATGCGGCTGATGGGCTGCCCGATGGTGGTGAGCGACGGTCGGGAGAGGCCTGCCAGGTAGATGTTGTCGAAGCCGATGACCGACAGTTCGTGCGGCACGGAGACGCCCATGTCGGCCGCCGCCGCCATCACCCCCAGGGCGATGACGTCGGAGTGGCACAGCACGGCGGTGGGCCGGTTCCGCCCTCGCAGCAGCTTAACGGCTGCCTGATAGCCGTATTCGTGCTTCCAGCCCACTTCCATCTGCCATTCCGGTGGGGGCAGGCACCCTGCGGCGGCCAGCTCGCTGCGCCAGCCGGTCCAACGGGGGCCGGCAGAGACCGTGTCGGTCATCGGCCCGCCCACGAGCGCAATGCGCCGGTGGCCCAGTTGGAGGAGGTAGCGCGCCCCCATCCGGGCGCCCACCTCCGAGTCCACGAGGATGCCGGGGGCTGTGCCTTGCGGGTCGAAGGTCGCCGCCAGGACCACGGGGCGTCCGAGTTGACGAAACGCCTCTCTGTGCCCGTCGCCCACGGTTCCGGAAGTGTAAATGACCGCGTCGACTCGGTGCTCGTTGCAGAGGCGGAGGGCGAGGACATCGCGCTCTTCAGCGAAGCTGGTCTGGAACAGCACCAGTTGCACGCCCAGGCTGTCCGCCGTCGAGCCCATCGCCGTGGCCAGCTCGCCGAAAAACGGGTTGGCGACGTCGGGCACGATCACGCCGAACAGGCCCGTGCGCCCCCGCACCAGGCTGCGAGCCGTGCTGTTGGGCCGCCAGCCGAGTTGCGCCATCGCCTCTTCCACCCGCTTCCGAGTGGCCGGAGCCACGGGCGCCGAGCCGGTGAGCACGCGCGAGACGGTGGCGACCGAAACCCCGGCGAGACGGGCCACGTCCCGAATCGTCGGCCCAGCCACGGGCATCACCTCAATCCTGGAACTCCCAGTCGAAGAACGTCCAGCCCTGCGACCGTTCGATGACAAGCCGGACGATCTCCTCGTGGCTGAAAGCCTGGGGGAAGTTGCCCCACTGGGTGCCGTCGCGGCCGTCGAAATGCTCGGCCATCAGCCGCAGGCTGGTGGCCGCCTTCAGGCAGGCCTCGACCCACTGATCGCACCGATCCATCTCGCCTGCCATCAGGTGGTAACGGGCGAGCCAGAAGGTGGGGAGGTAGAAGGGCACCGCGGCGTTCTCCCACCGGCAGACCCCGCCGTAGAGGAGAAGTCCCCCGTCGTCGGCCGGACGGTACATGTGCTCCACCGTGCTGCGGATGCGCGGATCATGGGGCGACAGCAGCCCGTAGAAGACCAGGGCCAGCACGGAGATGTCCATGGGGGCGACGGTGGGGGGTTCGGCCCCCCAGTGGCGCACGTAGGCCTGGCGCTCGCGGTCCCAGCCCCGTTCCACCGTGACCGCCGCGATCCGGCGGGCAGCTTCAGCCCACCGACCGGCCTCCTCCGCATATCCCAATGTGCGAGCGATGCGGGCGGCGGAGGTGAGGGTGGCGTAGCACATCGCCTTGCCGTGCACCCAGTGCCCCGTGTACTCGCGAATTTCCCATATGCCCGATTCCCGCCGCTGCCAGTTCGCCAGGGTCCATTCGGCCGCACGGCGGACGCCCTCCCAGTGGCGGAGGAGCGCATCCTTGTCGCCGCTGCAGCGGTAGTGGAACCAGAGCCCGTGCAGAATGCTGCCCTCGTTGTCAAGCTGGAGCTGGCCGGATGCGGCATTGCCCAGCCGCACGGGCACCTCGCCCCCCGGGCCCGCCAGGTCATCGATCAGATGCTCGTGGGGGGTTTGCCCGTCAACGGTATACAGCGGCTGCTGCCAGTGGCCGTCCGGCCCCTGGAGGGTAAAGCAGAAGTCGTAGAAACGGCGGGCCTCCCGGTGGAGCCCTGCGGCGTCGAAGGCCATGGCGGTGTAGTAGCCGTCGCGCAGCCACAGGTACCGGTAGTCCCACTGGTGGTCTCCGCCCGGGATGGCCGGCAGCGACGCGGTGGCCGCTGCAACGGGCGCCCCCGTGGGTTCGTAGGTCAGGAGTCGGAGCACCACCAAGCTGCGCCAATAGGCCTCCGCCCACGCGGGCGGAACGGAAAGGGGCCTGCGGGCGGCAGCAATCCAGTCTGCCCAGTGGGCCAGTTCAGCCTCGGCCGAGGCGGTCTGCACCTCCCTCAGGGCGGCCAGCGCCGCGTCGGTCGTTCCGCCCCAGGCCAGGTAGACCCGTGCTTCTTCCCCCACAGGGTCGAGGCCTTCGCCGCGGATGAGCAACGTGCCGTCGGCGGTGCGCAGCAGTCCCTCCTCCCGGCTGACGGGCAGGTGGACCGACCGCACCGGATCCGCGGTCAGACGGAGACATACCCGGCGGCCGGGGGCGTCCACCCTGATCCGGCGCACCAGGCCGTGCTTGCCCCAGGGCATGAAATCGGTACTCACGAGGCGGATCCCGTCGCCCGCCAGTTCCGTCCGCAGCACGGCCGAGCGGTCCACGTATTCCTGGTGTACGAGAGCGAGGGCCACGGGCCGGCCATCGACCTCCACCTGGAGCCGCAGGCTGCCGCCCCGGCGGGGGTCAAGGGCCGCGGCGAAGAGCGGCTGGCTGTCGAAGCGTGGAATGCAGAGCCAGGATAGGGAAAGGTCGGGTTCAACCAGCGCTGCAGTGTGGCCGTTGCCCAGCAAAGCGGCATGAAAACGCATGAGTCCGTCTCCCTCAGCTAAGTGCTCCGACAGCCGTTCGTTGCTCGGAGTTGAAATGGATGTAACCGTTTACACCACCATAATAGCCTTGTTCGGAAACCGCTGTCAACGGGAGTGAACGGAATAGACAAACTGCGCTCGGTATGGAGGCCGTCAGGAGATGCGCCGGCCCTCCTTGGGACGATGAGCCGTGTAACCGTTTACACTCATCGTCGTAGTCCGATTGGGCCAGGCGCTCGCGGAGAGGGAGTCCAAGTATCCGGATGTCAATCAGCGGCGTCCTAACGCTGAAGCCCACCCGCGGCCGGAACCACTCGCCCGGGGATCTGCAAGCCGCAATGGGAAACATAGGTTAGAGGGGACGCAAGCCCGTGCTCAAGAACCGGTTTCGTCAGTTGATTGGCCTCCTGATTATCGTCCTGTTCGTCATGGCTGTCGTTCAGTACATCCGGCAGCTCGCCGGCAACCCGCACGTGCTGTCGGCCCTCGCGTGGGGGCTGGGGTTGCTGCTCCTGCCGGCCGCCGGCCTGGCAGTTGCCTGGTGGGCGGAGCGGAGAGCCCGCACACGCGGCGAGTAGAGGAGGGTGCCGATGGGCTACAGATTTGCACCGACCCGGGCGGCGCGCCTGGCCAACGGCCTGCGCGTGCTCGTGCGCGAGAACCGACACGCACCGGTGGTCGCGGCCATGGTCTGGTATGGCGTGGGCGTCCGCGACGACGCTCCGGGCCAGACAGGAATCTCCCATTTCCTGGAGCACATGATGTTCAAGGGAACGCCCCGCTTTCCGTACGGGGCGCTGGAGGAGGGGGTGAAGCGCCGCGGCGGCCTCTGGAACGCCTTCACATCGTACGACTACACGGCGTACTTCGAGGTCCTGCCCGCCCAGCACCTGGCCTGGGCCCTGGAGGTGGAGGCCGACCGGATGACGGCCATGACCTTCGACCCCGACCTCACCGTGCGGGAACGGGGGATCATCACGAGCGAACGGGAAGGGGGCGAGAACCAGCCCTCCTTCTGGCTGCAGGAGGCCTTCATGGCCACGGCCTACCAGGTTCATCCCTACCGGAACCCGATCATCGGCAGCAAGGCTGACATCGGCGCCATGACCTCCGACGCGCTGGAGGCCCACTACCGCCGCTACTACCGGCCCAGCAACGCCACCCTGGTCATCGTGGGCGATGTGGCGGCGGACCGGGCCTTTGCGCTGGCCGAGCGGTTTTTCGGCTCCATCCCGTCCGGCGACCCGGTGCCCCCGCCCGCAGTCGCCGAGCCCGAGCAGGCGGAGGAGCGGCGGGTCACCGTGCGGCGCCCGGGCCCGCACCCCATCCTGCTGGCCGGGTACAAGATCCCGGAGGCGTCCCACCCCGATCAGCCGGCCCTGATGGTGCTGAGTGGTCTGCTGGCCGGCAGTCCGTCGCTGGGGAGCCAGGGGGGAACCGCGGGCCGGTCCAGCCGGCTCTACCGGAAACTGGTGGAGCCGGGCCTGGCTGTCGCGGCGAGCGCCTCGCCGCGGGCCCTGCAGTACGCGGGTCTCTTCCTGCTCTCGGCCACCCCCGCGCCGGGCGTGGCCTTGGACGATCTGGAAGCGAGGCTCTTTGCCGAGGTGGAGGCCCTGCGGGAGCGGCCCGTGGATGAGGAGGAGTTTGCCCGGGCGCAGAAGCAGGTGCGGACCGCCTACCTGTACGCGCTGGAGTCGGCCATGCACCAGGCCGTCCAGCTGGGGAGCACGGCGCTCACCCGGGGCGTGGAGCACTTCGACCGGGCCCTCGCGGAGCTGGAGGCGGTGACGCCGGCCGACGTGCAGCGGGTGGCGCGCACCTACCTGCAGCCCCGGCGGCGCACCGTGGCCCGGTTCGAGCCGGTCGGGCGCACGGCTTCCGCCGGCGCCGCCCCCGCCCCTGCGGGGCGCCGGGCGGAGGGGGCCGGCGAGTTGGGGACGACGCCCGCCTACCAGAGGCCGGCGAGCCGCCCCGCGGAGCGCCCGGACGCCGCACCCGCCCGGCCGGTGCTCTCCCCCGAGCGGGTCATCCGCCGGACGCTCTCCTCGGGCGCCGCACTGCTGGTCCTCCCGGCACCCTCCGTGCCCAGCGTCTTCGTGCGGGTGCAGATGGAGGCCGGCGCGGTGTGGGAGACGGAGGCGCAGGCGGGCCTGGCCCAGATGGTGGCGGCGATGCTCACGCGGGGCAGCGAGGGCCGCTCGGCGGCCGAACTGGCGGTGGAGACCGACGCGCGGGGGATGGTGCTCCGGGTCGATGCGGGGCGTGAGACCGCCGTCGCCTCGCTCAAGTGCCTGCCGGAGGACCTGGAGCGGGGGCTGGAGCTGCTGGCCGGGGTGGTCCGGCGTCCCACCTTCCCCGCTGACGAACTGGAGCGGGTGCGCACGCAGATGCTGGTGGCCGTCCGGCGCGCCGAGGACGACACGCGCACGGTGGCCTCGCGGCGGCTGACCGAGCGGCTGTATCCGCCGGGCCATCCCTACCGGCACGCCGTCCAGGGCACCGAAGCCACGCTCAGCGCCCTTACCGCCCGCGACCTGGCCGCCTTTCACCGGGCCCACTACGGCCCAAAGGACGCCGTGATCACCGTGGTGGGCGACATTGACCCCGAGCGGGTCACTGCCGCCCTGGAGGCCGCCCTGGCCGGGTGGAGCGGCGGGGCGGGAAGGCCCGCGATCCCGGCGGTGCCGATCCCGGAGGGCGGCCGCAGCCACGTGACGCTGGCCGGCAAGAGCCAGACCGACATCGCCCTCGGCTGGCCGCTGGTCGGCCGGACCCACCCCGACTACCTGGCCCTGGAGGTGCTGGCGACGCTGTTCGGCGGCAACGGAACGCCCGTGAGCAGCCGCCTCTTTCGGGATGTGCGGGAGCGTTACGGCGTGTCTTACTACCAGTACGCGCTGTTCGCCGGGACCAGCGGGCCGGCGCCCTGGACGGCTCACCTGGGCGTGAATCCCGCCCGCCTGGACTTCGCGGTGGACGTGGTGTTGTCGGAACTGCGCCGCCTGGCCAGCGAACCGGTGCCGGCCGCCGAGCTGGAGGCCCTGCAGGACTTCCTGGCGGGCTACCCGGCCGTGCAGAACGAGGCGCCCGAGCGCATCGCAGCCCGCATGGCCGAGATGGAGCGGTTCGGCCTCGGCCTGGACTGGGTGGAGCGCTATCCCCGGGAGGTGGCCGCCCTCACCGGGGAGAAGTTACAGGAGGTGGCGGCGCGATACCTCAGGCCGGACCGGCTGACGATCGTGACCGTCGGCCCGGCGCCGGAACCGACAGCATCCGCGGACTGATTCGCGTCGTCTTAGGCAATGAAAAGATAAGGAAAGAAGGCGGGGGCGGCGCAGCCCCTGTTCTGAAGGAGAGTCGGTCATGGAGAGAACGGCGTGGAATCAGGTCATCCCGATTGTGATTGAGCAGACGAGCAGGGGCGAGCGCTCTTACGACATCTACTCCCGCCTGCTCAAGGACCGCATCATCTTCCTGGGCACCAGCATCGACGACCAGGTGGCCAATGCCGTGACGGCGCAGCTGCTCTTCCTGGAGAGCGACGACCCCGACAAGGACATCAACATGTACATCAACTCCCCCGGCGGCATCACGAGCGCCGGTCTGGCGATCTACGACACGATGCAGCACATCAAGCCGCGGGTGAACACCTACGCCATCGGCATCGCGGCTTCGATGGGCGCCGTCCTGCTGGCCGGCGGCACCGGCAAGCGCTACGCCCTGCCCCACGCGCGCGTCTTGATCCACCAGCCCTGGGTGAAGGGCGGCATCGGCGGCCAGGTGACCGACATCGAGATCACCGCGAAGGAACTGCTGCACACCAAGGAGAAGCTGGCGGAGATCATCGCCAGGCACACCGGCCAGCCCCTGGAGAAGGTGAAGGAAGACTCCGAGCGCGACCGGTGGATGTCGGCCGAGGAGGCCCGGGAGTACGGCATCGTGGACGAGGTGCTCCAGCCGCGGGAGCGGAAGAAGGACTAGGCAGAGGTGCTGTTTGCGCGCACGGCAGGACCCCTGAGGCCGCAGCCTCAGGGGTCCTGTTTCGCAGAGTGGGGCAGGGTCGGGTTCCCTCAAGCTACAAAGCAGTCGTACAGGATCTTCACCGCCCGGCCCACGGCCAGCAGCCCCTCGTTGTCCTCCACCGGCCGCTCGTCCTGGCAGTCCTTCGTCATCACGCAGTAGACGAAGCCGCGGTCTCCCTTCCAGATGGCGCCCACCTCGTGCCGGCAGCCCGTGATCATGCCGAACTTGGCGGCGATGACGGGACCCTCGGGCGGCCGGTCGTACTGCGCGCCACCGGGGAGGTAGCGGGAAGCGAAGGGGCACTGCACCCGCTTCATCACGGCCAGCATCTCCTCGCAGGCGGCGGGGGTGAGCACCTCGTGCCGCACGATCCGGTCCATCAGCTGCCCGAGCTGGGCCGGTACCGCCGAGTTGACCGGGTGGCCCGGCAGGGCGCGAAAGAACTTGAAACGGAGCCGGAGACCGCTGAGGCCCAGGTCGTCCATGGCCCGGTTGACCGCCTCGATTCCCACCGCATCGATGCACATGTTGGAAGCGGTGTTGTCGCTGATCGTCATCATCAGGGTGGCCAGGTCGCGCAGGGGCAGCCGGATGCCGGGCGTGAGGTCGCGCAGAACCCCGCAGCCGGGCACCTTCTCTTCGGCCTTCAGTTCCCGCATCTCGTCCAGGCTCAGCCTCTCCTCGCCGGCCTGGCGCATCAGTTCGTAGAAGATGGCCAGCTTGATCGTCGAGGCGCTGGGGAACGACTCCTCCGCCGCTCCGAACTGGATGACCTTGCCGGTCTGGAAGTCCCGGGCCCACACCCCGATGGTGCCGGAGAAGCTTTCGGCCAGGCGGGCCAGCGCGTCGGTCGGGCTGGTCACGGATCGCCCACCTCCTGTAAGAAAGCGGATGGCACAGGGTTCGCCGCCCCAGCGGGCGTTTCCTCCGGGGTTCCGCCGCGCAGCCGTCCGTCCTCGCCAGCCTCACAGGCCGGGGGGCGGCTGGTACTTTGTCCCCCGGAGGGAGTTGACCGGCGGGCGATTGGGCTCCATAATCAGGGCGTCTGCTGGCGTGAGACCCACCGCGGGGGTTATACATAATGGGTTTGGCCTTTGCGACATCGTTCGGGAAACTGCTGGCTTACTTCGCAGTCTGCGCGGCGAGTGCGCTGCTCCTGCACCGCCTCGCCCGGGTTCCCAGGGAGGTCTTCCGCAAGACCCTGCATCTCATTCTGGTCGGCTCCGTGTTCGTGTTCGCCTATGCGTTCCCCACGTGGTGGGCGGCGGCCGCAGCGGCTGCGGCGTTCGCGGCGGCGGTCTACCCGCTGCTCGCCCTCGCCGAGCGCTACGTCCCGGACTACACCGAACTGCTCACCGAGCGCAGGCAGGGCGAGATCAAAAGCAGCCTGGTGCTGGCCTTCACGATGTTCGTGGCCCTGTTCCTCGTCTGCTGGGGCTGGGCCGGCGAGAGGTACCTGGTGGTCGCCGCGGTACTCGCCTGGGGCCCGGGCGACGCCGCGGCCGCCCTGGTGGGCACCCGCTTTGGGAAGCACCGCATCGAGACGGGGCTGCTCCCGGGAAACAAGTCCCTGGAGGGCACAACGGCGATGTTCGCCGCGTCGTTCCTGTGCGTGGCGGCCGTGCTCTCGCTGCACGGCGCGGCGGGCGGGTATGCATCCCTGCTGATCGCCGCGGCGACGGCGGCGGTCACGGCCCTGGTGGAACTGTACTCCCGGCGCGGCCTGGACACGCTCACTTGTCCGCTTGCGGCGGCGGCCGTGCTGATCGCGCTGGTCCGCCTGTGGGGAGTGTGACGCCGTGCAGAGCACGTCTGGTGAGCGCACGCTCCTCGCCTCGGTGGTGCTGAGTTCGCCCGGCCCGGTCGTGGTGGGCATCGGGCTGCTGCTGGGCCGCTCGGCCACGCAGCTGGCTGACTTCGTGCGCCGTACGGCCGAGCTGGTGGCGATCATCGTGTCGTGGGCCGTCTACCGGGTCGTGCACGGCAGCGCCACCCCCGACCCGGCCCGGAAGGAGCGGCTGGAGCGGGCCGCCAACTTCGGGGTGGGCGCGGCCATGTGCCTCTCGGGGGCGGCCATGCTCCTGGTGGCGCTGTTATCAACGCGCGCAGAGAAGGGGAACGTTATCCCCGGGCTTATCATCGCCGTGCTGGGGGTGACCACCAACGGGTGGTTCTGGTGGCGCTACAGCAGGCTGAACCGGGAACGGCCGGACGCGATTCTCGCGGTGCAGAGCCGGCTCTACCGGGCCAAGACGCTGGTGGACGCCTGCGTGACGGCGGCCCTGGCCTGCGTCGCGGCGGCACCCGCGGCCCCTCTCACCCGGCACGTGGACCAGGGCGGCTCCGCAGTGGTGGCGCTCTACCTCGTGGCGACGGGCATCGCGACGATCCGGGGCCGGGCTGCAGCCGCGCCGGACGCCGCCGGAATGGGGTAGGCAGGCGTGCGCCTTTCGGCGCACACCTGCACACGAATATCCAAACCTCAGTTTGTACCGTCCAAGGAGTAGATAGAACAGACCAGGCCCCGGCAGGGTTCCAGCGGGGCGGGGGCGAATTCCTCCTTTCAGTTTATTTTGTGGACCGTTGCGCATCGGGCGCGGACCGGAAGCGCATGGGGCATGCCCCGCGCCGGGGGAGATGACGCGAGAGGATGAGACGGGGATGACGCACAGGGCGGAGATGACCTGGTCCGGCTCCGGTTACGTGTTTGATGCCGTCACCGGCGGCGGGGTGCGGCTCACCATCGGCAGCGACGAGAATGGCAACCCCGTGGGGCCGCGGGCTAAGGAACTGGTCTGCCTCGGCCTGGGCGCCTGCAGCGGTTCCAACTTGATCACGCTGATGAAGAAGATGCGCCAGGACGTGGAGCGCATCGACATCAGCGTGGAGGCCGAGCAGGCCGATACCGATCCTATGGTCTTCACCAAGGTGGTCATGCATTACCGGCTCTACGGCCGCGGGATCGACCCGGCGAAGGTGAAGAAGGCCCTGGATTACATCGATGAGAAGTACTGCGGCGTGCTGCATATGGTGAACAAGACCGCCAGCACCGAGTATACCTTTGAGGTTGTGGAGGTCTAGATGCGGCTGTTCACGTACCTGCACAGCCGGACCAGCCTCTTCACCAAAGTGCTGGTGGCCAACGCCGCCATCGTGGTGATCGGATCGGTTTCGGCGGTGCTGATCGCGACGCACTTCTGGCACGGCGAGGCGCACTCGCCGGCCTGGGAGATTGGCCTGATCGCTGTGGGCCTCGCCGTCTCCCTCGGGGTGAACTACGCGTTGCTCCGGCTTGCGTTCCAGCCTCTCTTCACCCTGCACGCCACCCTCGACAAGGTGCGCCGGGGCGATTTTTCCGCCCGCGTGCCGAAGGTGGAGGGTGACCCGGACATCGCCCGGCTGACGGAGATGGCCAACCTGATGCTCGACCGGCTGGCGGAGCACCGCCAGGCCGTGGCGGCGCAGATCCTGCGTGCGCAGGAGGAGGAGCGGAAGCGGATCGCGCGGGAGTTGCACGACGAGACCGCTCAGTCGCTCACCTCGATCGTGGTGAACCTGGAGGCCGTGGAGCGCCTGGTCGGCAGCGACAACGACGAGGCCCTGCGGGAGCGGCTGCGCCTGACGAAAGATATCGCCCAGCGCACGCTGGACGAGACCCGCCGGCTGATGATGGACCTGCGGCCGTCGGTGCTGGATGACCTGGGCCTCGTCCCGGCCCTGCGCTGGTTCATCAACCAGCGGGTCCTGCCGGCTGGGCTGACCGCGGACCTGCAGACCAGCGGGCTCAGCGACCGTCTGCCGGAGGAGCTGGAGACGGCGCTGTTCCGCATTCTCCAGGAGGCGATCAACAACGTGGTGAAGCACGCCCGCGCGAAGAACGTGGTCGTGCGGCTCTCCCGGGAGAACGGGCAGATCACGGGCCTCGTCAGCGACGACGGGCGCGGGTTCCACGTGGTGCATACGGTCGGCAAGCCGGTGCGCGACCGCGGCCTCGGCCTCTTCGGCATGCAGGAACGGGCCGCACTGGTCGGCGGCAAGGTGGAGATCGAGTCCGCTCCCGGGCGGGGTACTACCGTGCGGGTCACCGTGCCGGAGCGCAGAGGGGGGGAAGGGCAGTTTGAAACCGATTCGCGTCTTGCTGGTGGACGACCACGCCATTCTCCGTGAAGGCATCCGGTATCTGCTGTCGGCCAGCGGCGAGGTCGAGGTCGTCGGCGAGGCGCAGGACGGCCTTGAGGCGCTGGAGATGGTGGAACAGCTCAAGCCCGACGCCGTCCTGATGGATATCGCCATGCCGCGCATGAACGGCATCGAGGCGACCAAGGAGCTGAAGAAGCGCCATCCCGACTTGCCGGTGCTCATCCTCTCCATGTACGACAGCGAGGAGTATGTGCTGCCGATCCTGCGGGCGGGCGCGGCGGGTTACGTGCTGAAGCGGGCCGCGGCGCAGGAGCTGGTCTCCGCCCTGAAAGCGGTCACCTCCGGGCAGGTTATCCTTCACCCCGACGTCGCCCGGACGGTCATGGACAACCTCCAGGCGCAGGGCGGCAGTGCGCCGGCCCCGTCTCCGGAGCCGCGCAGCACGAGCGCGGCCCACGCACAGCTCGAGCAGCTGACGGAGCGGGAGCGGGAGGTCCTCACCCTCATCGCCCATGGCCTCACCAACCAGCAGATCGCCGAGAAGCTCTTCATTTCGATCAAGACGGTTCAGGCGCACCGGGCGAATCTCATGGAGAAGCTCGACCTGCATGACGCGGTGGAGCTCACGAAGTTCGCCATTAAGACTGGCCTGATTTCACTGGACGAGATCTAACGCGTGGCGATATGGTCTACAGACTTATAGACACAAAGGAAGGCGCAAGCTCCGGCTGGCGGATGCCGTGACAGGCTCCCCCGGGAGGCTTGCGCCATAGCGCGCGTCAGCGCGTCAGGAGCGGAGTCGCGCTCCGGGCGGGCAGCTTCCGGCTGGGGCGAACGTCGTAGACCAGGCCCTCGAAGAGCACGGTCAGGTTGCCCAGCGATACGGCCCGAATGCCCGGCACGTACTCCAGGTCGTCCACGTCGAACCCCGGCTCCACGTGAATGGTGATGGTACGGCCGTTGAGCAGTTTCAGGTGCAGCTCCGTGTACACGCTCCCGCCTCCTCCTTTGCAACCGTCTCCGAGGATACGGTGGGGTGCCCACCGAGTGCTGGACCTGGGACCGACCAGGGCGACATGAACTCCTGCCGGTAGTATCTCCGTGTCGGTTGTCGTTGCCACGTGTATCGTACTTACAGACAGGGTAACACTAGGCTATAATGGTATTTGAATAGGGAGAAATGGCCCGAAGGTGCTGTGTGCACTAGGGTGTTTGATGGGTTGTCCGAAATCCGTAGGCTTGGTAGATTGCTAGATGGAGAGGAGGGCACCCTAGCAATGAGAGTCTTGATCGTGGATGACCACCTCATGCTGCGGAAAGGCGTGCTGAGTATCCTTTCGAACAGTGATCTGGAGGTCGTCGGGGAGGCTGCCAATGGTCAGGAGGCCCTGGACCTGGTGCCAAAGCTGAAGCCCGACCTGGTACTGATGGACATCAACATGCCGGTGATGGACGGCGTTGAGGCCACGAGGCGGCTGAAGGCGCAGTATCCCGATCTCAAGGTCGTGATTCTGACCGTGTCCGAGATCGACAAGGACCTCTTCGAGGCGATCAAGGCCGGCGCCGACGGCTACCTCCTCAAGAACCTTGGCCCCGAGGAGTTGGTCTCCTCTCTGCGCTCCGCCATTGCCGGCGAGGCGCCCATCTCGTCGGTGATGGCCGCCAAGATGCTCAAGGAGTTCCGTCAGCCCCGCACGACCGCTGCCGGCAAGGAAGACGGGCAACCGCTCTCCCCGCGTGAGATCGAGGTGCTGAGGCTCGCCTCCACCGGTCTCACGTACAAGGAGATTGCGGCCAAGCTTTACGTTGCGGAGTCCACCGTCAAGAACCACATGCGCCACATCCTCGAGAAACTGCACCTGCGCAACCGGTCCGAGGCGGTTGGCTACGCGATTCGCGAGGGCCTGGCGGGCGATCCGTAGTGCTGGGATTCGAGCCACCTGTGGAAACAGGTGGTTCTTTTTTCTGGTTGGTCCCACTCAGAAGATTGGGCATTGGAGTCTACATTAGAACTGGTCAAAGGTAGGATGAAAGTCTAGCCGGCACAGGGTTATGATGACATTAAGAATAGAGAGACTTGGTTGCCCCACCACGTGAAAGGGGAGCTGCTGAGGAGGCGGATGGGTCTTGGGCTTGAAGAGGATTCTCGTGGCGACGGATGGCAGTGACAGTTCGCTCCACGCTGCCCGCATTGCCGGCGAACTCTGCGCCGGCCGGGATGATGCTCAGGTGTTCGTGCTCTTCGTGGCGCACGTACCCCGCTCCTATTACGCCACCGACGAGTTCGGCAACAAGGTGACGCCCGAGGTGCCCATGGACGTGATGATCCGGCGCACGGGCGAACCCATCCTGCGGAAGACCGTCTCTGCCCTGGGTCTGCCCGAGGACCGGGTGGTGACGGAGGTGCAGGTGGGTGAGCCGGCCGAGGAGATCGTGGATTTCGCCCGCCTGGAGCACATCGACCTGATCGTGATGGGCAGCCGGGGCCTGAGCCCCATCAAGGAGCTTCTGCTGGGCAGCGTGTCCGACAAGGTGCTGCGCACGGCCCCGTGCCCGGTGCTGATCGCGCGGTAGTGCGAACTCTCCCCGTGTGGGGGCGAGGCCCTTATGGCGCCTCGCCCTCGTTGCGTTTCTTCCTCCGTATGTCTGGCCCGCCGCTGCGCCATGCTCCATGCGCAGAGGGCGCGACGGCAGGCGGGCGGGAGCGCGACCCCGAATAGAGAGAGGCATGTACAGAGGGGGTGTGCCCATGCGACCGGAGGAGGTTTACGCCCGACGCTATGCGGCCTACGACCGGCTGCGGGCGCGGCAGGAGCGGGCGGCAGTCAGGCTCAGCAACGCCCGCCTCGCGGCGGCGCTGGGCGGGCTGGTGGTCGCCATTCTGCTCTACCGGTCCGCCGGCCCTGCCGCCGGCTGGGCGGAGCGCGCGGCTGCCCTCGGCGCGGTCAACCCCCAGGCGCAGAACCTGGGCGCCTACGCGGCGATGCTCGAGCGGCTGGAGCGGCAGTCCTTCGCCTCACCCTGGCTGCGGGAGCGGCAGCGGCGGCTGAGGAGCGCGGACGGTGAGCCCGCGTACCGGCAGGTGCGCCGCCTTTCCCGGCTGGCCGACCGGATCTCCAGCCGCCAGAACGCGTTCGCCATCATCGTGAACCTGCTGATTCTGTGGGAAATCCACAGCATGATCGCCCTGGAGCGGTGGAAGCAGGAGTCGGGCCGGCTGCTCCCGACCTGGCTGAGGACGCTGGGCGAGGTGGAGGCCGTGGCGAGCCTGGCCGGGATTCGGTTCGAACACCCTGACTGGGCGGTGCCCGAGGTGTTGGAAGACCGGCAGACCGGCCTCGAGGCGAGGGTGATGGGTCACCCGCTTCTGGGGAGCGACCGCGTGTGCAACGATTTCTCCCTGAAGGAGCCGGTGCGGGTGGCCCTGATCACCGGCTCCAACATGTCGGGCAAGTCGACGTTCCTGCGCACCGTGGGCGTGAACCTGGTGCTGGCCTACGCCGGCGCTCCCGTCTGCGCGGAGGCGTTCACCTGCTCCCGGGTACACCTCTGGACCTGCATGCGGACGCAGGACAACCTGGAGCAGGGGATCTCGTCGTTCTACGCCGAGATCCTGCGCATCAAGCGCATCGTGGAAGCCGCCCGCACGGGCGGGCCGGTCTTCTTCCTGCTGGACGAGATCTTCAAGGGCACGAACTCCCGCGACCGCCACCTGGGCGCGAGGGCGCTCATCACCCAGCTGCAGGAGGCGGGAGCGTTCGGGCTCGTCTCCACCCACGACCTGGAGCTGGCCGACCTGGAGCGGGAGAGCGGCGGCCGGATCGTCAACTACCACTTTCGCGAGCACTACGAAGGCGACGCAATCCGCTTTGACTACAGGCTGCGGCCGGGGGTTTCCACCACGAGCAACGCGCTGCACCTCATCCGGCTGGCGGGCATCCACCTCGCCGGGGAGGGGCCGTAGCCTACCTCCGCCTGGGCGCCGCACCCCGCCAGAACACAGGGGGGCGGGCCCGGATGTCCGTGCCCGGCGGAATCGGCGGCGCCGGTGGCAGCACCGGGCCCCGCCCCGGCAGTTCGTCGATCAGCTGGCGGTACCGGTGGCCCAGCACCGGCCACGCGAACCCCGCCGTACGAGTGCGGGCGGCCTCGCCGAGCCGGGCCAGCTCCTCCGGCGATTCCAGGAGCCGCCGGAGCCCCTGGGCGAGCGCGGCGCTGTCGCCCGGCGGAGAGAGGTAGCCGGCTCCGTCGGACAGCAGTTCGACGGCGTAGTCGTAGGGCGTGGAGAGCAGCGCCTTGCCCAGGAAGGCCGCGGTGGCCAGCGTGGCGCTGGAGGTCTGCTCCATGAACAGGTACGGCGTCACATACAGGTCGGCCGCGTGCACGTACTGGACGACCTCCTCCTCGGTCAGGTAGCGGTTCACGAAGCGCACGTGTGCGCCGATGCCCAACCGGGCCACCTGCTCCTCGAGGCGGGCCCGGTACCCTTCCCCGCGCTCCCGGACCTCCTCGGGGTGGGTGGCCCCGGCGACGACGTAGAGCAGGTCGGGGTGGTCCGGTGCAACCTGGGCGACCGCGTCCAGCGCCGTCTCGATCCCTTTGAGCGGGCTGAGCAGGCCGAGCGTCAGGGCGACGGTTCGGCCTCCCAGGCCGAGCCGCTCCTTCCACTCCGCGCTGCTTCCCTCCGGCGGCAGCGGAACCCCGTTGGGGAGGTGGACCACCTTCCCGGCCGGCACGCCGAACCGGGTGGTGATGAGCTCCCGGGCCCGCTCGCAGAGGACGACCACGGCGGCGCTGGCGGCAGCCACCCGACGAACCACCTCGATCATGGGGGGAGGGGCGCTGGCCAGGATGGTGTGAAAGACCGTGATTACCGGGGTGCGCAGCGCCCCGAGGATCTCCAGCACGTGCGCCCCCAGCGGCCCGCCGAACAGTGCAAACTCGTGTTCGAGGATGACGGCCCGCAGGGGGAGGGCGTTCAGGACGGCTGCCGCCTTGCGATAGTCGCCCTTCTCGTGGTGGCGTACCAGGGCCACCACCTCGGGCCCGACCTGCATGTCTGTAGGCCTTTTCACCAGTGCGACCACGGGAACGAAGTCCTCGCCGGCTGCGAGCAGCGCCTGGCGCAGGTGGAAGGCCACGCTGGCGATGCCGCAGCGACGGGGCGGGTAGGTGCTGATCACGCCAATCGCCATCTCGCCTTCACCTCACGCGGGAGTACAGGCCACCTCCAGCACCTGATTGCGCATTCGCCAGATACGCTCCAGCACCGCGTAGTCGTTGGCGTCGTAGGCTGTGAACGCGGGGTTCAGGAACGCCATCTGGTAACCCAGTTCCCGCACCAGGCGGTGGAGGTCCCGTGCGGTGCGCCCGTCGTAGAACCGGGCGGTCTCCTGGTTGAACTCGATGATCAGCGCCGGGCGATGGCGCCGCAGCGTCTCCCTGGCTCCCTGCAGAACCCGGTACTCGGAGCCTTCCACGTCGATCTTGATCAGGTCCACATGCTCCAGGCCCGTCAGCGCGACGAGCGTGTCCAGCGGCATGGCCAGCACCCGATACGCCACTCCCTCCCACGGGCGTTCCCCGCCGGTGAAGGTGACGTGGGATCCGCCGACGACCTGTGTGATGTGGCGGAGCGACAAGACCTCGGGCTGGCTCCAGGCCGCAGCGTGGATGGCGACAGCCCCGGGGCAGCCAGAGGACACCAGGTTGTGCGCCAACAGGCAGTGGGTGACCGGCGAGGCCTCCACGGCCAACACGCGGCCTGTCTCGCCCACGAGCGCCGCGGCCAGGACGGAGTGGATGCCAAAGTTGGCGCCCACGTCGACGAAAGTGCCGCCGGGGGCGAGGAAGCGGGCGATGGCCTCCATCACATGGGGTTCATACTGGCCCTTGCGCCGGACCTCGCCGACGACGCTGATGTCGGATTCCACGCCCAGCAGGCTGAGGTGCGGGCGGCCCACCGCGTCGGCGACGGCAGAAGGAAGGGGCACGGTGAAGAGACAGGTGTGGGAAGGCACGGGCTGCTGCGCGCCCCGCGCGGCCTTGCGGCGGAGCGGATGCGGCCTGCGTCTCTGGCGCATGGGATCACTCCCCTTAGCGGTATACATGTGGGATTTGCAGAACGTCGAATTCCGTTCCACCTGACGGCAGCATAAGGGCGTCGCCCTCGCTCATATCCTCCTCCGAACGGCGCAAGGGGGGAGAGAGCATGGCGCGACGCGCCCTGATCACCGGAATCACAGGGCAGGACGGCGCCTACCTGGCCCGGCTGCTCCTGGAGCAGAACTACGAGGTCTACGGGACCTACCGCCGCAGCGCCTCCGCGAACTTCTGGCGCCTGGCGGAGCTGGGCGTGGAGGACCAGGTCCGCAAGGTGCCCATGGACCTCCTGGAGTTCAGCAACATCCAGCGCGTCCTGGAGCAGGTCCGGCCGGATGAGGTGTACAACCTGGCCGCCCAGAGCTTCGTCGGCGTCTCGTTCGAGATGCCTGTCTACACGGCCGAGGCCGACGCCCTGGGAGTGGCGCGGCTGCTGGAGGCACTGCGGCAGGTGCGGCCTGACGCCCGCTTCTACCAGGCGTCCACCTCCGAGATGTTCGGCAAGGTGCAGGAGGTCCCGCAGCGCGAGCAGACGCCGTTCTACCCCCGGAGCCCGTACGGTGCGGCGAAGGTGTACGCGCACTGGATCACGGTGAACTACCGGGAGGCATACGGCATGCACGCCTCGTCGGGGATCCTGTTCAACCACGAGTCTCCGCTCAGGAGCATGGATTTCGTCACGCGCAAGGTGACGGCGACCCTGGCGCTCATCCGGCACGGCCAGGCGCAGGTGCTGGAGCTGGGCAACCTGGAGGCCAGGCGCGACTGGGGCTTCGCCGGCGATTACGTGCGGGGAATGTGGCTCATGTTGCAGCAGCCGGAGGGCGGCGACTACGTCCTGGCCACCGGGGAGACCCACTCGGTGCGCGATTTTGTGGAGCGCGCGGCCGAGGCGGCAGGCTTCCAACTGACGTGGGACGGAGAAGGCGCCCTGACCCGGGGTCTCGACCGCGCCTCCGGCCGCTTGCTGGTGCGGGTGAACCCGGCGCTGTACCGCCCCGCCGAGGTCGACTTGCTGATCGGCGACTCCACCCGGGCCCGCCAGAAGCTGGGCTGGTCCCCGACGGTGAGCTTCGACCAGCTGGTGGAGATGATGGTGCGGGCCGACATGGACCGCGTGGCCCGGGGGGTGACGCTCCGCTGAGGCGGCTCAGCGTTGGGAAGACCGCCCCCCGAACACGGGGAACCGGTAGGTGTGCGACGCCGCGGCTACCCGCCTGCGCGTGCTCTCCGGCGGTGCGGGCTCGGCCGCCGTTTCCACGCCGGCCGCCAACGGCACGGTCCCGGCCGCACCTGTGGTCCCGTTCGACGTCGACGCCGCCGCTGCGGCTGCGCCGGTCGTCCCTGCCGGCGTTGACGGGGCAACGTCGCTTGCACCGGGACCGCCCGGCTCGTGCGAGGCGCCGGGTGCCGCATTCTCCGGCGCTGCCGGCTTCGGGGCCGCCTCCGTGCCGGCCACCGTGACAGCCTGCTTGGGCGCGGCCTCGGTGACGACCGCCGTCGCAGCCGGCGTGGGCGCCGCACCGGCCACGGTGTTCGGGCCGGCGCCCTCCGGCGCGGCTGCGCTGATCCCCGGCGCCGGTGAAGCATCGGCGGCGGTGCCGGTTGCCCCCGGTTCCGCCGGGGCGTCGGCGGTCGTACGGGGGCCCGCCAGGTCAACCCAGGGGGCCTGGGCGGGGGCCGTGCCCTCGAGTCCAGCGGCCGCGCCCTCAGGCGGCGCCGCCGGAGCAAAGACGGCGACGGGCAGAGGTGGCGCCCCCTCGTCAGGAGTCCCCGACTCCGGCAGCACGGCCGTGCGCGGGAGTGGATCGCGGCCCTCCGACTCCCACACGATGCGCGGCCGCCGGGCCACGACGGCATCGACCGGCGGGCGCAGCGCCGGGCGGACCGCGCGCGGCCCTGCCGCCGGGCGCGGCGGGGCTGGCGGTTCCGCCTCCTCGGCTGCCGCCCGGGAATCCCACCACTCCCGCACCTGCACGACCCAGGCGGTGGAGAGCGTGCGCTCGCCCGGGGGTCGGCCGCAGGTCGCCATCAGCGCGAGCCAGATCGCCCGCGCGACCGCTTGCGACACCCGGGTTTCGGGGGGAACCCTGATGCGCACTTCGACCTCAGCGCCATCGGTCGGGCGGGAGACCACCCCGACCGGCACGTCCACCAGGTCGCGCAGGCAGTCGGCCACCGCCGTGACCAGACCGCCCTGCCTTCGCAGGAACCAGCGGCGCCGGCCGCCTGCGACCAGGATGGACGGGAGGTCCCCGGCCGCACACGGTTCAGCCACCAGACGGATCACCGCGTCCGCCGCGATCCCGGGCGCGGCCGGAACGCCTCCCGCCATGCGCACCCAGCGGAACAGCTCATCCAGCGACTGCGCCGCGACGCCGCGGGCGTCGCCGTGGACACGGCAGCCGATGATGCGTCCCTCCAGGGGGGAGTCGACGAACAGGCACCCCACGTCGGGCTGCCAACGCACCCGGTGGCCGGTCAGTCGCAGGACGCGCACGACCTGGGGGATTGCGTCTGCGGCGATCCGTTCGACGGGTCGGTTGCCCAGGAAGAGCAGTGCCTCCATGATCGTTCACTCCTCAGATCAGCAATACGGCCTGCGTGGCGAGACCGCCACGATGGGTTGTGGCCCGACACCGCTGGGTGTCGGGCCACGTTGGTTAACCCCGGAATACCCCCGGCTGCCGGGTGATGAAGACGCTGCTGGGCAACCCGACCTGGCTCGGGCAGGGGTTGGGCGGGCAGGTGGGGACCACGGGGCCAGGGATGATGGTGGCCGGTGTGATGGTCACCGCCTGGTTCCGGATCGTCTGGACCTGCAGCAGGATGCACACCTTCTCCTCGAACTGGTCGGGGACGCCGTCGCCGTCGGTGTCGATCAGCAGCTCCTTCTCGGCCTCCACGCAGGCATTCTGCACCAGGCAGGTGTCGCCCGGGCACGCACCGGGTACGGGGACGCACGCGCCGAACGGGCAGTCGATGACCAGGTCCAGCGTCTCGGCCAGGATGAAGGTGCAGTCGCTCCCCGTGAGGCTGAGATCGGTAGCGAGGGGTTGTGTGATGGCGGCGAACTTGAAGAGGAGGTCCTTATGCAGTACGCCGTTGATCAGAACCTTGTTGGTAAACACCTCGCACTCGGTGATGGAGATGCGCTTCGACAGTGCGACGACTTCCAGAGCCACCAGGGTATCCGACGTCAGGATCCCTGCTCCGGCACCTGCCGCAGCGAGCTCGGCCAGATCAAGAACGATGCGCTCCAGAACCTCGGTCTCGCCCTGTCCCGAGACGATGGGCGCTGCAATCGGGACCGAATCGGGTTGCGGCCTGATCAGGTACTGCGGATCCGTGTTGTGGTCACCGGACATGGACGCCTTTTCCCTCCTCAGTGGGTCGTGTTACATAATACGGGCTCCGTGTCCGGATGACACCACGGGGCCGTGCCACTTTGTATAATAGAGGGACTGTTGGTACGAGTGCTTTGCGCGGAGGGAATGGTCACGTGGAGGTGACGCCATGTACGTGCGATGGGCGGTTCTCGCCCTGGGCGTGACGGGGGGGATCCTGATGCTGTGGGGGCTCCTCATGCTCCCGGTTCCCGTCGCGCTGCTGATCGCGGGCACCCTCCTCTGCACTGCGGCCGTGCTCCTGCACCTGAGAAGCAGCCCATCGCTCTCTTCCCAGCCCCACCCGCCGCCGGCCATGGCGGTGCTCCTGTCGCTGATGCGGAGGAGAGCGACGGGCGCACATGAACCGGCGGAGGGAGGAGGCAAGGAAGCGCCCGGGGCGCCGGACGGCGAGGAGCCGCCGGCCGATCCGGCGGTTTCGGCCGGGGCCCCCGCCGTCGAGGGGCAGGCTGCCGCACCGGGGGTGCAGGAGCCAGCGGCTGAGCGCGGCGCCCCTCTTGAGCGGAGTCGCCCGGTCAGGCCCGGGCGCCCGCCGATGGTGAGGGCGACGGCCACTACTTATCAGGGGAGTGGCGAGACGGCCACGCACAGGGTGCGGGTCCGGATCAGCGGGCGGCGCTCGCCCTGAGCGCCACCTCTGGCGCCGGCCCTGCATAGGGTGGCAGGGAGCGGCCCGTGAGGCCGGGACTCCACCACAGGGGTGCGATACACATGCCTGCGCGTCTGAGTCTATGCATGATCGTGCGCGATGAGGAGAAGTTCCTCCCCCGCTGCCTGGAGAGCGTGCGCGGCATCGTCGACGAGATCGTGGTGGTGGATACAGGATCGCAGGACGGCACCGTGGCCGTCGCCCGCCGCTTCGGCGCGACGGTGTTTGAGATGCCGTGGCCCGACGACTTCAGCGCGGCGCGCAACGCCGCACTGGAGCGGGCGACGGGCGCCTGGATCCTCATGCTGGACGCCGACGAGATCCTGGTTCCGGGGTCGGCCGCGGGCCTTCCGGCGCTGCTGGACGACCCCGAGGTGGAGGGTTACTTCGTCCAGATGCGCCACCTGGTTGGCTCCGCCACGCAGCCGGAGGTGGAGGAGAGCGCGCTCTTCCGGCTCTGGCGGAATCGCCCGGAGTACCGGTTCGCCGGGGAGGTTCACGAGCAGATCCTCCCCACGATCCTGGCCAGGCGTCCTGGGAGCAAGACGGCCCACAGTGGGCTGCAGGTCGTCCACTACGGCTACCTGCGGGAGGTGCGCGCCGCCCGGCGCAAGTTCGAGCGGAACCGGCGCCTGCTGGAGAAGATGATCGCCCGCAGCCCGCAGGACGGCTTCGCCCACTTCAACCTGGGCATCGAGTACTACGACCAGGGGCTGCTGGAGGAGGCCGCGGCGTGCTTCGGCGCGGCGCTGGCCCGGGCCCGGCCCGGCGACGTCTGGCGCCCGAAGCTGGTGAAGGCATATGCCGCCACGCTGCTGGAGCGGGAGGAGTGGCCGTCGCTCTTCCGCCTGCTGGACGAAGAGATCGCCCGCTATCCCGACTACACCGACCTGCACTTCCTCAAGGGCGTGGCCCGGGCCCGGGCCGGGCAGGCCGAGGAGGCCGCTGCCGCCTTCGCACGCTGCCTCGAACTGGGTTCCGCCCCCGCGCTGCGCTACGCCTCGACGGACCCGGGCACCGGCACCTACAAGGCGCAGCTGGAGTTGGGCGCGGCCCTCGAGGCCCTGGGGCGCCACGCGGAGGCCCGGGAGGCCTACCGGCGGGCGGCGCAGATGCGCCCGGGCTGGCACGAGCCGCTGAAGCGGCTGGCCGCCCTGCTGGGCCGCACGGCCGGGGATGAGGAGCTGCTCATAGAGCTGCGGGCGTTCTTCCCCGGCTGGCAGTACGCCGACCAGGTTCGGGTCCACGTTGCTCCTGCACGCGCGGCGCCCGGGCCTGGCCGTCCGGCTGCTGGAGCCTTTCCGGCAGGCAGGGAGGCTTGACAGGGCCGGGCTCTTCGTCCTGGCCAGGGGCCTGTCGGGGGCCGGTGACCGCGAGGGCGCGCTGGCGATCTGCCGGCTGGACTGGACCGGCAGTCCCCTGGCTCCGCAGGTTCAGCGCCTGCGGGCGGAACTGGAGGCGCAGGAAGCGCCGGCCACCGGAGGTGAGGAGGCGTGACGCACCCGTGGCACGATGTGCGGGTGGTGCTGCTGGCCGGTGGCAGGGGGGAGCGCTTCTGGCCCCGGTCGACCGAGGCCCTGCCCAAACAGTTCCTGCAGGTGGACGGGAAGGAGTCGCTGATCCGGGCCACCTTTGCCAGGGCGGCCGCACTCACGGGGCCGGAGTCGATCTACGTGGTCACCCAGGAGCGGTACGCGGACCTGGTGCGGCAGGAACTGCCGGCGCTGCCGGAGGCCAACCTGATCCTGGAGCCGTGCGCGCGCAACACCGCCGCCGCCCTGGGCCTGGCGGCCCGGCGGCTCGGACCGGACGCGATCCTCGTGGCGATGCCCTCTGACCACCACATCACCGGGCCGGCCCGCTTCCGGGTGACGGTGCAGGCCGCCGTGGAGGTGGCCAGGCACGGGTACCTGGTCACGATCGGGATCCCGCCCACCCGACCGGAGACGGGCTACGGCTACATCCGGCGCGGGGCCCCGCTGGAACTCCCCACGGCCGTGCCGGCCTTCCGCGTCGACCGCTTCACCGAGAAGCCCGAGCGGGCCACCGCCGAGCAGTATCTGCAATCCGGCGAGTACGCCTGGAACAGCGGCATTCTCGTCGCCAGGGCCGGCGTGCTGGACGAGGAGATCGGCCGCCACATGCCCGAACTGCACGCCGTGCTGGAGCGACTGCCGTGGGCGGCGCCGCCTCTGCCCGGCCTGGCCGGCCAGTTCGCCGGGCTTCCCGGAACCTCCATCGACAAGGGGGTACTGGAGCGCTCCGACCGGGTGGCCGTGGTGCCGGGCCATTTCGGCTGGAACGACGTGGGCGACTGGGCCGCCCTCAGCCGCCTGCTGCCGCTGGACGAGAACGGCAACGCGGTGATCGGCGAGGTGCTTCTGCAAGACTCGCGGCGGGTGGTGGTGCACGGCGGCGACCGGTTGGTGGTGCTGCTGGGGGTCTCCGACCTGATCGTGGTGGACACCCCCAAGGTGCTGCTCGTGTGTGCGCGGGAGAAGGCCCAGGAGGTGCGGCAGGTCGCGCGCATCGGCGCCGCCTTCGCCGACGCGCTCTTCAGCCGCGGTGACGCGGAGGACCGGCGAGGTGGACCCCCGTGCCCGGCGTGATCTACGAGTCGGTCTTCTTCAACGGCAGCGGCTACGCCACCGAGTCCCGCACCTTCGTCCGGGCGCTGGTGCAGGCGGGCGTCGCCGTGAAAATTGACCCCATGGACCCGGTGCCACAGGGGGAGGAGGCGGCGGCCCATGCGGACCTGCTCCCGCTGCTCCACACGCCCGTGAACCCGGCGGAGGCCCTCTGGATTCAGGCCAACCCCATTCCCTGGGTCAAGGGGCGGCCACCCGCCGCCCGGGCCGTGCTACGCACGATGTACGAGACCGAGCGCATCCGGCCCGAATGGGCGGCGCAGTGCAACCTGTTCGACGAGGTGTGGCTGCCCTCGCACCAGAACGTGGAGGCCTTCGTCGCCTCCGGTGTGCGCCCGGAGAAGGTGCGGCTGGTGCCGGGCGGGGTGGACGTGCGCCTGTTCAGCCCCGGCGCGAGCCCGCTTCCGCTGGCCCGCCACCGGGGCTTCGCCTTCCTCTCCGTCTTCGCGTGGCAGTGGCGCAAGGGCTGGGATCACCTGCTGCGCGCCTACTGCGAGGAGTTCGCCGCCGGGGAGCCCGTCACGCTCTACCTCAAGGTCGACCCGCTGGATCGGCGGCCGGAAGTGGCCGGTGAGATCCTCCACTACATCCGGCACGTGCTCGGGCGCGAGCTCGCGGACGTGCCGGAGATCGTGCTGCTCGACTTTCCCCTGACGGACGGCGAGATGGCGCGGCTCTACGCGGCCGTGGACGCCTTCGTCCTGCCCACCCGCGGGGAGGGGTACGGGCGCCCCTTCCTGGAGGCGATGGCCTGCGGCCTGCCCGTGATCGGCACCGCCTGGGGAGGCCAGGCCGACTTCCTGCGGGAGGGGGTGGCGTACCCCGTTCCGGTGGCCGGGATGGTCACGGCGCCGGACGGCGACCTGCACACCTTCCGCGGCCTCCGCTGGGCGGAGCCGGACGGGGAGGCGCTCCGGCGGGTCATGCGCCATGTCTTCACGCACAGGGAGGAGGCGCGGGCGGTGGGCGCCGCCGCGCGGCGGCTGGTGGAGGCGGAGTGGGACGCGGAGCGGATCGCGGCCGGCCTGGCCGACCGCCTGCGCATCCTCAGCGACGGGGGGAGGTAGCGCCATGGCGATCTGGGTGCAGCGCGCCCCTGGCCGGGAGGCCCTCCCGCTGGACGTGCGGAGGGTCGCCCTCATCCTGCTCTCGGGGCGCGGGGAGGAGGGGCTGGAGCCCGTGCTCCACCTGCCGGTGCCCGGCGTCGACGGCGTGCTGCGCGCCGCGGCCGGAGTCACCGGGCGGGCGCTGGCCGGGCCGGACGGGGCCCGGCATCTGGCAGGGTACGATCTGGGCCTCTGGCTCCGCCCGGGGGAAACGCCCCTGGTGGGCTTTCAACCGACGGTCCTGCGGGCGGCGGCCGTGCGGATGCCGCTGCCGGCGCTGGTGCCCGTGCACTACCCGCTGGGCAAGGAGGGGCTCACCCTCCTCAGCCTGGAGCCCCGCTGGATCGCCGCCGTGCCCGGCGGGCGGGCGTTCTTCCCGGTGCCCATCGAGAGCGAGCGCCCGCCGGCGGCCGACGTGCCGGCGGACCGGGACGACCGGGCGTGGGCGGTGCTCTACCGGGCGCTGCAGGCCCTGACGACGGGGGACCGCCGCCAGGGCCTGCAGATGCTGGACCACATCTACCACCAGGTATACGGCAAGAACCAGGGCCTGACCGCTTTGGTGGTACGAAACGGCCTGGCCGCCGCGCTCTCCCTCGGCGAGCGCCCGTGGCAGGACGAGTGGCTGAGGAGGGCCGGGTCCTTCACGGACTACGGCGAACTGCGACTCCTGTGGGCCTTGATCCCGTACTTCCGGGGCGACCTGGAGAAGGCCGCGGACCGGCTCCGGCGGGTGCTGACCGAGCGGGAGGAGGCCCCGCCGGACGGGCTGATCGCCGGTGGCGGTGCGACCACCTACCGGGCCTGGACGTTCCTGGGCCGCGCCCTCGCCCGGACCGGCGACATCAACGGGGCGGTGTCCGCATGGGCGATGGCGCTCCGCCAGGGGCCCGATTACCTGCCGCCGCTCCGGGAGCTGGCCCGGCTCCGGATCCACGCGGACGTGCTCAGCCGGATGGAGCTCCAGTACTTCTGGATCGGCAGACCCCGTGCGGCGGTGGAGCTGGTGGCCGCTGCATTCGCCCGCAGCTCCGATCCCGCAAAGGCTGCGCCCATCCTGGCGGCCCGCCCCGACGTGCGGCTGCCGGCGGAGCTGCGCCGGGCCGTGGAGGGACGGGGCGACCGCCGGTCAAAGGGGGCCGGCCAGGCGAAGAAGGGGTCGGGGAGCGCAGGACGCGGCTCCCCCAAGGCGAGCCCTCCGGGCATCGTGTGGGAGGGGCCGCTGTTTACGCACTCCAGCCTCGGGCGGGTCAACCGGGAGCTGGCCGCGCACCTGCTGGCCCTGCGCTGGGACGTGGGCGGGCTGCCCACGGAGCCTGACGGCTACCGGCCCGACGCACAGGGGCGCTTCCGGGCGCTGGCCGACCGCCTCTGGCACCGCCCGGCCCGGACGGCGATCTGGGTGCGCCACCACTGGCCGCCCAAGTTCGGGCCGCCGCCCGCGGGCCGGCTGGTGGTGATCGTGCCCTGGGAGTTCGGGCCCGTCCCGGTGGACTGGCTGCCGGGCATCGCCGCGGCGGAGGAGGTTTGGGTCTACTCCCACTGGGTCCGCCGGGGGGTGGTCGACTCCGGGGTGGACCCCGACCGGGTGCACGTGATCCCCTGCGGCGTCGATCCCGAGGTCTTCCGCCCCGGGGAGCGGCCGGACGCTGCGGGGGAGCCGTTCCAGTTCCTCTACGTGGGCGGCACCATCGGCCGCAAGGGGTACGACCTGGCGCTGGACGCTTTCCTGGCCGAGTTCGGGCCGGACGAACCCGCCGAGCTGGTGGTCAAGGATTTCGGGTCGGAGAGCTTCTACCGCACCGCCAGCGGCGCCGGCAGGGTCCGGGAGGCGGCCGAGGCCACGGCCGGATGCCGGCGCCGCGTGCGCCTGATCACGCAGCAGCTGGACGACTCGGCCCTGGCCGGGCTCTACCGGCAGGCCGACGTGTTGGTGGCCCCGTACCGGGCCGAGGGGTTCTGCCTGCCGGCTGTGGAGGCGATGGCCTGCGGCACGACGGCCATCCTCCCGGCGGCGGGCCCCGCCCTGGACTACGCGCCGGAGGGCGCCTGTCTCCTGGTCCCGGCCCAGGAGGTTCACCTGGGCCGCTCCGTTGGCGGGTTTGCGCTGGCGGGCCCAGGCCGGGCCTGCCAGGTGAGCCTTCCGGACCTGCGCCGGGCGATGCGCTGGGCCTTCGCGCACCGGGAGGAACTCTGGGAGATGGGCCGCCGGGCGGCCGAGCACGTGCACGGGCACTTCACGTGGGCGCACGCCGCGCAGGCGGCGGCCGCGCGCCTGCAGGAACTGGTCCAGCGATAGCTACGGCCCCGGAAGTCCGCCTGTGCGGGCACCGGGGCCTTGCTGTCGCGCTGGCCCCCGGAGCAGGGTCCGGTTCACCCGGCCGCGGGGCTCGACCCCCCGGCTAACCCCAGAAGGCCCTGACCTCCTCCGCCAGACGCGCTCCCTGCTCCAGCCCGGCCGCCGCGGCGTCAGGCGCGCGGTCCGGAATCATCAGGTTGTCGCCGAAAACCTGCTCCGTCCTGGCGTCGGGCAGGACGACCAGGACGCGGGAGCCCGCCGCCTCGAGCTGTGCGCGCTCCTTCTCCAGCATCTCGTGCCCCAGGGCGTACTTCGGTCCGCCCATGGGGGCGATGATGAGCACCCGCCGGCAGCCCAGGGCCTGGTCGGCATGGGTGCCCGACCGGGCGCCGCCATCGATGTAGCGGCGCCCGTTGATCGTCACCGGGGGCAGGAGGTTGGGTACGGCGCAGCTGGAGGCGATGGCGCGGGCCAGCGGAGCGCCCGACTCGCGCGTCCAGATTACGGCCTCGCCGGAGGCCTCGTCCACGGCGGAGATGCGCAGCGGCTTTGCCGGCCACGTCGCCCCGCCCAGCGGCGCCGCGACGATGCCCACCCACTCCTCCTCGGTGAGACCGGTTCCGGTGGCCACTTTCGCCACCGCCTCCGGGGGGAGGGCCAGTCCGGCCTGTACCAGCCCCGCGAGCTGTGCGGGCTGGCCGCCTCCAGCCACCAGCGTGCCCACCACCGACCCGGCCGAGGTGCCCACCACCAGGTCTGCATCCTCCAGCCGCACTCCCGCCTCTGCCAGCGACGTCCAGAGCCCGAGCATCCAGGCGATGCCCAGGATGCCGCCGCCTCCCAGTACGAGCGCCCGTTCCGTCATCGCAATCGCCTCCTTAGAAAACCTGGTTCACTGTCGCCCCTGCGCCCTCGGCCGGCGCCTTTCGGGCCGCCCTGCGCCCAGTATGGCATGGCTTCACGTGGGAGATACTGTGTCCTGGTGTGCGTCGCAGGGCCAGAAGGCGTGGCCCGTGGCGCCAGAGCGATAAAGTCGAAACATTTTGACCGTAACCCTTCAGGGCGCTTGAGCGTCATTAACTACGGATGCCACTTAGAGTGGTTCTAAATGAAAAGGAGGGTCAATTTCATGCGCCTCGTTGGCAAGCCCGCTCCCGATTTCACCATGCTGTCCACCAAGGATCTGGAGAAGCTCGACCAGACCGTGAGCCTCTCTGACTACCGCGGCAAGTGGCTGGTGCTCTTCTTCTATCCTGCTGACTTTACCTTCGTTTGTCCCACCGAGATCACCGCCTTCAACGACCGGGTGCAGGAGTTCAAGGACCTCGACTGCGAGATTCTCGGCGTCTCCGTCGACTCCGTCTACTCGCACCGGGCCTGGATCAAGACGCCGAAGGAGAAGGGCGGTCTCGGCCCCGTCAACTATCCGCTGGCTTCCGACATCACCAAGGAGGTCTCCCGGGCCTACGGCGTGCTGATCGAGGAGGAGGGCGTCGCCCTGCGCGGCCTCTTCATCATCGACCCCGAGGGCATTGTGAAGTACCAGCTGGTCCACGACAACAACATCGGCCGCAACGTGGACGAGGTACTGCGGGTCCTGGAGGCCCTGCAGGCCGGTGGCCTGTGCCCGGCCAACTGGAAGCCCGGCGAGGCCCTGCTGGAAGCCAAGTAGCAAGCTAGGAGGAGGTCTTCAGCATGCCCATGCGCCTCGGCAGCCCGATGCCTCCGCTGGAGGGGGAGACCGGGCGCTATAACGCCGAGGGGTTCGACCCCGCCGCTCTGGCGGGCAGCCCCGTCCTGATCCACTTCTGGTCGGTTTCCTGCCACATCTGCCACGAAGTGATGGACCAGGTGTCGCAGCTCAGGGACCAGTACCAGCCGAAGGGGCTGAAGGTGGTCGCCATCCACATGCCCAAAGAGGAGGGCGACCTGGACACGGCCAAGGTCGAACGGGACATCGAACACTACAAGATGACGCAGCCCGTCCTGCTCGACCACCAGCACAAGCTGGCCGAGGCGTTCCAGAACCAGTTCGTCCCCGCGTTCTTTCTCTTCGATGCGCAGGGAAACCTCTTCTTCCGGGCTGCCGGCGACAAGGGGCTGCAGAACCTCGGACCCAAGCTGGCGCAGCTGTTCGCATAATGCTTTCGCACCACGGCGGTCGCCTCCATGCGAGGCGACCGCTACTTCTTCTGGCGTAGGGCCGGGGCCCCAGAAAGGCCCGTGCCGAATCCACAAGCGTACTGATGGGCGGGCCCGCCCTGCGCTGGTATACTGCTGCCAGATGGGCTGGCGCGGCCAGGCCGCGAGGAGGCGAGGGCATGGGCTGGAAGACGCTGCGAGATCTCCTGCCGGCGCTGGTGCTCCACGTGGCCGCCGCTGCGGTGCACGTGATGAGCACGGTCGGGCTGTCGGGGCGCCCGGGCCCCCTGTACGAGGGCGCACTCGCCTTCATGGCCCTGGTGGCTCCCATGGCCGCCCTGCTGGCCCTGCTCTCAGGTTACCGCCGGCTGGGCGCCGCCCTCTTCCTGCTTTCGTACGTCGGCGTGGCCGGGGTGACCCTGGTGGGCCACCTGGGGCTGAACTTCCTGGTGACGGCCTTCTACGCCGACCCGTCCCACCACCGGACCGCCTTCTTCGCCAGCGCCATGGCCATGCTGCCGATCCAGATCTACGGCATTGTCGAGGCCCTGCGCGCTTGGGGCCTGTTCGCCGAGCCACAGCGCCATCGGGTGCTCTCCAAATAGACGCAGGACCCTCATCCCGGGTGGGTGGGGGTCCTGGCGCGCTCAGGGAGCGGGCGCCCGCGGGGCCGGCCTCTGCCCTCAGTGCACTTCTTCCAGCGAAAGCGGCCGTCCGACGCCGGGGCCGGTGGGAGGCAGCGGCTCGGGCAGGGTCTCCGGGTCCAGTTCGGGGAAGAGGCGGTGCTGCCGGTCCGGCGCCACCAGGCCCAGTTGCACCCCGGTGGCCCGGGCCAGCACCGGGTCGAGCGCGCAGAGGTCGGAGCGGTCGATATCGCGCAGGGCCGTGCGCCCCAGCGTGACCGCCACCTGCTCCATCTCGGTGACGCAGGCATTGAGGAAGCGCTGGAGGCTCCGGGCTGCCCGGTCGACGTCCAGCCGCTCCGTCAGCTTCCCCGTGTAGACCACGAGGCTGGTGGGCGGCTCGAAGGGCACGGCCTCCGTGACCTGGTCGCCGATCAGGGCCATAATGGCGGCCGTGCCGGTGTAGACGGCGTCGGCCCCGAGCGCCATCGCCTTCAGCATCTGCCCGGGGGTGATCAGGCCGCCGGCCGCGATCAGGGAGACGTCGCCGGTGGCCATCTGGCGCGCGAGGTAGTCCCGGGCCCGGGCCACGGCGTACAGCGTGGGCAGGCCCACGTCGTCCTGCAGCGTGGGCGCCCCGCCGTGGGTGCCGCCCTCCGCACCGTCCACGGTGATGAAGTCGACCCCGGCCTCGAGGGCCACGGCCAGTTCCCGCTCCAGGTGGTGCGTCGCCGCGATCTTCAGCCCCACGGGCACGCCGGTCTCGTCCCGGAGCCGGCGCACCAGTTGGACGAAGTCTTCCTGGGAGTTGATGCCGGGCAGCCGGGAGTGGATGAGCGCGTCCTCGCCCTCGGCGAGGCCGAAGACCTGCCGGAAGTCGGGACCGATCTGCCGGGCCGATGTCCGCTGCGGGGTGGAGCCCTGGGCCCCCTGGCCCAGCTGGATCTCGATGGCATCCAGCCGCCGGTAGAGCTCGGGCCGATTCAGCCAGCCGCCCCGGTTGTACTGGCCGATCAGGAGCCTTGCGGCCGCCCGCTCCTCCTCCAGCAGGCCGGCCTCGCCGGTGTTGGTCGCCGTGCCCACCAGCGTCGCCGCCCGGGCCAGGGCGATCTTGGCCTTCTTGCTCAGCGCGCCGCCGAACGACATGCCGGCGATGAGGATGGGGATGGCCACAGTGAGCGGCCGGCGGGCCCGCGGCCCGATGGTCACCGCAGTGTCGATGGGCACGTTCTCCGGCGTCGGGAAGCGGCAGAGGTGGACGGGGCTGAAGAGAAGCTTCTCCCACGGGGAGAGGTGGAGGGGGCTGCCCAGGGGGCGCGGCACAGGGCTTCCCTGGGCAGCCCGCATCATGATCTCCGTGGCGTTCACGCCCCCGACCTTGCGCGTGGTCGCCATCATCTCCGCGGTGGACTCCACATAGGGGTCTCGCACCATCCGGACAAGGGCACGGTCCACCGTCTCGTCGATGGCCGCGCGGAGCCACTTCTCAATGCGCCGGAGCATGCCCCGCCCCTCCCTGGCGCTCGATGGCCTTCTGGAGATCGGCCACCCGCTGAACGAGCTCGGCGCAGACGTGTTTCACCATGCCCAGCTGGCGGGCGGCGCTCTGCGCCTCCACGGCGACCTCCAGGAGCTCGCGGTGGTCGAAGCGGTTCAGGGTGTTGTAGTGCTCCCGCTCGATCATGGCCAGCGTGCCGGCCACGGTCTCGATGCGGCTCAGTTCCGAGGCGATGTAGGCGCAGGTGGTCTTCAGCTCCTCAGGGTTCATGGCGCTGACCTCCAGACGGATTTTGCTGGGTTCAGTTTGCCCAACCCGGGCCCGGCCACACCCTGTTTCCGTCCGGGCGGAAGCAACGCACCGCCATACGACAGCGCCCGACCTTCCGCTCCGGAAGGCCGGGCGCTGCGGGTTTCACAGGCCCTGCCGGCGCCGCTCGGTGACGGTCTGCCCGGCAATGCCCCAGTTGTCGGTGTCCACTTCCTCGATGATCACGAAGGTCGTCTGCGGGTTCTTGCCCAGGACCGTCTGAAGCAGGCGGGTGACTCCTTCGATGAGCTGGCGCTTCTGCTCCGGCGTGGCGCCTTCCCGGGTGATCTTGATGTTCACGTACGGCAAGTCGTCAGCCTCCTTCCCCGTGGCGTACCACCCCATTCGCTCCGCCCCTCCACCGGTTCCTTCCGAAACGTGCCTGACTGATTTCGAACCGGGCATCCGCCCCGGGCGGGCCCTCTGCAGGGTCATGACAGACCGCCTCACACGGTCGTCGGCCCTAACCCGGTGCGACCGGACGTGGTCCCTTGGCGCTACAGGACCGGCCCAATAGGTCTCTCTATCTAATAGGTACCACATTCAGAACAAAATTGATTACGATTAGGCCAGAACGCTGAAAGAGTGGGGAGCACCGACTGGAGGAGACACCGATGACCCGGACGCCGAGACGTTTCGCAATCGCGGTGAACTCCGCTTACTGCAAGGGTTGCGAGATCTGCGTGCACTTCTGCCCGAGAGAGGTGCTGCGGCTGAACGAGCGCCAGAAGGCCGAAGCGGTGGCCGCTGAGCGGTGCACGGGCTGCGGCAACTGCGAGATCTACTGCCCCGATTTTGCCATCGCGGTGACGGAAGCGGAGGAGGTGGCCGCCCATGCCTGAGGTCGCCCGACCTGCCCGCAAGAAGGTCCTGATGCAGGGCAACGAGGCCATCGTGGAGGGGGCCCTGGCGGCGGGCATGCGGTTCTTCGCCGGCTACCCGATCACGCCGTCCACCGAGATCGCCGAACTCGCCAGCGAGCGGTTGCCCCGGGTCGGCGGCCGGTTCGTGCAGATGGAGGACGAGATCGCCTCCATGGCCGCCGTGGTGGGCGCCTCCCTCGCCGGGAAAAAGGCGATGACCGCCACCAGCGGCCCCGGCTTCTCGCTGAAGCAGGAGAACCTGGGCTTCGCGCTGGCCGCCGAGGTGCCCTGCGTGGTGGTGAACGTCCAGCGCCAGGGGCCCAGCACCGGTCTGCCCACCTCGCCGGCCCAGGGCGACGTGATGCAGGCGCGCTACGGCGCCCACGGCGACTATGCCGCCATTGCGCTCTGCCCCGCCTCCGTGGGGGAGGCGTACCGGCTGGCGGTGCGGGCCTTCAACCTGTCGGAGCGTTTCCGCATGCCGGTGATCCTCCTGGCCGACGAGATCATCGGCCACCTGCGGGAATCGGTTGCCCTGCCCGACCCCGCGGAACTGCCCGTCGTGAACCGGGCCCGGCCGACCCTGCCTCCGGGCGAGCACAAGGCCTACCGGCCCGGCCCCGACGGCGTGCCCGTGGTGCCCGACTTCGGCATGGGCTACCGCTTCCACGTGACGGGCCTCATCCACGGTGAGGATGGCTTCCCCACCAGTAACCCGCAGGTGGTGGAGGCCGCCGTGCGCCGCCTGACCGCCAAGGTCACCCGCCACCTGGACGAGGTCTATGAGGCGGAGGAGCAGGACGTGGCCGACGCCGACGTGGTGGTTTTCGCTTACGGCGGCACCGCCCGGGCAGCCCGCCGGGCGGTGCGGGAGGCGAGGGCGAAGGGGCTGAAGGTCGGCCTCTACCGGCCTGTCACGCTCTGGCCCTTCCACGACGAGCGGGTACGGGCGAGCGTCGCGGGCCGGCGCGCCGTGGTGGTGCCCGAACTGAACCTCGGGCAGATGGCCCGGGAGGTGGAGCGAGCCGCCCGCGGGAGCACCCGCGTGGTTCCGGTGGGCCGGGTCTCCGGCGAGCCGCTGGCTCCGGACGAGATCCTGGCCGCGATCGAGGAGGTGTGCTGAGGTGGCCGCTGCAGAGAAGGTCCCCGTTCACCGCTACCTGCGCCTGGGGAAGCTGCCGCACATCTGGTGCCCCGGCTGCGGGCACGGTATCGCCCTGCAGGCCCTGATCCGGGCGATCCACCACACCGGGCTCCCGCAGGACCGGACCGTGATCGTGAGCGGCATCGGCTGCTCCTCACGGGCGACCGGCTACCTGAACTTCGACACGCTCCACACCACCCACGGCCGGGCGCTGGCGTTTGCCACCGGCATCAAGATGGCCAATCCTGACCTGCACGTGATCGTCATCACCGGCGATGGCGACGCTGCGGCCATCGGCGGCAACCACCTCATCCACGCCGCCCGGCGGAACATCGGCATCACCTGCGTCTGCTTCAACAACAACATCTATGGGATGACCAGCGGCCAGTATTCGCCGCTCACGCCGACCGAGGCCCTGGCCACCACGGCCCCGTACGGCAACATCGAGACGCCGTTTGACCTGTGCGAGCTGGTGAAGGCCGCCGGCGCTAGCTACGTGGCCCGCTCCACGACCTACCACGCCCGGCAGCTGGAAAAGCTCATCGCCAGGGGGCTGCAGAACGACGGCTTCTCCTTCATCGAGGCCGTGGTGCAGTGCCCCACGTACTACGGCCGCAAGAACCGGCTGGGCGAAGCGTACCGCATGATGCAGCGCATGGCGGAGCGGTCGGTGCCGGCGAGCAAGGCCGCCGCCATGACCCCGGAGGAGCTGGCCGGCAAGATCGTCATCGGCGAACTCTGGCACCGGCCGCGCCTCGAATACACCAGGGCGTACGATGCGGTGATCGGGAAGGCGGGTGACGGGCAGTGAAGCAGATCATGCTCTCGGGTTCCGGCGGCCAGGGGATGATCCTGGCGGGCATCATCCTGGCCAGGGCCGCCGTCCGGGACGGCTTCGAGGTCACCCAGACCCAGTCCTACGGGCCCGAGGCCCGGGGCGGCGCCAGCCGCGCCGAGGTGATCCTGGACGACGAACCGATCGACTTCCCGAAGGTGACGCAGGCCGATGTGCTGCTGGCCATGACCCAGGAGGCGGCCGACCGGTTTCACACCCGGCTGCGCCCGGGCGGCACGCTCATCGTCGACCCCATGCTCGTGCACGCGGTGCCGGCGGTGGACGGCCCGGTGCACCGGGTCGAGATCACCCGCCTCGCCCGGGAGGCCACCGGCCGCACCATCACGGCCAACATCGTGGCGCTGGGGGCCCTGAACCGGATCTGCCGTGTGGTGACCGACCAGGCGTTGCTGGAGGCCGTGCTGGAGAGCGTGCCCCGGGGGACGGAGGAGATCAACCGGCGGGCCCTCGAGGCGGGGATGCGGGGGTAGCCCGAGCGGGGCCGGGTGCGCCCCTGGCCGGGGGCCTGCTGCAGCTGAGAATGGTTCTCACTGATATCCAATCTCATCCAGGAAACGACGGCTGGAACCCTTGACTCATATGAGTCCTAACGGTATCCTAGTGGTGTGTTCAGCGATATCACGGCCTGCCGCGTTGGGCCAAAGTGACCAATCTGGCGGCACACCGACAGGAATGTAGGCGTGTGCCTCAAAGGAGGAGAACAGTCCGTGGCCGTTAAGATTATCGATACTTGCATTTCGTGTGGCGCCTGCGAGCCGGAGTGCCCCAACGAGGCCATCAGCCCTGGCGATACCATTTACGTGATTGATCCGGACAAGTGCACCGAGTGCTACGGCTTCTACAGCGAGTCCCAGTGCATCGCGGTGTGCCCGGTGGAGGCCATCGTCCTCGATGAGGACCACGCCGACGACATCGACAGCCTGACCGCCAAGTTCAACCGGATGCATCCTGGCACCGAGATGAAGAACACCGACAGCTGGACGAAGCCCGGCCAGTAAACATCACCGCAAACGATTGGAGGACGAGCCTCGGGCTCGTCCTCTTTTCGTACCCTTGCGCGTCAGAACAGTCTCACAACAGCCGCAACTGACCTGCCGCAGGTAACGTCTGATTAGCGAGAACATGGGTAGGGGTGAACCTGCGGTGGAATGGGGCAAGTTGGCGCGGCCCGTGTTGGTTGTGCTGGGAGTGTTGGCGCTCGGCCTGGCCGGTGCACTCGCCGGCGTCCATCTGCTGTTCCACCCGGCGGAAGGCTCGGTCGGGGCCGCACAGGTCAGCGCGGAGGTGGAGGTGCCCGTGACGGCCGGCCACGGCGAGTCGGCGGAGTCGGGGGAGGCCGCGGCGGAGCCGTCCGCCGGTCAGGGCGGAGACCGGTGGGATCCGGGCGATGCGCGCGAAGCGGCTGATGGCGCGGCGGACGCGCCGGGCCAGCCGGGGCCGGACGCGGCGGACCCTTCCGGTGGGTGGGCGGGGGCCATGCAGGCCACGCACCCCCTGGCCGGCTACCAGCCGATGCCCGTCGAGCCGGTGGAGCCCCGGCTGCCGGCACCTCCGGCCTTCGTGCCCGCGGAGTGGCGGGGGCTGCACGAGGCCGTCTACGCCATCGCCTCTCAGTTCACCGGCCGCCTGAGCGTGGTGGCGGTGGACCTGACCACCGGCAGCCGGTATGAGTTCCGGCCCCGCGACCCGTACCTGCCGGCCTCCACGTTCAAGCTGCCCGTGGCCCTCTGTGTGCTGGAGGCCATCGACCGGGGCGAGCTCACCTGGGACACGCCCATCACCTACACCGAGGCGGACTGGGAGCCCGTGGGGGCCGGCCGGTTCGCAGACGCGCCCTTCGGCAGCCAGTGGACCGTGCGGAACCTGGTGGACCGTTCCATCATCTCCTCCAACAATGTGGCGGTGAAGATGCTCGCCCGCACCCTCACCTGGGACGGCCTGCTGAAGTGCACCACCGAAATCGGCGGTCCCGTCACCCGCACGGAGGAGGGCTCAACGCCGGTGACGGCCCGTGACGAGGCCGCCTGGTGGCTGCACTTCTGGCGGATGAGCCAGGAGCGCCCGGAACTGGCCGAGGAACTGCTGCGTCCGTTCCGCCGGGTTGACTACCACGGGCGCATCGAGGCCGGCACGCCGCGGCCCGAACTGGTCACCCACAAGTTCGGCAGCTACGCGGGCTACGAACACGACGGAGCCATCGTGTGGGCGGAGCGGCCTTACCTGCTGGTGGTGCTGACCTTCGGCGGGGTCGAGTACGAGGCCGACACCGCCATCCAGCGCATCGCCGCCGCTGCCTGGGACGCCATGATGAACCGGCCGGAAGGCCCGGAGGGGGTTGATCACGAAATGAGTAGTCCAGACTGACTGATGGTTGCGCGCGTGCCGCCGCACACCCAGCAGCAGCTGTGACCTTGACCCCCGAAGGGAGACGAAGTCTGTGGCGGATCTGACCGCAGTTCACGACCTGGCCCGGCGCATTCAGGAGAACGTGGGGCGGGTGCTGATCGGCAAGGAGCAGGTGATCGAACAGGCGCTGGTGGCCCTGCTGTGCGAGGGACACCTCCTGGCGGAGGACGTGCCCGGCACCGGGAAGACCATGCTCACCCGGGCCCTGGCCATCAGCCTGGGGGCCACATTCAGCCGAATCCAGTTCACCCCTGACCTGCTGCCCAGCGATGTGACCGGCCTTTCGGTGTTCAACCAGAAGACGGGTGATTTCGAGTTCCGCCCGGGGCCCATCGTGGCTCAGGTGGTGCTGGCCGACGAGATCAACCGGGCCACCCCGCGCACGCAGTCGGCCCTCCTGGAGTGCATGGAGGAGCGGCAGATCACCGTGGACGGAGTGACCCGGCCCTTGCCGCGCCCCTTCCTGGTCTTCGCCACCCAGAACCCGGTGGAGCAGGAGGGCACCTTCCCCCTGCCCGAGGCACAGCTGGACCGCTTCTTTCTGCGGCTCTCGCTCGGCTACCCGAGCCTGGAGGAGGAAGACGCCATGCTGGCCCGCCTGCAGGGGGGCCACCCGATCGAGCGGCTCGCACCGGTGGCCTCGCCGCCGGAACTGCTCGCCGCCCAGGAGGCGGTGCGCCAGGTGCACGTGGCCGACGACGTGCGCCGCTACATCGCCAGCCTCGTGCAGGCGACCCGGCGGCACCCCGACGCCGCCCTGGGCGCATCACCCCGGGGCTCGATCGCCCTGTTCCGGGCCGCCCAGGCCCTGGCGGCCATCCGGGGGCGCGTCTTCGTGGTGCCCGACGACGTGAAGGCCATGGCTCACCCGGTCCTGGACCACCGCATCGTGCTTCGGCCCGAGAGCCGCCTGCGGGGCCGCACGGCCGCCCGGGTGGTGGAGGGCGCCCTCACGACGGTGGAGCCGCCGGTGGAGGCCGTCCGGCCATGACCCGTCCGCCTGGCTGGCTCTGGGCCCTCGTGGCCCTGGCGTTCCTCATCCCCGGCCGGCCGCTCTGGGCGCTCGTCTACCTGGCGGGCGGGCTCTGGCTGGCCGTCAGCCTCGCCCTCAGCTGGGGGCTCCGGCGGCTGCAGGTGGAGCGGGTGCTGCAAGACGACCGGCTCTTCGCCGGCGAGACCCTGCCGGTGGTGCTGCGCTTCCGCAACCCGACCGGCGCACCCATCTCCTGGCTCCAGTACCTGGAGTCGCGGCCCGTCGAGCTGGCGGCCCAGCCGCTCAGCGGCATCTGCACCCTGGAGGCCGGGGAGACGGCGGAGGTGCGCTACGTCATCTACGCCCGCCGGCGGGGGCGTTACGCCATCGGCCCCCTGCGCTGGACCGCCGGGGACCCCTTCGGCCTCTTCCGCGTGCAGGGGGAGCTGGCCAACCTGACCCCGTTCGTGGTCTACCCGCGCGTCGTGCCGCTTCCGGAGCTGGGTCTGCCCGCGCAGCTGCCCATGGGCGACCTGGCGACCCGGGCGCGCCTTTTCGAGGACCCGGCCTGGATCGCCGGCGCCAGGCCCTACCAGCCGGGCGACCCCATGCGCCGCATCCACTGGGCTGCCACCGCCCGCACCGGCCAGCTGGCCTCGCGCCAGTACCGCCACGCGGTGCTGCTGCCCGCCTGCGTCTGCCTCAACCTCAACCGGGAAGACTACGACCACTTTGCCACCCAGGCGGAGCTGGCGGTGACGGCCGCGGCGTCGCTGGCCCATTACCTGGTGGAGCGGCGGCAGCAGGTGGCGCTGCTGGCGACGGGAGTGGACCCGGACGCCGCCGGAGCCGACGCTGCCGCAAGGGCGGCCGTCCCCGCGGAAGAAGCAGCCGGTCCCGCCGGCGCGGAGACCGCCTCCGCGCGTCCGGAGGCCCAGTCCGTCTTCCTGCCGCTGCGCCAGGGCGACATGGCCGTCGGGGCGATTCTGGAGGTGCTGGCCCGCATCGAGGGCGCAAGCGGCCAGGATTTCGCCCGTGCCGTGGCCGAACACGCCCGGCTCCTGCCCCGGGGCACGCTGCTCTGCCTCGTCACGCCCCGGGAGACGCCCGCGCTCGCGGCCCTCTGCGCACGGCTGCCCCGGGAGGGCCGGCCCGTGCTGCTCTTCGTGCTGGACGGAGCCTCCGGTGCCCGTGACGGCTACCACGTGTGGCGGCTCAGCGAGATCCGGCCGGGGGAGGTGGTGGTGGGATGAAGCCGCTTCCCTGGCCCGAGGTGCGCGGCGTGCCCCTGCACCCTCTGGCCGATGTGGGGCTTCCCCTGCTCCTCAACGCGCAGGTCGCCCTCGCCGTGGGGCTGACGGTTGCCGGCGTGTCGGCCGTGGCCGGAAGGCCCCTGCTGCCGGGCCTCGGCTGGTGGGCCTTCCTGCTGGCCGTCGAGGGCTTCCTCTTCGAGGGGTATTTCTACGTCCGGGAGGTGGATCGGCCGCTGCTCCTCCGGGGCGTGGAGGCCGCGCTGGTCCTGCTGCTGAGCAAGCTCATCGCCACCGTCCCGGCGACGGGCCTCGGGCTGGAGGCCCTTCGGGAGTTCGCCGCCATCGAGCCGTGGGTGGGCGTTCCCCTGCTGATGCTGGCGTGGTACGGGGGCCTGAAGGCCGCCGATCTGTGCGGGGCGCTCCACCCCGGCCTGATGCCCGACCCGGGCGGCGAGCGGGTGATGGCCGACCCCCACGGTGAGGCGTTCGACGCCCTGCGGGCCCGTGTGCTCGGTCTCACCGGCCTGCTCACCCTGCTGCTGGGGCTCCTGCCCGTGCTCGGCGCCGCTGCCGACCTGCGATGGCCCATCTCCTGGCGCGCCGTGCTGGCCGGCCTGATCGGGCTGGCGGCGCTGGCGGCCCTCAGCCTGGCCCTGGCGGCGCGGCTCCGGCAGGAGATCGACTGGCGGCTGGAGGGGCTTACCCCCCCGCCGGACGTGCTCGCCCGCTGGTTGCCCCAGGCGCTCTCCCTCCTCCTGCTGCCGCTGCTCATGGCCGCCCTCGTGCCGGCCGGTCCCCGGCTGCCGGTGGAGCGTCTGATCCCCCGGTTCGAGCTGGCGGAGGTCGAGTTCTACCCCGAGGCGCCGCCGGCGGAAGGAACGGAGTGGCAACCGCTTCCCGGTCTGGAGGAACTGCTCGATCAGTGGGGCGTGGAACCGGTGACCATTCCGCCCTGGGTGCCGGCCTTGCTCAAGGCGGTGCTGACCCTCGCCGCCCTGCTCCTGGCGGCGCAGGTTGCCCGCATCGCCTGGCGCCAGGCGGCGGAGCGGGCCGGCGGATTTCCGCTGCTGCCCCTGCTCCGGGCCCTGGCGCGCCTGTACCTGGCGCTGCTCCAGGCCTTGTGGAGCGGCCTCCGCGGGACCGCCGCCCTGGCCGGCCGGGGCGCGGCCGAGGTGGCCCGCGGCCTGCTGGCCGGCAGCGGAGAGCTGGGACGCCGGCTGCCCGTCTGGGGCCGGCCTCCCGGTGAGCCGCGAGCGGCCGTCCGCTGGTACTTCCGTCGCCTGATGGACGACGCGCGCCGGCGCGGCGTCCAGCCCGGCCGGGCCGCCACCGCGGGGGAGTTCGGCCGGGCGCTGGCCGAGGCCGTTCCGGACGAGGCGGAGGCGGTGGCCGGGATGGTGGAGGTCTACCAGCAGGTCCGCTACGGGCCGGGCCCCGCCTCCGGGGGCCAGGTTGAGCGCTCCCGCCAGCTCTGGCGCCGCATTCATCAGGCCCTGGGCAGGGGAAAGCCTTCTTAGCAGGCGCCACGCCTGCCAGGACAGACTAGGGAAAAGATACCGCCTGACGAGGGGGTGGCCCCGTGCGTCGACCGCGCTCCCGTGCACGCCTGCTCAGCCACTACGCAGACTTCCTCGAATGCCTCCGGGGCCGCCCTGACCTGGCCGGGGCCTACCACCGGCGCACCGTGGCGCTCGACCCCGAGGACCCGGAGATCCGCGGCCGGTACGCCGTCTACCTCGAGACGGCCTGCGGCGACTACGACGGGGCAGAGGCCGAGTACCTGGCGGGCCTCGCCAGCGCACCCAACCACCCGGACCTGCTGGGCAACTACGCCGACTTCCTCGAGCACGCCCGGGCCGACATGGACGCCGCCGAGCGCTACTACCGCCGGGCCCTGGAGGTGGACCCCGCCCACCCCAACAACCTCACCAACTACGCCACGTTCCTCACCGAGGTGCGGGGGCAGCACGACCGGGCGGAGTCGCTCTACCAGCGCGCTCTCACGGTGGCCCCGCTGCACCGGAACGCCCTGTTCAAGTACGCCCTCTTCCTCACCGACGTGAAGCGGGCCTATGCGGACGCTGTCAAGCTCTACCGGGTGGCCCACTCGCTCTACCCGGAGAACGCCGCCATCATGGCCAACCTGGCGGGGGCGCTCTTCCTGGCCGGCCGCACGGGCGAGGCCCGCACGGCGCTGCGCCACGCCCTGTCTCACCCGGCGCTGCGGCGGCCGAGTGCAGACGCCGCCGAGTGCTGGTTCTACCAGGTGGTCTACGGCTACCCCGACGAGCGGCTCCCGGCCCTCGCCCACCTGCGCCAGTTGCTAGACGCCGGCGTCGAGCAACTGGAAGATCGGAAGAGC
>ENA-UPSA01000478-UPSA01000478.1-bioreactor-metagenome-genome-assembly--contig:-NODE-478-length-57854-cov-19.533245_pt1 | contig 57854 bp, 48 predicted proteins | sample MGYA00238183_ERZ773288 | MGnify/ENA primary metagenome ERZ773288 (study PRJEB29028, sample SAMN07631243) | bioreactor metagenome | isolation source: Switchgrass digestor | place: USA: Dartmouth... | reverse complement strand
ATCCGTATATCCTGCCCAACGAATCTTATCAGCATGGTATTGGAGGTATCGAAAAGGCGGGATGCGATGCGATCCGAATACCGTTCCTTTATCTCGCCAAGGCTTAGGTTGGTGGACAAAAACGTGTGTTTTTGCTGTATCAGGCGTTCGTTCAATATGTTGAACAGGTCCTCGGAGGTAAAGTTATTTCTTTGGGTCTCCGTGCCCAGGTCATCTATGATGAGTACGTCCACCTCAAATAGGCAGTTAAACAGGAACTGGTTTTGCTCATTATCCTGCAGGGCGCTGAGGAACAGCTGGTTGAACAGCTTATATGCCGAAATGCGCATGACGGTGTAGCCTTTGTCCAGGATGGCCTTTGCCATACAGTTGAGCAAAAAGGTTTTGCCAAGCCCTGTCTTGCCCGAAAAGAGTAAGGTCCTTCTTTGGTTGTTGGGGAATTGGTCTACATATTCCATAAGGCGGTTTTTAAGCTGGACCATATATTCCCTCTGAGTTAGCCGGCTGTTTTCAACCGGCATGTCAGGGAACACTTGAGGGTTGAAGGTATCAAAATTTTGCTGTTCCAGCTCTTTTATGTCCGACAATTGATAGGTTCTCTCAACCAGCCTTTGAACGAGGCAGGAGCATTTTTCCTTTATAAGATCGCCCGTGTATCCGGTATCCTTGCATTTTGGGCAGCGGTATTGAATGGACAGGTAATCAGGAGGAAAGCCATGTTGGGCAAGCAATTCTTTTTCCTTGCGCTTAAGCTCACGTATCTTCTGTTCCAGGTCATCCAGCGCCTGGCTAAAGCTGTTGGGGTTCCGGATTATTTCCATAGAACGCCGTGCCATTACTTCTACCAAAGTGCGGCGCATGTCGGCGATTTCAGGTATTGCTTGCATTATGTAGTTTTCCCTTTGCCTTAGAGCCTCTTCTTCCTGATGGCGTATATCCTCGTACTCCTTCAATATCTCCTTGAGAATGGCTTCTTTCATAGCCAGTGCCCCCAAAAATTAGCTGTTTTCAATGTCCTCAAATAGGAATTCCAGCTCTTCCTCGGTATAGGTATGCTGCTGGAACCTGTTGAAGTCCACCTGCTTTTTTAATGGCTTATTTTGTGCCACCAGATATAACCCTTTCAAGTGGCGTTCATGATCGGTTATGGCTTCCTCAACCGTCTTTATGCCGTTACTATACCAGCTATACAGGATTTTGTTCATGAACGAGATCTTATTTTCAGCCGTAACCGAATATTCAGCTGCCTGAAGTATGAGTTCGTAAGGCAGTTTCCATTCTTCGGTCCATTTCAGGAAGAGCTTGCGATCGGCCGAAGTGACAGGCCTTTCTTCACCCAGCCGTTCAAGAACTGCCTGTATCTGCTCGTTTAGCTTTTGTTTTATCCTGAGGTATTCCTTGATGTCTTCTTTTGTGCGCAGGCCCTTTTCCACCCACCGTTTTAGCACGGCATCTACCGTTTCAAAGCTGGTGTCCAGTTTCTTGCGCACGCATTGTTTGCAAGCGATCAGTATGACCTCGTGCTGCAACTGCCACTGGGTCGTCCATTTCATGTAAAAGGCCTGGTACTCGGGTGTAGGGGTGGTATCCTTGTATCCCAGCTCAAAAAGCACTTTCTTTATTTTGCTGATGATGGTTTCCCTGTTTTCCAGATACTGGCTTATCTGCTGGGATGTCTTAAGCCCCAACCTGTTGAAGTTTTCCAGTATCTTGTCCAGATACCCCAAACTGGGCGAACTGGTTTTGGTCGTTTCCCTACAGGCCTGCAGTATGGCATTCAGCGAAAACCCCCAGATATCGCGCCACTTTTTGTAGAGCTCCAGCTCGGCCTTGGTGGGAGCCCGATGGATCCCCAGGTATTTGAGCACGGCTGCGGTATCTTGGTAGCACGATTCGCAACTCTCTATATACTCTTCGGCTTTTTGAAGGGTGTTTATCCCATCCCTAGCCCATTGCTGAGCTACCTTGTCCAAATAGTTGATGCTAATGTTAGGGCCTTTTTTCGATATGTAGAACCGTATCATCATGAGTACGACTTCTTTGGGCAGCTGAAGGACCTCCAGCCAATCGTATATTTTGAGGTATTCCTGCGGCGTGAGCAGCCGTTTATCGAAGATGAGCTGGAGGTTTTGGTTGAAATCCCTGTACTTGTATAGCGTATTTTCAGCGTTCAAGTTTTTATTGTACAGTATATCCTTTATGTTGAAGTATTGTACGGCAAATTTACCTTCCGTATTTTCAAGAATTTTTAGTATACCCTGTCTTTCCCAGTAATGAAAGGCATTTACAACCACTTCTTGATCCAGCTCCAGGGCTCGGGCAAAGCTTTCCAGCGAATTTTCGGCGTATTCGGGATAATAGCACTGCTTGAGGCCGTAAAGGTATACCTTTATGAAATCGCCCGGAGCCTTTAGCATGAATTCCTGTATAAAGAGGTTTTCCACCGGGGTCACATCGAACATATGGTAGTTATTATCAAACGTACACAGGGCCATAAAGATCATCCTCATTTACAAAGGCTTTGTCTCCATTATATGATACCAACAAACCCAAATAATATCAATGTGTGAATGAGGTTGTTTGCCTTTCCAGGGGATAAACTTAGCAGCTTGCACAAGGCGATTCTTAATGCTTCATGCAAATGCTATTCTTTTTATCATTTCTACTGGCTAATCATTTTTAATATACATCAGCGAGTAGTATTCCTCCATCATTCTCCTGATGTTGAACCTATCTTTGGTGCTGAGTATGCTATTTCTCATCATGTCGATCCATTTCTGGCGGTTGTGGTAGTAGGTTGGCATTACTTCATTGAGAAGTACCTGATATAACGCCTTAGAATCGTGAGAGTCCTGTACCGCCTGGTTCGGGTGAGTAAAGCCATCTCCAAACTGCCAACCGTTGACGCCGTGTTTGCACGCCTCTGCCCACCACCCATCGAGTATGCTTAAATTTAGCACTCCGTTCATGGCTGCCTTCATCCCGGAGGTGCCGCAAGCTTCCATGGGGCGGCGGGGATTGTTAAGCCATACGTCAGCACCCCTGGTGATCAACCGGCCGACGTTCATGTCGTAATTTTCCAGGAAGACCACGGATTCCGGGAATTGCTTCGATATCCTAACTATATTTGTTATGATTTCCTTGCCGGCGTTATCCAGAGGATGGGCCTTTCCTGCAAATACGATTTGCAGCTTTTTATCTTTAAGCAGGGGGAATATGGTGTTTGGTTCTCTAAATATGAGATCATGGCGCTTATAAGCCGTAGCCCTCCTTCCAAAGCCTATGAGCAGCACGTTGGGGTTCATTATTATGCCGGTCTTTTCCTTGATGAATTTTATCAGCTTCATCTTATTGTTCATATGGCATTCCCATAGATCTCCGTGGCCTTCGGCGGCTAAAAGCATATTGTTGTCCACCCATGTAGGGACGTGTATGCCGTTGGTTATGCCGATGATTTCCGATCGGTTGTTCACATGCTTCCACATGTCATTTGCCGTCTGGTAGTGGAGCTGCGATACGGCGTTGGATATTCTTGACAGCCTTAAGGCCGCCACAGTCATGTTAAACGGGGAGCCACCGATGGCATATAGTTGCTCATGGGTCAGGGTATTATTGGCGCCCATATACATCATCTGGTTTAAGGGGTGCGATTCATTGCCTTCGATGACGGGGGTATGGGTGGTAAATACGATCTTATTTCGAGCTGCTTCTAAGGCCTTGTCAAAGCTCATTCCTTCTGCCATATTTTGCCTTATAAGCTCAAAGCCTGCAAGAACGGCGTGACCTTCATTGAAATGGTATACGTCAGGTTGTATTCCCATGGCCTTTAAGGCTTTAACTCCGCCTATACCGAGAACGATCTCCTGGGCAATCCTCTCTTCACCCATCCTCCCGTACAATTGGCCGGTGATCCATGCACCTTCATTTTCGGGGAGGTAGGTATCCAGGAGGTAAAGGGGGACATTGCCAAATGCATCAACCTTCCATACTTTGCATGATACCTGTTGGTTTTGAACGTGTACGGTAACCTTTATACCCGTATCCTTGAGGAAATCATATTCATGGTCGTAAAATATGTCATAGGGCTTAAGGTCTTCCCCGATTTCCTGATGGGTGTATCCTTGTCTCCACCTTATTCCTATTCCGATGACCGGCAGAGAATATTCTTTTGCAGCTTTTAAGTAGTCTCCGGCCAGTATACCCAGTCCACCGGCATATATATGGAACGAAGGGTCAAGGCCATACTCCATGCAAAAGTAAGCTACTGTGGGCAGCGCAGTTCGGTTCATGAAAATCCTCCTTTGTAACCGCAAATTTAAGCATCATTAGTATGTCCAGTTAAAGGATAAAAAATCATGGTGGAAAGGTTTAGTAAACTGTCTGAAGGACATGCAGCTAAAAAAATATGCAATAATTAGAAAAATGTGTTTGACAATTCGAAATAAATGATGTAGTATTATTTATAAATAACATAATTCATATAGGATTAGTAGACATAATTGGAACTTTGTCTACTGAAAAGGAAGGGAGGGGCAGGGCAGAAGGCTCAAATGAAAATATCCACTAAAGGCAGATACGGACTGAGGGCCATCGTTGATCTAGCTGTGTACTCAAAAGGCGGATATACGGCGCTCAACAGCATAGCCGAAAGGCAGGGAATATCGGAGAAGTACCTCGAGCAGGTATTCAATGCACTCAAGAAAGCGGGTATGGTAAAGAGCGTCAAGGGTTCGCGCGGTGGTTACATACTGGCGTGTGACAGCGCTACCACCACGGTTGGAGAAGTACTGAAGGTATTGGAAGGCGAACTTTCGGTAGTGGAGCCGTTGAATCAGGAGGCCGATCAGCAGGACGTAATGGAAAAATTCCTGGAAAAGAACGTTTGGAGCAAGATAAATATCAGCATCAACAACGTACTGAATTCCTTAACCATAGAAGACCTAGTAAATGAATATAGAAAGATGATGGAGGCATCTTCATTGATCTACTATATTTAGTCAGCAAACCGCGCATTTAGCCGGTCTTATATTCTATTTTAAGGGGGAATGATACAGGTGAGCCAGAGAAAGCTTGGGTTTGACACATTGCAGGTGCACGCCGGGCAAATTCCGGATCCGGTCACAGGGTCTAGGGCTGTACCCATTTATCAGACCACGTCCTATGTATTTAGAGATACCGATCATGCTGCTAAGTTATTTGCCCTTGAGGAAGCAGGCAATATATACACCAGAATCATGAATCCCACTACCGATGTCTTCGAAAAGAGGATGGCGGCTTTAGAGGGCGGCGTGGGAGCTTTGGCCGTCGCGTCGGGATCGGCAGCCATCATGTATGCTATTTTGAATATTGCATCGGCTGGGGATGAGATAGTATCTGCCAGCACGTTGTATGGTGGAACCTACAACCTGTTTTCCACAACCCTCAGCAAGCTGGGCATAAAGGTCATATTTGTAAATCCCGATGATCCCGAAAACTTCAGGAAGGCTATAAGTGATAAAACCAGGGCTTTGTATATCGAAACCATAGGGAATCCCGGGATAAACTTGATCGACATCGAAGCGGTGGCCAAAATAGCTCACGACAATGGTATTCCCCTCATCGTTGACAACACCTTTGGTACCCCTTATCTAATAAGGCCCATAGAATATGGAGCGGATATAGTGGTACATTCGGCTACTAAATTCATAGGCGGGCATGGCACATCCATAGGCGGAGTGATAGTGGATGCTGGGAAGTTTGATTGGGAAGCCAGCGGGAAGTTTCCGGGCCTTACACAGCCCGATCCCAGTTATCACGGATTGGTTTATACCAAAGCCTTCGGCGCTGCAGCGTATATCGTGAAGGCCAGGGCCCAGCTATTGCGGGATACAGGTGCCTGCATAAGCCCGTTTAACTCTTTCCTATTGCTGATGGGGCTCGAAACCCTGTCCTTGAGAGTGGAAAAACATGTTTCGAACACCAGAAAGATTGTGGAATATTTGAAAGCCCATCCGGCAGTCTCATGGGTCAATTATCCAAACCTGGAAGGGAACAAATACTATGAACTGGCCCAGAAATATTTCCCCAAAGGGGCAGGATCGATATTCACTTTCGGTATAAAAGGTGATATTGAAGCCTGCAAGAGGTTTATCAATAGTTTGGAGATATTCTCGCACCTGGCCAATGTTGCCGATGCCAAATCCCTGGTGATTCACCCTGCAAGTACCACCCATGCCCAGCTATCCGAGGAGGAGCAGCGCGCTGCAGGGGTTACACCTGACATGATCAGGATTTCGGTAGGCATAGAGGATGCGAATGACCTGATATATGATCTGGAGCAAGCTCTGAGAAAGGCAGTGAACGGCTAACCATGACTATTTCGACTAGAGGAAGATATGGGGTTAAAGCCATGCTAGACCTGGCATTGAATTTCTCGGAAGACAGCGTCACGGTAAAAAGCATCGCCGAAAGGCATAACATCCCCAGAAAGTACCTTGAACAGGTTTTGTTCGTGCTTAAAAAAGCCGGGCTGGTAAAAAGCGTCCGGGGGCCTACGGGAGGTTATGCGCTCGCCAAGCCCCCCGAACATATTACGGTAGGGGATATCTTGAGGGCCCTGGAAGGCGATTTGGCTCCCGTCAGGTGCGTAAAGCAAGGTCAAAACAGGGAGAAGTGTATACGGGAACGCCAGTGCATAACCAAGTATGTCTGGGCCAAGATAAGGGATGAGGTGAATCGGGTGGTGGATGGCATTAATTTGAAGGATTTGGCCGATGCTTACCAGGATGAGGTAATCAATGGATATATGTATTATATCTGAGTTTATTGATAAATCCTTAAATAAGAGAATTTCAATAAAATCTTTTAGGAAGGGATGGTATTATGGCCAGGATTGCCAGGAAGTTGACGGATCTCATAGGCAATACTCCATTGTTGGAGTTGACTAATTACAATGAAGCCAACGGCTTAAAAGCCCGTTTGATAGCCAAGCTGGAGTATTTCAATCCCGGTGGAAGCGTCAAGGACAGGATAGGCTTTGCTATGATTGAAGATGCCGAGAGAAGGGGTTTGATAGACAAGAATTCCACCATCATCGAACCTACCAGCGGCAATACCGGCATTGCGCTGGCATTGGTGGCAGCTGCCAAGGGTTACAGGCTGATCCTTACCATGCCCGACACCATGAGCCTTGAGCGCAGGAGCCTTTTAAAGGCCCTCGGCGCTGAGCTGGTATTGACTCCTGGGGCTGAAGGCATGAGAGGCGCCATAAGGAAGGCCGAGGAGTTGGCAGCCAGCATTCCCGGCTCGTTTATACCGCAGCAGTTTAAGAATCCTGCCAACCCTGAAATCCACAGGCGGACCACCGCCGAGGAAATATGGCGAGATACCGATGGAGAAGTCGATATATTTGTAGCAGGGGTGGGAACGGGCGGCACCCTTACCGGTACTGGCGAAGTATTAAAGCAGCGCAAACCTAATGTAAAGGTTATAGCCGTAGAGCCCTTTGATTCGCCAGTCCTGTCGGGAGGTAAGCCGGGTCCCCATAAGATTCAGGGCATAGGAGCTGGTTTCGTACCCGAAGTTCTCAATACCGATATCATAGACGAGGTTATAACGGTGAAAACCGAAGAAGCTTACAATACTTCTCGAGCCCTTGCGAAGACTGAGGGCTTGCTGGTAGGCATATCTTCAGGTGCAGCCGCTTTTGCAGCAACCCAGGTCGCCAGGCGAAAGGAAAACGAAGGCAAAACCATAGTGGTGGTATTACCAGACACGGGGGAGCGGTATCTGTCGACGGATCTATTCAAGGAAGTATAGGAAGGGAGATGAGATATGCCAATAAAGATACCAAACGATCTGCCAGCCGCTGAAACATTGACCAGTGAAAATATATTCGTAATGTTTGAAGACAGAGCTTTACATCAGGATATCAGAGCTCTACAGATCGTAATACTAAATCTCATGCCCAATAAGATAGTGACCGAGACTCAAATATTGCGCCTTTTAGGTAATTCTCCCCTGCAAGTAGATATAGTGCTGCTTCACCCGAAAAGCCATGTATCCAAGAATACTTCCAGGGAACACCTCATAAAGTTCTATAACACCTTTGATGAAATATGTCAACAGAAGTTTGACGGGATGATCATAACGGGTGCACCGGTAGAACATCTGGAATTTGAAGAGGTGGATTACTGGGAGGAGCTTAAGGAGATAATGGAGTGGAGTAAGACTCATGTCTTTTCCACTTTCCATATATGCTGGGCAGCTCAGGCTGGACTCTATTATCATTATGGAATACCCAAGTATAAGCTGCCGCAAAAGATGTTTGGCATATTCCCACACAGGGCTTGTAAGAAAAATGAAAAGCTGCTCAGGGGTTTTGATGATGTGTTCTACGTACCGCATTCCAGGCATACAGAGGTGAGAAAAGCGGATATACTCAAGGTTCCAGAGCTTGAGATCCTGGCTGAGTCGGAAGAAGCAGGGATTTATATAGTTGCTTCTAAAAATGGCAGGCAGGTATTCGTAACAGGCCATTCCGAATATGATCCGCTAACCCTCAAGGAGGAGTATGAAAGGGATAAGGCTAAAGGGTTAAATATAGATCTGCCAAAAAATTATTTTCCAAACGATGATGTAAACGCTATGCCTGTAGTAAATTGGCGTAGCCATGCAAACCTGCTGTTTTCCAACTGGCTAAACTACTATGTATATCAAGAGACGCCGTATAATTTAAATGAGATAGGCTAAAACCTAAATAACGGGATTGATTATTGGTGTAAGCAGGTGTATGATGTAATAAAAGGATAAAGGAGGTAGTACAATGGCACAGGTAACCAAGGATATGACCATTGCCCAGGTCCTGCAAATTGACCGCGGAACGGTGCCCATTTTCCTGCGGTATGGTATGCACTGCCTGGGATGCCCTATATCCACCGGTGAAACGCTGGAGGAGGCATCAGCAGTTCACGGAATCGATGTGGATGAACTGGTAAAGGCGCTTAACGATTACCTAAACGAGAAGTAATTTGCGTTTCTAATAGAACGAGAAAGGCCCCTTCTTACTAATAATTGTAAGAAGGGGTTTTTTTATGAACATATCCCATTGATTTAAACCGGTTTTTCTGATATCATTTATTGGGCACATGGGATTGCCCAAGAGGGAGGGAATGCAACATTAGCTATGGAAAGATATGATGTGGTGATAATAGGAGCAGGGCCAGCAGGAATTTTTACGGCTCTCGAACTTATCAAACAAAAGAAGGAATTGAAGCTGCTTATTGTGGATAAAGGGCCCCATCTAAACAGAAGGGCATGCCCTGCACGGGAAACGGGGAAATGCGCCAACTGTCATCCCTGCGCCATAGTGAGCGGATGGGGCGGTGCAGGAGCTTTTAGCGATGGTAAGCTGACGCAGAGCGCCGAAGTGGGTGGCCGTATCCTGGACTATATGGATGAGGATGAAGCCGACCGGCTGATAAAATATGCCGATGATATATATTTGAGCTTTGGGGCTAATGCTGCGCTTTACGGCATTAACTCCGCCAGGATAGAGGAGATAAAGTATGAAGCGTTGAAGCATCGTATACGATTGATTCCGTGCGGTGTAAGGCATTTGGGTACGGAAAAGGCCATTGATGTGCTTAAGGCGATGTATGAATACCTGGTCAGCCAGGCCAATGTTAGGTTTAGCCCGATGACGGAGGCTGTTGATATAATCGTGGATGATGGCAGAGCTGCCGGGGTTGTGGTACGAAGGCAGGGGCAGGAGGAGATTATAGACTGCGATTATGTGGTTATAGCTCCGGGGCGTGCGGGAGCCGAGTGGCTGGCTCAGCAGGCCAAAAAGCACGGCATCCCTATTTACAACAACGAAGTCGACATCGGCGTACGGGTTGAAGTGCCCAATGCCGTCATGGATCATCTTACTAAGGATTTATATGAAGCCAAGCTGGTGTATTACTCCGATACCTTTGAGAACAAGGTGAGGACCTTCTGCATGAATCCGGGGGGTGTGGTATCGGAAGAGCACTATGATGGCAAGATAGCCGTTGTGAATGGCCATAGCTATGCCGATCCGGCCCTTAAGACCGATAACACCAATTTTGCCGTGCTAGTCTCTACCCGTTTTACGCAGCCTTTTAACCAGCCCATAGAGTATGGTAAGTATATCGCTTATCTGGCCAATATGCTGACCGGTGGCGGCATCATGGTGCAGCGCCTGGGTGACCTGCTCATGGGCAGGAGGACGGATTACAGTAGGCTTAAAAAGTCGGTTACCATTCCTACTTTAAAGAGCGCCGTGCCGGGAGATTTGAGCTATGTTCTACCTCAACGCTATCTTACATCCATAGTGGAGGCGCTGAGGGCGTTTGACAAGCTGGCACCGGGGCTTTATTCCCGCGACGTGTTGTTGTACGGCGTTGAGGTTAAATTTTATAGCAGCAAGATAGAGGTCAGCAGCAGGTTTGAGACTCCTGTTAAGAATTTGTATGCCATCGGAGATGGCGCGGGTATCACCCGTGGGCTCATGCAGGCGTCGGTCACCGGGATTGTGGTGGCAAGGGATATTATATCAAAGCTTTGATGGAGCTTATCGCTAAATGGAAACCTTTATTCTGTTGCTCTGTTGACGATCTGTCGACAGGGCTTTTTTGTAATTTCATGATAAGCGTTAATGATCCCATGCGGATATACTATTAAGTGGTACACCGCCGATTTTGACATACCAAATCTTTTACTTACTGTCTTTGTGTTCATATTCTGAGAAATAGGTCAATTCCATTTTTATTCCCAAAACCATGGAATTTAGAATATAAAAGGTTATGAATTTAAAAAAGCTCTATGAACCATTGAAGGTTAAATTTTGATAATTCTGGTTTGATAGATATGGTAGAGGGTAAATAATTATGTGAAAGCATATATGGCTTGGATATCAAGCAGGAAAGAATTTATTTAAACCGCCGGATAAATGGCGGTGAATAATGAAAAAAGGAGGAATGGGATATGGCATACATACCCGATAATAACAGATATTCTAATATGAAGTACAACCGCTGCGGGAACAGCGGCCTGTTATTGCCCGCCATATCGCTGGGTTTCTGGCATAATTTCGGATATAACGACAGCTTCGAGAATATGCGACAGATGATATTTACCGCTTTTGATTGCGGCATTACCCACTTTGATCTGGCCAACAATTACGGGCCTCCCCCGGGCAGCGCCGAGGAAAACTTCGGAAAAGTATTAAAGCAGGATTTAAAGCGGTATCGCGATGAGATGATCATCTCTACCAAAGCGGGCTACAGGATGTGGCCTGGGCCATACGGAGATTGGGGTTCACGGAAATATTTACTTGCCAGCCTGGATCAAAGCTTAAAACGGATGGGGCTTGACTATGTGGATATATTCTATTCCCATAGGCCTGATCCGCAGACCCCTATGGAAGAGACCATGTATGCATTGGACTCGGCGGTTAGGCAGGGTAAAGCGCTGTACGTGGGAATTTCAAATTATACGAGGGAGCAGACGGAACGGGCTTATAAGATATTAAAAGAGTTAAAGACTCCTTTCGTTATTCATCAGCCCTCCTATTCGATGTTTAACAGGTGGATTGAGAGAGATGGGCTTAAGGACTATGCCAGCGAAATCGGCATAGGGATAATTGCATTTAGCCCATTAGCCCAGGGGCTACTTACCACAAAATACATTAACGGCATCCCAAAGGATTCTCGGATAGGAAAGCATACGGGCTTTTTGAGCGAGAAGGATTTGACAGAGGAGAGATTGGCCAAGATTAAGGCCCTTAATGAAATTGCCGTCAGACGCGGGCAAACCCTTGCGCAATTAGCCTTGGTTTGGGTATTGCGGGACGGCAAGGTTACATCCGCCCTCATTGGAGCCAGCAGACCTGAGCAGATTGTAGAAAATGTACGTGCTCTGGATAATCCCAATCTATCCAAAGAGGAGATCGAAGAAATAGAAAAGATTTTGAACTCCTGATGTTGCAGTATATTTTTTAAATAAACATTCTATAAAATTATTATTTATATGGTTGACAATTTAGCCGGTCTTGTGTATTATATAATCTGCACTGTTTGATGTGTGACCCATTAGCTCAGGTGGTAGAGCACTGGACTTTTAATCCAGGTGTCCGGCGTTCGAATCGCCGATGGGTCACCATTTATGGCCCCGTGGTCAAGAGGTTAAGACACCGCCCTTTCACGGCGGTAACAGGGGTTCGAATCCCCTCGGGGTCACCATTAAATGCGGCCCGGTAGTTCAGCTGGTTAGAACGCTAGCCTGTCACGCTAGAGGCCGAGGGTTCAAGTCCCTTCCGGGTCGCCATAAATGCTGGCGTAGCTCAATCGGTAGAGCAGCTGACTTGTAATCAGCAGGTTGCGGGTTCGAGTCCCATCGCCAGCTCCAGCAATCCCAAGGGTTTAAATCCCTTGGGATTTTGAATTTTGGTCGTTTGTTGACACTTTTGTTGACACACTATGTAAATTTAAAGAAAGGCATGACTCAGGAAAGTAGGGTATTATTATGGTGATGCCTGGAGAGAATAAAGATGAAATTGTTGTTTTAAGAGCCAAAATGAGGGTAAATATGTTGTTGTAAAATTTTTCGATTCTGTGTGTGGGTGGTAATTAACCGGCAGAACGTAATTTACCACCGAAAATTGGGAAGGAGGAAGCACCGTGAAAAAATATCAATGCACCGTATGCGGGTATGTTTATGACCCTGCAGTAGGGGATCCGGATGGAGGGATCGCACCAGGCACGGCTTTTGAAGATTTGCCGGATGATTGGGTATGCCCCGAATGCGGCGTCGGGAAAGACATGTTTGAACCCATGGAATAGTGAAGCATATCAAGCTATGGCCGGTTACTATACCGGCTGTTAATTTTTTTACCAATAGAATCTAAAAAAGCACATTGCGGGAAATGTGTGGTAAATATTTATTGGTCGTTAAACCGTATATGTATCCTTGAAGGGAATGAAGGCTTAAGCTCTGGGAAACTCAATTCAATAAAGGGGAAGATGGGGATGATGGATAAGGATACGTTAACTCAACTCTCGGATCTGCTGCTTCGCCATTCATTTGTCCTGTATCCCAAATCAGTGCGCAATCTTGCACAGGACATTTACGTTTTTGTAGTTAAGGGCAATGCTGGCAAAAAGATGGGCATTTTAAGCAAGGGGAAGGTGCAGGGGTTTAAGAACCCGTTTTTTGCCGAGGACCTCAAAGTAGAGGCCATTGACTTTTCCTTCAACCTGCATCCGTTAAATTTTGAAAACTATCTCGTTTTGAAAGAGGGATTTGGCATTGCTCCGGTGCCATGCAAGGCAAAAGCTTCTTTTGGTACCGGTGACAGGCTTGGCCTGGCCACTCCTGCACACCTGGATGCTTTCAAAGGCTATGACGTATTTCCTGTTTTGGCGCAGCAATCACCCAGGGAGCTTGAGAAAACCCACAGGGATTTCAGGGATGTCCTCTTAAAGGCCTTATTGGGAGTGTTGGAGGCCGGTTACGACGGGGGATTTGGTGCGGATGCCGATCATATAAAGGATGAGAAATACCTGCTGGAAGCCGTGGATGCCGGCTATACCATGTACACCCTAGATGTAAGCGATATGTTGGTGAGGGGAGAAGATATTTTTCCGGATAAGGTGGGCTGCATTGACCAGCGCAGCAGGGATATAGTAAAGGATTTTAGCGGCAAAAGAATTCCTTTCGAAGGCGGAGTGTATACCGTAAAAGAAGAAGAGTTGTACAGATCGGCGATTGTTTATGGGAAAGCCATGGACTTTGTTGAGAGGGTTTACGGCCTGCTCAAAGAAAGGTTGGAGGATTTTGACCTGGAAGTCTCCATCGATGAAGGGGATCGAGATACCACGGTGGAGGATCATATATTTGTGGCCGAGTACCTGCATAGGAAAGGGATAGATTTCTGGAGCCTGGCTCCCAAATTTCCCGGCCAGTTTGAGAAGGCGGTGGATTACAGGGGAGATATAGATGGGTTTACGGTGGAGCTCAACAAGCACTGCGCCGTTGCAAGAATGCTTGGAGGTTATAGGTTGAGCCTTCATTCGGGTAGCGATAAGTTCAGCATATACAGGATTTTCAATGAGGCAACGCAGCATAATTTCCACATAAAGACTTCGGGTACCAGCTGGTTACAGGCTTTAAGCGTGATACACCAAGAGGACAGACAGCTTTTTAAAGAGCTGTATAACATTGCCCTGGACAACCTGGAGGAGAGCAAAAAGGCGTATAAAATCTCCATCTACAGGCAGGACTTCGATGCAGGATTGGATCTGGATGACCCCGGTATACTTCAAAATTCAAAAGTAAAGCAGTTGCTACACATATCTTACGGGGTGCTGCTGGATGAGAAAGGGCAGGAGATCTACGATGTATTGAACCAACATGAAGCCGAACACTACAGATACGTATCGAACAACATAAGGAAGCACCTTGACCTCTTGAAGTGACATTTTTCGGTTGAACTCAAGCTGCATTTCACCGCGGTGTAGCCACGCAGGGCATGGCGGATGACGATGCAGGCTGCTTATAGGAAGCGAACTTTTAAAGGGCTGCACGATAATGGATGCATCCGGTTAGGCCGAGCATGCGGCGCCCGGATATGGAGGTTAACGTGCCGTCAATTGGGTGACAAGACGCAATGGACAAGCTTACATAAAGACAACAGGAAAGCCTGTGCATAAAAGGCTTTCCTGTTGTCCTTCTTCTCAACTGCACCGTTCTCGTCCAAAGGGCATGCCTTATTACCTTGTTTTTTGTTTATTGGAGCGGTTATGTGCAAACCCCCGATCAATGCTTCTCCCTTTGCTTTTAGCTTTTATATCATTGTCGCCTGTTTCGTTTGCGTTTCTTCTATTTCAAACCTTCCCCTCTTTATTATTGCAATTTTGACATACGCCGTAAAAATTTATATCAATGTCATTGGTGGAAAAGCCTTTTAACTCCTGCGATGTTAGAATATCACGGGGAATGGGGAAATCATGTATCCGGCCGCACATACGGCATTTAAAATGGCCGTGAAGATGGGTGTTTATATCATAACGCGCTCCTTTTTCGTCCAGGAATATGACCTTTACCACTCCTTTGCCGGCAAATAAGTCCATGGTGTTGTAGACGCTGGTTTTGGAAAGGGTGGGTACCTGGCCCAGCAAGTTTTTATAGATGTCATCGGCAGCCGGGTGTATGGGGTTGTTGAACAAATATTCCAATATCTTAAGCCTTATGGTGGATGGCTTTATGTTATGCTTGATAAGGTATTCTTTAAGCTGGTTGATCGTATTTTCCATCTCTTTTCTCTCATCCTTTCGCTTTATGTCCTGGTTTTCATACCCTTTATCAGATCGCTTGCGATTTTATTCGGGTATTATAGTGCTATTATTACATATTCGCTTATAATCAGTCCTGAAGGGCTCTTTGATTTATAATAATCAAAATTTTGTAATGATTTCAATTTTATTGTAATTATAGATTGTTATATTGTCAATAAATTTTTATATTTTATGGGCTTGAAAGTCCGGTACAAGCACGCATGGCATAATTGGGGCATATATTAGCCCAAAGAGGTACCTTTTGCTATAAACTCTGATATGTCTTAGGAGGACTGAGGATGGAGCTTTTGCCTTTACACCTCCTTCCCATCGGTTGCACGTCGAGGGTGAAACGGATAAATGCTCATGGGGCTTTGCGGAGGAGGCTTATGGATCTGGGCCTTATCATTGACACCGAAGTTAAGGCAATACGTAGGAGCTTGTCAGGGGATCCCACCTTATATGAGATAAGAGGAACTATGATTGCCCTTCGCTGCGAAGAAGCCTCAAAAATCTTGGTTGAAAGATCGGTGTTATAGTAGGAGGTGGCTTTTGTGGGATTGACAGGGCAATCGACCGGACTGGCTACAATACGCCGGATATCTCGGATACAGGGCCAATCATCCACCGATATCGTAGTTGCTTTAGCCGGAAATCCCAATACGGGAAAGAGCACCGTGTTCAATAGCTTGACGGGGCTGAAACAGCATACCGGCAATTGGCCGGGGAAGACGGTTACCAATGCGTGCGGGTGGTATGGCCATAATGGGAGAAATTTCGTGCTGGTGGATTTGCCTGGTACTTATTCGCTGATGGCTAATTCGCCGGAAGAGGAAGTGGCCAGAGACTTTATATGCTTTGGTGATCCCCATGCGACGGTTGTGGTTGTAGATGCCACCTGTATGGAGAGAAATCTGAATCTGGTATTTCAGATCCTGGAGATAACGCCCAGGGTGGTGGTGTGCGTAAATTTGATGGACGAAGCCTACAGGAAAGGTATACAGGTGGACCTGAAAAGGCTTTCGGATATTCTGGGCATACCGGTGGTGGGAACCAGCGCGCTTAAGGGGCGGGGATTGGACAGGTTGAAGGAAGCGGTATGGGAAGTGGTATGCGATAAGGTCAAACCCCATCCCGTTAAAATAGAATACGATGATGCCGTAGAAGAAGCACTGGGGCTTCTTGAACCGCAGATAAAGGCTTTAATGGCTGGCCGGGATTGCAATATAAGCAGTCGATGGCTGGCTCTGCGCATTCTTGAAGGGGATCAAGTTATTATAAAAGTTCTTAAGCAATATGCCGAAATGGATATCCTGGCATCTGCCGAACTCATGCAAAAGGTGTCAGAAGCCTGGGATATGCTTGCGGGGCGGGGAATAAATGCCGACCAACTTCGCGACAGGCTGATTTCTACCCTTATTCGTAAAGCCGAAGAGATAAGCCGTGAGGTGGTGCGTTGCCGGGAGACTTTATATAACCGCCTGGACTATAAAATCGATGATGTGCTTACATCGAAGGTATGGGGAATTCCCATAATGCTTGCGCTATTGGGTATTATATTCTGGATTACCATCGAAGCGGCCAACTATCCCTCGCAGGTATTGTCAGCGGTATTTTTTTACCTGGAACAGAAGCTTATAGAACTGTTTACTGCATTTAATGCGCCGGCATGGTTGTCCGGCCTGCTGGTTGAAGGAATGTACCGTACTATGGCCTGGGTGGTATCGGTAATGCTACCGCCCATGGCTATATTTTTCCCCTTATTCACCCTGTTGGAAGACCTGGGGTATCTCCCACGGGTGGCATTCAACTTGGATAATTTTTTTAAAAAGGCGTGTGCCCATGGCAAGCAGGCGTTGACCATGTGTATGGGGTTCGGATGCAATGCAGCGGGAGTGATTGCCTGTCGGATAATTGATTCGCCTCGGGAGAGGTTGATCGCCATAATAACCAATAACTATGTACCCTGTAATGGACGATTCCCTACTTTAATTGCCCTATCTACCATCTTTATTGCGGCGGGGGCTACGGGGGCTTTTAAATCCATAGTGGCTACCCTGACGGTGCTCGGTATTATCGTATTGGGGGTGCTAATTACCCTTATAGTATCCAAAATATTGTCAAAGACCATTTTACGGGGTTTACCTTCGTCCTTTGTGCTGGAATTACCACCTTACAGAAAACCTCAAGTAGGAAAAATTTTGGTCCGCTCTTTGCTTGATCGCACATTGTTTGTGCTTGGGAGGGCTGTAACCGTGGCAGCACCGGCGGGCCTTATAATTTGGTCAATGGCCAATATTTTCATAGCGGATATGAACCTGCTGGATTATGCTGCAAATTTTTTAGATCCTTTTGCTCGATTGATTGGGCTTGACGGGTATATCCTTATGGCTTTTATTTTAGGGTTACCTGCTAACGAGATCGTAATTCCTATTGTAATAATGAGCTACATGTCCACCGGCGTCATGATGGAATTAGACAGCCTGGATGCCTTAAGAGAACTTTTGGTCAATAACGGTTGGACCTGGCTTACGGCAGTATGTACCATGCTATTTTCCATAAACCACTTTCCGTGCGGTACTACCCTGCTTACCATACGAAAAGAGACTCGGAGCATGAAATGGACCGCCATCTCATTCTTAGTTCCGATCGCTACGGGCATTATCGTATGCTTTATAGTAGCGCAACTGGTAAGGATACTGGGATTGGTATAACCGGTGTAATTTCTAGATCCATATAAATGGGATAGATGCAAGGAAAAAAGAGTGGATAAAAAATAAATTAAGTTTGGGAAGGGATGATAAGCATGTTTAATATGGAAAGTAGAGTAATGCAGTTGATCTTTTACCATTTGCAAGCAGGGATGTAGTCGAAGAGTTAGCGATAGAGATTTATGAAAAAAGGGCTTATCCGGATTTGACCAATTTTCCCCGTTTGTTTTAAAGGAAGTTCTAAACGATATTGCGAAAAAGGAGTTTGAGAAAAGCGGCTTCAAACATTTTCAATCAATCGCTCCGTTGAAGAATCGGCACCATCGTTGTCCGTCAAACCAAAGGTTAGGATTTGTTGATATAATAAAGTGGTGGATTCCGGTAGAGCATGGCTGGACCCGGTTGACAGTCTGGTGCATCAATCATTGTTAAGTCCAGTAAATTTTATTGTGTATGGATGAATTATTTCTATGAACGTGGTAAAATATTCAAAGAAGCATTTGGAAGCCCGGACGGTTGCTGGATGCCTGGACGGTTGCCCAATGGTCGGTGGCGGGCTCATAAACTGCTTGGCGGGAAGGAAAGCTATATTTATTTATCGAAAGGTTGTGTAGATTTTAAAAGAAGGAGATGAAGTTAAGATGGCTACCAATGAAAAGAGGAGTTCGGATCTGGTAAAGGTATATAAATATGCATGGGATAAGTATACCGACGAAGAGCTGGACGGCGTATTTTCCTTCGCTGAAGGGTATAAGGCTTTTATGTCGAAGTGCAAAACCGAAAGAGAATGCGTAAGGGAGTTCGTTAAGCTGGCCGAAAGCCATGGTTACCGGAACCTTGAGGAGGTTATGACCCGGGGGGAGAGGCTGAAACCGGGTGATAAAGTGTATGCAAACAATATGGGCAAGATGTTGGCCCTGTTTGTCATCGGCAGGCAGCCACTGGAAAAGGGTATGAAGATTCTGGGGGCCCATATAGATTCGCCCCGCTTGGATCTAAAGCAAAATCCTCTATATGAGGATTCCGGCTTGGCCATGCTTGAGACCCATTATTACGGAGGGATAAAGAAGTATCAATGGGTTGCCTTGCCCCTGGCCATACACGGAGTGGTGGTCAAGAAGGACGGTTCCGTCATCGATGTGGTGATTGGCGAGAAGGATGACGACCCGGTGGTGGGGATCTCCGATTTATTAATCCATTTGGCTGCTGAACAGATGGATAAAAAGCTTGCCAAAGGCATAGAAGGTGAGGACCTCAATGTATGCATCGGCAGCATACCCCTTAAGGGCGACGGCAAGGACGAATCGGAACGGGTAAAGAAGAACATATTGCGCCTGCTCAACGAGAGATACGGGATAGACGAGGAGGATCTGGTGTCGGCAGAATTGGAAGTTGTACCGGCAGGCAGCGCAAGGGATTACGGATTGGACCGGAGCATGGTCATTGCCTATGGACAGGACGACCGCGTATGTGCCTATACCTCTTTTGAAGCCCTCATGAGGGTTGAGAACCCTGAAAAGACGTGCGTAGCGTTGATGGTGGATAAGGAAGAGATAGGCAGCGTAGGGGCAACGGGCATGACGTCCAGATTTTTTGAAAACACCCTTGCGGAGATCATGAACCTGATGGGGGATTATAGCGAGCTCAAGCTTCGGCGCGCCCTGGCCAGCTCAAAGATGCTATCCTGCGATGTCAGCGCGGGGTTCGATCCCAATTATCCGTCGGTGATGGAGAAGAAGAACGCCGCCTATTTGGGCAAGGGCGTCACGTTTAACAAATACACCGGAGCGCGGGGCAAATCTGGCAGCAATGATGCCAATGCTGAGTATATGGCCTATCTCCGCTCCATTATGGATAAGCATGGCGTTACCTGGCAGACCGCTGAACTGGGCAAGGTGGATCAGGGTGGCGGCGGGACCATTGCATACATACTTGCCGAGTACGGGATGGATGTAATAGACTGCGGGGTGCCGGTTCACAGCATGCATGCGCCATGGGAGGTCACCAGCAAGGCGGACATATACGAAGCCATGCGGGGGTATCACGCTTTTCTTATAGAAGCATGAGACATCAGGCAGTTGCCGCAATATACGGTATAAAACGGTATCATGCCTTCGACCTTTACGATGTGCTCCGTAGAATATGGGGAAGTTGCATCTCCTGATCTAGAGTTGGTGGTATCGATTTGGGTTGTATAAAACGAAAAGGTATCCCTTTTGATCTTTGGTATTGAAGGGATACCTTTTTCATTGAGGTTGGAAGGACTTTAACTGGGCTACAAACTCTTCAGCGTCTTCTCCGGAGGCCCATACCGTAACTGGCTTCCAAAGGGAGAGGGTTAGTATGCCCAGTATGCTCTTACCGTCCACCACGTGGTTGCTGCTCTTTACCTTTACATCGCAGTTGTATTTGGAAGCCAGGTTAACGAAATCGCACACCTGGGTGAGCTTCTCAAGCTTTACCTGCCGTTCTATTGCCATGCCGTAGCCCACCTCCTTTTTTACTTAACAATTATATTCTAGGTTTCATATATTATATACCACTGAATTCGAAATTCAAATATCAATCTTAGCCAAAGAATGCGCATAAATTTTGTACAGGGCTGATAAATCGCTAAGGGGGCTCGGGTATAAATAAAGCTTAAAATTGGCTAATGAGTATGATAAAATATTAACATAGTTGGAGCCCTAATTGACTTTTTATGCGCTTGGAAAAGAGGCATAAGGGATTATGCAGAAGCGCGTCTTTATCACTTCTCTTATTATAGTGATATGCGTGGTGGGATGGGGGACATATAAGTTTTTTTCAGCTAAATCCGAAATGTATTACACCCAGCGTATAATGGTAGTGATCGGTAGCACGGGAGAGGTCAAAGAGATCACCGACAGGAACATAATAAAGAGAATAGTGGATGTGGTGGTGCTTAACGAAAGAGATGGCTTGGAAGGTACGATACTTGAACCCTATACTTATTCGCTGGAGTTTTTTACCGAGAATGGAGGATATGGTCCTTTGTTGTGTTACCGTGAACTGGGCATTTGTCGCTTCGAACAGGACACCCTGGGGCGCTACATAGAGGTGCCCGATGAATTTTTTGAGTGGATCGAAGAGGGGCTTGGAGAGTAGAAAGCCAGTTACTGAGCCTCTTCTGACCGATCCCCTTTTGTGATTAACTTTTTGTTTTTCCATTTGCCGGATAGATAATAAGAGATGCTCATGGCCATGGAGATTATGGAGCTTATAGCTATAGCCGCCCATATGCCATCCGATCCCAGGGTTTTAAACGATGACAGGTAGCGGGCCAATGGAATCCTTATGAGCCACAGCGATACAATTGAGAAAACCATGGTGGGCAAAGTATCGCCCGCGCCCCTCAATATGCCGTTGGTGACAAACATCAGGGAGAAAGGGATATAGGAGATTCCCACTATTCTCAAGTACCTGCTGCCTATCTCCAGTACATGGGGAGCGCTGGTAAAGGTGCGCAAAATGGCTCTGGGGAAGGCCATGACCGCTACGACGATTACGGCGGTGATGCTTGTTGCCAATATATTGCCCCACTTGAATACTTCCTTAACCCTTTCATGCTTCTGCGCTCCCAGGTTTTGGCCTGTAAGCGCCGATGTGGCCAGACCCAGGGACATGGCGGGCATATGGGCAAATTGATCCAGCCTGGATGTAGCGCCGAAAGCTGCTACCGCATTAGAACCAAATAAGTTTATTATGCCCGTCATCATGGTTAACCCCATGGATACCACTATTTGCTGGATGCCGGCAGGCAGCCCTATTTTGATGAGCTTCCAAGCAAGCTGGCGGTCAAATTTGAAGTTCTTAAAGTCGGGCTTGATAAGGTGGTCGTTTTTGATGAGGAATCTAAACACCAGCAAGAATGACAATGCCTGCGACAATATGGTTGCCAGGGCAGCACCGGCGATGCCCATTTTGGGGATGAAACCGAAACCGAAGATGAACAGGGGATCCAGTATGATGTTGGTTATTGTGGCGATAATCAGGAATTTGACCGGAGTCCTTGAATCCCCCAGGCCGTTTAGCACGGAGCTTATAACGTTATAGCCAAAAGTGAATACAAGGCCTAAAAGGTATATATTCAAATATTCTACCGCATGGCCCAGAATCTCCTCAGGTGTATTTAAGAGCATGAGCACCTTCCGGCTGGATACAAGCCCCAATGCGGTAAATACAACAGCCGCTATCCCCAGGAGAAAAAACGAATTGTTTATGGTTTTTGAAATCATGCCAGTATCTTTGGCACCCGCATACTGTGACACTAGAACAGAGGTGGCCATAGTGATGCCCATGACCATGGATATCAATACAAAAGTGATAGGAAAGCTTACCGATACGGCGCCAAGAGCTTCCGGGCCTAAGAATTGCCCTACCCATATACTGTCAACAGTATTATAAAGCGCCTGAAATACGTTGCCCAAAAGCAGGGGTGACGAAAAGGCGATGAGATGCTTTACGACGCTCCCTTCGGTGAGATCTTTTCCTATCGTTTTGGCCATATCGCTTTTTCCTCCAAGTTCTATAAGACAGAATTGAAATAGTACTTTAACATTATAGATTAGAATTTATTTGTCGTCAAATATTTGAATATATTTCACTTTAAGTGATTATATATTTTATATGGAAAAATAATCTAATACTAAATACCTATTACATTTGTCAGGTTTTAAAGCTAGCTTTTGAAGGAATTTGAAAATGAATATAGAATTTTATAAAAGTTAAGGAGAATGTGAAATTTTGTTCAGCAATCGTTTTCTCGCTCTATCTTTGGATAATTGGGGGATTGGAAATGATAGGAAACGGTTATTTGGATACGGAGGAAATATCAAAGCAAGATTTTCGGAAATTTGATAAGGAGATATGCCTATCTTGGGAACGCTGTAAAGACAGCGGTTTGACACCTCGAGATTTACCCAGAATAAATAAAGTGCCCGACCTTGAATTCAATGATATAATCAAACAAAATCAACCCCTTATAGACTTCGCACTTCCTTATATGAAAGAGATAAAGAGCGTCATTCCTCCGCAAAATAGCGTCGTGCTTCTATCTAGCAAGGACTGCGTCGTATTGCATAGGCTTGGAGAGATACCCGAACTCGTTAAGCTGGGAATCGAAAAGAGGCATATAGTAAGCGAATATAATATGGGGACCAATTGCATTGGGACATGCATAGCCATACATAAGCCCATTGCTGTATTTGGAAGCCAGCATTTCCTGTTAGCCTTTAAGGGCTGGGCCGGAGTTGCTGCTCCCATCCATGGGATGGATGGCAGGATTTTGGGAGCTTTGGGCATTTACATGAGAGAAGAAGACATCAGCTATGAGACGCTGGGACTTGCCATTTTGGCTGTCAAGGGGATAGAGGATCAGATATGTTTAAGCAGCAAATATACGGAGCTGGAGGTTTTCAACCGCAGATTGAACGACTTTAATAGCGATATCATCAGTACCGTTTCCATAGTGTCCCATGAGATCCGCAATTCGTTATCTACCATAAGTGCATATGTGCAGCTGCTGCAGCTAGAAAATGTGCTGGACGTGCTTAAGGCCGACAAGATATTGACGGAGGTTAGCAGGGTAAACAAGATCCTGAATGACTTCAGGAACTTTACCAGGCCATCGCAGCTGAATTTCGTAAGGCACTCGCTGAACGAACTGCTTCAATACGTGGTTGACCTGATGCTTCCCAAAGCGCGTATAGGGAAAGTGGATGTAAAGGTGGTAATACCCCAGCAAGATGTATTTGTAAAGGTCGATAAGGGATATATTCAGCAGGTGTTCATTAATTTAATTGAAAACGCAATACAGGCTATGGAGAACGGAGGTACCCTTACGATAAGGCTTTTAAAGGATGAGCAGGCCGGCTTGGCATTGATTGAATTTGAAGATACGGGGGTAGGAATTCCGGAAAAAACCCTTTCTCAAGTATTTAAACTTTTTTACACCACAAAAAAGGATGGAAGTGGCCTGGGCCTGGCTTTATGCAAGAATGTCATAAAAAATCACGGCGGCAATATTAGGGTGCAGAGCAAGGTGGGCGTGGGCACGAAATTTACCGTCGAATTGCCGTATGTAAAATAAATACATGAACAGGATCTGAGTTGGGGGCAAAGTAATGAAAATCAAAGCTTTAAGAAGGCTCATATTCATAGTACTGGCCTGTATGCTGGGAGCGGGATTATTATCCTATGGCATAGCTGCACGGCCGAAAGCTGATGCAGAGCTGTTGAAAGCCAGCGCGGGTTTAAATCTGTATCGTATATATGCAGTATTTGACCCGGATCAGGCAACGCTCAGATGTACGCAAACGGTGGAATATAGGAACAACCATGATGTAAAGTTTGACAGGCTTTATTTTCACCTTTATCCCAACGCCTTCAGGGATGAAAAGCGTGTCCCTTTTTTTGATGAGGAGAAACAAAGGGCGTATCCCAATGGCTTTTCGCCCGGCTGGATCGATATGGAACAGTTAATGGTAGACGGGAATCCGGTTGAGTTTAGCCTGGGAGGATATAGTGACGATATACTCAGCATCGTGCTGAAGAAGCCTTTAAAACCCGGTCAGGCGACCAAAATCAATATGATATATACCGTAAAGCTTCCCAATTGCTTAGGCAGGTTTGGATACGGGCAACACACCTTCAATATTACCAACTGGTATCCCATTGCGTGTATATATGACCATACCGGATGGAATAATGATCCCTATTATCCGGTAGGAGATCCGTTTTACAGCGATGTGGCAAACTACCAGGTGAAGGTAAAAGCGCCCTCAGATTATACCATAGCTGCTACGGGCGAAGCCATCAAGGTAAAGGCTGAGGGCAATTATAAGGTATGGGAATTTAAGGCGCAGGCTGTCAGGGACTTTGCCTGGATTGCCAGCAGAGATTTTGAAGTAGCATCCCGCAGCGTGGACGGCATCACGGTCTACTCGTATTTTTTGCCCGATAGCAGGGATGGAGGAGAAAAAGCCCTGGATTGTGCTGCAACGGCCATTGAGATCTTCAATCGCTGTTTCGGACGATATCCGTACGGCCATCTGGCAGTGGTACAGTCGGACTTCTTTGTAGGAGGTATGGAATATCCTTGCCTGGTCATGATAGATAAAAGCCTGTATGGCAAGGACCAGCAATGGCTGGAATATGTCACGGTACACGAAACGGCGCATCAGTGGTGGTACGGAGTGGTGGGCAATGACCAGATAGATGAAGCATGGCTGGATGAAGCCTTGACCGAATATTCAACGATACTTTATTATGAAAACAGATACGGCCGGGACGCGGCAAAACAGGTCTATGACAGCGTCATAGTCGACGGCAAATGTTCCTATCTACAAGGCTATCGCGTTCAGGGGTTAAACCATACAATCGCCCAACCGATATATAGATTTACTGACTGGCTTATGTATGATCTGGTGGTATACGGGAAGGGGGCCAGCCTGTTCGATGACCTTCGCCAGGCTGTAGGCCTGCAAAAGTTTTACGGCATTTTACAAAGGTATTATGAGGATAATAAGTTTAAAAATGCAACTGCCGCTCAATTGATAGAGGCTTGCGAGGAAGTGACGGGCAAATCGTGGGATGATTTTTTCGAAAAACGTCTAAAATCACTGGATTGGTAACCAAAATCCATTTTATTCTAATTGATTTTTTACCCCAAAAGCGCTATACTTATATTTAATGTTAAAATCTACTTGGCTAAAGGGAGTAGATAAATATGGCTTTGCTGGATTTCCAATGCAAAAAATGCGGAGAGAAGTTTGAAGAGCTGGTATTTGGGGGCAATTGGGATAAGGTGAAGTGTCCTGAGTGCGGAAGTAATGATTTGAAGCGGATATATGAAGGAAAATGCTATTTTGGAATGGCTGGTAGCTCCTCCGGTTCAGGCAGGTGTTCCAGTTCTAGCTGCAGCGGATGCAGCGGCTGTGGACATTGATGTTAACAGTGTTTTTTTGTGTAAAGGGTGGACAAACCTGACTTTTTAATTGAAGTTAATATAAATGTAACTATATTGAAATTTAAAAAACGAAAGAATGTGGTAAAATAACAAATGCAATTGATTTCCTGTAGAGCAATTACAGGTTCAGTCGGTATAGAGTAGGAGGTGAAGTTCCTTTCCGGAATAGGGGAGGAACGCATAGTTGGAAAGGCTGGTAATACGTGGAGGGAAAAGGTTAATAGGTAGTGTGAAGGTCAGTGGCGCTAAGAATGCTGCAGTGGCTGTTATCCCTGCTGCTTTGCTGACCGACGAAACCTGTGTCATAGATAATTTGCCATATATCGATGATGTCATAATGCTGGCTGAAATTCTGAAACAGATGGGAGCTCAGGTGACGCTGGAGCCCAAAGGGCGCATAACCATAAATTCGACGGGCGTTAGCAGCTGCCGGGCTGATCATGAGCTGGTCCGCCGCATGAGGGCTTCTTATTACCTTTTGGGGGCCCTGTTGGGGCGGTTTGGCAGGGCGGAGGTATCTTTCCCTGGCGGCTGCGAGATAGGGGCGCGCCCCGTGGATCAGCATATTAAGGGGTTTCAGTCACTGGGTGCTGATGTGTCCATAGGTCATGGGCTTATAAAGGCATATGCTGATAAGCTGGTGGGCAATGAGATATACTTGGATGTGGTGAGCGTGGGAGCCACCATTAATATAATGCTGGCCGCCGTTAAAGCTGAAGGGAGTACTACCATAGTGAATGCAGCTAAGGAACCCCATGTGGTGGATGTGGCAAATTTCCTAAATTCTATGGGCGCCAACATTAAAGGTGCGGGTACCGATACCATAAAAATAAAAGGCGTGAAGAAGCTGCACGGATGTGAATATACCATAATACCGGATCAGATAGAGGCGGGGACCTTTATGATTGCCGCTGCTGCCACGCAGGGGGATGTAAAAGTAAAAGGAGTTATACCCAAGCACCTGGAAGCCGTTTCGGCTAAGCTGCTCGAGATGGGCATGTATGTGGAAGAAGGGGACGATTATGTAAGGGTAGTAGGCACCGGGCGGCCTAGGAAGGCCAATATCAAGACCCTCCCCTATCCGGGGTTCCCCACCGATCTGCAGCAACCCATGTCGGTGCTGTTGAGCGTAGCTGAAGGTACCAGCATCATTACCGAGAATGTATGGGAGTCCCGATATCGCCATGTGGAAGAGCTGCGCCGCATGGGAGCCGTCATAAAGGTGGAGGACAGGAATGCCATAATCGAAGGAGTTGAAAAGCTCACCGGTGCTCGGGTTGAGGCTACCGATCTTCGAGCAGGTGCGGCCCTGGTCATTGCGGGGTTGATGGCCGAGGGAGTAACCGAGGTTACGAACGTCAAGCATATCGACAGGGGATATGAGCGTTTGGAAGAAAAGTTTCGCAGCCTGGGAGCCGATATTGAGAGAGTTACCGACCAGAGCGATAGAAGATCCAGGCTAAGGTTGATTGGCAATTGATGTGCTTTAGAATGTATGTAAAATTGAGGAGCTAAAAGGCGGATATCGATATCGTTAATTGCAAGCCGGGTTATAGTAATCCGAAAGTAATTTATAAATGTTTATATAGAATACAAGATGAGCCGTACATGGAATGGGTGTGCGGCTCATCTTTTTTATGGGTTGTGGCTTGCTTATAGCCAGCAATTATGAGCGCCTAAATTGGCGAGGACCCATCTCGTACAGGTTATTGCCCTTAGTATCTATAGCCACTACAAGAGGCATGTCTTCAACTTCCATACGGTAAACAGCTTCGGGGCCCAAATCCTCAAAGGCCACTATCTCTACTTTTTTAATACACGAGGCTATAAGGGCACCGGCACCGCCCACTGCTGCCAGATATACGGCACCGTGTTTTACCATAGACTCAATTACCCGGGCGGAGCGAGGGCCCTTTCCTATCATGGCTTTGAGCCCGCATTCAAGTAGTAAGGGGGTATATACATCCATCCGGCTGCTGGTGGTGGGACCGCAGGAGCCTATGACAAGGCCGGGCCTTGCGGGGCATGGGCCGGCGTAATATATCGCCTGGTCCTTTAGCTCGATGGGTAAAGGTTTGCCTTCCTGCAGCAGCTGATATATTCTCCTGTGCGCCGCATCCCGTGCGGTGATTATGCTGCCTCTCAAATATACTGTGTCACCCGTTTTGAGAGACTCAAGCTCGTCGCGAATCACCGGTGCATGAAAGAACTTTGTTGCCTTCATGGGGTTTGACCTCCTGTTGAAATAGCCGTATTTGTAAAAAGCCTACGGTTACAGCAAGGCTTGGCTGTGCCGGGCAGCATGGCACTGTATGTTTACCGCTACCGGCAGGCCCGCAATATGCGTGGGGTAGGTTTCAATGTGCACGGCCAGCGCCGTTACCGTCCCACCCAGCCCTTGAGGGCCGATGCCCGTATCATTTATGGCATGTAGCATCTCTTCTTCCAGCCGTGCTATTATCGGATCAGGGCTATGCTGGCCTGCCGGGCGCAACAGCGCCTTCTTTGCCATATACGCAGCCTTTTCCATGGTACCGCCTATTCCAACCCCTACTATGATTGGAGGGCATGGGTTACCTCCGGCATCGATTACGGTTTGCAATATGAACTCTTTTACGCCCTCCAGGCCATCGGAGGGCTTCAGCATCTTGAGCTGGCTCATGTTTTCGCTGCCAAACCCTTTGGGTGCCACCGTTATCCTGAGCTTATCGCCGGGGACTATTTCGGTATGAATGACGGCGGGGGTATTATCGCCCGTGTTTATTCTGGTTATGGGGGAAAGCACGGATTTTCTTAAGTATCCCTTTGCATAACCCCGGCGTACGCCTTCATGTACTGCTTCATAGAGATCCCCACCCACTATATGGACGTCCTGCCCGATTTCGAGAAACACCACTGCCATACCCGTGTCCTGGCATATGGGTAGTTGTAGCTCGTGGGCTATGCTAAGGTTTTTGAGCAGCTGACCCAGGATGTTTTTCCCATGGGGTGAGGTTTCCCATTGCATGGCCTTCTGGAGCAGGGCTTTTACGTCGTCTCCCAGGTTATAACAGGCTTCTATGCACAGATGCGCAACGGTATCGGTTATCTTGCTTACGTGTATTTCTCTCATGGTTTTATGGCGTCAGCATAAAAATTTTCGGAAATGGGAAGCGGAAAACGCCGTCCTCCTTTCGGATTTAATAAAGCGAGTTGTATATATTCTAGCAGTTTTATGCGGGAAATACAAACTGCAACTTTGTATATGGTGGCGGTCATCTTGCAGAAATGGAGGCGGTTTTTCATAAAATCAATAGCAATACAACGCCGTTATGTATTATAATAAGCAATGGTTGATGTTTGCCGGTATCGTTTCGACATAGCATGCCAGAAGGCGCTTTAGGTGTCGTCGACAAATGTAGGAGTGTAGCTCTTGATATTCTTATGAGCTGATGGCTTGATTAAACGAGAGAGGGAGAGATGGACGGAATGGGGTTTAGGGTATGTTCGCTATCGAGCGGCAGTGATGGCAATGCCACTTATTTAAGCACCGGCTGTACGCACGTACTGGTGGATGCAGGTTTGACTTTGAGGGATACCCTTGATGCGCTAAAAAGCATTGGTGTGTCCCCGTATGACCTGGATGCCATTCTCATATCTCACGAGCATGCCGATCATATAAGGGGTGTGGGTGCCCTGTCAAGGAAGTTTGACATACCCGTATATGCCAACCAGGGAACCTGGGAAGCTATGCAGCAAAAGGTAGGGGATATCGCTTCCCGTAATGTTCGGATATTCTATACCGGTATGGATTTTTATATAAATGAAATGAATATTCAATCCTATGCTGTACCTCACGACGCGGCTGAGCCCGTAGGCTTTTGTTTCTATAACGGCAATAAAAAGATTAGTATTGTAACCGATTTGGGGCATACTAACACTAGCATAATTAAGATGGTACAGGATTCCGATTTGATTTTGCTGGAAGCAAATCACGATGTACATATGCTGCAGATGGGCCCCTATCCGTGGCCTCTGAAAAAGCGCATCATGGGGAAGTATGGTCATCTGTCCAACGAACAGGCCGGTATGGCGCTGGTGGATATGCTCAAGGATAGAACCATGTACGTGCTTCTGGCGCACTTGAGCCAGGAGAATAATTTGCCTGCGCTGGCCTATGAGACGGTGACCGAAATACTTCTATCAAACGGCATTAAGCCGGGTAAAGATGTGGTGATAGATTTGACATACCGCGATGGCATAAGCAGCTTTTACCATGTAGAGTAATTCGGAAGCTGTAAGGGGAATGGGGGTGATGCTTCAAAAGGGAATACGGGGAGGAAAATTTGATGAAAGGAACAAGGATTGCGGCTTTAATGGCTGTACTATCGATAATTTTGGCTTTGATCAATGCCTGTGGGTGGGGGCAGTCCGGATCCCCTGAAGAAAAATATGACTATGAGGAACGCCAGGGGGAGCTTTCACAGCGGGAGATTGTACAGCAAGAATCCGCACAGGCTCCGGCTCAGCAGGAGAATGCAACCGATATAACCTCTATATCCCAGGTTGTGAAAAAGGTGATCCCTTCGGTGGTGGGGATTTCCACCGTACATACTGCCGGGATTACGGTGTGGGATGAAACCGAAGTAATAGAAGGAGTTGGGGCGGGAGTCATCGTGCATCCCACGGGCTATATCCTGACCAACGACCATGTAGCGGGAGGCAGTCCCACCCGTATAACGGTCATACTTGAGAACGGCGATGAGCTGGAGGGGCGCACCCTGTGGTCCGACCCCACTTTGGACCTGGCTATCGTGAAGGTGGATGCTGAAAATTTGCCGGCCGCTGCTTTGGGGGATAGCGATCAGCTGGAAGTGGGGGATACCGCCATCGCCATTGGTACCCCGCTGGGCCTGCAGTTTCAACATACCGTAACGGCTGGGATCATCAGCGCGCTCAACCGCACGGTACAGGTTCCAACAGAGCGGGGGCAAAATTTTATGGAAGACCTTATCCAGACCGATGCCTCCATTAATCCCGGCAATAGCGGTGGCCCGCTGGTCAACATGAAAGGCGAGGTGGTGGGGATAAACACCATTAAGGTGACCAGCGCTGAAGGCATAGGCTTTGCCATTCCCATTAATGTTGCCAAGCCGGTTATCGAACATTTCATAAGAGAGGGTTCCTTTGTTACTCCGTATATTGGGATAGTGGGTTTTGACAGGGAAATGGCCCGCTACGTCAAGCAGGATCAAAACATACAGGAAGGAGTATACGTGATGGATATTGATGAACGGGGACCGGCATATAAGGCGGGGATTAGGGTTGACGATATCATAATCCGCGTGGGAGACAGGAAGGTCACCAAGATGCTGGACTTGAGGAGCGCAATTTATTCATATAAAGTGGGGAGTAAGGTCAGCATAGAGTTCATGAGGAGAGGGGAGAGGCGCAATGTCACCATGGTTTTACAGGCGAGGCCCGAGATGTAGATGATTATTTTATGGGGGGGTAATTTATGGATTTGTATGATGATGAACAGCAGAGATGGCCCACCGTTCTGGGAAGCAATTCCCTCTACCTTATCGTGCTGGTGTTGATGATCGTTATATCCAGTACGGTGTTTGGCCTTTTTATGTTAAAGGATATGAATACAGAACGCTGGCTTATAGCTACTCTCATCATGGAAGCGGTGGTGATAGGCATTCCGCCTTTGATATATCTCCTGGCTTCCAGGATGGATATAAAGCATGTGGCAAGGATAAATCGGGTGAGGGGCATGGAGTTATTGCTTGTTCTGGGCATGGCGGTGTTCGGATATGCAATCGTAGCATTTATTAATGCGGTATGGTATTCGATACTCAGCCGTATAGGTAGCCCTGTTCAGCCGGCTTTTCCGCCAATTAAAACGGGTAGGCAGTACATATTAGCCATAATAGCCATGGCTGCGGTTCCCGCACTGGTGGAGGAATTTTTGTTCAGGGGGGTGATTCTGAGAGGGTACGAACGATTCGGGGCGAGGAAGGCCATAGTCGCAAGCGGTGTGCTCTTTGGGCTATTGCACTTAAACCTGGTGAACCTTCCCGCCATCATATTTCTGGGGATTATGATCAGTTATGTGGTCGTGCGTACCAATTCAATCCTTTCAGGCATACTGTATCACTTCACACAAAATTTCTTATCCATATCGCTCCTGTTTTTTCAGGAATATGTGCAGGGTTACTTGGGGGATGGAGTGACGGCGCAGCAAAGTGTGGAGCAAATACCGCCCGAACTGCTGGCCGGTGCCATGGCCATATTGGGCATAATAGCTTTCTTCTGTTTAGGCCTTTTTGCCGCCTGCGTAGCTTCATTTAATCGTATTACACGTGGTAAGGAGAGGGTACGCAATTTGATGTTTGGCGAAATGAAGGGTCCCTCCATAAAGGATATGTTGCCTGCTATAGCTGCAGGGGGTATCGTGATCGCATATCTGTGTGCAGAAGTTATAACGATGATCAGGGGCGCATAATAAAGCACAAAATTCACAATTTGTTCATACACTGAGCATAAACTTTTGATATAATGTTAATGGTTAAAGTATAATAATTTAAAATGGCAAACAGGGGGGATATAATTGATTCAGGTTATAGACGTGACCAAGCGGTATGGCCAGCACGTAGCGGTAGACCACGTCAATTTTACCGTTGAACAAGGCGAGATACTGGGCTTTTTGGGGCCAAACGGTGCTGGCAAGACCACCACAATGAACATCATAACCGGATACATTTCGGCAACTGAAGGCAGCGTAAAGGTAGATGGCTATGATATTCTGGAAGAGCCAGAAGAGGTCAAAAAGAGGATAGGGTATATGCCCGAATTTCCGCCGCTGTATATGGACATGACGGTGCAGGAATACCTGGATTTTGTGAGCGATATCAAGAAGTTAGACAGGGCAACCAAGAAGAGAAGTATGGAAAAGATCATGGACCTTGTCAAAATAGGGCACGTACGCAAAAGGCTTATAAAGAACCTTTCTAAAGGATACAAACAGAGGGTAGGGTTGGCACAGGCTTTGATTGGCGCACCACCTGTCCTCATATTGGACGAGCCGACGGTGGGTCTTGATCCCAAACAGATCATAGAAATTCGAAGCCTCATCAAGGAACTGGGCAAAGAGCACACCATCATATTGAGCTCGCATATTCTCCCGGAAGTCAGCGCTGTATGCGGGCGGGTAATAATTATAAACAAGGGCAAGATAGTCGCAAGCGATACGCCGGAGAATCTGTCCAAGCGTTTGAGCGGTACGGGTAGGCTTTCGTTGCGGGTGGCCGGTCCGGAGAAGCAGGTATTGAAGCTGGTAAGGGAGCTCGAGGGCGTCAAAAATGCGGAAGTACAGGGGGTTAAAGAACCCGGTACTGTTGATATATTGGTAGAGGCTGAAAAGGACATAGATATACGCAGGCCGCTGTTCTACGCGTTGAGCCGCGCGGAATATCCGATACTCTATTTGAGATCGGTTGACCTGACGCTTGAGGAGATATTCCTGCAAGTAACAACTGAAGAAAGGGAGGTTTCCTGATGCTGGCTGTATTCAAGAGAGAATTAAAAGCGTATTTTGCATCGCCAACGGGCTATATCTTCATGGGCTTCTTTCTGCTGATATGCGGCATATTCTTTGCATTCTCCAATCTGCTCACGGCGAGCCCGGAGTATATAAGCGTTTTAAGCAGCATAACCTTTGTGTTTTTGATAGTGGTGCCGGTTCTTACCATGAGGTTGATGTCGGAGGAGAGCAGGCAGAAGACAGATCAGCTGCTGCTTACCAGTCCCTTGAGCGTTACCAGCATAGTGCTGGGTAAGTATTTTGCAGCTGTAGCGGTATTTTTGATTACCGTATTGATCACATGCCTGTATCCAGTTATTTTGAGCTTTTTTGGAACCATCGCAGTTTGGGAAATAGTCGGCGGGTATATCGGGTTTTTCCTGCTGGGTGCGGCCTTCATATCTATAGGATTATTCATCTCTTCTCTAACTGACAATCAGGTGATTGCAGCAGTTGTGACGTTTGGCGCACTGCTTTTTATATGGGTTTTGGACTGGATCATACAGGGAATTCCGACCGATAAGATTTCGGGCATAGTGTTTGCATGTGCCCTGGCAGTGGGGGCAGCAGCACTGGTGTATTTTACTACCAGGAACATATTTGTAAGCGCTACAATCGCTATCATAGGTCTTGGTATTATAGCGGGTATATATTTTACCAACCAATACTTCTTTGACGGGTTTATCGTTAGGACCCTTGAGTGGTTTTCTTTGCTTAAGAGGTATGAAAACTTCATGATGGGCATTTTAAGCTTAAGCCCGATCGTCTATTATATTACCTTTTCAGCGGTATTTCTGTTTTTGACTGTGCGGGTAATTGAAAAGAGAAGGTGGAGCTAACCAGAAGGGGGAGACGAAATGAACAAGTTAATCAGACTCGATTTTAGATCTATAAGGGAATCCTTTAGAAGCAAGAAATTCAAATACGGCGGGTACGCTACCTTGATGATAGCAGTGGCCATTGCCATTGCCATAATCATCAACTTGATTGTGGATCAAATTCCTTGGGAAGTTGACCTGACGCAAAATCAGATGTATTCCCTGTCCGAGCAGACCAATAAGGTGCTGGATAACCTCAAACAGGATGTCAAGATCATCGCCCTGTACCAGGCCGGTAATGAAGATAAGACGGTAATGGAGATCATAGAGCGCTATCAAAAGCGCTCAAAGAGGGTCAGCTTCACTACCATTGACCCCGAGAAGTATCCACAATTGCTTACAAAATACCAAAAAGGCGATGAATCGCTGAGCGCTGGTAACTTGATCGTGGAGAGCGGGGACAAGTTTAAGGTCATTGAGCGCTATGACCTGGTAAATTACAGCTTCAATCAGTATTCAGGCCAGTGGTATGCCCAATCTCTGGCTGTGGAACAGCGCCTTACAGGGGCCATATTGTATGTGACGGCCGAAGAACTCCCTGTGGTATATACCCTGGTAGGTCACGGCGAGGATTCAATTCCTTATGATGTGAAAAAGCAACTTGAATTGGAGAATTACACCGTAGAAGACTTAAACCTCGTTACCCAGGATTCGGTGCCCGAAGGGGCACATGCCTTGGTGGTGCTTTCGCCTACAAGGGATATTACAAAGGAGGAAGAGGAAAAGATCAGGAAATACCTGGAGAACCAGGGCAGGGCGATATTCTTTATACAGAATTTGAGCGGGGAGCTGCCCAATTTTGAATCGCTGCTCAAGAGCTATGGCGTGGCTCTGCAGAGGGCTATAGTGGTGGAGGGAGACGCCAATATGCATTATCCCGGCAATCCCCTTTATATAATACCCAACATGGGTGACCATAGCATTTTGACGCCGCTCAAGTCCGGGCAAATGTACGTGTTTGCGCCTCAGTCCCAGAGCATAGAGCAGCTGGAGATGAAGAGGCGGACGCTGGAGATAGAGCCCCTGCTGGTCACCTCGGATAAAGCATGGGCCAAGACCAACCTGGAGGCTACCACCATAGAGAAGGAAGAAGGGGATTTGGAAGGGCCGTTTAACATAGCGGTTGCCATCACGGATAAGATATACGAGAACAACGAGACCAAGGAGACCAGGCTGATAGTTGTAGCCAACACCAATATACTGAAAAGCCAGTTGGTTTCGCAGGTACCGGGTAACACCAATTTCCTGCTCAATAGCCTTAACTGGCTGCAAGACAGGGAAGAAAGCATTTCAATACGTCCCAAGAGCTTGCTGACTTCACGCCTTAGAATATCGGCTTATCAGCAGCTTATATTCTCGGGCATAGTTGTGATATTGATTCCTCTCATCGTGTTGGCCTCAGGGCTTACAGTATGGTTGAGGAGGAGACATCTATGAGGAAGAGACAACGAAGCATTCTCGCTCTTGCGGTGGTGCTGGTAGTACTGGTTGGGGCGTATTTTTACGTGAGCAACCGGCCCCAGGAACAGACTAATGATAAAGAATCCATAGAGATATCCAAAGTAGCTAAAGATGATATTGTCAAAATGGTGTTGGAGTCCCGGGATGGGACCACCCTGACATTTGAGAAGAAAGATGATGAGTGGACGGTTGATTATCCTCATCCTGTAGTCTTAGACCAGACGAGCATCGATGATATAGCCTACAGCTTTGCCAGCCTGTATGCCGAGAGGCTAATAGATGAAAATCCTGAGGACTTATCGGTATATGGCCTGGATAAGCCTGTTGTTGTAGCCAAGGCTTTTTTGAAAGATGGTACGCAGAAGGTATTGTATCTCGGCAACAAGACGCCGGCAGGCAATACCTACTATTTGATGGCCGAAGGAGACCCCAAGGTTTATTCGGTATGGATGAACCATGGCGAGCATTTCAGCAGCAAGCTTTCGGATGTGCGCCAAAGGGATTTGACCGAGATCACCACCGAAGGGCTGACCTACCTTAAAATAGCCAAAAAGGGTAAACCCACCATTGAAATAGAGACCAATGAGAAGTCGGATGATGAGCCCTATCTCGACTTAAGCGTGTGGCGAATGATCCAGCCCTATAATGAGCCCATGGGGGTATCATCCGATAAATTCCAAAACGTTTTGGACGCCATAGCTTCGCTTAGCAACGATGCCATCAAGGAGTTTGTAGAAGATGAACCCCAGGACCTCTCCAAATATGGTTTGGATGACCCGGTGGCAGAGCTCATCGTCAAGGACAATGAAAACACGCTGCATTTGTACTTTGGGAAGGATGCCGAGGACGGTAAAACCGTATACTTCAAGACCGCAGACGTTAACTCGGTGTATACCATAGAAAAGAGCAAGATCGAGCTGCTCGATACAAAGCCGTTTGATATTGTGGATAAATTTGCGTATATAGTCAATATCGATAACGTGGATAAAGTCGTAATAGAAGGGCGCGGCAAAACCCATGTTCTTACCCTTACCAGAGAGACCAAGAAAGCCGAGAAAGAGGGAGAGGAAGACGAGGTTATAACCACATATATGGTGGATGGCAAGGAAGTGGAGGAAAAGCCTTTTAAGGAGTTTTACAGAAGCCTGATCGGCATATCGGTAGATGCCGAAATCGACAGGGAAATGACGGAGGAAAACCCGGAAGTGAAGACCACCTTCTACCTGAATAAGGGGTCAAAAAGGGAAGCTACTATCAGTTACGTGCCCTACGACAATGACTTCTATGCAGTATTTCGCAGCGGAAGGGTTGAATTTGTAGTAGCCAAGAGCCAGGTGAACAAGATGCTGGATGACCTGGAGGCTTTGATTCGCGGAGACCTGCTAAAGGATTAAGTTTTGAACCTCTCCGGCCATGATATAGTGCTGGAGAGGTTTTTCTATTTAAATTTAAAACGATTACTTTTAAGAATTAGGCGGTGAAATGGTCATTTAGTATGTGTTGTGATAGCATTTTTTTGATATAATTGTCATGGACGCAGTTTGAAGATTTTTTGGAAGGGGGATATGTTTAGTATGGGCAAAAAGGCTCTAATAGTTCGGGGAGGCTGGGAAGGGCATCAGCCCGTTGAAGTATCGGAGCTATTTTCCAGCATCCTTGCTGAGGAAGGCTTTGAAGTGGAGATTTCCGAGACGCTGGATGCGTTTTTGGATGTGGGAAAGCTTAAATCGCTCCACCTTATCATTCCCGTATGGACCATGGGCAAGATAAGCAATGCCCAGGTAGAGCCGGTCCTTGAGGCTGTAGCCAGCGGAGTAGGCATTGCTGGGTGCCACGGCGGCATGTGCGATGCCTTCAGGGAGTGCGTCCAGTGGCAGTTTATGACGGGAGGGCAGTGGGTGGCGCATCCCGGGGGTGATGGGGTGGAATATGTCGTCAACGTGAAAAGAGGTTCCAGCCCCATAGTTGAAGGGATTGAGGATTTTACCGTAAAGAGCGAACAATACTATGTACATATAGATCCAGCGGTTGAGGTGCTTGCTACCACGCGGTTCCCCGTGGTGGATGGCCCCCATGCTGCTAACGGACAGGTGGATGTACCGGTTATATGGACCAAGCGCTGGGGAAGAGGAAGGGTATTCTACTGTTCTCTGGGGCATCATGTAGACGTGCTGGAGGTCGAGCCGGCTCGGACTATAATGAAAAGGGGGTTTCTCTGGGCAGCTGAGGGTAAGGATATCGCTATGCGGACGGGTGATAATGGGGAAATCTCCATCCAGTCGGTGAGGAGAATGTTTTAAGTGAAAGGATGGTTACTTTGGAAAAGGTAAAGGTAGGGGTTATAGGATGCGGTAATATAAGCGGGATATATTTAAAGAACTTAAGCCAGCGCTTTGAGATTCTGGAAGTGGCGGCCTGTGCAGATTTGGTTATGGAACGGGCCCTGGCAAGGGCAAAAGAATTCAACATCCCTAAAGCGTGTTGCGTAGATGAGCTCCTTGCAGATTCCGAGATCGACATCGTGGTCAATTTGACCATCCCCAAAGCCCATGCCCAGGTGTGCATTGCCGCTCTTGAAGCCGGTAAAAATGTCTATGTCGAAAAGCCATTGGCCATCACCCGGGAAGAGGGCAAAAGAATACTGGACATAGCCAGGGCGAAGGGGCTCCTGGTGGGCTGTGCTCCCGATACCTTCTTGGGGGCAGGGCTCCAGACCTGTAGAAAGCTGATAGATGATGGCTGGATTGGGGAGCCCATAGCGGCAACGGCGTTTATGGTATGCCATGGCCATGAAAGCTGGCATCCCGATCCGGAGTTTTACTACCATGTGGGCGGAGGTCCTATGTTCGACATGGGGCCATATTACTTAACGGCCCTGGTATCGCTCATGGGCCCCATAAAGAGGGTGACGGCTTCTGCCAGGATTACATTCCCGGAGAGAACCATCACCAGCCAGCCCAAATACGGCACGAAAATAAAAGTAGAGACGCCCACCCACATCGCCGGCGTTATGGATTTTGAAAATGGTGCCGTGGGGACCATTGTCACCAGCTTTGATGTGTGGAGCGCCAATCTACCTCGGATTGAGATCTATGGCAGCGAGGGAAGCATGAGCGTGCCCGATCCAAACGGGTTCGGAGGTCCTGTATTGATACGCCGGCAGGAGGCCAGCGAATGGAGCGAGATTCCTTTGACCCATGGCTATGCTGATAACAGCCGGGGTATTGGAGTGGCAGATATGGCTTATGCGCTGCTGTCAGGAAGGCCACACAGGGCCAATGGGGAGATGGCCTATCACGTGCTGGATGTTATGCAGGGATTTTTAGATGCATCGGAGAGCGGGAGCCATTATGTTGTTAATAGCTCATGCCGTCGACCGGCGCCGTTACCTCTAGGGCTTCGTGACGGATTGCTGGATGAATAGCTAAAATATAAAGGATCGGATGACAAAGCGTATCCGATCCTTTATATTTTTAGCCTATATCCTTTTGAACAACAGGTTGGTTTTGCTCAAGTCTTACAGGGATTTTTAGGGTGAGCGCCAGGTTTATGGCAATGAAGGCGGCGAGCATGCTGATTATAAACAACGGTATAAAGCCACGGGTATCTGCCAGGAGGCCGGCCGCATAGGGCAAAAAGGTGGTTGGAAAGGTCATCAGGCTTGTTAATACGAAGTACACGGGCCGGCTTTCCTCATCCGTTACGTCAATGGTGTAGTTGGTATATCCTATCCAGGCGCCCTTATTTGTTCCTCCAAGGAGGCACATCAGAGCGAGAAAAAACAGCGGCGGTATAAATCTATTCAACCATAAGCTTATTAAAGCCAGGGCAGGGATAGCAAAGTTGATTGATTGAGAAATCAGTATAATATACTTGTTGCCTAACCGATGGCTGATGTTCCCCCAGAAAACGCCCCCAATTAAAGATCCGATAATCTGGATATAGATGAGAGTGGAAACCTGGTTGGGAGATAAAGCAAACGTATTTTTTCCAAAAAGTATGATAAACGGTACAATCATGGCCGCAAGGCTTCCGATAAGCTGGGTGATTAGCATACGGCTGTAGGCTTTATTATTAGATAGATACTCAGGTAATTTCCTGTAGTATTGAACGATGTTAACCCTTTTGCCGGAATTTTTTCTGGGGGAATCTTTGACAAAGATCATGGCTACGGATGAAAGCAGCAACAAGATACCTGCCAGCCCGAAAAGTATGGAATATTTTTGCGTGCTGGAAAGGGCACTATTTTCCAGTGTTATCTTTATTATAAATCCTGCTATCAGGCTTCCTATGCCTGCGAATAGCTGCTGATTTCCCATCAGCCTTCCCCGTTGATTGTCCGGAATTGTGCGGCTAAAAACATCCAGCCATGGTACCATAATCGTTCCATCGCTGGCCGCCAGAAGCGCATACATTAAAAAAAATGCCGACACCACCGTATACGGATTGGCTGGCAGCATGAGGATTAAAACCATCAGCAACGGAAGCGGTCTGAAGATGAACATTATCGTTGATATGAAGGCCGGCAAGTTTTTTATTCTGTATATGTATGGTCCGGTAATAAGCTGGGCCAGCAGGGAGGATGCGGACCACATTGTGCTGGCCAGCCCGGCCAGCTGAAGGCTTTGCGTGAAAGTATGGATAAATACGGGTATCACGGAGTTGGTATCGAGAAAAGCTAAACCGGTCAGGAAAAAGGCACCTTCCATTATTAAAGCGTAATAGTTTCGGCTGTTTCTACTTTTGAGCGGCATATCCCCCCTCCTTCTGATTTAGATCTTGAAATAAAGTATCGGCTTACTAATTATATACATAACGGCGATAATTGTAAATATAAGGTTTTATGTAATTATTGTTTTGCCAATTGCAGGTCGGGAATAAAGCACTGAATGAATTGCTGCATTGTATGGACAACCTAAAATCGACCGAATAAAATATACTTAAACGTGCATAAGTTGGGAATGCTATTTTACTTATCTAGCAGGAGATAGCATTCTATTAAGGGGGGAACCGTATGAAGCCGCTTTATAGAATTCGGTATGACGATATGTGTTGTATGCATGAAGTAGAAAACCATACCGCAGAGAGGCTGGGAAATAGCATTCAGAAGAGATATCTTAGGTTCTTAGATTGCCAGGCTAATCTGAGGGCTGAAATCATTGTTGAACAGGACCTTGAGTTTGCTGTCACAAAATATACTGCCCATTTTTATAACGATTCCGACTGGGCTGTGCGGATTTATCAATTTGACGCAGGGTTTTGTGTAAATGCCAATACCTTAACTTTACACTATTTTACTTCGGATTGGGGTTCCGAGTTTTTCCCGCAAGAAAAGCAAATAGAGAATGAATTTTCTTTTGGCTCATTATCAGGGCGCTCCTGTAAAGGTTTTGAGCCCTGGGCTGGGCTGGTGACGCCGGACAGAACCTATTCTATTGCTCTTGCGTGGTCTGGAAGCTGGAACTGCACTATAACCCCCGATCAAGGTAACTTTAAGTTTTCAATGGGATTTTCCTATCCTGAATTTTTTATAGATGTATCGCCTGGAGGGCATCTGGCCTCGGCATCCATATATGTGGCTTCAGGGGAATCTTTGGAGGATGCATGCCTTGAACTTCGCAGGTATTTTCGGGCGAGATTGAGCCTTCTAAACGATGGAGGGATAGCTGATGTGCCTTTGGAGTATAATGGTTGGTGGCCTTATGAGGATAAGCATATTACGGAAGAAACATATTTAGAAAATGCGCGTATTGCAAAAGAGATAGGTTGCAGGTATGCTGTGCTGGATGTAGGGTGGTTCGGTGAAAGCAAGGATGGTTGGGGATGGTATGATAAACGAGGCGACTGGGCTATCGTAAACCAAAATGGTTTCCCGTCGGGAATCAAAGCCCTTTGCGATAATGCCAAAAAGATAGGGATACTACCGGGAATATGGTGCGAAATTGAGGCGGTAGGCAAGCATGCCAATCTCAACCATACGCATCCGCATATCATTGCAAAGAGGGATGGTAAGCCTTTGGGCTATGTCTGTTTGGGCAGCGAGGAAGGCAGAAAATGGGCAATGTCAGTGATTGAGCGGATCCTCGGTGAATATGGAGCAAAATGGATAAAGTTTGACTTTAACTTGGATCCGGCTCCGGGATGCAATGACCCTAGTCATGGCCATGGGCCGGGTGATGGGCTGTACGCCCATTATATGGGGTATTACCGTTTATTGAAGGAAGTACATAGGAAATATCCTGATGTAGTTATTGAAAACTGTTCATCAGGCGGTTTGCGTATGGACATCGAGATGATGTCCCATGCGCACTGGACACATTTGAGCGATCCGGATTATACGGAATTTCATCTGCAATGCTTCTGGGGTGCTTTATCCTACCTTCATCAAAGTGCTTGTTTGCACTTTAGCTGGTCTGAGGTGCTTGGGGACCATAATCTGGGCATAAGAAACCCCATAGCTGAGGATATGGAAAGGTATAAATTTGACTATTATATACGTGCTGTATTGATGGGAGTACCCGGATTTTCTTATCGGCTGCCACAAATGCCCAAATGGTGTTTGGAAAGGCTCAAAGAGTTCTGCGATTTTTATGCTGCAATCTATAAGGACTTTATCTTAAACGGAGATGCCCACAGGCTTACCGGCCAGCCTGTGATGGGCGGTAAGGGCGAAAGATTCCCGGTGTTCCAATTCACTAGTCGTGCTGGAGATGTTTTGATGTTTGCTTTCAGGCTAAATGAAGCCCGGCAGGAACAGGTTGTATATCCCCGAGGTTTGGAACAGGACGCTATTTATGATGTGCTTTATCTTGATAGAGGGGAGTCATTTACTGCTTCGGGCGGTGAATTGCAGACCAATGGGCTTGCTTTCCGGGGCATGCCCGAAGAAAGCTCAGAAGTGGTAAGGCTCAATAAGAGGCGGCTTTAAGATGACCTTAAAGGTCATCTTTTTATTTTTCAAATATAAGGGGACCAGGTTGAGAGTTTTGCATTTCGTGTTTACTCCCCCGTTGACAATACAGGTTTTATTTGCTAAAATCTATATATGAATATATGTTTATATGTTCCATTGATAATTTTAAAAGGGGTGTTCTGATTGGAAAATCAGGAAAAGAGCAATGGAAAGATAGATGTATGTTCGGATTATGCCATTCATCGGGATACCTTGAACTATATATATGAACGGGCTTTGCATGACAGCACGGTAAATGATCTGGCGGAATTTTTTAAGATGTTCGGTGATCCAACGCGGCTGCGCATACTCCATGCGCTTTCGGTGGCGGAAATGTGCGTATGCGACTTATGTGAGTATCTCGGCATGAATCAATCTGCCGTTTCTCACCAGCTCAAGATACTGAGGCAGAGTCGACTCATAAAGTATCGGAGGGAAGGGAGAAACGTGTACTATTCTTTGGATGATGAACACATAGGCCAGATAATGAAAGTGGGACTGGAACATCTTATGGAGAGTAAGTGAGTTTTTGCTCTAATAAGGGGAGGAGGTCTGAAGTGAGGTTCAATATAGCTAGAAATAAGGGCCACGGATGCGGAACTGAAAGCTGCAGTTGCTGTGCCTGTGGTGGAACCAATATACAAGCGGAGCATTTTCATGAACACGATTTGAAGGGTAGCCTTTTAGAAAATCTTGATCTTGTAGCAGGTGCTATTTTATTCGTGCTGGCATTTCTCCCTTTACACAGCTGGGTAAAGGCAGCTTTCTATATAATAAGCTATTTGCTGGCGGGCAGAGAAGTGGTATATAACGCCGTGAAAAATGTTATTAAGGGAAGTATCATGGACGAAAATTTTCTCATGACCATAGCCACCCTGGGAGCCTTTGCTATCGGGGAGTCCCCCGAAGCAGTTGCCGTAATGCTATTTTATCGAATAGGGGAATGGCTACAGGACAGCGTCGTAAAAAGGTCCAGAGATTCCATCGCCAGGCTCATGGACATAAGCCCGGAGTATGCCAATAAGGTGGTTGGGGATGAAGTTAAACGTGTTCATCCTGCAGAGATAGCGGTGGATGATGTCATAGTAGTCAAACCCGGGGAACGCATACCGCTGGATGGAATTGTCGTCAGAGGTCAATCGGCTGTTGATACATCGGCTTTAACCGGGGAACCTTTACCCAAGGATGTATTGCCCGGGGATTCGGTCTTATCGGGATCGGTGAATCAAACCGGCGTCATATACGTCCGGGTTACCAGCGATTTTGACAATTCCACCACTTCCAAAATACTCAGTTTGATGGAAAACGCCAGAAACAATAAAGCGCCCACCGAAAGGTTTATAACCAGGTTTGCAAGGTATTATACTCCGGCGGTGGTATTGGCGGCCGTGCTAATTGCCGTAATACCTCCATTGCTGTGGAAGCAGCCTTTGAGCCAGTGGGTGTACAGAGCGCTTGTGTTCCTGGTGGTATCATGTCCTTGTGCGCTGGTGATATCCATACCTGTTGGATTCTTTGGTGGCTTGGGCGGCGCTTCCAGGAACGGCATACTGGTCAAGGGGGGACAGTACCTTGAAGCGCTTGGAAATGTCGATACGGTGATATTTGACAAGACGGGTACGCTCACCATGGGAGTATTTAAGGTGGCAGCGGTAGTGCCCGAAGCTGGTATGTCTGAAGAAGAGCTTCTCCATTACGCTGCTTTGGCAGAGAGATTTTCTAACCATCCCATAGCCCTTTCGATAGTGGAGGCTTACAATAAACCATTGACCAATCAGGCGATTGACGAGTACGCCGAGGTCCCGGGTCACGGAGTAAAAGTCAAGATAGACGGCAGACAGGTGCTGGTGGGGAGTGCCAGGTTTCTGGAGCAGAACGGGGTGTCATGTCCCGATGTTGAAGCGAGCGGTACCTGCGTACACGTCTCCATGGATGGGAATTATGCAGGGCACATCTTGATAGAGGATACGCTAAAGGATGACGCAAGGGCAGCCGTTGATAGGCTGAAAGGATTGGGCGTCAGGCGGACGGTCATGTTTACCGGAGATAGCTATAGAACAGGCCTTAAAGTGGGACGCAGCCTAAATTTAGACGAAGTGCACGCCGAGCTTCTTCCGCATCAAAAGGTTAGCAAACTGGAGGAACTGGAGAAAACGAAATCTTCCAGCAAAGGGAAGATAGTGTTTATCGGTGATGGCATAAACGATGCGCCTGTGCTGGCAAGGGCCGATGTAGGGGTGGCCATGGGCGGGGTGGGCTCCGATGCAGCTATTGAGGCAGCAGATGTGGTGTTCATGACCGATGAACCGTCGAAGCTGGTAACGGCCATAAAGATAGCCCGCCGAACAAACCGCATAGTGTGGCAGAACGTCATTATGGCTTTAGGGGTTAAGATGTTGGTGCTTTTGCTTGGCGTGGCTGGCCTTGCAGACATGTGGGAAGCGGTGTTTGCAGATGTTGGAGTGGCCGTGCTTTCCGTGCTCAATGCTTCGCGGGCAATGAACGGTTCATCTTAAGGGTTAAAAAGTTGCAGGGTAAAGCATTGGCTAATTATAGATAACATGCCGATGATCAGCTCCGCGATAAATTTTGAAAAAGCAGATAAAAAGGGGCAAAGATTTTTATCATCTTTGCCCCTTTTTGCTAAAGTAACATAGTCAACCTACGCCTTATGATAGTACAGCTTATGATAGTCTAGCTTACATAGTTTGGTTTACCATAGCTTACCATTGCCATCCCCTGAATAAGCTGAAGGCCCTATTCTTCTGGAAGTACCTTACCTGATTTCTGAGATATGGGATCAAGTAATAGTCCACTCCCAGCGATCTTCCGGCACCGGCCAGCATGGCTAATGATGCCATGATATACCACAGATCAGGTAGGCCGGTATTGGTAGAGGGGAGGCCCGTCGATAGCATGAAGTTGATGTTCATGGCTATGGACACTAAGCCGGCAATAAAGGTGAATAGTCCCACTATGAAAGCTATTCCCAGCCCGATCTCGGTGATCACTATGAGCTTCTGGAACAGTAGTGCATTGGGATATATGATATTTTCGGCGATCCAGGCATACCAGCCGGGAGTATGATCGCTGACCAGGCTGATGACCGAGGCTGATGAGGTGGCATCGGCTACGCCTCCGGGACCCAGCATGGCCCAATCACCCAGCCAGCCGGCCTGTATTTTTTGAATGCCCGATGATAGCCACATGATTCCCAGCCATATTCTTAAGGGTACAAGCCAGAAGGTAAAGTTCCTTCGCTTTATATGGCCGATGGCCGTCTCTATGAAAGCGTTGTAGGTTCTGGCCTTGTATAGGAACTGGTCGTAGATATAGTCCCATATCAGCTCAAGGCCTCCTATTCCAAATAGATAATGCATGTTTACCAGGTGCTTCATGATGGTGGCCCATATGCCGACCAACAAAGGCAACCCCTTGATCTGCGCCACGGCGAAGAAGGAACCCACTGACACCATTACACCGTGAAGCTCGGGTTTGAAGTTTTGCTTTTGAGCGTTTAAAATTTCTGCAGCGATGTTTTGTGCTGCGCATTTGCCCGATTGTAGAGCTGACTCAACCAAGGCAGGGAGCACGCTGCCGTTTTCTTTAAACTCCATTATGTCGCCGATAGCGTATACATACGGATATTCAACGGTCTGCAGATACTCGTTTACGGCTATTCGGTTGCGCTTGCCCAGGGTCAACCCCAGCTCCTTTGCAAATTCATTTGCCTCAACGCCACCGGTCCATATGAGGGTCCTGGTGGGTATGGTGTTCTCGCCTTTCATGCAGACTTTGTCAGGATGCACTTCGGTTATGGGCGTATTGGCGTATACCTCTACGCCATGTTTTTCAAAGAAGTCCACTATTTTTTTAGATAACTTTTCGTCCAGTATCGGACAGATGGTGGGCAGCGCCTCGACAACAGCAAGCCGCACCTCTTCCTTGGATATATTGTATTCACGGCACAGGGTAGCCGTCCATTCCATGAGTTCGCCCATCATTTCCACACCGGTGAACCCGCCTCCACCGACTACGAACGTGAGCATTTCCTTGCGCTTGTCAGGGTCTTGCTCCTTTGACGCCAGCTGGAACATGTGCACTATGTGGTCATGTATTTTCTGCGCATCTTCCAATGACCACAATGTAAAGGCATATTCCTGCATCCCCGGGATCCCAAAATATGCGGGTTGGCTACCGGCGGCTAAAATCAAATAATCGAAGCTGTACTCATGGTTTGCCGATATCAGCTTTTTATTTTTAAGGTCGGCCTTTTGGATTTTGTCGTGCACGAATTTCACTTTGGTGTATTGCAAAACGTGCTCGATTGATACTTTAACACCCTTGGGTTCAATCCTGTGGCCGGCTACCTGATGGAGCTCGGTAAGCAACGTGTGGTAGGGGTTTTGGTCTATGAGGGTGATCTCTACATCGCTTTGCCTTTTTAAGAGCTTATGCAAAGTTTTAGCCGCTTCCAATCCGCCGTACCCTGCACCCAGTATGATCACCTGCTTTGTGGGCATCGCATCTACCTCCCTTTGCATCACTTGAATTTAATTATACCTATAGGAAAACGTCGTAAAATTGACACATATTAAATTGTAACACACCATTCAAATATTTAAAAGATATAAATTTATCAAACGAAAGATATAATTTTAACAAGATTATATATCGAATGATAATATTAAAAAGCGTTAAAATTGAAGAAAAAAGAGCGAGGCGTACCTCACGATGAGCAAAACAGCGCTTTATAATTCCTATTGTTGAAAAAATTGGAGAGAATAAACTATAGGCGTGTTGAATATGTTTGTGTTTTGCGCTACAATAATCAATACTTAAATTAACAACAAAAAGGAAAGGGAGGAGTGTATTCGATGAAAAAACTACTTAGTTTGGGATTAATAGCGCTGTTGACCATTGCTCTGTTAACAGCATGTGGTGGTGCCGCTAATGATTCCAAGGAGCAAGGCCAAGGGGCTACCGAAGATAAAGGAACTGAAACTGCTACTTACAAAGATGGAACGTATCAGGCCGAGGAACCTGAATTTGATGATCACGGCTGGAAAGGGCAGATTCAGATAAAGGTCGAAGGCGGCAAGATTACCGAGGTCAATTATGATGAGGTAAACGAGGAAGGTAAGAAGAAGAGCGAGGATACGGAGTATCATGAAAACTTTAAGAATCAAAAGAATGTAGACTTGCTGGATGCATACGACACATTGGAAAAAGGGCTTGTTGAGAAGCAGAACCCCGACGCTGTTGATACTTACACCGGTGCCACTGGAACAACGGAGAAATTCAAGACATTGGCAAAAGAAGCTCTAAAGGAAGCCCAGGGCGAGTAAATTTAGATAAAAGACCTGTCGCAAGACAGGTCTTTTTAATATGATTGCGCTTTTGAAGAGCTTGTCATAAGGGATATCAGATGTTATTATATTTTATGTTGAATTGGAGCATCGAAGGGGATGTTACACTAAAATTCAACGGAGAGATGGGGGTTTATATTTGAGAAGGTACCGACGAATTTGTGCTTTAACCGTGGCTATTTTTTTATTGGGAGCGGTTTTGCATGGTTGTACAGGAACAGCAGGGTTTCGGGAATATAGAAAGGATATATTTGCCCTTAACACATGGGTCAATATACGCATATATGCAGGGAAAAACGGGCCCGATATTTTGGATAAGGCTATAAAGCGAATTGAAGAGATAGAAAATCGCATGAGCGTTACGATACAGGACAGCGATGTGAGCCGTATAAACAGCAATGCCGGCAAGCAGGCAGTTAAAGTACACGATGACACCTTTGCGGTCATAAAAAAAGCGCTGGAGTATGCGCAAATATCCAATGGAGCCTTTGACATAACCATATATCCCATCGTAAAGCTGTGGGGGATCACCTCTGAACATCCCAGGGTACCTGCGGATACCGAGATACAGGATAAGCTGAAGCTTGTGGACTATCGCAACGTTGTGCTGGACGAAGAGAAAAAGACCGTGTACCTGAAAGAGGCCGGCATGGGGATCGATTTGGGTGCTATTGCCAAGGGATATGCAGCCGATGAAGTGGTTAGGATTTTAAAAGAGGAAGGTGTGGCTCACGCCCTTATAAACATGGGTGGAAATGTAATAGCCATGGGCGGTAAGCCGGATGGCCAGCCGTGGAAGATAGGCGTACAGGATCCCAGATCCGAGGGAGCGCAGCGCCATATCGCCATTATAGAGGTAACGGATGGGAGCGTCGTCAGCTCGGGGGATTATGAACGCTACATGGTAGATGTTTATAAGAAGACGGGGAAAAGGTACCATCACATATTTGACCCTTCTACGGGATACCCTGCAAACAGCGGGCTTATGGCCACAACGGTGGTGGCGTCGAATTCCATCGATGCCGATGCGCTGTCCACAACCGTATTTATCATGGGGGCAGAAAAAGGGCTTGAGATGGTTGAAGGGCTGGAGGGCGTAGATGCCATGGCCATCACATTCGATAAGAAAATATATGCTTCTAAAGGCCTAAAGGAGAAGCTGGTTGTGACCGATAAGGAGTATGAGCTTCAGCCATGAAGATGCCGATGAAAATAGGAGACCTGGCGGTATACCTGTTTGCGGTGGTATTGATTGCGATAGGCTTGATGGGCGTATACGCCATGGGCACGCAGGGCGGTGGTAAGAGCGTTGTGGTTGAGCTGGATGGCAGAGAAGTGTATTCCTGCCGTATATATAAGGGTATGGCTCCTGTGGAGTTTCGCGTGGATGCTGGGAACGGCAAATATAACGTTGTATCGGTAACATATGAAGGGGTTAAGGTAAAAGAAGCCAACTGCCCTGATCAGGTCTGCGTAAAGTCAGCTTCCATCCGCTATGCCGGTCAGGCCATAGTGTGCCTACCCCACAGGGTGGTGGTGAGGATCACGGCCGGCCATGAAGAAACGCCCGATGTAGATGATATTGCCTCCTGAGGAGAAAGCGTATGAATAGAGTTAGAAAGATGGTCATGCTGGCGCTTATAATTTCGCAGGCTTTGGTCTTACACCTGATAGAGGGATTTATACCGGTTGTGGCTCCGGGAATAAAGCTGGGATTGGCGAACATCATGACCCTGGTTACTTTGGTGTTGTACGGTTTTAAAGAGGCATTGATGGTGGTTGTAGTCCGCTCGGTGCTGGGTTCGCTCCTTTCGGGTAGCGTTACGGCAATGCTATACAGCCTCGCGGGCGGGATTTTAAGCTGTTTGGCGATGGGCTGGTTATACTTCAGGTGGAGGGCCTATTTCAGCATTATAGGCATCAGCACTGCAGGAGCTATATTCCATAATATAGGGCAGCTGCTGGTGGCGTCATGGGTGTTTGGAACGATAGGTATACTATTTACCTATTTGCCCATGTTGACCGTTGCCGCTGCGGGTACCGGATTTTTTGTGGGCCTTACATCGGGGTATATTATTAAATACCTGCGGGAGCAAAAGTGGTTTAAATGGGAAAGGGGTTAAGCGGTTGTTAATGAGCAGTAAAAATAAGGGGTTAACGGTGAGCTATGTCGACGTAATCGGGGATGAGCTAAAAAGGGTTGATGAGTACATCAAAGCTTCCCTTTTGTCCAAGCAAAAGGTTTTGGAGGTAGCTTTGAAGGAACTGCTGGAGGCGGGCGGTAAAAGGCTTCGGCCTGCTCTGGTATTGCTTTCGGGTAAGTTCGGAAGATATGACGATAAAAAGCTCATACCTTTGGCGGCTGCCGTGGAGATATTGCACATGGCCACCCTGGTCCATGATGATATAATCGACGATTCAAAGATGCGGAGGGGCAGACCTACGGTTCAATCGCGGTGGGGAAAGGACATAGCCGTTTTTACGGGCGATTTTTTGTTTGCCAAAACATTTTTATTGCTAGCTCACAGCACAACGGTTGAAAATATGCAAGGCCTGTCCAAGGTGGTTAAAGCCATCTGTGAAGGCGAGATAGCACAGTACCAATCGAGATATGACAAATACGTCACCGTTAGGCAGTACCTGAAAAGGATAGGGCGCAAGACGGCGCTGCTGTTTGCGCTGAGCTGCTACGTTGGGGCTCATGAAAGCAAATGCCCAAAAAATGTCGAGCGATGTTTGAGGGAATTTGGGTTTAACTTTGGTATGGCATTTCAGATCACCGATGACCTGCTGGACTTTACGGGCGATGCTGCTAAGACCGGTAAGCCGGTGGGAAGCGATTTTGTTCAAGGGGTCTATACCTTACCTTTGATATATGCCATCAACTCATCCTATGGGAGCGAAGTCATAAAGATTTTGGATAAAGAAAGCTATGGGCCGGAAGATGTGGAGCGGATGATTGAGCTGGTTCATGCAAGCGGGGGGATTGAATACGGCAAGAAGTTGGCCAAGAGCTATTTAAACCGTGCCAGCGCATTTATCGAGGATCTTGCGCCCATTCCGGCCAAGGCGGCGTTGAAGAACCTGGTAGATGGGCTAACCGAGCGCAGCTATTGAAAATGAATAAGTCTGGCTGAAAAATTCAAGCATTTTTGCATCCAATCTAGTAAACATGGTTGAAAATATATACTGCTGATGCTAAAATACCTAGATAAGAAGCTGAGGGAATAGTTGTAAATACCGCGTGTTTTGTGAAAGGAGCTAGGTTTATGGAAAAAAAGCAGCAGGAGTTTGTTACTCATATAACTCCTAGGGAAGAGGACTTTTCTCAGTGGTATACCGATGTGATTTTAAAGGCCGACTTGGTAGATTATGCTCCGGTAAAGGGTTGCATGGTAATCAAGCCGTACGGGTATGCCATATGGGAGAATATCCAAAAGGAGCTGGATGAGCGGTTTAGGGCTACCGGCCATAAAAATGCATACTTCCCCCTGTTCATACCCGAGAGCCTTTTGCGCAAGGAGGCCGAGCATGTAGAGGGTTTTGCCCCCGAGGTGGCATGGGTCACCCGAGGGGGGAGCGAAGAGCTCACCGAGCCTTTGGTGGTCAGGCCGACATCCGAGACCATAATATGCGCCATGTATTCTAAATGGATCCAGTCTTATAGGGACTTGCCGGTATTGCTGAATCAATGGTGCAATGTGGTGCGATGGGAAAAGTCCACCAGGCCTTTCCTGAGGACATCGGAGTTTCTGTGGCAGGAGGGGCATACGGTACACGCCACCGAGGAAGAAGCAGAAGAAGAAACTTTAAGGATGCTGGGCGTATACAAGGAGTTTGCCGAAAATGTGCTGGCCATTCCAGTGGTCGTCGGCCGTAAGTCCGAAAAGGAAAAGTTTGCTGGCGCCTTACGCACATATACCATGGAAGCCCTGATGCAAGACGGTAAAGCGCTTCAGGCGGGTACATCGCACAATCTGGGCCAGCACTTTGCGAGGGTGTTTGATATCCAGTATCTGGATAGGGATGGTCAACTAAAATACGCATGGCAGACTTCATGGGGCGTGTCTACCCGGCTTATCGGGGCTATAATAATGGTACACGGGGATGAGCGCGGGCTGGTGCTGCCGCCCAAAGTTGCCCCCGTGCAGGTGGTAATAGTGCCCATTGCCATGCATAAGGAGGGCGTGCTGGAGAAAGCTAGAGAAGTCTACAGGGTAATTGCCGATGCCGGTATTCGTGTGGAGATTGATGACAGGGATACTCAGACGCCGGGCTGGAAGTTCAATGAGTGGGAGCTCAAAGGCGTGCCCATCCGCCTCGAAATAGGGCCCAAGGACATAGAGAAGAACCAGGTTGTGCTGGTACGGCGTGATAATTATGAGAAGATATTTGTACCCATGGATGACATTGCTGGGGCTATAAAGAATATTCTGAAGGATGTGCACATGGGCATATACAACAAAGCATTAAGGATGCGGGAAAACTTGACCCATGTAGCGCATGATTTTGACGAATTCAAAGAAGCTATAGAAGTAAAGAAGGGTTTTGTCAAAGCCATGTGGTGCGGTGAAAGGGAATGCGAGGATAACATAAAAGCCCAAACCGGGGCTACCACGCGATGCATACCTTTTGAGCAGGAGCATATAGGTGACAGCTGCGTTTACTGCGGGCGCCCGGCCAAGCACATGGTGTACTTCGCCAGGGCATATTGATCTGCCGCGAAAAGAGGCGGCAAAATAAAGGTAATAACTTCCCGGGCTGGGCCATCCAAATCGGCAGCCCGGGAAGTAAAAATTTCTACTTTACAAAACAGCTCCATTGGGTTATAATATAATTCGCTGACCGATACAGATGTGTATAGCATGGGGCTATAGCTCAGTTGGGAGAGCGCAACACTGGCAGTGTTGAGGCCAGGGGTTCGAATCCCCTTAGCTCCACCATATAAAACCCAACCTTGTTGGGAGTGATTAGGTCTATGACAGGTAAATTGGAAGCGATTTTAATACTTATGTCATAGACTTTATTTTTTTGGATGTACTCTTTAGCTATTGCTTTTTCGTAATCAGAGTTTAGACATTTACGCTTCTTTTTCTTAAAGGCTGTAAAATTTGATCTCATGAAAGTTTAATTCTTGAAATGCTTAGTTCCCGGTAGCCGGATATTCTGTTTATTTCGTCCTGCCAGTATTATATTTTATCTTGATTTTTTCAGCTTTCTTCTCTAAACCGGCATGCGGAAATCCTGCTGTAAGGATAAAAGCTATATTAGAGGGATGGGATGCTAAAACGGTAAAAATGTTCTTTAAACAAGGCATACCGAGCAAAGTTCCAGAAAGCTATAGATGTATTATAATCCGCCTTTGAAGATGCTATTGCAGATTAGAGTTTCCTAAGAGGTACGGGGAAAGGATTTGAACTAAAAAAGTATGGCTGGATATATAGGAGGGCGTCGCCCAATGAAACTTGTAGAGGGGGGAAATTATGTTCAAACAAAGATTTGCAATTGCACCGGATGGCATAGATCCCGATAAGGTGCCCAAAAAAAGGCTTTGCACTGGAGAGCAAATTCCTGCCATTGGATTTGGTACCTTCGGGTCCGATCACGCTTCACCGGATGAGGTGGCTGAGGCTGTACGGGGGGCCATTTCGGTGGGGTACAGGTTTATCGACTGTGCTGCTGTATACGGCAACGAGCATGCCATTGGAGAAGTGTTACAGGAGGTCATGCAGGCAGGCATAAGGCGCGAAGAACTGTGGATCACGTCCAAACTTTGGAACGATATGCACGGCGAGGGGGACGTGTTGCTTGCTTGTGCAAAAACCTTGAAGGACTTAAAGCTTGAGTATCTTGACCTATATTTGGTCCACTGGCCTTTCCCAAACGCTCATCCGCCCGGATGCGATGTGAATCATCGGGATCCAAACGCAAGGCCGTATATCCATGAGGAATTTATGAAGACCTGGCGACAGATGGAGCGGCTGGTCAAAGCGGGGCTGGTCAGACATATCGGCACATCCAATATGACCATTCCTAAGCTTAAGCTTTTGTTAAGGGATGCGGAGATAAAGCCGGTGTGCAATGAAATGGAGCTGCATCCCCATTTCCAGCAGCCTGAGCTTTTCAGCTTTCTGGTAGAAAATGGGATTGTGCCCATAGGTTTTTGCCCGCTGGGATCACCCAATCGTCCTGAGCGCGACAGGACGACTGAGGATACCGTAGTCCTAGAAGATCCTGTCATAATCGAGATAGCCAAGAGGCATAAGGTTCATCCCGCCGCTATATGCCTTAAATGGGCTGTACAGCGTGGCCAGATACCCATTCCTTTTTCTACCAAGCGTCAGCATTATCTCAGCAACATTAAGAGCGTTGTGGAGGATCCGCTGACCGAAGAGGAGATGAAAGAAATAGAGTCAATTGATAAGAACTGTCGTTTGATTAAAGGGCAGGTATTTTTGTGGGAAGGTGCGAAGGATTGGCGAGATCTGTGGGATGAAAACGGGGAGATTGCCACATGAAGCTGTAACCCGGCCCCTGTAAAGCGAAGAATAAATATGAGGTGATTTACATATGGAGAAATGGGAAATCATTGAGAAGGGCCCTTTTGAGCCAACGTGGGAATCCCTGAGGGGATATGAATGCCCTGATTGGTTCAGGGATGCAAAGCTGGGAATCTGGGCTCATTGGGGACCGCAATCGGTACCCATGTACGGGGATTGGTATGCCAGGAATATGTATATCGAAGGAAGCGATCAATATTACCACCACTGGCGGGTATATGGCCATCCATGCAAGCATGGATGGAAGGATATAGTCAAAACGTGGAAAGCCGAAAATTTTGATCCCGATGCGTTGATGGATTTGTATGTAAAGGCGGGAGCTAAATATTTCTGCGCTTTGGCCGTACACCACGACAATTTCGACAACTGGGATTCAACGCATAATAGGTGGAATGCCGTTAACGTTGGTCCGAAGAAGGATATTGTTGGAATGTTCAAGGAGGCTGCACGGAAACGGGGACTTCCATTTGGGGTTACGGAACATCTTGGAGCTTCGTTCTCCTGGTGGGCGGTAAACAAGGGGTGTGATAAATCGGGACCATACGCCGGAATCCCTTACGATGGGAATGATCCCGAGTATGAAGATTTCTATCATCCCAACAAGGATGAATATATCAAACAGCGGGAATCGGGGTTGGTGTGGTATACCGAAAATTCCCGGTGGCATGAGCACTGGTTCGACAGGATAAAGGATTTAATTGATAAGTACAAGCCCGACCTTCTTTATTCAGATGGTCCCCTGCCCTTTGATAGGTATGGACTGGGGATTGTCGCCCATCTCTATAATACCAGCGTTAAAGAGCATGGCGGTGTAAATCAAGCTGTATACACTCAAAAGGATGCAAATCCATTGGTCTATACGATAGGCGTTCTTGACATTGAGAGAAGCGTTCAGAAAGATAAGGCGCCATATCCGTGGCAAACCGATACATGTGTAGGCGGATGGTTTTACGATGTAAGGCAGAGGTATAAGAGCGCAAAGCAGGTAATTGAAATGCTGGTGGATATTGTATCCAAGAACGGCAATCTGTTGATCAATTTCCCACTACGCCCCGACGGAACTCTGGATGATGAATGCATTGATATACTAAACGGTATGGCGCAATGGATTAAAATCAATGGCGAAGGGATATATGGTACACGTCCGTGGTATATTGCCCAGGAGGGCAGCACAACCGTTCAGCCAAAGCATAGGTTTGATGAACCGGAAGTGGAATACACTCCTCAAGATTACCGTTTTACGCAAAAGGATAACTGTATATATGCTTTTCAGCTCGGATGGCCCCAGGACGGTACCGCGTTGATAAAAAGTTTTGCTGCAGGGGGGAATGGTCCTCTACTCCACGTGTTAAATATTGAAAAGGTGGAATTGCTGGGCTATGAAGGGAAAATCAATTTTGAACTTAAGAAAGAGGGTTTGCTTTTAACGGGGTTGCCCGATAAAAGGCCTGTAGAATATGCCCACTGTTTTAAGATTAGCTGCAGACGGTGATGAAAGCTGTAGCCTGATCAATGCAGATTAAAGGTAAGCAAGGCCATAGTGAGAAATCATTAAGAAAGATTTCTCGCTATGGCATAATTTTGTTAATTTAGCTTAAGGGCAGTATTATAAAAATGCTGTTTTTTCTACCCCCCCCCGGCATGATAGGATTACTGCCGCATGTGAGGTTTTTGCTTCATGATCTGATTTTGAAAGGAAGTAAAATTGGAGGAGAGGATAATATGTCTTTGGTGGATGGAATGGCTGCTATAAATCTCGAAATGCCACCGAGGGTGCCCCGCACGGAATACTCGGTAGAATCCCATTGGGCTGTAGTGAGAGTTGTTACCGGTATTGATGTAGATGAACACAGTCCGGCGGAGATACAGGATCAAGCGCGTAAGACGTTTATCAAGGCATGGAATTACGATTTCATATGGAGTACATTGATCGGGGGAGATGTGTTTGGAAATTTTCGCACCAGGATGGGGCATGCCGTTTATGCTGCGGGAGGAGTGGATTTCGATCCTCATATTTACTGCCCTTTTAATGACCCTGAAGAGGTCTTAAACCTTGATTTTTGGGAAGTTTACGGGCAATGGGATAAAAGGAAGCTTGTAGAGGATTTTGAAAGGCATTATGAGATGAACTGTGAAAATAATCCTGATGCCGTAAATATGACGGGGATTTATGTAACATGCATTTCGGGTTTAATTGAGATTTTGGGCTGGGAGATGCTTCTTATAGCAGCCGGTTTGGATCCCAAAAGATTTGGTGAGCTAACTAACCGCTATGTTTCCTGGATCGGTCAATACTTTGAAGCCCTGGCTGAAGCCGATGTACCCGTAGTAATGATTCATGACGATATCGTTTGGACGGCCGGGCCTTTTATTCATCCCGACTGGTATAGGCAATATGTGTTCCCCAATTACAAAAAGTTGTTTCGCCCTCTTATTGATAGTGGTAAGAAGATCATGTTTACGTCCGATGGGAATTATACCGAATTTATTGACGATATAGCTGATTGCGGTATCCACGGGTTTGTTTTGGAACCCACTACCGATATGGAGTATATTGCAGAGAAATATGGTAAAACCCATGTTTTTATTGGTAATGCAGATGTACGCGTATTGATGTTTGGTAGGAAAGAGGATATCCGTGCTGAAGTGGAGCGCTGTATGCGAATTGGCAAGGGCTGCCCCGGTTACTTTATGGCTGTTGGCAATCATATTCCTCCCAATACACCGGTAGAAAATGTGCTGTATTATAATGAAATATATGAAGAATTAAGCCGCAGGTAAAACTTGTTTGTTCTGAACGGCCTTAAACCGGTTTGCCCAAAAATATTAAGCAAGAAGTAAAAATTAAAAGGGTTTTTCTGGGCGCTAGAGAATATATAACATGCTAACTGTTTAGTACATAGCACATCATGGATTCCTATTTTATTTATTTTATTTATACAGGGGAGGGGCTTTATCATGGAGCAATGCCTAAAGAGGTTAAGGGAGATGCGCAGGAGCAACGCGCCGGGCTATTGGGGGAACAGGATCTTAT
>ENA-UPSA01000470-UPSA01000470.1-bioreactor-metagenome-genome-assembly--contig:-NODE-470-length-58370-cov-319.878385_pt1 | contig 58370 bp, 46 predicted proteins | sample MGYA00238183_ERZ773288 | MGnify/ENA primary metagenome ERZ773288 (study PRJEB29028, sample SAMN07631243) | bioreactor metagenome | isolation source: Switchgrass digestor | place: USA: Dartmouth... | reverse complement strand
GGTCGAACAGTGGCTTTGGTCACTGATTTAATACAAAATAATTGTACAAGGAGGTTTTTGCCAGGATAATTCGGTTAAATTGAAACAGGAGCTGTTCCTCGGAAATTAACAGCCTGCCCATACATTATAGACAGGAGTGATTTATTATGCTGCAAATTTTACCGGCAATTATAATAATCGTTGCTGTGATCGCCGCGTGGACCGTCTTTACGCAGCGCAAACTGGTGATGCTTGATGAGAATATCAGCAATGCAATGAGCCTGATCGGGGCGCAGATGTCAAGCCGGTTCGACGTACTGATGTTCCTTCTGGAACTGGCAAAAGGTTACGCTGTAACTGGATGTGAAGAACTGATGGAAACGGTCAGAGCAGAAAGAGGCGTTATAATGGCAAAGTCCGCACCGGACGATGTGATTCAGCAGGAAGGCGTTATTTCCGATGTTTTTGGCAAGATAGTGATTGCATCGGACCGGAACCCCAAATTAACGGCGGATCCGAATTACATCAAAGCCATGGATGCCATGCGTACCATTGAAAACATGATGCATACCAGCCGTTTGATCTACAACGACAGTGCGGCCAGGCTGAACCGTGAAATACGGATGTTTCCGGCATCCGTGCTTGCAAGGATCCTTGGCCTCAGGCAGCGGGATTATCTGGCGGAATGAGGGAAGCGGATATATGCCGGATGCCCCTGTCATATCGTATATCCGCGGCATAGCTTTTTACCGACAACAACTGCCTTTTTGCCGTACCCAGCGACGTTTTTCACGTTTAAAAAACGTGTTTGGCACTTGCATTTCACCTTAAATCTGGTAGAATGAATATGACAAATTTATAACGAGGTGGCGAATATCTGCCGCTTTGCCGGACACACAGGCAGTGGATTTTCAGTACAGGGGATGATGTGTCCGAAGTACATTTTTTTACGACCGTTAAGCAATATTAATCTATATAAGAAAAGGAGTTGTTAGTTATGCCATTAGTTACAACCACTGAGATGTTCAAAAAGGCCTATGAAGGCGGTTATGCCATAGGAGCTTTCAACGTCAACAACATGGAGATCGTCCAGGGAATCACGGAAGCCGCGAAGGAAGTCAATGCTCCGCTGATCCTGCAGGTGTCGTCAGGCGCCAGGAAATATGCGAAACATACTTATCTTGTAAAGCTGGTTGAGGCTGCTATCGAAGAAACGGGCCTTCCGATCTGCCTGCACCTTGACCACGGCGACAGCTTTGAACTTTGCAAATCATGCATAGACGGCGGTTTCACTTCTGTCATGATAGACGGTTCACATCTTCCTTTCGAAGAGAACATAAAGCTTACAAAGCAGGTCGTTGATTACGCGCATGCCCATGGCGTAGTCGTTGAAGGCGAACTGGGCAGGCTGGCAGGAATCGAGGATGCTGTCAACGTATCCGATGAAGACGCCGCTTTCACAAAGCCTGAAGAAGTCGAAGAATTCGTGGGCAGGACAGGCGTCGACTCGCTTGCGATCGCGATCGGTACGAGCCATGGCGCTTACAAGTTCAAGGGCGAACCTAAACTCAGGTTCGATATCCTTGAAGAAGTCGCAAGGAGACTGCCCGGGTTCCCGATAGTCCTCCATGGCGCTTCTTCAGTCATCCCGGAATTCGTCGAAAAGATAAACAAGTACGGCGGCAATATGCCCGGTGCGAAAGGCGTTCCGGAAGATATGCTCAGGAAGGCGGCACAGTCAGCAGTCTGCAAGATCAACATCGACTCCGACCTGAGACTCGCCATGACCGCTACGATCCGCGAGTACTTCGCGCAGCATCCTGAAGACTTTGATCCCAGGAAGTACCTTGGACCTGCAAGACAGGCCATCAAGGACCTTGTAAAGCACAAGCTGATCCACGTGCTCGGCTGCGCAGGCAAAGCCTGATTAAAAAAGCTTCCTTTCAATTGACGAAAACCGGTATCATCAGTGATACCGGTTTTTTTACGGGGACAGTTCTCACCTTTTGAGCATTTCTGAGGGGACACTTCTCACCTTTTCAACATTACGGGAGGGGACACTTCTCACTTTTTTAACATTCTGGCGTCGGATTGAGTGCCGAACCGTTCGTTTTACCGCTTACATAATTGTTCTGCCGTTATGCATATGATCCTCTGCCCATCCTGTACATCCTGAATAAACTTCACGAGTATGTAAATAATAGTCTGAGATGGAATTAAGAAAATCTTTCGGATATAAAGGAAGAACTATCTTATGATCAGGGAGTGTTGGGCTTTTGTGCGCTAAGATCGGGATACCGAGAAGCTTGTTTTACTACAGATTTGCTCCGTTCTGGGAAATATTTTTCTCAGCTCTCGGTGCTGAAGCCGTATTCTCCGATCCAACCAACAAGCGGATCCTGGATGACGGTGTGAGATCCTGTGTCGATGAGGCTTGCCTGCCTATCAAGCTCTTCTACGGCCATGTTCTGAACCTGAAGGACAGGGTCGATTATATACTGGTGCCGAGGTTCACGAGCATATCAAAAAACGAATACATATGCCCGGAATTCGGCGGGCTCCCGGATATGATCAGGCATAATCTGAAAGGGTTGCCAAGTCTGATCGATACGGAAGTCAACATGAGAAATTCGGCCAGGGGCGGCCTGGAAGCAGCAGTTGAAATCGGAGCGATGATCGGCGCCGACAGGCGAAAGGCTGCTAAGGCCCTCCGGCTTGCATCGCAAAACTTCCGGAAGGACAGTTTTTATACAGAGTTCAAAAAGAAGGTGCTGAAAGGTGAAAACCGTGTCCAGGCAGATGCCGGGAAAGTTGAGACCATTCCGGAAGGGGCTTGTCAAAAAAGTGAAAACCGTCCCCAAACGGAATGTCAAAAAGGTGAGAACCGTCCCCGGCCGAAAAGTCAAAAAAGTGAGAACTGTCCCCATGGGGAGTGCCGCAAGCGGCTTTGTGTCGGAGTGATAGGGCACCCGTACACCGTGTACGACAGGTACATCAGCATGGACCTGCTGAGGAAACTGGCGGATCACGGGGTCGAGTCCAGGACGATAGAGTCGGTGGATGAGGCCGACATAAACAGGCATGCGTCCAGGCTCGCGAAGCCGATGTTCTGGAACCACGGCAGGATGGCTTATGGCGCAGCGCTCCACATGGCTGAGGGCGGCGAAGTCGACGGGTTCATATGCCTTTCGAGCTTTGGGTGCGGCATAGACTCGTTCGTCAACGATCTGATCGAAAGGCACGTAAGGCGCAGGTTTGGCATTCCGCTCATAACCATGACGATAGACGAGCATTCAGGAGAGGCCGGGTTCAATACGAGGCTGGAAGCTTTCCTGGACATGCTGCAATGGAGAAGGCAAAATGAAGGTCACATTTCCGCATCTGGGTAACACATATATCTGCGTAAAATCCATACTGGACGATATCGGCATCGATTACGTCATCCCGCCCTTCAACAACAAGAGGGCGCTGGAACTTGGCACAAGATACTCTCCTGAAATGGTATGCCTGCCGCTGAAAATAAATATCGGCAACTATATTCAGGCGTACGAGATTGGCGCCGATACGATTCTTATGGCCGGCGGCTGCGGCCCGTGCAGGTTCGGATACTATTCCCAGCTCCACAGGGAAATACTGAAGGATGCAGGCTTCGAGATGGAAGTCATCACACTGGAGGGCACGGACATAAAGGACCTGGTCTCAAGGGTACGCAGGGTCGTGCCCGGCGGATCGGAACTGATGAGGCTGCCGTCCGTCCTTTTGCGTGCCGTGGAAATCGCAAAGCGTACAGACGAGGTCGAGATGCTTGCTTTCCGGACCAGGGCCCGCGAATGCGAACGCGGCGCCACGGACAGGATATACAACGGGTTCAGGGAAAAAGCCCTCGCAACGAAAGGAACGAGAAATATCCTGGAACTGCTGGATGAAACAGAGGCGAGGCTGAAGTCGGTCCGCCTGGATCCCAATGCGGATCCGCTGAGAGTCGGCATAGTAGGGGAGATATACACCGGCATCGAGCACTTTGCCAGCTTCGACATCCAGCACAGGCTTGGCAGACTGGGCGTGGAAGCCGACAGGAAAGTGACGGTGAGCAACTGGATAATCGAACACATGATAAAAAAGCCGCTCCGCCTGCCCAGGGACATGGCATTTGCAAAAGCGGCAAAACCCTGGCTGGGAGCGATGATAGGCGGACATGCCCGGGAAACCGTCGGCAACACCGCCATATATGCAATGAACGGGTACGACGGCGTGATACAGATATTCCCGTTTTCCTGCATGCCGGAGATAGTGGCGGAAAGCCTGCTGCCGTCGGTCGAAAGGGACCTGGATATACCGGTGCTGACGCTTATAATCGACGAAATGACCGGCGAAGCCGGGTACATGACGAGAGTCGAAGCATTTATCGACATGCTGGAAAAGCGAAGAGAAAACCGGGAAAAACGGAGAGAGAACGGGACATGCAAAAGAGGGGAGAGTGGGACATATAAAAAAAGAAGGCTTGTATCTTGGAATTGACGTGGGCTCTGTCAGTACGGACCTGGTCACGATCGACGAAAACGGGCAAATAACAGCAAAACATTACAGGCGTACCGGCGGCAGACCCATCCAGTCGCTGACCGACGGGCTGAAAGTGATCGCGGAGCAATGCGGCAATGCGGCGATAAAGGGCGTCGGTGTCACGGGAAGCGGACGGGAACTGGCGGCTGTTATAGCAGGAGCGGATATAATAAAGAACGAAATAACGGCCCATGCGGTCGCCGCCCAGGCAATAGTCCCGGGCGTAAGGACCATCCTTGAGATAGGAGGGCAGGATTCGAAGATAATACTGCTGAAAGACGGCGTGGTCTGCGATTTTGCCATGAACACCGTCTGCGCGGCGGGGACCGGATCCTTTCTCGACAGGCAGGCCGCAAGGCTCGGAGTCCCGATCGACGAGTTCGGCGACCTGGCGCTGAGATCCGTCTCGCCTGTCAGGATAGCCGGCAGATGCGCTGTTTTTGCCGAGTCGGACATGATACATAAACAGCAGTGCGGACACAGCATCGAAGACATCGTAAACGGCCTGTGCGAGGCTTTGGTCAGAAACTACCTCAACAACCTGGCAAAGGGAAAGGAAATACACGGCCCCGTCGTTTTCCAGGGCGGTGTAGCCGCAAACAAAGGCATAGCCGCGGCGTTTGAAAAAGCCCTTGGGCTGAAGCTGACGATCCCGAAGGAATACGATGTAATGGGGGCATTCGGGGCTGCGCTCATCGCCCGGCGAAAAATGAAAAATGAAAAGGATCCGGCGACAAAATTCAATGGATTTGATGCCGCAAACAGTACCTACGAAACAAGAAGCTTCGAGTGCAGCGGATGCCCCGGACTGTGCGAAGTGGTCGAACTGCGGATGGACGGCCATGTACGGGCAAGGTGGGGCGACAGGTGCGGAAGATGGTCGTCAACTGCGGCAGAGTCGCTGAAGACGGCACAGTAACGATATCCGCTCCATGCACTTCCGGCCTGGCCTTATTACCCGCCAGCCTGCACTTATTTGCCCGAGCAATACATTTTCAGTCTGATCTGTACGTTTCCAACATGATCTGTACATATCCCTGAAAACATTCTGTCTGTCCGGAACTTCTGCCTGTGACCGACGTCTAATCCAATAAAGGAAAATCATGCAGACTGTCCCGTTTTCAATAATTACAGGCATACTGTCATTAACCGCAGGCGTGCCGGAAGATAAAACGCCGCAACGGGATAAAAATTTTGTCTGCTGTTATTGGAGGTGTATATGATGATGCAGGCGTTTTCTGCCAGGAGTAAATTCACAATGGCGGTGATCCTTCTTGCCGCCGCAGCTGTTTTCGTCGCAGTGATAGGCGCTTTTGCCAATGCGCCGGCAGAAGCGGCAGAAGCGGAAGCAGAAAAAAGGACGATAAATGTCTCGGGACAGTCCAAAGTCACCGCTTCGCCTGACTTTGCGACCATCAACCTCGGCGTCGTGACCGAGGACAAGGACGCCAAAGTCGCCCAGAAGACCAATGCGCAGTCGATGGAGAAGGTCATAAAGGCCATCAAGGCGCTGGGTATCGCCGATTCGGACATCCAGACGTCAAACTACTCGATCTATCCTGTTTACAACTATAAACAGGAGACCGGCGAGAGCGTTATCACGGCTTACCGCGTCAACAATTCTGTCAATGTTACTGTAAGGGACCTGAACAAAGCAGGCAGTGTGATCGACGCTGCGGCCGACAGCGGTGTAAACATAAGCAGCAGCATCACCTTCGGCCTCAGCAATTACGAGGATTATTACAATGAAGCGCTGAAGAATGCCGTGCTTGCAGCCAACAGGAAGGCAAATACGATCGCCGGTGCGCTTGGCGTCAAACTGAAGGGTGCCGTAACGGTCAACGAGGGCGGCGGATACAGCCCGCTGACCAATTATGTAGTATACAGCAAGAGCGATGAAGCAGTCGGCGCATCGACTCCGATACAGGCAGGAGAACTCGAAATCACCGCGTATGTGAACATCGTTTATGAGTACTGATGATGCAAACCGGCGATGTTTGCCGATAATATCGTAACATTATTGATACAAATAATGATGAAAAATATCGTCAGTATTGATGAGACGGATAAGTGACACAGAAAGGGAGCAAAACTTAAAAAGGCCTGGGGTCTGCTGAAGAAACAGACTCCTGGCCTTTTGATCGCTTTAACCGATCAGGACTGCGATAATGCTGACCTGCACCGGGTGCCTGATACTGTCGTTGCTGCCATGACTCCAAACTTTCAATGCTTTCCATAACCTTGTTCACTCGGAACCTTTCCTGTCACGACGCTGTATATACGTGATCAGCCTGGCGATAAGCTTGCCGACATTCGTTATAAGCAGCAGTATCTCTATGGCGGCCAGTATCGCAACTATGAGGAATATGTCCTTATTCTCCATAACCAGTTTCTGCAACCTGGTTTTCACATCTTCCACCGGAACGATCTCGCTTTCCGGGTACAGGCTGATGCGCACTTCAGTATCATCATTCAGGACATAAACTGCGCTTCCGGCCGGGACCGTCTTCTTCAGCGGCGTCTTGAGATCCACATTGACGTTGAAGTCCTTGATGTAGCTTTCGCCCAAAGGGTGGACATACATTATGTCACTCTGGCTGATAAGCCTGACCTCGTGCCCTTCAAATTCGACGGTCTTTATGACGTCGTTTTTGCTTACCAGCGTACTCTTCCGGAAATTATTGAAACCATAGTCCAGGAGCGTTTTGGTATCAGTAAACATCGTTTCTTCCGGGGCATCGAGAACTATGCTGATCAGCTTCAGGTTCGAACGCGACGCAGTACTTATTACAGTCTGCTTTTCCCTGGTGTTGTACCCCGTCTTGCCGCCCAGGATCCCGTCATATTCCCAGAACAGTCTGAAAGGACTTGTCAGCAGGCTAGATTTATTCTTGTCACTCCACAGCTTCACCTTGGATGTGAACAGCGTATTGAACTGCGGATTCGCTATGGCATACCTCACAAGCAGCGCAATGTCCCGTGCCGTCGTGTACTGGCTTTCATCATACAGACCGGTCGGATTGGAGAAATGCGTATCGCTCATCCCCAGCTTTTCGGCTGTTTTGTTCATCAGGTCGACGAACTTGCCGATATCGCCGGAAGAAACATGCTCGGCGACCGCGATAGCCGCGTCGTTGGCGGAAGTCAGCATTACGGCGCTCAGCAGGTCGCCCAGCAGGTATTTCTCACCGACAGCGAGACTGAGCGTCGACCCTTCGGTGTTGACCGACTCGGAACTCGCCGTGACATAGGAGGACAAATTGCCGTTTTCTATTGCAACAAGTATTGTCATGAGCTTATTGGCAGCTGATATATGCAGAGGAGCGTTGATGTTCTTTTCATAAAGTATCTGTCCGGTCTCCGCCTCCATAAGCAGGGCGGAAGGTGCGCTGATTTCGGGAGTTGGCACCATGCTTGCGGCGCCGCGGCCCATGTCTTCAGCACGTGATTCTTTGCCTTCGGTACCGGAGGCTGTGTTGCCGGCTCCTGAGGCGTTGTTCTGAGCAGCCGGACCGGCGCCTGCAGTAACGGGAGCTGTGGTTTCATTATCTGCAAAGCACACACCAACAGAGCACGTCAGAATAAAGACAATTGCAAGAAATATCGTGAAAGCTTTCTTTTGCATTACGTCCTCCATGGAGTTACATAAGCGTTCGGAATTGTTTCCGGTCAAAGTCCGACTTATAAAGTCCAACTGTTTTTCATCAAAGTCCGACTGACAGTTCGGTGGATCTCAGTTGATTTCCAGTCGACCCTGTATCCAAAGTCCGGCTGGTTCCGCTCAATGCTCAGCCCATTTTACGAGTCCAAGTCCGAATTTGTCTGTTAACAGCGGGTGTCGAGGGAATACCCTGAACTGGTATCCATACTCGCCTCCGCCGGTGAGACACAGGTCGGCCGAATATATGTATGTGCCGCCCTCGGCTTCGCCGCGCAACTGCATCGGCAGGTGCATGCCATTAATTATCTCACCTTCATCTCCTATGATACCATAATACAGCTCGACACTCACGTCCTCCGGCTTAAGCTCTCCCAGCGTTACGACCGCTTCCAGCGTGGTTTTCCAGCCGGAGAAAGACGTAATGTCGGCGTCTGTCCCCGAGCAGGCCCCGGTACCGGACACCGCATCAGTCCCGGAATATGGGCCGGAACCCGCCTCGTCACTTTCAGCGCCGTTTGCCGCAGTACCGACAGCGGCACCTGCACCGGGTCCGTCAGCCCGCCATCCGCCGCGTTTGATATTCACAAGGTGCCAATTGCTGCGGACATGCTGCTTCCACTGTGCCAACTGTATAATCTTCTGACAGTCCGCGCCGTCGCCGCCGGAGATACTGCAAACCATCCGCATGGCGGGCACGTACAGTTTCGCCATATAATCCTGCAGCATCCGGTGGGTGCTGAAATATGGCGCCAGCGACATTATTGATTCCTTCATCATCCTGACCCAGCCGGTCGGGATACCCTTTTCATTTCTTTGATAATACAGCGGGATTATACTGTTTTCAAGCGTTTCGTACAAAGAGTCGCTGTCTGCTTTGTCCTGGCAAGACTCATCCGGGTATATTTCTTCGGTCCCGATAGCCCAGCCGTTTTGCCCGTTATAACCTTCCCGCCACCAGCCGTCCAGCACGCTGAAGTTGAGGACGCCGTTGAGGCCGGCCTTCTGGCCGCTGGTGCCGCTTGCTTCCAGGGGCATCCGCGGGTTGTTGAGCCACACGTCGACACTCTGGATGAGCCTGCGCGCCAGCGCCATGTTGTAGTTTTCAAGCAGCACTACTTTGCCCCTGAAGCCTTCCTGTCCGGAAATATCGTTTATATACTTTATCAGATCCTGTGCCGGTTTATCGGCCGGATGGGCCTTCCCGGCAAATATGATCTGGATCGGGGCGTTTTCCCTGCCGAACAGTTTCCGGATCCGGTCGATGTCCCTGAAAATCAGCGCTGCCCGTTTATATGTCGCAAATCTTCTGGCAAATCCTATCGTGAGCGCATCAGGGTCGATGGGCATGCACTGCTTCATCTCCCAGGCGGACATTTGGCCGGAACGTATCCTGGCGTTCACATACTCCGCCATACTTTTCTTAAGACTCAGATGGGTTTCCCAGAGTTCCTCATCCGGTATATTTTCGACAAACTTCCATGTGCTGCGTTCATATATCCTGTTTTCCCATCCTTCCGGCAGATATTTGTCAAAGAGTTTCCGCAGGTCTGGGGAAAGCCATGTAAGAGTATGGATGCCGTTGGTGACATGTGTCACAGGCACCTCATCCTCCGGAACACCCGGCCACAGGCCGCTGAACATGCGCCTTGTCACGGCACCGTGGAGTTTGCTTACGCCGTTCCTGCCCGAAGCCATTTTCATAGCCAGGACAGCCATGTTGAAACCGTAGGGGTTGCCCGGATCCCGGCCAAGGGCGAGGAATTCTTCCCGGCTGACGCCCAGGGATTCCCTGAACGACGTAAAATACATATCCATAGCGTCATGCGGGAACACGTCTATACCTGCCGGCACCGGCGTATGGATCGTGAATACCAGCGACGGAGAAACAAGCTCCATGGCTTCATGGAAACCGATATTGTATTTTATCATGCTGCGCCTGATAAGTTCGAAGCACAGGAAAGCCGAATGGCCTTCGTTCATATGGTAGACCGTCGGCCTGATGCCGAGGGCTTCCAGTGCCCTGACTCCCCCTATGCCGAGCAGTATTTCCTGCTGTATCCTCGTTTCGTGGTTTCCGCCGTATAATCGCGAGGTTATATGCCTGTCCTGCTCGGCATTCGATGGGACATCCGAGTCGAGCAGGTAGATGTTTACGGTGCCTACTTTTATCTGCCAGATCGAAGCGTAGACTGTCCTGCCGGGCAGTTCCACGCTGATATACAGAGGTTCGCCATTTTTGTCGGTCACCTGGCTGACAGGGAGTTCGTCAATATTGAGGGTACTGAAACTTGTCTCCTGTATGCCTTCATGGTTTATCTTCTGGTTGAAATAACCCTGCCTGTAAAAAAGGCCTACTGCCGTGAACGGGATACCCAGATCGCTGGCAGATTTGCAGTGGTCGCCGGAAAGCACGCCAAGCCCACCCGAGTATATGGGGATAGTCTCACTGAGGCCGTACTCGGCGGAGAAATACGCTACCATGTGGCCGTCCAGGTCCGGGTAGGTCATACTGAACCAAGTGTCTGTGCGGTTCATGTAAGCATCGAATTTGCTGACGACATTATCGTATATCTTCAGGAAGTCCTGGTCGCCGGCCAATTGTTCCAGCCTTTGATTTCCGATCCTTTTTATCAAAGCGGCCGGATTTCCGCCCGTCTCTTCCCACAGCGACGGATCAGCCATCCTGAACATATCGGCGGCTTCGCAGTTCCAGGTCCACCAAAGATTGGCTGCGATGTCCCTGAGCCGGAAAATCCGTTGTGGCATCACTGTCTGTACGGTTATTCTGCCTACAGGTTTCATTCGATCACTCCATTGATTGTGTGAATTGCTTAATATAATGCTGCATAACCAGAATATTCACTACAGGTTTTATTAATGATAGCACATTTTTCTCAATCTAAAATTAAATTTTGGTTAAGTTTTTTTAGCCAATATATTTAAAATTTTCCACGGAAGAAATGGCTATATCTGCTTAAACTAGCAGTGTATAAAAATCGCCTCGGAACAGGCAGGTCGGTATTATGCTCAAGAGGTTTTTCTTTTACGGATTGGCGGGATGGGGCATCGAGATGGTCTGGACGGGCATGCACTCGCTGCTCGGCGGGGACCTGACCCTTCCCGGACAGTCGAATCTCTGGATGTTTTTCATCTATGGCTGCGCCGTTTTCCTCGAACCGCTGCACGATGCGATCTCCGGATGGAACTGGATGCTGCGTGGAATCGTCTGGGTAATAGTGATATGGATCATCGAGTATGCCAGCGGGACGATACTGTACAACGTGCTTGGGGCATATCCGTGGTACTACTCGGACAGGTTGTCCGTGAACGGCCTGATAACGCTTGCCTACGGTCCGGCATGGTTCGTGGCGGGCCTCATATTTGAGAAGTTCCACAGGAGCCTTGACAGGTACGGCATAGCCTAAGTATCGCAGATTGCGTTTCAGCCCATATTCCATTAAAATAATAGGGCAAGGCGGAACGGCAGGTCCGGCTGAGAATCGGAATTTCTGACTGCCCGGCATAGACAGCCTGACAGGCGGCTGACCGATACGATCGGGCGGCTTGCAGCAGATGCCGGATATGGGGTTGAGCTGCTTGGACGTTCGGCAGGAGAAGCCGGATATGGGATTGAGCCGCTTGGACGTTCGGCAGGAGAAGCCGGATATAGGGTTGAGTTGCTTGGACATTCAGCAGCAGAAGCCGGATATGGGGTTGAACTGCTTGGACGTTCGGCAGGAGAAGCCGGATATGGGATTGAGCCGCTTGGACGTTCAGCAGCAGAAGCCCAATATAGAATTGAGTTGCTTAACCGTTCGGCAAGAGAAGAAGGTATAAGGTTTGCTTATATGACTGCCCGGCAGTATAATCCGGTATGCATTTTATTTGATTGTTTTCCGGCAGAGGATGAAACCGTCTGCCGGTGTGAGAGGGGTCAGGATGGACAAAACCGTTGAAACCGGCAATAAAACATTTAAAAGCAGATCATACCCGGCATACGCAGACGAAACGTACCGGGGATACGCGGACATTTCGCGCCTGGAATATACAACCGTGACACGCAGCCCAAATGCAGGAGGAACAAGGCATGGCCACGCGGAAAGAACCAGGCGAAATCCAGGCACGGAAGAAAGGATCCGGCGCAGCGCAAAACCGGCGCGCGGATCATGGAAAAAGCGTCTCTTCGCGTTTTTGGTTTTCCAGTTCATATTTGCGCTGGTCACGATGCCTCTGCTCATCTTTTACGGCCCCTTTGAGGAAGTAAAGGGGACCATTGTCGGAGCGTCGTGGAATACGCTGAGACACCAGTACATTGCGAAGTTTTTCCTCTCAGATGAAGCAATAGCGCGGATCCTGAGGGATTCCTACGCCGACGACCCCACGGCAAAGGGTGAATCGATCGAGAAGATCGAACTCAGCGGTGAACATGACAGCACCATCGAAGTTTACAACATCGAGGGCGGCGATTTCAAGGGAAAGCTCATGGTGGTGCACGATCCCACGAGGATAATAGTCGGCTATTCGTCGCTGTTCCCTGAATCAGGAGAGACCACGAGCCGGATAGCGAAGAACAACGGCGGGGTCGCAGGCATCAACGCCGGCGGGTTCCTCGACAGCGGATGGACAGGCACCGGCGGCATACCGATGGGGTATATCATCCACGACGGCAAGGTGGTCTACGACCAGTATGAGGGCAAGGATGTAAAGCAGGAAACAGTGGCATTCACAAATGAAGGGATGCTCATAGTAGGCAAGCATGCCATAAAACAGCTGATGGAGTACGGGGTGAAGGAAGGCGTAAGTTTCGGCCCTCCTCTCATAGTCAACGGCAAGCCGACTATCAAAAAAGGCGACGGAGGATGGGGCATCGCTCCCCGTACGGCGATCGGGCAGAGAAAGACCGGCGAAGTGCTGCTGCTTGTGATTGACGGACGCACGATCGAATCATTGGGAGCGACACTGAGAGAAGTCCAGGACATCCTTCTCGAGTACGGCGCGGTAAATGCCGCAAATCTTGACGGCGGTTCATCAACGACGATGTATTATAACGGAAAGGTAATCAACAGGCCTTCGGATAAACTCGGCGAAAGGCTGGTGCCTTCGGCCTTCGTGGTGATGCCGGAGGGCGAACAGGCCGGCATCGGCTAAGTCGGAGGTGACAGGAGATGAAAAACATAAAAACGATTTACAAGTGGATACTTATTTCTGTCATCCTTCAGACCGCATTCCTTTCCTGGCTGAATTACGTCTACCTTCCCAACAGGGGGCACTTTAAATCCACGATGTATGAAGCGGAGTTCCTCGCCGTCAAAAACCGGAGCTACAGACTGCCTGAGGGAGCGGACGATATCAGCGTGTCATATGACGGCCTCTATGCCGCTTACATGCTTGACGGGCAGATCGTGATCGCGGATTTGGACGGCGGCAGGGAAATAAAAAGGCTCGGGCCTGCCGGCGGGAAAATCACATACCACAGGTGGCTCCCGGACAGGGAAATGCTCATATATGCCATAAAGGAGCCGGAAGGCAGGAGCGGGCGTGTCCGGATATCCACGCATGATGTTATCCCCGACCTGGACAGGAGTTACCCGGACATAAAGGGCCTGCCCGAGGGCAGTGCCGTCATTGATATAGAACTGTCCCCCATGACCAACATAGTTTATCCGAAGATACAGACCAGCAAAACGAGAGTCAGGATCTACAGGTTCGATATAATGGACAACCTGAGCCTTATGTTCAAGACGGACCTTACAACAGTGGTAAAGGAAACGCTGTACTCCGACAACCTGGTATACCAGGTTGCCGGTGAAAGGACGCGCGTCAGGAACGGCAAAACCGGGAAAACCTCATATATTCCTGTGAAACAGGCCCACCTGCTGCTGGATATAGACGGCAGGGATGTCATATATGCGGGTATTACGGACAAGTCGGGCAGTGTATCGGAGATACGATACGGAAAAGCAGGGACGGAAGCGGCTGAATGGAACAGCATCAGCCTCAGTGATCCGGCAGCGGCAGATGACATAATGATCACGGCCGACGGGTCAGTTTATATAGCTGACCGGCAGGCGAGGACTGTCGAATGCGTGAAAGGCGTAGAAGGCCGGAAGGGCCAAACTGACGGATCATCCGAGAAGCAAAGCGGATCGGTCGGACAGGACGGATCGACCGGTCAGCGGAACGGTTTGTCCGATTTTAAGAATGGGCTCTCTGACTGGCTGGATGGTATGAAAGAGCAGTTGAACGGATCAAAACGGCAGAACAGGTCATCAGGCCGGAACAGCAGATCATCCGGCCAAAATAACATATCTACCGGCCAGCATGACGTATCATCCGGTCAGAACGGCAACGCATCCGGACAAAACGTCCCGGCATCCGCCCGACAGGGCGTGACGGCCGCACAGGACCGTAAGCTGATCAGGTACGAAGGCCGGCTCATCACGATGCTTGACCAGTACATCGTTTATCTCGACGGTGAAAACCTCGTGTTGAGAACACTGGAAAAATAGATCAGAATTATTCCGGACAATGCTCATGCCGTTGTTGCCTGTTTTATTATGAAAATTAAGGGTAACAATAATAGAAATGAAGCATTTATTTGACAGGAGGTTAACTGAAATGGCAGAAGGAAAAGCGTTAGCTTTGACAAAAGAGAATTTTGATGAGATACTGAACGGAACTGATAAACTTGTGGTCGTGGATTTCTGGGCTGCATGGTGCGGTCCGTGCAGGGCCGTTGCACCGATAATCGAGGAACTGGCCCGGGATTACGAAGGCAAAGCCGTGATAGGCAAGGTGAACGTTGACGAACAGAATGAGATATCATACAGGTACCGGATCATGAGCATTCCGACGATCATGCTTTTCAAAGGCGGACAGGTAGTTGATAAAGTCGTCGGCGCGAGGACCAAAAGCGAACTTGCAGAACTGATCGATAAGAACCTGTAATTTTTTCGGTCTGGAACGTTTCCAGCCATATATTCCGCAGACCCGTTCCTCAAAAGATTATTTTTTATTCAGGCAGGAATTTGCGAATCGGTATTGAATATATAGAAAGAAGATTGCTTTGAGAAGGGGGATTCCTGTGGCTCGGGAAAAACGGTTTAGGACTTCTTTCATGGGAGGATTCAAGAAATCCGATGTAAATGCGTATATCGAACGGATGCTTAAAGAGTTCGATGAAAAACTAAAGAGTAAAGACGACGAAATTTCCGTACTCAGGAATCAGAACAGGGAACTGAAATCGAAGTATGAAGAGTTGCAGCAAAACGCCGATGAAATCAATGAAGCCAGGGTAAAGATAGGCGATGTGCTGATCCAGGCCAGGGAAAAAGCCGAAGCCATGCTGGAAGACGCCCGGGCCGAAGCCGCAGAGGAGAAAAGGCGGCTCGAGGAAGCCAACGAGCAGGAGAGGGAGAAGCTGGTCGATATCCGAAGCGATATAAGGAATATGAGGACCGAGATCGTGAAGCTGCTCAAGAAATACGAAGAACAGCTTTCGGAATATGACGGACGTATTTCGGACATCCTGAAGGACGATGCGGAAGAAACTGCCGATGCCGGAACGGCGGAAGCGGAAGCGGCAACAGCTACGGATCAGGGATCCGGTGCGGAGAGCGCGGCCGGGTATTCAAATAATACATGGAACGGCGGATCTGCAGATTATTAGGCGACTTGTCAGCCGGAAGTCCGGAGTTTTTCCAAAAAACACTTGAAATTGCCGCAGGTAATTGCTATAATCTATGAAAATCACATATAACGGCGATGATGGGGAAGAGTAGTCCTGTGAATTTCAAAGAGAGCCGGAGGTCGGTGCGATCCGGTAAAGGAGCAGGATGAAGGCAGCCCTGGAGCACTGGCTTGAAAAACCGGAGTCTTGAGACAGCCGGGCAAAAGTCAGCGTGGCCTCACGTTACAGGGGAAGGGCATTGGAATGTGCCCGGAATGAGAGAACGCTTACAGCGTTAATTAGGGTGGTACCGCGGATTGCTCCTTCGTCCCTTGCAAGGGATGAAGGAGTTTTTTGTTACCACGGCTTCGGCAGGCTCATGCCGCCGGAGCTGGCGGGATCAAAGCCGGTCGTATAGAAACCGGCTGTGTTGAACTGACGGACTTTGCATTATTAACTTATATATCATTTTATATCAGGTAAAACGCGCAGAAGGGGTGTTCATTATGAGCAGCAAGATGGAAGAAATCCTTGAGATCCTCGAAAAAAATGCAAGGGCGAGCGTTGAAGAAATTGCCCTCATGCTAGACATGAGCGTTGAAGAAGTACAGGCGGCGATAAGGAAACTGGAAGAAGACAAGGTCATAGTCGGCTACAACACGCTGATAAATTGGGACAACTCCAACAAGGAAACAGTTACGGCGCTCATCGAGTTAAGGGTCACTCCCCAGAGGGGCCAGGGCTTTGACAAGATCGCGGAGCGCATATACAGGTACCCCCAAGTCAAAGCATGCTACCTCATGTCCGGCAGCTTCGACCTGACAGTGATCATAGAAGGCAAGAACATGAAGGAAGTGGCCTTGTTCGTGGCCGAGAAGCTTGCTCCGCTGGAGGGCGTGGTCAGCACCTCGACCCACTTTGTATTGAAAAAATACAAGAACGACGGCGTGATATTTGAAGAAAACGGCAAAGATGACAGGGAGGCGCTGAGACTATGAACCTTCAGGAAATGATAAAGCCGACGGTCAGGAATATGCCGCCTTCCGGCATCAGGAAGTATTTCGACCTGCTGAATGAAATGAAGGACGCCATTTCCCTGGGCGTGGGCGAGCCGGATTTCGTCACCCCCTGGGCTATCAGGGAAGCCGGTATATATTCGCTTGAAAGAGGCCATACCCATTACTCCTCCAACCCCGGGTTCATCGAGCTAAGGAGGCAGATATCCCGGTACGTGGCAAAGAAGTACAATGTTGAGTATGATCCTAAAACTGAGATCGTAGTGACTGTCGGCGCCAGTGAAGCGATAGATATTGTGCTTAGGGCGCTCGTCGGATCGGGTGACGAGGTCATCATACCTGAGCCCAGCTTTGTCGCATACAAGGGATGCACCATGTTTACCGGGGCGACTCCGGTCGTCATAGAACTGAAAGAAGAAGACGAGTTCAGGCTCAAACCGGAACAACTGGAAGAGGCTTTGACGGAAAGGACGAAGGTTGTCATCCTCCCGTACCCGAACAACCCCACAGGCGCTGTGATGCGGGCCGATGACCAGAGGAAGATCGTCGATGTGCTTAAGGACAGGGATGTGATAATCATATCCGACGAGATATATGCCGAACTTACTTACAGCGGAAAGCACGTTTCATTCGCAAGTTATCCTGAAATCAAGGACAAAACGATCCTGATCAACGGTTTCTCAAAGGCATTTGCAATGACCGGATGGAGGATAGGTTACGCCTGTGGGCCCCATGTACTCATCGAGGCAATGAATAAAATCCACCAGTATGCCATAATGTGTTCGCCGACAATGGCCCAGTACGCCGCATCTGAGGCTCTCAACAGCTGTGAGGATGAAGTGCAGGCGATGGTCAGGGAATACAACAGGAGAAGGCGCGTAATGGTCAAGGGATTCAGGGACGCCGGACTCAGCTGCTTCGAGCCGATGGGCGCGTTCTATGTGTTCCCCAGCATTAAATCGACGGGCATGACATCCGACGAATTCTGCGAGAAACTCCTCATGGAGGAGAAAGTGCTCACGGTACCGGGCACAGCTTTCGGCGCCTGTGGCGAGGGCTATATCAGGGCCACCTACGCCAACTCGTACGAAAACATTGCCGAGGCAATGAGGCGGATCAACAGGTTCGTAAGCAGGCACAGCAAATGAGACCGGGCCGCATGTTGTAAGCAGGTACAGGAAAAATGACAGTGCTGTGTGCGTGATGAACAGATGCAGGAAATTTGGCAAGGCTGCACACGATAGCTGGTACAGAAAGTGAAACTAGCCTGAATGTGGTAAGCAGGTAAAGGGAACGTGACAAAGCTATGTATGATAAGCCAGTACACGAAGCGTGACAAGGCGGCTTGTAAAACACTGGCAGGCACTGTCCTCCTGTACCACTAGCTTTATCTTTCTGAACTATTACTCTGTCCTTATATACCGCTGTGCTACTGCACCGCTTAACGCTATCCTTCTGTACCATTTTTTCATTTATGGGCGCTGGAAAGGTCTGACTTCAAACTTTTCTATGTTTTTTGTACCAAATTTTCGTTTATGGGCGCTCAAGTTAAGAGTCAAGCTTCTTTTTACATCAATAATTGCAACAAAGCGGGCTTTATGTAAACAAGAAAGCTATAAAATGGTAACTTTAACAAAAATTACAGCCCATAAACGAAAAAACGGTACAAATTGCGCTCAAAAACATACATTGCTTCTAACAGGTAATAAAGTCCTCAAGTGATTATGCATCTGTTCAAACTTCCTGGTACGTATGTGTATACGTTTGCCGAGGCGGGCGGCGAGATTATGCGCAAAATCTCTGCATGCATTTTTATCATATAATTGAATGGTGTTCATGTGTAAGATTTCAATGCCTTGTCTCCCGAGGATGGCTGAACGTACTGAGTCCTTGCCCTGTTCTGATGGCCTGTTGTGATGAGCAAAACTGTCATATTCGACCCCTACCTTTGCTTGCTTGAAATACAGGTCCACAAAGCAGCGATCTTGTTTCAGACGTATGCTCATATCATTGTTCAGCTTAACTTCATAGTTGAAAATGGCGCCTCTCATGCCATAACCACCCAATACGTATGGCAGCGTCAGGATCATATATGCTAGTGATTCCATAATCGATGCGGAACCGTTTTCTATATATTTAAGGGCTCTTAACGCTTTTTTATGTCCCCGATGTCCCGGGGTTTTTGAAACGAATTTTTCAAGCTTTTGCTTTGTCGTAACAGCCAATGACGGGTTGCCGGGCGGGTGCGAGCACAACTGCAAACCTAACAGGATCAGGCGATGAATATCCAACCTGTTTGCAAGTTCCAAAAACAGCAACTCCGGTGATGATACTCTTTTCCCGTTAAGTGTTTTTACTGATTTCTCCGGTAGAACCAGTTTTGTTGAACGGACTTTTTTGCCGTTAATGCGGAAACGCGCATTATAACTGTTGACTGTTATATCGGAGCTGTCACAGCCCAGGGCATCGTCCCCGATAACAGATTCGATATATGGTATATTCCACATCATTGCAGCCGAAAAGTGACTAATATGCCCTTTCATATGAATATAGTGCAGCATTTTTCGCCGGATGTCAAATAATGGGAAATAGCATCAAGTTAAAGTTTCCTCTCACTTATGCCTTTTACATAATCGGGTTCGGACCAGGTTTCTGACCGACGCTCCGCTCTTTCGGAATATCGCTCCACTCTTCATACCAACGATTCACTCTTTCGTACTAGCACTCCGCTCTCAGAACGTATTCCCGATAACATCGAAAAAGGCAGAGCCACTGGATATAACGTATCTCTGAAAGAGTTGCGTCACAGTTTATCCCTGCGCTGTGAAGGGCCCTGGACAACTGCTTTTTCGTGAACAGGTGACGGAGCCCGTACTTTAAGCCGGCAGTGACAAACCGCTCGTAAGCTTTCTGCTGATTCTCAGGGATATCCGGCAGGCTTTTTTTCTTCAGATGGAACAGCACCACGTCAACGCTCGGCTTCGGGTGGAAATCATCCCTGCTGAAATACCAGACGATATCCATGTCAAAGAATGGTTTCAGGAGCAGTGAGCGCAGCGATTCAGCCGGCTGCCCCAAAAAGCGTTTGGCGGCGCCTTTTTCCATAACGAGCCATGCTTCCGATGGTACGTTTTTGCTTTCCGTAAGCTTGCGCAGGATACTCGTTGTGCAGCTGAAGGGTATGTTCGAAAAAACCTTGTAATTTCCAATTCAGAAAGGTGATATTTCCTTCTGAATCAGAAGTAAAACCGTCACATGCCAAAACCGTTACATGTCAAATATGTGAGAACTGTCCCCATAAAAAACTTTTACAACCGCCCGTTTTCTGTTATAGTATATAGGTGCATTGTCACTATCCATATAAAATAAATTAGAAGAGAAAATAAACCAAAGGAGTTGATCAGGATGCTTGAACTGGAACAGTTCAAACAGGAAATCGAGAGCCTGGGCAAAGATATAAAGGAAATGGGGGCTTCTCTTTGACATCGCCAGGCTGAAACTCGAAATCGAGGAACTGGAAAACAAGGCTGCAGAACCGGATTTCTGGAATGATATCGAGAACTCCCAGAAGGTCCTGCAGAGAACGAAGGCTTTGAAGACAAAAGTCGAATTCTATGAGAAACTGCTTTCGGACCTCGAGGACCTCAAAGTCCTCAATGAACTGGGCATTGAAGAGCAGGACGAATCGGTCATGCCTGAAGTGAAGAATGAACTGGAGAGGCTGAGGGACTCATACAACAAGCTCAAACTCGAAACACTGCTCAGCGGCCCATATGACAGGAACAACGCCATTATGACGCTGCATGCGGGGGCAGGCGGCACAGAAGCGCAGGATTGGGTGCAGATGCTGCTAAGGATGTACACCCGATGGGCCGAAGACCACCAGTATGAGGTCAAAACGCTGGATTACCTGGACGGGGATGAAGCCGGGATCAAAAGCGTGACGATACAGATAATCGGCGAAAATGCATACGGATACCTCCGTTCCGAGAAGGGGGTACACCGTCTCGTCAGGATATCGCCGTTCGACGCATCGGGCAGGAGGCACACATCTTTCGCATCGGTGGATGTGATGCCGGAACTGGATGAGGAAATAAAGGTTGAGATAAACCCTGAAGACCTCAAGATAGATACCTACAGATCCAGCGGCGCGGGCGGCCAGCACGTCAACAAGACCGAATCGGCCGTAAGGATCACACACATCCCGACAGGCATCGTTGTGGCATGCCAGAATGAGCGGTCGCAGATACAGAACAGGGAGACCGCGATGAAAATGCTCAAGGCAAAGCTGCTGGAACTGAAGGAACGTGAACAGAAAGAGAAGATCGAAGACCTCAAGGGCGTCCAGATGGACATCGCCTGGGGCAGCCAGATAAGGTCGTATGTATTCTGTCCATACACGATGGTGAAGGACCACAGGACCAACTACGAGACAGGCGACGTGCAGGCAGTGATGGACGGAGATCTGGATAAATTCATACATGCATATCTTTCAATGAAGCAGTAATGGGGATGCCGGCTCGGCGTCCCCGCTTCCGAAGAGGTATCGGGGCATGGTTTACAATAAGTTTTCGGATTACCTTAAAAAAAGATATGGGGCAAAAGTATACAAACTGCCCGTCAGCCTGAGTACGAGCTGCCCCAACAGGGACGGCACTGTCAGGATGGAAACGGACGCCGTGATCAGGACACAGACGGATGACGGCGGCAGCCGCGCGGAAAATTACGACGACACCGTAGACTGCGCTGTTGACGAAGGATCATACTGCGGCTGCATTTTCTGCGGCATCGAGGGATCAGGCTTCGAGACGCTGCCGGCGGAAAACAGCATCAGGGAACAGCTTGAAACCAACATGCGCTATATTGGCGAAAAATACAGCGCTGAAAAATTTATCGCATATTTCCAGAACTATTCAAACACCTACCTCCCTTTCGACAGATTCTCAAAAGCCATGAACGAAGCGTGCATCGAAGGGATAGTCGCCCTTTACATCGGGACCAGGCCCGACTGCATCGACGACAGGCGCGTGGACTTCCTGAAGCAGTTAAAGGAAGAGAAAGGCGTCGACATCGTTATCGAGCTTGGGCTGCAGTCTGTTAATCACCATACCCTTCGGTGGCTCAACAGGGGCCACGGCCTGGCCGAGTTCATCGACGCCGTGCTCCGGATCAAAAGAGCAGGCCTTGAGGTCTGCGTCCATATGATAAACGACCTGCCTGCAGATGATATCTGCGACGTCATCGAGGCGGCAAAAGTGCTTTCTGCCCTTGGAACGGACCAGGTCAAGTGCCACTCGCTGTACATACTTGAAAACACCGTGCTGGGCCGGGCTTACAAGGAAGGCAGGTTCGCGCCGCTAAGCATGGACGAGTTCATCGAAAGGACCATCAGCTTTCTTGAATACCTGGACCCGGATATCGTGGTCCAGCGGCTTATCGGAAGGTCGCCTTCCGGCAGGTCGCTGTTCTGCAACTGGTATACCAGCTGGTGGAAGATCCATGATATGATAGTCGAAAAGATGGTAAAAGAAGGGCGGTACCAGGGGAAGTATTTTGATTATCTCAACGGCCATGCGCTGAAGCATTTCAAAGATTTGTAAAGTACAAAAGCTCTCAATAACCTGTGAAAAAAGACATGCCTGTAGTAAGCATAAAACTTGTGGAGAAAGCAAGGCATGTGAAAAATGATAAGCCCGAAAATAAAAGACCTTAACAAATGGATCGCTCAGATTGACTACTTAAGCGGGAGTGTGTGCAAATTGGAGTATCTTAAGAATGTTATCAAAGGTATCGTGATCGGGATCGCCATGATGGTGCCGGGCGTCAGCGGCGGAACGATGGCGATCGTGCTCGGGATATATGACAGGTTGGTGCACAGTGTCGCAACTATTTTCAGGGATTTTAAAAACAACCTGCTGTTCCTTGTCCAGGTGGGGATAGGGGGAGCAGCCGGCGTACTCATCTTCAGCCGCCTGATGGAAGGCGCGATGACCAGCTATCCGTACATAATGCGGTACCTCATTATGGGCGTCATCATAGGCGGACAGCCGCTGCTCTTCAAAAAGGCTGCGGAGAGTCGCACCAGTGAGCGGGAGATAAAAGCCAGAGCCCGGAAGAATACAGCATGCCCGCCAAAAAGCAGAGATGCTGCGGCTGCAGGCAAAGCGGACGTGCTGAAAAACGGACCCTCCGCGCAGAGTGTATGGAGCCGTGCCTCCGATTACATATTCCTTGCGCTTGGTGCAGCCATAGTCATGCTGATGTCGCTTGAGCCCGAGGCTATGATAGACATGGCGACCGATGGGAGCCTGACTAGTTATATTTTCCTGGTGATCTCGGGATTCATTATCGCTGTCGGAGTCGTGCTCCCGGGCATAAGCTGGTCGTTCATGCTTTTGGTGCTCGGGATGTACGAGATCACGCTCAACGCCATAAATACTTTCAACATCCCGTTCCTTATCCCGCTGGGCATTGGCATAGCCCTCGGGACATTCGGCACTGCGAAAGCAGTTGAGAGATTCCTGCAGAAATATCCGAGAAAAACATATATGCTCATAATCGGTTTTGTTGCAGGTTCTCTGGCGGAAGTATACCCCGGCATCCCCCGGGGCTGGCAGCTGCCGGCATCCGCCGCGGCATTCATCGTTGGTTTCGCAGCGATCTTCATCCTCGGCAAAAAGGGATTTGCGGAATAATCGCGTAAAAGCTTTGCCGGGATATGCATATAAGGGGATTCGCGAGCATTTAAATGAATATGCGCGATTATACGAATAATACAAAAGAGACCATCGAAAATGTTCGTGTTTTGTGTTTTTATTGGTTGACAAAATGAGTTCTCATTTGATAGTATTAGAAACGTGAAAGGGATATTGGAATTACAGCGTGAAATGCTTGAAATATAAGGGCCCGGTGGACTTTGACCATATGAGCGTTTTTTAGCGGGCAGTTACAGTTTTACGTAAGCATAATGTACCAACCCAGTATAACTCAGGAATGAAAGTACGAACATTAACGTCTTGCGGTACAGGCTTGACCGGACGTGCCGAACGTCCGTTAAGTAATTATCTCTTAAATCTCATGGGAGGGGAATTTTATGTTGGACAAGCTGTTCGGACTCAAGGCTCAGGGTACGAATGCCAGGACTGAGATCGTAGCAGGCATAACCACATTCATGACGATGGCTTACATCATCTTCGTGAACCCGAGCATACTCAGCCAGACTGGCATGGACTGGGGTGCCGTATTCGTAGCGACGATCCTGGCGGCTGCCATTGCAACGTTCATCATGGCTTTCGTGGCTAACGTACCGTATGCGCAGGCACCAGGAATGGGGCTCAACGCCATGTTCACCTACGTGGTGTGTCTTGGAATGGGACTGCCCTGGGAACAGGCCCTGGCAATCGTTTTCATCTGCGGTATCATCAACATCATCATTACAGTCACAAAAATCAGGAAAATGATCATCTATGCGATCCCGAAATCCATGCAGTACGCAATCAGCGGCGGTATCGGACTGTTCATCGCATACATCGGCCTGATCGGCGGCCATATCCTCAACTTTACGCCTGATGGTGAGGCAAATGCAGCCGGCGCTTACAGCAAAGTAGTACCTGCGATCGTGGACTTTACAAGCCCTGATTCGATACTGACGATCATCGGACTGGTAATAATAGTAGTATTGATGCTCCTCAAAGTCAAAGGTGCGATCCTCATCGGCATCATTGCAACCACTCTGATAGGTTTACCGATGGGAGTAACACAGTTGCCCACTTTCGACTCATTCCTTCCGCCGAGCCTTGCGCCGACGTTCTTCAAGCTTGATATTGCAGGACTGTTCAGTGATACTTCACAGTTGTTCAGGATTCTTGCTCTCATATTGACATTCAGCCTTGCCGATACATTCGATACCATAGGGACATTCCTCGGCACCGGCAGGAAGACAGGCATATTCGACCAGTTGGACGAAGAAGCGCTCCGCAATGGCAAAGGATTCTCTTCCAGACTTGACAGGGCACTGTTCGCTGACGCAACTGCAACATCCATCGGTGCTCTGCTCGGTACCAGCAACACTACCACGTATGTTGAAAGTGCAGCCGGTATAGCAGTAGGCGGAAAGACCGGTCTGACATCTGCAACGGTCGGAATACTGTTCCTGCTGTCGCTCTTCCTCTCGCCTGTCGCAGCTATGGTTCCTTCGGCGGCTACCTCAGCAGCCCTTATAATCGTCGGCATACTGATGGCAGAATCCATTGGAAAGATTGCATGGGACGAACTGGAAGAAGCAATACCCGCATTCTTCACAGTAGTCGTTATGCCTTTGGCTTACAGCATCACGACAGGTATACAGGTAGGATTCGTATTCTACTGCATAACCAAGATCTTCACAAAGAAGGCAAAAGAAGTACATCCTATCATGTACATCGTTACGGTGATCTTCCTGATAGATTACCTGATCAAGGCGCTGTAATCGTGACAATAAAATGCAGTTCAATGATGAAGTCCGTCATATCAGGCGGACTTCTTTAGCATAAGGGAAGATTATATATTACAATATATGTATAACTGCTATGGATCGGACAGACATATGCAGAACCGGGGAGGAAGCAATTTATGGCTACAACTGCGGAAAAAGGCATGAAAAAAGGGCCTAAGGCTGCACTGGTGATGGGCAGCGATTCCGATTATCCTGTACTGAAGGATTGCATCAAAACGCTGAAGGACTTCGGAGTGGAAACAGAGGTGCTGGTCTGCTCGGCACACCGCACGCCGGACAAGGCAGCCCGCTTTGCATCTGAAGCTGAGTCCAACGGCATAGAAGTGATAATTGCTGCAGCAGGTAAAGCTGCGCACCTTCCGGGAGTCCTCGCGGCATATACGCCGCTTCCGGTCATAGGGGTACCGGTCAGGTCATCGACGATGGACGGACTCGACTCATTGCTTTCCATCGTGCAGATGCCTCCGGGGATACCCGTTGCGACTGTCGCAATAGACGGAGCTGTAAATGCGGCGCTGCTGGCGGTCCAGGTGATGTCGGGAGCGCATCCCGAACTGCGTGAGAAGATGCGGCAATACAAGGCAGAGTTGGCAAGGAAAGTTGAAAAGAAAAACGAAGAACTGCAGAAGAAGCTCCGGGAAGAAGGGTTATAGGCAGAAGTGTCGCTGCACTTTCTGCAGTAAGTACAGAATATTGAGCAATGTTTGATGCCCAAAATGAAAATTCATTGGAGGATGATTTTGCATGATCGACTACAAAGCGGCCGGCGTTGATGTAGAAGCCGGTTACGAAGCCGTAAGGCTGATGAGGGACGATGTAAGGCGTACATTCAGGCCCGAGGTGCTTACCGATATAGGCGGCTTCGGAGGACTGTTCGCACTGGACAAGGCCAAGTACGAGGAACCGGTGCTGGTGTCGGGTACGGATGGCGTCGGTACAAAGCTGAAGATCGCGTTCATGATGGACAAGCACGACACTGTAGGCATAGACGCTGTAGCCATGTGCGTCAACGATATCGTATGCGGAGGGGCTGAGCCGCTGTTTTTCCTCGATTACATAGCCTGCGGCAAAAACAAGCCTGAAAAGATCGCACAGATCGTAAAAGGTGTGGCTGACGGCTGCGTAATGGCGGGATGCGCCCTCATAGGCGGAGAGACCGCAGAGATGCCCGGATTTTACCCGGAGGATGAATATGACCTGGCCGGTTTTGCAGTCGGCATAGTGGATAAGAGAAAAATAATCGACGGAAGAGACATAAGGGAAGGGGACAAGCTGGTAGGCCTTGCATCTTCCGGCCTGCACAGCAACGGTTATTCGCTGGTCAGAAAGCTTCTCAACCCCAACAAGGAAAAACTGAGCGAATATGTCGGGCTGCTCAATTCGACCCTTGGCGAGGAACTCCTGAAACCTACCAGGATCTATGTCAAGTCAATACTCGCTGTAAAGGGAAAGTACAATATAAAAGGCATTGCAAACATTACCGGCGGCGGATTTATTGAGAACATACCCAGGATGATCCCGGACGGGCTGCGGGCAAGGATAGATATAGGCACATGGCCCGTGCAGCCGATATTCACGTTGCTCCAGGAAATAGGCAAGATCACGGTGGAAAGCATCTACAACACGTTCAACATGGGCATAGGAATGGTGCTTGCGGTGGACCCGGACGAAGCAGACGGCGCAGTCGCATATCTCAATTCGATCGGAGAAAATGCCTATATCATAGGCGAGATCATCAGGGGAGAAAAAGGAGTGGAACTGTGCGAACCAGGGAAAGCAGTCACTGTATGCGGAAAGGTCGAAGACAGCACAGAAGGCGGATCGAATGAAAACAGACCCGAATGCGGTGCGGACGGAGAAGGCCCGGCAAATTCCAATGGATAAAAGGAACGGGTGCTGACAGGAGAACTGATGTAACAGCGGAAGAACCGCTGGAAGAGCAGATTTTGGATCCATTATCCGGATCCCTGGATAAAGGAAAGGCTGGTTCTGAATATGTTTAAGCTCGGAGTGATGGTATCCGGCGGCGGTACCAACCTGCAGGCGATCATAGACAAAATCAAGAGCGGATATCTTGAAGACTGCACAATTGTCACCGTCGTTTCCAGCAGGCAGAACGCATATGCGCTGGAGCGGGCAAAAAACAACGATATCCCCGCTGTATGCATTTCGAAAAAGAGTTTCGCTTCGGAAGAAGAGTACGACAGGGCGCTGATAGAACATTTCCGGAAATACGATGTGGACCTGGTAGTTCTCGCAGGTTTCCTGTCGATGCTGGGCAGAACTTTCGTCGAAACATACCGGAACAGGATCATCAACGTCCACCCGTCGCTGATCCCGTCATTCTGCGGTAAAGGCTATTATGGGATAATACCGCACCAGAAAGCCCTCGAGTACGGTGTCAGGGTCACGGGTGCCACGGTCCATTTTGTAGACTATGAATACGACAGCGGGCCAATAATACTGCAAAAAGCCGTTGAAGTAATGGATGACGACACACCGGAATCGCTGCAGCTGAGAGTCATGCAGCAGGCGGAGTGGGAACTGCTGCCGGAAGCGATAAAGCTGTTCAAGGAAGGCCGGCTCGTTGTCGAGGGCAGGAAGGTCAGGATCATATAGCAAGGGATAATGTTACCCGTACATCATTGCCATGGCAATGTATGTGGACAAAGATCCATGTCCTGTACATGTGTTAGTAAAGTTATATTATTATATATAAAGGAAGGGAAACGGAATGATTAAACGTGCATTGATCAGCGTATCCGACAAAACCGGCGTTGTTGAGCTGGCTCAGGCCCTTGCCGGGCGCGGGGTTGAGATAATATCGACAGGAGGAACATACAAAACTCTTGCAGATGCGGGCATCAAAGTCATTGGTATCTCTGAGATCACCGGATTTCCGGAATGCCTCGACGGCAGGGTAAAGACGCTGCATCCGAAAGTGCATGCCGGGATCCTGGCTATACGTGACAACGCAGACCACATGAAGCAGTTGGAGGAACTTGGTATAGACACTATAGATATGGTGGTCATCAACCTTTATCCTTTCAAGCAGACGATCCACAAGGAAGGCGTCAGGCTGGAAGAAGCCATCGAGAACATTGACATAGGCGGTCCCACAATGCTGAGATCCGCAGCGAAGAACTACCAGGATGTAGTCGTCGTTGTGGATCCCGCGGATTATCCCAAAGTGATCGAAGAGATCGAGGCGACCGGGGACGTTTCCAGGGAGACCAAGTTCAGGCTGGCATACAAGGTATTCGAGCACACCAGCCATTACGACACACTCATTGCCGCGTATCTCAGGAGCAAACTGGGAGATGTGTCGTTCCCCAAAACATTGACGCTGACATTCGAAAAAGTACAGGATATGAGATACGGGGAAAACCCTCACCAGAATGCTGTCTTTTATAAAGAAGTCGGATCCGGCAAAGGCTGCCTTACCGGTGCGAAGCAGCTCCACGGCAAGGAACTTTCCTTCAATAATATAAATGACGCCAACGGAGCGCTTGAGCTTCTGAAAGAGTTCGACGAGCCCACGGTGGTAGTTACAAAGCATGCCAATCCATGCGGTGTGGCCAGCGGCGCCGACATATTCGATGCATATGTCAGGGCATTCGAAGCCGATCCCGTATCAGCCTTCGGCGGGATCGTGGCGTTGAACAGGGAAGTCGATGCAAGGACCGCGGAAGAAATAAAGAAAATATTCTATGAAATAATAATCGCGCCTTCATTCAGCCCGGAAGCCATTGAGATACTCGGGACGAAGAAAAACCTCAGGCTGCTGCAGATCGAAGACATCATGGCAAAACAGCCGGCAGGGACATATGACATGAAGAAGGTCTCGGGCGGACTGCTCGTGCAGGATTGCGACAGCATCCTCATTGACCCTGAAAACCTGAAATGCGTCACCGGTACAAAGCCCACCGACCAGCAGATGGAAGACCTGGTCTTTGCAATGAAGGTAGTCAAGCACACCAAGTCCAACGCGATCGTGCTGGCAAAGAACAAACAGACCATAGGCGTAGGACCGGGCCAGACCAACAGGGTCACGGCATTACGCATAGCAATCGACTATTACGGAAAGGACAAGACACCGGGTTCCGTCATGGCCTCCGACGCATTCTTCCCGTTCTCCGACTGCGTCGAAGCGGCTCATGAGGCCGGCATCACAGCCATAATACAGCCCGGCGGCTCCATCAGGGACCAGGAATCCATCGATGCATGCAACAAGTACGGCATCGCAATGGTATTCACCGGCATACGCCATTTCAGGCACTAAGCCGAATGCGGGGACAGTTCTCAACTTTCTGGCAATGGTGACGGTCCTTTGAAAATGAATTTCAGTGCATTGGCGTAAGTGTGATAAAATCGTTCAGACGGGGAGTGGAATGATGAAGGTACTTATCGTCGGCGGAGGCGGCCGTGAACACGCCATCGCATGGAAAATATCACAGAGCCCGAAAGTGAGCAGGCTTTTCTGTGCGCCGGGCAACGGAGGCATTGCGTCCCTGGCGCAGTGTGTGCCTATAAAGGCAATGGATATTGAAGGCATAACCAGCTTTGCCAAAAGCGAAGGGATAGATCTCGCAGTCGTGGCGCCTGACGACCCTCTTGCGGCAGGCATGGTCGACGCCCTTGAAAAAGCAGGCGTCCGTGCATTCGGGCCTGTAAAGGCTGCCGCTGAGATCGAGAGCAGCAAGGTGTTCTCAAAAAATCTCATGAAGAAATACGGCATCCCCACCGCCGCATACGAGGTATTCGATAATGCCGATGACGCGCTGGAATACCTAAGGACATGCAGTTACCCAACGGTTGTGAAGGCCGACGGACTTGCGCTGGGGAAAGGCGTGATCATAGCGGGCAATTTCGATGAAGCTGAAAAAGCAGTACGCAGCATGATGTCCGACAGGATATTCGGAGATGCAGGCAACAGGGTCGTCATAGAGGAGTTCCTGACCGGCACCGAGGTTTCGATCCTCGCTTTCACCGACGGCGAGACGCTGGTCCCGATGATCAGTTCCCAGGACCACAAACGGGCCATGGACAACGATATGGGTCCAAATACGGGCGGCATGGGCACATTCTCGCCAAGCAGGCTTTATACGGCCGAAGTTAACGATTACTGCATGAAAAATATATTCATGCCAACAATAGAAGCGATGAGAAAGGAAGGCCGCAGGTTCAAGGGCGTGCTGTATTTCGGCCTGATCCTCACGGCGGACGGGCCGAAAGTGCTCGAATACAACGCAAGGTTCGGCGATCCAGAGACCCAGGTGGTCCTGCCTCATCTGAAGACAGATATTATAGACATATTCGAAGCCATAATCGATGAAAGGCTGTCAGGAATAAACATCGAGTGGGAGAACAGGTCAGCTGTCTGCGTGATACTGGCTTCCGGCGGCTATCCGGGCAAATATGTGACCGGACTGGAAATCACGGGTATAAATGAAGCTGAGAAAGATCCGTCGGTGATAGTTTTCCATGCGGGAACGAAGCTGGAAGCGGGTAAATATTATACGGCGGGCGGCAGGGTCCTTGGAGTCACGGCCGTAGCAGACACCATCGACGATGCGCGCGCAAAAGCTTATGCCGCGGTCGGAAAGATAAAGTTCGAAGGCATGCATTACCGCAAAGATATAGGCATTAAGAAGTAGTGCAAGGGAAGTCTGTTGCAGTGTGCATGGAAATCAACCAAATGATGATCACAGCTGTAAGTGCAACTGCTGGACAAATGCTCCGGTTGGTTGTATGACAGTTGGATCTTCCCTGATCGATCATAAGGAATGAATATGGAAAACAGGAACGAGACTGGCAAAACCGAATATCGGTCCGTTGTGCATCATAAGCCCGAGGCGCAAAACGAGACCGGTTCACAATATGAGCCTGGGGCATGGAATGAGCCTGGCAAGCATTATGCACGCGGAGTGCTGTACAGACCCGGGGAACCTGACCGGAAACCCCAAAGGATCGGCATCATGGGCGGGACGTTCAACCCGATCCACAACGGGCACCTTATAATCGCAGAAGATGTCCGCGAAAAGGCAGGACTGGACAAGGTACTTTTCATCCCTTCGGGACAGCCGCCGCACAAGCCGGGCTGCGAGGTGGCCGGGGCGGAGCACCGTTTCGAAATGGTGAGGCTTGCCGTCGGCTCCAACCCTCATTTTGAGGCCTCCCGCATAGAAATAGACAGGAACGGCCTGACGTATACGATAAACACTTTGCAGGAGCTCAGGGAGGATTATGGCGAGGAAACCGCCATATATTTCATCATAGGCGCAGACGTAGTTCCCGAGCTGGTTACGTGGAAGGAATACGAGAAGGTATTCCGGCTCTGCGAGTTCATTGCGGTGCTTCGTCCGGGCTATGGTGAAACTGAGTTCAATGAGGCGATACATCGGGTTTCCAAAGACAAAGGCGCCAGGATACATCCTGTCCCGTCGCGCCTGGTTGATATCTCCTCCACGGATATACGCGAAAGGTGCAGGGAGGGGCGATCCATAAAATATCTTGTTCCCGAGTCCGTCGAGTGGTATATATATAAAAAAGGTCTGTACAAGGGCTGATATATGCAAGGACTGATATGGAAGCCTGTATAACTGAAGATGGTACGAAACGCAACTGACAGAAGAGGGTAATACGGAAGATGCTCAAACTGGATGAAATGGCAAAAAAGCTGCAGCATATGCTCACACCGAACAGGTTCAGGCACTCGATAAACACGATGGAAACTTGCATCCGGCTGGCGGAAAAATACGGCGCCGATGTTGACAAGGCTGCGGTCGCCGGACTTATCCACGATTGTGCCAAGGACCTGGATAAAGATGCTGTTTTACCGATGTGTGAGAAGTATGGTATCATTGTGGATGAAATATCGAGATCTCAGCCGAAACTGCTGCATGGCGAGATCGGCGCGCACATGGCCGGAGAACTGTTCGGCGTGGATGATCCGCAGATACTTGCCGCAGTAGCCGACCATACGCTGGGCAGGCCGGGGATGGACGACATAAGCAGCATCGTTTTCATCGCGGATTATATCGAACCCGGCAGAGAATTCGAAGGCGTCGAAGAGATAAGGAAGGCAGCGGAAGAAAGCCTCGAGAAAGCCATTGTGGCCGGGGTAAACAGTACCATAAGGCATGTTTTGAAAAAAGGGCAGCCGCTGCACCCAAGGTCTGTGCTGACAAGGAACTGGGCGCTTCAAAAGCTGAAAGAGAGAGAACAACAGGAGCAGGAGCATTGACAGCAGGCGTCGGAAGAAGTTACATCAGCGAAAATCACACGGCGGGATTTGTTTGCAGTCAAAAAGGAAAAGGCCAGGTGTCAGTACTATGGCAGGGAAAAAGAAAAAATCCGTTGCGGGCTTGCTGTTCTATACATTCGGCACGATACTGCTGCTGACATTGCTGATCATATGTATCATAAACTTCCTCAGGGACGGAAGGCCATTCGGATAAACGGGACAGAGCCAGCACACCCTTCACGGCGATACGAAAACAATATAAAAGACACAACAAGACAATATAACAAAAACAGGTGTCGACATAATATATACTAAAGTAGATGGGGGAAACGGCATGAAGGTATACTTTACCGAACAGACAAATTTCTATGGCAGCAGCAAACCGTCCGAACTGATCAGGGAGTACGGCAGTCCGCTGTATGTCTACAATGAGTCGATACTCAGGCAAAGGTGCCGCGAGATGGCCGGACTTGTCTCGTATTCCAACTACAGATCCAACTATTCCATAAAAGCCAATTCGAACCTGGAACTGCTTAAAATCATCCGGGAAGAAGGTCTCAACGCGGATGCCATGTCGCCCGGTGAGATACATGTCCTGCTTGCTGCAGGGTTCAGGCCGGATGAGATATTGTTCGTGGCCAATAATGTTTCCGCAGAAGAAATGCAGTACGCCATAGACAAAGGCGTCCTGGTAAGCTGCGATTCGCTGTCCCAGCTGAGGCAGTACGGCAGGCTCGATCCGGGAGGAAAGGTCGCAATACGGATCAACCCCGGCGTTGGGGCAGGACATCACGCAAAAGTAGTCACCGGCGGCAAAAATACCAAGTTCGGAATCAATCTGGAAGAGATTGATGATGTCAAAGCCGTACTCAAGGAATACCGCCTGAGGCTTGTTGGAATAAACCAACATATAGGCTCGCTGTTCATGGAGCCGTCAAGCTATCTGCAGGCAGCAAGGGCTCTGCTGGACATCGCTTCCGGCTTTGAGGATCTTGAATTCATAGACATGGGCGGCGGATTCGGCATCCCATACCGCAAGCAGGAAGGGCAGCAAAGGCTGGATCTCGGGGAAATGGGCCGCGGGATCTCACAGTTGATGGAAGAATGGACGTCGAACTACGGGAAGCGGATCAGGCTGAAGATAGAGCCGGGACGCTACGTCGTAGCGGAATGCGGCGTCCTGCTGGGCACGGTGCATGCGGTGAAGCAAAACGCCGGCAGAACTTATATTGGAACAGACATCGGCTTCAACGTGCTGATACGTCCTGTGATGTACGATTCACATCACGATATCGAAATTTACAGGAACGATGACATATTATGGACAGATAATGTCCGGACAGCGACTGTGGTCGGGAACATCTGCGAAAGCGGCGATATATTAGCCAGAGACAGGGAACTGCCGGAAGCAGCCGAGGGAGACCTGATCGGCGTAATGGATGCAGGTGCTTATTGCTATTCCATGTCGTCCAATTACAACAACCGGCTGCGCCCCGCAGAAGTGCTCATAGGCCTTGACGGCAGCCCCAGGCTGATCCGCAGGCGCGATACGTTCGAAGACCTGATGCGCGGCTTTATTTAGGAGACGGCTTAATTCAAGAGATGATTTTTACAGAACCGGGACGGTTATGTTGCCCGGGACAGGAGAACCGTCCCGGCGTCTCGGTGATACGGGCGGGCGCTCAACCCCAGAAGTCCTGCAAAACATCGGTGAGCAGGATGCCATCCGACATTTTCGGGATGGGGGTCCACTCCGGCGGAAGCAGATCCATGTAGTTGCAGTGCGAAAAGCGTTCGTCCAGCAGTATGACGACGCCCATGTCGTCCTCTGTCCGTATCACGCGTCCCGCAGCCTGCAGCACCCGGTTTATACCCGGATATATATATGCAAATTCAAATCCGTTCCCCGACTGTTCGTCAAAGTGCGCTCGGATGATATTCCTTTCATTGCATATCTGCGGAAGCCCGACTCCGACAATGATCGCGCCGGAAAGCCTGTCTCCGGCCAGGTCGATGCCCTCGCCGAAGACGCCGCCCATCACTGCGAAACCCACAAGGCTTGTTTCACCGGTTTTTTCAAACTCAGACAGGAACCGCTGCCTTGCGGTCTCAGACATCCCCGGAGTCTGGCAGAGCGTGCGGATGCCGCTGCTTATTCCCATGAACCTGTAATAGACCTCGTTGAGGTATTCAAAGGAAGGAAAGAATGCCATATAGTTGCCTGTCCTGACGGATGCGGTTTCCAGTATCGTTTCCGCGATCCTGTCGTAAGAAAACATCCTTGTTTTGTACTTCGTCGATATGGAATCATCAATATAAACGCAGAGGTTTTCCCTGGGGAAAGGCGAAGGGATCACCGTTACACGGGCATCGTCACCGCCGCCGAGCATCGATGTGAAGTATCCGATGGGGGAGAGGGTCGCCGAGAACAATATGGAAGCCCGTCCTTTGTTCATGGCATCACGAAGCAGTTTTGACGGGTCTACGCAAAACAGCTTTATTTTGAAATCTGTCGCCGATTTATCATAACATGTCACATACCTTTCATCGTACAATTCTGAAATCCTCAAAAAATGCAGGCTGTCGAAGTAGACTTCCAGAAGCTGATCCATGAACGATACAGCCGGGATCCTCGGCAGCAAGTCTCCGACTAAGCCTGTGAAACGCTCGATCAGCCTGTAAAGCTCGTCGGGATATGCCCTTTTCACGAGATAAAAGCTTTTCTTTTGGTCATCGCCGTCTTCGGGCAATGCCTTTGAGATATCGAGAAAATACTTGTGCAGTCTGTCCAGCGCGTCATATATTTCCGGCAATTCTTCCTTTGCCTGCTTTTTCAGCCTGAAGTACGAGCGCCTGGATATCTCCGCCGAGTACATGTCCCTGGCCCTGTCCACCAGGTTGTGGGCTTCATCCACAAGAAAGCAGTAATTCCCGCGTTTTGAAAAATACCTGGACAATTTGACCCTTGGGTCATAGAGATAATTGTAGTCGCATATGATCACATCGCATAAAAGCGAAAGGTCCAGCGTCAGTTCGAAGGGGCATATGGAGTATTTTGCGGCATATTTCTCTATCGCAGCCCGGTCAAGCGCGTCTTCCTGCAATGCATCCTCAATAGCCTTTTTTATCTTCCCGTAATAATCCGCTTTATACATGCAGATCTCCGGGTTGCAGAAATGCGTGCCGTTGAAACACACCTTTTCTTTTGCCGTTATTGTTATCGACTTTATGCGGAGCCCCTTTTTGCGCATATCATCCAAAGACTTCTCAGCGAGGCTTCTTGTTGTGGTTTTTGCGGTAAGATAGAAGATTTTTGATACCAGTCCCTCACCCAACGCCTTGACCGAAGGAAAGAGAACGGCTACAGTTTTCCCTGTCCCGGTGGGCGCCTGCGCGAAAAGCAGTCCCCTGTTCCCGATCGTGTCATATACGTCGTCCATGAGTTCCTGCTGGCCTTCACGGTATTTAGGATAGGGGAAAGCCAACTGATGTATGGAGCGGTCCCTTACGACAGCCCAGTTGTTTATCATTTCCTGCCAGGCCATATATTCGCCGGCCAGCGGCATGAAGAATGATTCGAGGGAATCGGTATTATAAATGTCCGTAAAGGATTTCTCCTGTTTCTCATCCAACTGGTAGTAGGTCAGCATTATGCCTATACGCTCCAGACCATATATACGGGCGTACATATAAGCATAACATTTTACCTGTGCCCAATGCTGAAGGTCGTGGCCATGTTCTATCTGCTCAAGCGGAAGCATCGTGGTCTTGATTTCATGGACAGTGACACCGGCTGCATCCTTCAAAAGCCCGTCTATCCTGCCTGTTACTTCAAGTACCAGGTTATCGTCCTCCAACCGGAAAGATATCGGGACCTCAGTTTCATATATGGCATCCCCGGACAGCATCTGCTTTATCATTGCTCTGATCTCTGCATGGCCCCTGGTGCCTTCAGCAGCCCGTGAAGGGGAATATGTCATGGTGCGGAGGTCGCCTGACTGCATGGCGAATTCGAGCAGTTCACGAACCGACACGGTAATCGTCGGTTTGTCCTGCAAACCGGCCCTTACCGGCCCGTCCTGCATGCCGGGCTTTGCCGGCTCTTCTTGATCATTTGATTTTACAAATTTGAACGGCATATAGGCTCCTAATTCATCAGAGACAGAAAAATCTGCATCAAATGATGATTTCTTTAAGCGGCGCGTCAATGCGCAGCCTATTTAAGTATAATATACTTGTTAATGAATGAAAAGGCAGACAGTAAGGTTAAGAGAACGGCTCTTTGATGAGGGACGGTTCTCAGCTTTTTAACATAAACAAGGTCAGGCAGGAACCAATAATATTTTACCGGAATTTATTGAAATACTAAATTCTATTTTGCTTGCCAAAAGTGGAATCTAAATATTCAATTTAGGGCCGCAGTAAATTTTTGATAATTCCTTGACAATGATTGTATATAGAATTTATAATATATCTATCTTTTTAGCAAGACACCTTGAGGCCGGACAGCCAGTAAAGCAGCAAAATTAAATATCCCGGATGAATGGCGAGGAAGCGGCGGCGACCTTGTCTGGACGGATCTCTGGAGAGACCATGACGGCGCCGAAGGGGCAAGGCTGAAAAGCTAAACTCTCAGGCAAAAGGACAGAGCTTAAAGGGTGCATGACGTATGCATGCATGGAGGTCAGGTCTTATCAAAGATTTGACTTTTTATTTTATAACGCGGAGGAATGGATATGCACAAGAAACTCTTCATACCCGGACCTGTGGAAGTCAGGGATGACGTTCTCCAAAAAATGGCCACCCCGATGATAGGCCACAGAACGAAGGAAGCTTCTGCACTCCAAAGGAGCATAACGGAAAAGCTCCGGAAACTGATGTATACCAAAAACATGATCCTGCTTTCGACGTCATCCGGAAGCGGCCTGATGGAAGGGGCGATACGTTCCTGTACCGTCAAACGTGCCGCCGTGTTCTCCGTGGGAGCATTCGGAGACAGATGGTACAAGATGGCCGTATCCAACAACGTTCCGGCAGACCTGTTCCAGTCGGAGCCGGGGAAACCCACCACGCCGGAAATGGTCGACAAGGCATTGGCGACAGGAAAATACGATCTCATAACCATTACGCACAACGAAACTTCCACGGGAGTAATGAATCCGGCCGAAGAGATCGCTGAAGTCATGAAGAAGTACCCTGAAGTGGTATGGTGCATGGACACCGTCAGTTCACTCGGAGGCGTGAAAATAGAAGTGGACAAACTCGGAGTGGATGTCTGCATAACGTCGACGCAGAAATGCCTCGGACTCCCGCCGGGCATGGCGATATGCTCATTCTCCGAAAAGGCCAGGGACGCTGCAAAGAAGGTGCAGTTCAGAGGCACATACCTGGACCTGCTGGAGCTGTACGAATACATATTGAAGAAAGACTACCAGTATCCGTCGACGCCTTCGCTTTCGCACATGTTCGCGCTGGATTACCAGCTCGACAGGATATTTGAAGAAGGCCTTGAAAACAGGTTCGCACGCCATCTTGAAATGGCGGAGATAGTACGTGCGTGGGCGAAGGAAAGATTCGCGCTGTTCCCCGAGGAAAAATACGCTTCCGTCACGCTGACCACGGTCAAGAACACCAGGGGCATCAGCGTGGCCGACCTCAACAGGAAGCTGGGAGAACACGGATACATGATTTCCAACGGCTACGGCTCCCTCAAGGAAGTCACGTTCAGGATCGCGCACATGGCCGACACGACGCCGGATGAAATAAGGACGCTGCTGGCACTTATCGACAGCCTGATCTGAACCGGAACCGCAGCAGCGGTGAAAAGCGCAGAAGTACATATTACGAGACATGAAAGATACGGATATAAAGCGAGGCAAAGGGACCTCCGGCAGGTCCCGGAAGGAGGGTTTGTCAATGAAGATAATCGTAACGGAAAGGATAGCGGAAGAAGGCATTCAGCACCTCAGGGACAGGGGCCACGAGGTGGATGTCAGGTACGGTATATCCCAGGAGGAACTGCTCGACATAATCGGAGAATATGACTCCATCATCGTCAGGAGCGTCACGAAGGTGAACGCCGAACTGCTCGAAAGGGCCAAAAACCTGAAAGTTGTGGGCAGGGCCGGAAACGGCGTAGATAACATAGATGTGAGCACCTGCACCAGGAAGGGGATAATAGTCGTAAACACACCGGAAAGCAACATAATGGCGGCAGCTGAACTGGCCGTCGGGCACGCCTTCTGCCTGTTCAGGAACATCCCGCAGGCAAACGCGGCTGCAAGGAGAGGCGAGTTCAGGAGGAACCTGTTCATAGGCAACGAACTCCAGGACAAGACGGCAGGAATAATCGGCCTTGGCAGGATAGGCACCATAGTAGCCAGGAAACTGAAAGGCATCGGCATGAGGGTCGTTGCATACGACCCGTACATCACCGATGAGAAGTTCAGGAAAAACGGCGTCATCAAATGCGAAACGCTCGATGAACTCCTGGTACAGTCCGACCTTATTACGATCCACACGCCGAAAACGGAAGAGACTTACGGCATGATAGGCGAAAGGGAACTGAGCATCTGCAAGGACGGCGTGCGCATCGTCAATGCCGCAAGGGGCGGCCTCGTGAATGAGAAGGCGCTGTACAATGCTATCAAATCTGGCAAAGTGGCCGGGGCGGCCATAGACGTGCTCGATCCGGAGCCGGGTTACGACAAGAAGCCGGAAGAGCAGACATACACCAACCCCCTGCTCGAACTGGACAATGTCGTCATCACGCCTCACCTGGGCGCTTCCACACAGGAAGCCAATTTCAACGTCGGCACGGCGATCGCGCACCTTGTGGCAGATGCCCTTGACGGACAGATGGTCGCAGCGGTCAACATGCCTCCTATGCGTGCCGACCTGAACGGCCTGAGACCGTATATAGCGCTGGCCGAGATGCTTGGCAAGATATACTACCAGTCAGAAAAGGAAACTGTGGAAAAGATAGAGATCGAGTACAGCGGAGACCTTGCAGACAAGGAGACCAAGGTGATATCGCTGTCCGTGCTCAAGGGCTTCCTCGATCCCGTGATCAAGGAGAAAGTCAACTACGTCAACGCTGAACTTATGCTCCACAATATGGGCATCGAGATGGTCGAGAGCAAGAGGTCGCACCTTGACAAATACACTAACCTCATCACGGTGAAGTTCACGACCAGGAACAGGACGCTGAGCGTATCGGGCACTATCTTCGCGAAGGAAGAGATGAGGATAGTCGACTTCTTCGGCTACAAGCTCGACTTCGAACCGACTCCGTACATCGTGGCAATACAGAACATCGACAAGCCCGGCATGATAGGCCGCATCGGCACCATCCTCGGCAACGCGGGAGTAAACATTGCAGCTATGCAATGGAGCAGGAACAAGAAGGGCGAAAAAGCAGTAGCATTCGTGAGCGTCGACCAGAATGTCGACGATCAGACCCTGGACGAGATCCGCAGGATCGACGGAGTGCTCAAGGTATCGCTGCTGAGATTCTGACGCCACGCACAAGCGATTCATCATTTATTAGACCCGAGTAAATCAAAACCTGAAAATCGGGACAGATGCCGGAAAACCTCAGTGTTTTCCGGCTTTTTTAGCTTTTCAGGAATAAAACACATAAAATGCCAGTAAACAAGAACGAAAAATTTCAGGATAAATCTATGAAAAATTCCGGAATTTATGCTGACAAAAGTCGGGACTGGCCGCAGTTCTATTGAATTTGTCAAAAAAGGAAGTTACAATAAAATCAGAAACTGGATGAACCTTTAAAACAACATAAAGATACCAGTAAATGACAGAATCAGATGAGTTTCGAAAAAAATGTTGATTTATTGGAGCTTTACTGGTAATATGGAATAAACAGGTGAATTGTTTTCAGTCTGTTGAGCTTTTCAACGACAAAGGCAAACCGGACGAAAGTCCGGGACGCAAAGCTAAAGGGCCTGGACCACGGAACCCGCGAGGGACGTGGGAATGGCAGCCAGTTACCGAAAGAAAAGTTTTTTGTTTGCAAAAAGGCTGAGCAGGACCGGATACACTGAAAAGCTCTGAAAACTGAACAATATTCTTCACCGATAAAGGCAAACCGGACGAAAGTCCGGGACGCAAAGCTAAAGGGCCTTATACCGGACCCGAAAGGGACGGGGTGGCAGCCAGCTACCGAAGGGAGAATGTTTTATGAAGAAGCTTTTAGTGTCAGTTTTGATCGTCTTTGCGATCATGGTTCAGCCGTTCGCCGCAGCCGCGTCGAACGAACCGGTAATCGACACCTCGAGGATCGATGAGGGAGTCATATCGGTCAGCCATACAGCCGGTCAGAGACTGAAAGTAATAGTCGCCAGGGGCGACAAAGAAGTTATATATGACCTCAGGAACGACGGAATAGCCGAGACCTATCCTCTGCAGCTTGGGAATGGCGAATACACGGTAAGTGTCCTGGAGAACACTACCGGCAACAAGTACAGGTATATAAAGAAGCAGACAGTCAGGCTTGAGCTCGAAGATGAAAAACAGGTATTTCTGGCGTCGGTCCAGAACATCAACTGGAGATACGACATGAAGGCAATACAGAAAGCAAAAGAGCTCACGGCAGGACTGAAGTCGGACAGTGACAAGATAAAGAAGATATATGATTACATAGTCAACAACTTTACATACGACTATGACGTACTTGCATCACTGCCAACTGGTTATGTGCCGAACATTGACAAGATACTCACAAGCGGTAAGGGTATCTGTTACGACTTCTCATCAGTGTTTGCCGCTATGCTTCGCAGCCAGGGGATACCTGTGAAACTGGTCAAAGGATATACGACCAATGTCGAAGGCTACCACGCCTGGAACGAAGTATACAATAGCGAGACCGGTGAGTGGATCGTCGTGGATACTACTTATGATGTGGTTATAAAGGCTGCAGGCCGTGCGGTCAGCATGGCTAAAGAGACGGCTCACTACTCCAAGGTTTACGAGTACTAAACGCTAATGTTCAACGCACTACCGATCGAAACAGATGGCTGCTGGTGAGAACCGGCAGCCTTTTTTGCCTCCGCATCATTACCGCAATTCCAAAAGGCACATCTTTTTACAAAAGACAAAAGCGACAAATCAATAGTTTTTTACATCACACAACTACGGGATATGACAAAGTCGATTTGGCTCTTACACCTTTGATATAGATAAAGAAAAGGAAAAGGAGTTACCATGAGGGAACGCAAACGACTTGGGGATATGCTGCTGGAGGCGGGCAAGATATCCCTCGCCCAACTGAACAGGGCACTTGAAACCCAAAGGAAAACCAAGCGCAGGCTGGGTGAAGTGCTGATCGACCAGGGCCTCCTCACCGAGGATGAAATCGCTGACGTGCTTGCACAGCAGCTTTCGCTCGAACGCATCGACCTGGAAAAAACCTTCGTGGAACAGGACATGGCCCGGAGCATCCCGAAGGAAGTCGCGCTGAAATACACCGCGATCCCCATCTTCATGCGCGACGGCAAGCTCGTAGTGGCAATGAACGACCCGCTCAACATGTTCGCCATTGACGACATCTGCTTCATCACCCAGAAAAAAATACAGCCGGCGGTGGCGACCAAAAAGCAAATCGAAAAGGCCATTGAAATCTACTACAGCAAGCAGGATGCAGATCAGGCGATCGAGGAACTGAAAAGAGAGTTCACGGCCTCCGTGGAGGAATCGCAGAGAACCGGGATGGAGCTGAGTGACGACGTACAGGCGGCTCCGGCAGTCAGGCTCACAAATTCGATCATAAACCAGGCAATCGCAACCAACGCAAGTGACATTCACATAGAACCTTTCGAACACCACGTGGCGGTCCGGTACAGGGTGGACGGCGTGCTTTTCGAGAGCAACAGGATCCCTCAGAACCTCTATTCCGCTGTTTCGACCAGGATCAAGATAATGGCAGGGATGAACATAGCGGAAAAACGTCTGCCGCAGGACGGCAGGATCGAACTCGAAGTAAAGGGCAGGTCGTACGATTTCCGCGTATCGTCGCTGCCGACGGTCTTTGGAGAGAAAATAGTCATCAGGGTGCTGGACAGGACCACATTCGACTATACCAGGGACAAGCTCGGATTCACCGAACGCGAAAACGAAATGATGGACAGGATCATCAGGATGCCGTACGGCATAGTGCTTCTCACGGGTCCCACGGGAAGCGGCAAAACGACGACGCTCTATTCGTTGCTAAGTGAAGTCAACACGCCGGACAAAAACATCGTTACGATAGAGGACCCGGTAGAATATATGCTCCCCGGCATCAACCAGGTGCAGGTCAACCCGAAGGCGGGCCTTACGTTCGCCGCAGGCCTCAGGAGCATACTAAGGCAGGACCCCGACATCATAATGATCGGCGAGATAAGGGACGAAGAAACGGCACAGATCGCAGTAAGGGCAGCTATCACGGGCCACCTCGTATTGTCGACCCTCCACACCAACGACGCACCGGGTGCAATAACAAGGCTCGTGGACATGGGAGTTGAACCGTACCTCGCTGCGGACGCCATAGTGGCGGTAATTGCGCAGAGGCTGGTAAGGAAGCTCTGCCCGAACTGCAGGGAACCCTACACGGCAGAAGGCAACGAAATGATGATACTGAACCTGGACAAGCCGGTCCGGCTGTACAGGGCTGTGGGTTGCCCGGCATGCCAGAATTCCGGGTACAGGGGAAGGACGGCGATACACGAGGTCATGATGGTGGGCAGGGAGCACAGGAACATCATCGCGCGCGGCGGCAGCGCCGAAGAGATCAGGGAAGTGTCGATCAGCCAGGGCATGGTGGATCTGTATGAAAGCTGCCGGCGCCTGGTACTCGATGGCGTTACATCTATACAGGAGATGGTGAGGACAGTCTATGCAAGGGATTAACATAAAGGACCTGGATCAACTGCTGGAGTACACATGCAAAATGAAGGCTTCGGACCTGCATATAAACGTGGGGACCAGGCCGACCCTGAGGATCAACTCGGTGCTTGAACAGATCCCAAACACGGCGGTGGTGACTCCCGATGTCTCCTGGAGCCTCATCGAAGCGATGCTGGACGGCGATAAGAAGGCTTACCTCGAGGAGAACGGCGAAGTGGACTTTTCGTTTTCGAAGCCGGGGCTCGGCAGGTTCAGGGTGAACGCGTACAGGCAGCGCGGAACGTATTCGCTGGCTATCAGGATGCTCCCGTTCGACATACCTGACTTCGACTCGCTGGGATTGCCTCCGGTCATTAAATCTTTCGCGATGAAATCGAAAGGGCTGGTGCTGGCCACAGGCCCGACCGGAAGCGGCAAGTCGACGACGCTGGCCAGCCTGATAGGGTTGATAAACGAGCAGCGAAAGGCGCACATCATCACCATAGAGGACCCGATAGAGTACCTTCACAAGCATAAAAACGGGCTGGTGGACCAGAGGGAAGTGGGGGCAGATACCAAATCCTTCGCTTCGGCGCTGAGGGCTGCACTGAGGGAAGACCCCGACGTAATACTCGTAGGCGAGATGAGGGACCCGGAAACGATCGCGATAGCGCTGACGGCGGCCGAGACAGGCCACCTGGTGTTCTCGACGCTGCATACGGTGGGAGCGGCCAAGACCATAGACAGGATCATCGACTCCTTCCCGCCGGAACAGCAGAACCAGGTGAAAGGTCAATTGGCAACGGTGCTTGAGGGCGTCATATCGCAGCAGCTGATACCGAAACGTGACGGATCAGGCGTTGTGGCGGCAGTGGAAGTCATGATAGCGACGCCGGCCATTCGGAACCTCATCAGGGAAGGCAAGCCCTATCAGATCAACAGCATGATACAGACAGGAACCAGCAGCGGGATGCAGTCGCTGGAAGCAAACCTTGCCAAGCTCGTGTTTGACGGCGTGATTTCACAGGATGAAGCGATGATCCGTGCTTCGGATCCGCAGATATTGTTCCAGATGATAAGCAAGAGGTGGTAAAATGCCGGTTTACAGATACCTGGCCAAAAACCTGAAAGGAGAAACGCTGGACGGCGAATACGAAACTGTATCACTCGACGCCCTGGAGCAGATGCTCAGGAGCAAGGGCTACTTCCTCGTGAAGTCCAGCGTAAAGGGCGGAGAATTCACGCTGGCCGGCATGTACGGCAAGATCAATGCAAAGGACATCGCCGTATTCTGCAGGCAGTTTGCCGTGATCCTGAACTCCGGCATCACGATACTCGAGGCGATCGGGATCCTGAAGGACCAGGCATCCAAAAGACGGATGAAAGAGATCCTGGAAGATGTGTACAGCGAACTGCAGAAAGGGCGTATGCTGTCGGAGGCGATAGTTCCGTACGACGACCTGTTCCCTGAATTCATGAAGAACATGATAAGGGTCGGCGAGGCCAGCGGTACCCTTGACACTATACTGAACCAGCTTGCTGACTACTATGAGCATGACTTTAAAATCAGGAGAAAAGTAAAGAGCGCTATGACGTACCCGGCCATACTCGCCGTGCTGACCGTGGCGGTCGTCACGCTGCTGATGGTGGCAGTGCTGCCGATGTTCTCCGACATGCTCTCCGGTATGGGCGGCACCCTGCCGGGTATCACGGTCTTCCTGATGGCAGTGAGCAGGTTCATGGCTGACAACATACTGCTGCTTGCAGCTGTTGTGATAATAGCAGTTATACTGTTTTCCTACTACATCAGAACCGATAACGGGCGGCTTTGGTTCGACGGGCTTAAGCTGAGGCTTCCGATCGTGAAAAACACGGTCCTGAAGACAGTGACAGCAAGGTTCGCGCGCAGTATGAGCATTCTCCTTAAAAGCGGAATTCCCATCGTGAATGCTATGAAAATAATGAAGGACCTGATCGGCAACCGCGCGGTGGAAAAGAGGTTTGCTGAAGCAACCAGTGAGATAAAGGAAGGTAAAGGCATCGCCGGGCCAATAAAAAGGCTTGGCATCTTCCCGCCGCTGCTCATCCATATGATAGTAGTGGGTGAGAACACCGGCGAACTGGACGAGATGCTGAGCCGCACAGCAGGCTTTTTCGATGAGGAGGTGGAGGAAGCGATAGAAAAAACGGTGTCGCTGATAGAGCCCGCGATGATAATCATCATGGCGGCGGTGATAGGTGTGATAATCCTGTCGGTAATGCTGCCCATGGTGAGCATTATGGAACACGTTCAATAAAGCAGGTAATCATAAAATTTTTAAATTTCAATGGAGGGATGTTGAATGATTAAAGCATTGTGCAAAAAGGCAAAGGGCAATAAAGGTTTCTCGCTTATCGAACTCATCATCGTCATAGCTATCATAGCTGTTCTGGCGCTTATCCTGGTACCGAGGTTTGGAGGATTCAGGGAAAGAGCAGAGAGCGCAGCAGATACTGCCACTGCCAGGACGATTGAAACAGCGGTGATGACGATGATTACAGAAGGAGACCTCAGTTTGGGTTCTGGAACTGGTGACGGTTCGTTCCAGATTTACGCAAATACTGATGTTCAAAACGTTTCTGGTTTAGCTCAAAATGAAGACGATATAGAAGATGGTTTAATACAGTTGATAGGTACCGGAGTAAATCACTCTAGTGATAGCGGCTATTTTGAAGTTACAATAAGAAGAGGTTCTCTTGATGTAATTGTAACCCCTAGATCTTCGTAACCGTAATGTTTTTTGTGCAACACCGGCCGTCAGCGTTGGCGGCCGGGGCATACAGGTGCGCCCGCCGCAGCGGACGCAGCCGTATGCCGGAAAGGGGTCTTGAGGTATGATGAACCGGAAGGGATTCACAATTATAGAGTTGGTTGTAGTAATGGCGATCCTGACCATTGTTTCGGCTATCGCATATCCCAGGATAGCAGGCTATATGGAGGAAAACCGGGAAAAGCACAGGGCCAATCACGAGTACATGGTAAACAAGGCTCTCATGCAGTACTATGCGCTGAGAGGCAGCTATTACAAGGCCCAGTACTTAACTAATGAAATTATGTCGGATGATGATGCCAGAGCGATGATAGATGAACTTAAAAGGATAACCGGGGCTCAGATCGAAGATCCGGTAGGTACATACAAATACAAAAAGGCAGAGGGGTATGATGATCCGGATGATCTGTCCAATTGCACCATAAGAGCTGTAAAGGCAGAAGCTTCATAACCGATGATCAAGTATTTAGTTAACCGGAAGGGAATATGCCTATGAAATTCAGTGTAGTAAGAATAAAAAGGCATACACGAAGTGAAAAAGGCTTCACTCTGATAGAGCTCATAATGGCGATGGCTATCATGAGCATTCTGCTGACCATGTATTATTCCCTTTTCTTTGCGGGAGGAAAGCAATACGAGTATGTGCACGACAGCTACAAAAAACAAAATGAAGCCAGGATAGCCATGTCATTTATTACTACGAAGATTCGGCAGAATGATGAGTTGATCTCCGGGACTGACAGGCATGCTGTAAGCATTCAGACTGAAGGTGTCGCCCCAAATGAGAGGAAATATCTGCAAATAGAAACACTTGGTGCTGGCGGCGATTCGGAATATGAATATATTTACAAGTACTACTACGCAGGAAGCGGAGAAACAAAGCTCATGACTTCACAGACTGCTGCTTTCCGGGCGGATGGACATGTTATAGCGGACAGTCTGAACGACATTGAGCTTGAGGAGATAGAGGAGAACGGCAATACATGCATAAAAATAGTGGTAAAATACGATACGTCCGGAAAGGGAAAGTTTGAGGAGACAGTCGTCCTCAGGGCAAAATGATCTGTCTCTGTTTGCTGATACAAGCTGGGCAAGCCAGTGACCAATAACAAATTACAGGGGGCGGGATATGGCTACCAAAAGAGTTATCGGAATCGATATTGGATCGAAATATATCAAGATAGCATTTGTGAAAAAGGGCCGTAAAAAGCATGAGGTCGTCAGGACTCTTACCGTATACACGCCGAGCGACGGCGTGGTCGATGGCGAGATCCGCAACGTGGATACGGTGACGGCCAGGATCAGGAGCGCACTGCACGACCTGAAGTTCAAGGCATCCGAACTGTATTTCAGCATCAATGCCGCCAGTGTCGTAACGAGGGAGATCAAGCTCCCGGCACTGAAAGACAGTGAGATCGATCCGGCAGTGGAATTCGAACTGTCGCAGTCCTTCCCGGGCATAATCCAGTCCCATACCATCAGCACAAGGATATACAGCGAGCCGGGAATGCCTGTCGAAGGCACGGCCGTATTCTGTCCCAACAAGGTGCTGAACGATTTCGTGGAAGTTGCCAGGGGACTGCTCATCCCGCTGAGGGGGATAGACTTCAACGCAAACGCCCTGGTGAAGGTCGTACACCATTACCTTCCGCCGGAGAGGAAGCAGGAGACATTCCTCATGGTCGACATCGGATATACCATGTCGCAGGTTTCGCTGATTTCAGAAGGGAAACTGATCCTCAGCAGGAACATATCCAGCGGCATTGCCAGGTATGACAACCTTATCGCAAACAGGGTCGGCATCACGCTGGACCAGGCTGTAAGGGCCAGGCAGAACAACAAGTATGACATTTATGACCTCGACAGGGAAGACATCGATAACTTCCTGAACGTGGCCTTCTCATCCGTAGCCGGGCAGATACGCAGCATCCTCGACTATTTCAGGTACAACAGGACCAGCGACGAAAGCAAGATATCGAGCATATTCCTTTTCACAGGCCGCGGGATTGATTCGCTGCTGGCCGAGTATCTGGGCCAGGTTGCAGAGCTTCCCGTCGAGACCATCAAGCTCAGGCGGAGACGTTCCTCATTACCGGAAATAGATCCGTCGGTCGCTGCGGCCATAGGCGCCACGATGACTCCGACCGTGGGCCAGCGGGACATAAACCTGCTGCCGAAGCTCAAGGAAATCAGGGAAGCGACCCTGAGAAGGATAAAGCTGACAAGGGTGGCAGCGCTGTTTGCCGTGGTAGCCCTCCTGTCGCTGGCCGTATATGGTTTCCTCGTTATCAGGAGGTACTGGGTTACGGCGGAGACGATGAGCGTCCAGGAAGAGATAATCAGGTATTCATCGATAAACAGGACAAAGAGCAGGCTCGAGCAGGCCAGGGCCCTTCTTGCAAGCGCGGAGAACGTGCTTGAGAAATACAATTCGGACGTTATTCCTGGCACCTGGATCTTCGACCTGATCAACACGGCGATGCCCAAATCCGTATTTGCCGTCTCATATACACAGACTGATGACGGAAAGGTGATCATATCGGGTGTCTCAAAAAATATTACGGACCTGCCTGACTTCGTATACAACCTTAAGCAGAGCGGCAAGGTCGAAAAGGCAGTCCTGTCGGCTATAATCAGCAGGGAGGCCGAAGACGGCAGTATCCTCGACTATAACTTCACCATTGAAATAATACCGATGAAGGCAGGTGCTGAAAATGAAGGTTAACCTTTCGAACATACGCCTCAAGCCGCAGAGGGGCCTGACGACCCGTGAATTCATTATGCTGGCCCTCCTGGTAGTGGCCCTGGAAGGTTACTTCCTGGTAAACTACATCCTGGCGCCTGCCTATGACGATTATGCTTCCGCCGTCAGGGAACTTCAGGAAAGGCAGCAGGCGCTCGACGACATCAAGAGGGATTACGCCCGCCGGAACGAGATCGAGGCAGAGATAAAGGATGCGGAGGGGAAACTGGCCGTGATACAGGCGCAGCTGCCTCCGTACGTGTCGCAGGAGGAGGCGGTCTTCTCCCTGAAAGACTATTCGGACAGGAGCGGCCTCAGCATCAAATCCATTTCTTTCGTCAACGCCGGAGAACTGCCGCTTTCCGTGGTGCCTGCCGGCGGCACGGAAGATAAAGCTCCCTTCACCGCACCCGTGCCCGTACTCGTAGAACAGCAGGTGACCATCAACTTCATGGGAGACTACCGACAGGTATATGACTTCCTTTCCAACGTGGAAACCAACTCAAGGAAAGGATCCCTGAAGTCGATCACGCTGCAGAAAAACGACGACGGCACTCTCAACGGCGTGATGACACTGTCGTTCCCGAGCTACTGGGACGAATACGAAGGCCGCAAACCCTTCGTCATGACGCCGGAATCAGAATCCGGGAAGGCAAGCCTTTTTGACGAATATATCGGGTATTCAACTTCCGGCCAGGCGCGCACAGAAGTGCTCAAGCCTGCGCCCAGGCCCGACTTTTACATAACGCTCAACAGCTATCTCAATAATTCGGCAAAGGTATTCATGATGAACTACTACAACGCAGGCTCCGAGGCCATCGAGGACAAGAACGAGATAGTCAACGCCCGGATGACTCTCAACGAGGTCAACGGCCAATATACGTTCAGCTACAGCCTTGGCGCGTATGATATCGTTGAGGACAGTCCCACTGAGATCAAAGACGGCAAGATAAGGATGGAGGTGCTTGTACAGCCGAGACAGTCCGACCAGGACAGGGTAGGTCTTGTGCTGGATATCACCAACAACACCAGTGTACCGTTTGAAATAACGGTAAAAGGCGATGATCCGTCCAACCCCAGGTTTATAACAGGACAGACATCCGGTAGTGTCGTTGTCAGGTAAGACAGGTGCTATATAAGCATTGAAGCAGGTGATTTAATGATGGCGAATTTTGTTAAAAAGTTAAAAACCAGGACCATGCAAAATGATGGCTTCACGCTGATAGAAGTCATCCTCTCCATTGCTGTGCTCTCACTTGTTTCAATTGCATTGCTTGAGATGTTTACAGTGTCGACCAGGACAAATGTGCAGGCCAATGAAATGGACAAGGCAAAATCATTGTGTGTAGAGGCAAGTGAAGAGTACAAGGCTGACCCCGTAGGAAGCAATTATTTGAAAGGCTTTCATATATCAACCAGCGCATCGGGTGTGACCACATATACGAAATATTTCGACGGGAACTGGGCAGAGACTGCTGCAGATGAAGCTGTATATGTACTGGAGATAGTATCGGAAAAAGATGCTGAAAAAACCTTGCCCACCAGCTATTACCCTGCGAATGCTGTCAAGAGCAGGATTACCGGAGAGTATACGGCAATAGAGGTGAAAAGCAATAAGACAATCTGGCTGGAACCCGATGGTGCATCGGATTGTACATTATCTGTTGATTCGGATATTTACAATATAGATACAGGCAGGATAATCTATTCCGATTCGGCAGTGGCCAGGGGGAAAACAGCTTATATCCCCATACATCTGGATTGCAGCGAAATAACCGACAACGCTGTGATAACCATCAGAGTGGAAAACAAAATTGAGCAACTGGAGAAAGACGGTGAATACTACGAGGCAATTGCTGACATATACCTTTGCGATGTCGATGACAGGGAAATGCGGGATGCCAGGGTCGAGACAGTCACCGGCATCACTACTGAAAACAAGATCAGCACGACTATGCAGAGAATGGTCAAATACAATGCTGATATCAGTGTAAAGGTTAAAAGCGACGGACACACGTTAGCTGAAAGCAGGGTGGAAAAGTATTGGGTGGATAATTGATGACAGGGTGAATTTGATATGAGAAAAAAGTGTTTCCTTGATGTATTATCCGGAAAACTTCACAGTGAAAAAGGTACTGCAGCCATTATAACGCTCAGTGTTATCCTCGTACTCACGGCGCTCGGCACTGTGTCGCTGTTGGCAAGCGCCATGAATGTAAGGATGAGCGGCAGGATCATATCATGGTCTGAGGACTATTATACCCTTGATACCAAAGCTGAAGGATATGTCCATAAAATAGATGAAATGGTCCTGATCCCGGCTGAAGAGGATGCCAGACACTATGTGATGAACAGGCTGGACAGAGCAAAACCGGAAGATTTGGATGGACTGTTCCATGACGACAGTCTTACACCTCCTGGTGACCCATACCAAATGTATATTTCCTATGCACAGGATTATTTCAATAAGTACTATCTTGAGACATGGACATATGAGGCAGGCGGTGACAGGCACGAATACACAGTGCATGATTATGAGCAGGCCATCGTTGATGGTACATTCAACGGCAAGACCATAGAAGAGATCTCCAGAAACTATGTGAACGACGGGTCTCCTGCCGAAGACAGGGCAGCCAGGGCGTATACAGGTGACCTTTTGCAATATACGGAAGAACTTTTCGACAGAGTTTATTTCCACATGGTAGCGAAAAGGCTGGAGTATTTGCATATGCATGATGACGATTTCTCCGATGCAAAAGAAAACATTGTAATAAAGAGCATCGCCTATGACGAAAATTACGGGAGAAGAGAAGACACTGAACAAAACAGGTGTACATACAGATTCAGCAATATAAGGGATGAATCCCCCACACGGACCATCAGTGAAACCTGGGAACACATAAAGCCGGAGAGCGGAGATATCACCATTTATATACGTGCCTGGGACCCTACGAATATTCGTGACAAGTTAGTGCATGTGGCGGTCGAGGTCATCCGGCCTGCCTATGAGACCATAGAAAAGACCATATACACACCGGTCTACGGCAACCCGATATGGGCAAATGCTCTGACCGTGAGAGGCGGCATCAAAATAGGCGAGGAGGCCCCGGCGAAAGCTGTGATAAAGGGTGATGTATATGCGTCAGGTGCATCGGGCGAACCTTATGAGTCCGGGCTAACTGTTTTCAACAACACTACTGTGGATATATACGGCAATGTGTACACAGCCGGCAATGTACAGGCCGTGAGCATAAGAGAAGGGAACGGCGGGACGCTGAGAGTGCATACATCAGAGACTGGTTCGTCAGGAGTCTCGTACAACTATAAGAAAGCCATATATGGAAATGAATACCTGCATGAAAACCATTATGCGTATGATATCGACATTGAATATACAGCAGACCAGGATGCGGGGGCAGGCAGCATACCGTTTGTCTTCAAAGACTCAGTCGATCAGGGCAATGTGTACTGTGAGAGCCTTGAGGTCGCTGAAGGTGTAGAGAGGGCGACCCTGCAGGTGGACGGCAACCTCTGGACGATGGATGATATCCAGATGGACGGACAGAGATCACTTATACGGGTGGGAACAACGGAAACCAGTGGAGGAGAAGTCAGGGCAAGATATTCGTATATAGGGCTGAATCCTTTTTCAGATGAAAATGACCCGAATAAAAGCAGTTCAGTAATAAACAATTTCCCGTTTTTTGGTGACGGTACGCCCAACAGCAGCATCATACTGAACAGCAATTTCCTGGTGCCGGGAGTTGCTTTCTACCATTTCTATGACAGTGACGGAAATAATAAATTTTACAAATCCATTGAAAGTGCTACAGCAAGGACAATGAATCCAACTTCAATAATCAATGCGTATGTGGATACGGCGGGTGCTGGAGGCTACTTTAACCTGGAAGGCGACGAGTTCCGGCTTATACCGGAAGAAAACGATCCCCAGAGAAACGCATTGACGCAATTTGTTTATGACATCGATGGAGTTTACACCAATGTCAGATCAAACCTGACAAATCCGGCAGGTTATGTGGCAGGTGTCGCTCTCATTGAAAAAGCATCTGGTGCGAAAGCCACAGTATACACCCATAACCCGGGAATGGATACTCCCGGTGCTGTGTCGCTTGATGGTTCAAATAACAATCAGATCGCTTTTTCAAATGTGACTTTCGAAAACAAGATTTTCAGGCTCCACACAGCCAAGACCAAAATGCTGGGCAAATATGTCGGCACTTATGATCCCGATGCTGCTCCGATAGATTTCGGTGATCTGGTACACAGAGATATGCTGCTTTCAATGGGCTTGTCTGATATAGTCAGGATACCGAGCGGCGGGACACTGAACATCAATCCAGGGTCAGGAGGAGTGACCAGCGGCATAGTGTATTGCGCCGGGGATATGACCATACGCGGTGACGGTACAGAGTTCAAAGGAGCCATAATATGCGAAGGCGATGTTACTATTGAAGGTGATGTCAGGATCACTTACGATGAGGATGTGATCCGCCGGAAGCTCAGATACAGTGAGAAGCTCAGGACATTCTTCAGTAAGGGAGAAATGGGAGATAAGCTGTTTGATATCCATGAATACTCGACCACCAGCGGCGAGAGGGTCAATGTGAAGAGATACAGGATACCTGCATGGAAAGAGATACCAGTAAACCTGATGCCATAGGAGGTCTGGCGGCATCATGGCCGGAGTGGCATTTAGTGTGATCGTGCCTGATAATCAGCGTATGCAACAGATAATATGCATATCAGGCAAAATAATACAGGAAAGTGCAGGATAATACAGTGTTGTGGACTTTACAAGATGCTTTGAAAAGGCGATAATATAAAGTAGGGATAATTATGTAGAGTTGTTAGACATCAGAATTGGACATATATACTTTATTGGATAAACGGATCGGTCAAATGTTATTGGGAGGTATGCCTTATGAGAAAAAGATTCAATAAGGCGATTGCGACACTCACACTAATGATGATGATACTGACACTTGTGATGCCGGTGGGGGCATTTGCAGCGCCGCCTGCAGACAATCCGGTTTACACTTTTACTGAATCAGAAGCAAATGACGGTTCTTTTACAGAGCAGTTCCAGGTAGAGCTTGGGAAAAGCAAAGGTCTTTTAAGCACTTACGACAACAAATACACGAGGTGTGAGATTGTTGACGGAAGTCTGCCAGAAGGTCTGAAGTTGGGGATTACCACCACCAATGACGATAATGTGGTTAACATAAGGTTGGTGGACAAAGCGAAAAAACACAATTATGAAGACAGCGCAAGTATAAAAATCAAGTTTTATTACAGTTATGGCTTCGTCCATACGGGGAGTTTGGATAAGACCTTCAATATAATATTCAGGGACAATGTACAGGTGCCTGATGACGACTCAGGCCAGGCTGAAATACTGGAGCGCGACAAAATACGTGTTCTTGAAATATACCCCAACTCCATTCGCAACGAGTCTGAGAGAGTCAACGAAATGGATGTCATAAGCCGGCTGAGGAATGACTCCGACTTTGAAGTGACCACTATCTCTATCAACAGGCTGATCTCACTGAAGGATGATATAAACGGAAAATATGATGTAGTGTATTTCAATGGCGGTGAATACACCAGGAACTATGCATATGAGCATAGCTATGGCAGTGATATAACCTATCTGTGCGCTGAAAAGCTGATAGAGTACATAGAATCAGGGCAGCTGTGCATATTCCATACAGATGTATTCAGCAAAAACGGGACGATATATGACACAATATTAAAAGAGAAATTCAGAAGCTATGCCGATAATGCTGATTACAAAAATGTCATAGTAGTGAATAACGGAGATAAAAACAATGTGATCAGAAATCTGAAATCTTTGTACCAGGATATTGCACAGGGGATGAATCCAAGACCTGTACTTGAGATTATAGATGCCCCTGCAACATATAGTGCTGATAATACGGATCCTGTTTCCAACAGGCTTACCTTCAGCTTTAAGGTGTACGATCCCAATACGCCTATGGATGACACCCTCAAGGTAGCGCTATATCTCGACAGAAATAATGACAGTCTGTACGATGAAAAGGAAATAGTTTTCTACCAGGGCGCTGAGGGCGACAGATATACCATGGAAGTAAAGAATGGCAGAAGCGGCACCATTACATATGATATGCCGCAGGGGCTCACAGGCGTATATTTCTGGAAGCTTGTCGTCAAAGATGCTCAGAATGCCAAAACAGAATACGAAAGTGTTTTCAGACTCAAAGGAAATGAGATTACTGTAAGATTGCTGCAGATAAAGCCTGATTACAACAGGTCGGTAAATAGCGAAAGCGACGGCAAAGGTAATCTGAGCCTTAAGAAAAAGTTCGATCAGAGGGTCGACGGGCAGCAATACAGAAGAAGAGTCGGCGAATATGAAATCATAGTAGATGAAATCACTGTCCAGGAATTCAACAGGCGTGCCGCAAGAGACGAAATCAGGCTCAACGGTGTATATGATATGGTGGTTATCGGCTTCAATGACAACTATACAGAAGCAAAGGATATGAACCAGGATTACAGCGGGGCGCTCGGGCCAAAAGCAGTGGAATTGCTGGAGGGTTTTATCAACACGAAACAAAGCGTCATGTTTACCCATGACACGATTCACTTTACTTACAACAGGGACCTGACTGAAAAGTTTGGTGAAGCTGTCGGACAGGTATTCCAGACAGACAGGGAAGGAAGATTCGCCGGCATCTGGACTGCTGGTCTTGCAGGTTCAGATTTGTCGGTATTCCAAAGTGACGTTAATCCTGGAAACAGGGAGGAAGCAGAAAGAAATATAAACACATACGATCCGCATAAACATTATCAGACGATAAACACCTGGCCGGATCTGGCTCAAACGGTAAAACCAGTGAACTCCAGTGCGGTTACGCTGTATCCGTTTATACTGGAAGGCGGAGAGTATCAGAATCCGAATGCAATGAGGGTTGCTTCGACCCACTATCAGTGGTACAAACTCAATCTGGAGGATCCTGAAGTCATACCCCTCTTCAACCTGTACAAGGAAGGCAAGGACAAGTTCAACGATGACGCGATGAACAACTATTACACCTACACAAAGGGGACTATCACATACTCAGGGACCGGTCATAAAACTGATGACAATGAAAAGTATCCTGAATTTGAAACGAAGCTCTTTGTGAATACGGCCATAAAAGCATATTCCATAGCAAACCATGCGCCGGAGGTAACGATTTTGGAACCGCAGGACAATGAAAAAGTGAGCAGAGCTGAGGAAACACTCACATTGCGGTTCAGAGCCTACGACTTTGACTTCAGTAATGACTATCTGTTTTACGAAGTATTTATCGATGCTGAAAACGGCGGCGGAGAAGATGATTTTGAGTCATTGACAGATGGCAATAAAATCAGAATGAGAAATGGCGAGCAGATAGTAATGGATATTACTGAAGACAAGCTGCCGGATATTGGCAAGTTCAGACTGAAGGTTTATGCTGAAGACGAATTTGGTGCATTTTCCTATGAAATCATTACCCTTGAGAGAGTCGACACCCCGATGATCACTCCGGGCATCGAGATATGCGATCTTGATGGCAATCCGATCAGCGGAGCCCTGGTCAACCAGGAGGTAAAGGCGCTGTTGAGCTTTGCGGTAACAGGTAAAACCGAAATAGAAACGACATGCACGCCTGTATTCGATCTCAAGGGAGCATACTATACTGAAACAGAAAAGGATTACCTGACCAACGAGAGCCTGGGAGAGGTTGTATTCAGCAATGGTGATCCGGATCCGAAGGAAATCGACAGAGACTATCAGTTCCCTATAAATCCTGAGTCACCGGGCGATACTGAGCTTAGAATGACTGTCACTGTCAGGAAGGTAGACGAACTTTTCGATGAGAAATCGTCTGCGGACAGTATCGCTGTAAGAAGCGGACAGGTGGACTTCTACGTCAGGGACAAAGATGGCAACCCGATCAGGAATGCCCCGATAAGAGATGAAGACACAGATACGATACTTGGGATGACAGACGGTGCCGGATACCTGCACGTGGATGGCCTTGTGGGTGAGAAGAGCTTTACTCTTGGCGCTTTGGCCGGATATACGTACAATGGAGTCAAGAAGATATCCAGGATGGATGAAAGCGGGACCCTGCATGAAGAGACCGATGTCAACCTGACATATGAGAACAACAGATGGCGTGTTGAGTTTGAAGTAGACTACAGCCTGGGTCTGACCATAGACTACTACAAACTGAATTTGAGCCGGACAGCTCTTAGCAATGTCGGAAGTGCAGGAACCATCCATGAAGTGAAGAACCACAAGTTCACGCCCGCTACGATAGTGGCAGTAGTGAGGGTTGAGCCGTTGGCATCCGGTGAGCTGCGCAAGATAGACTTTAAGATAGAGACGAGTGATGGTGTAAATCTCATAGAGGACGCACGGTTCAAGGCTGTCATAAGCGATGGACCCGACAGTGATATAGCAACTCTGACCGGTTATTCGCAGCTTAAGGCGAGCAATTCGAGAGGAAGCGGATCATATGCGGATAATACCTATTTCCTGGTGATAGAGGTACCGCGGACTGACGAACAGATAGTAAAGATACCTGAGGTGAAACTGACTACAGAGACACATACTGGCTCGAAAATCGAAAGAACGCTGACATTCTCCGGAGGAGTAAAATTCGTAGAAACTACTCCGCCGATGCTGAGATAGGCGAAGTACCAGCTAAGAATCAGAAAATATCAGCAAGGTATTAGCAGGGAATTAGCAAGGTACCAGCGAAGTTCAGTAACGAAGGTCATCGACGAAGGTCAGTAAGTATCAACAACAAAAGGGGACAGGCCTGCAGCCGGTTATCCGGCTACGGGAGCTGCCCCCTTTTTGAATGTCATTATGCGTCTGATATCGGGACTTATATTCGTATTCTGCTTCTGTTGCTGTGTTTGCTTCTGATGTTAAGGTCTGAACAACTTTTGCTTCCGTTGTTGAGATCGGTATAGCTTTTGTTCCGTTGCCGAGGTCTGCACATCCCGAAACGTTTAGTGCTGCTTTATACACCGAAATCGTCTCAGATCTTGCTTCATGCCTTACCTTATTCGTCTGCACTCAAGGTAATAGCGCTTCTCTTCAGCCTCGCCCATCGAGAAGGTCTTGCGGGGAAGTACACCGTCATGCTTTATCGTCGGGAACAGGTCGCGCTTATCCATTGCCGGCAGGTAAAAGCCCATGGATCCGGGCTTCGACCCGAGTTCCGTCACAACGTCGTCACCGTGGATGTAATCTATTTCTATAGAAG
>ENA-UPSA01000462-UPSA01000462.1-bioreactor-metagenome-genome-assembly--contig:-NODE-462-length-58940-cov-9.462308_pt1 | contig 58940 bp, 59 predicted proteins | sample MGYA00238183_ERZ773288 | MGnify/ENA primary metagenome ERZ773288 (study PRJEB29028, sample SAMN07631243) | bioreactor metagenome | isolation source: Switchgrass digestor | place: USA: Dartmouth... | reverse complement strand
CCTATGACCCCCTGCTTGTAAGGCAGGTGCTCTCCCAGCTGAGCTATGCGCCCTTATTTTTATTTTATATGTCACATTTAGCGACGAATATTAGTATACAAAATTTTTGGCATAAAGTCAATGATTTTTTTATTTGTATTATGGATTTTATTTAATTTAAGTCGCTATACCTTCACTTTGCTTTATTATACGCCATTGTACCATTGAAATTATCTTGAATGATTTATATTTTGTCACTTTTTACTCTCTTCAAGTAAAGTCTGCAACTCTTCCTTATTAAAATGATACTTCTTATCACAAAAATGGCAGGTTAATTCCGCTTTTCCCTGTTCTTCAATGAGCTTCGACAATTCCTCTTCTCCTAAGCTAATCAAAGCCCCTTCTATTCTCTCACGCGAACAGTCACAATGATATCGTGTATCAACGGTTTCCAAATTGGTTAACTCTATGCCTGACAATACCTTTCGTAAAATATCTTCTGCGGTCATTCCTTCACAAATCATTTTAGTAACCGGCGGAAGGTCTGCAATAATGTTTTCCAACCGTTCTGCAACTTTTTCATCTGCCCCCGGCATAAGTTGAACAATAAATCCTCCGGCTGCTTTCACGGTTAAATCCGTGTCAACCAAGACACCCAATGCCACGGCAGACGGTATTTGTTCCGACCGTGCAAAATACAGCGTTAGATCCTCTGCAATTTCCCCGGTTGCCAACGGTACTTGTCCTACATACGGTTCCTTTAACCCAAAATCTCTTATAACGTTAAGATAGCCGTTTCTTCCGACCGCACCGCCTACATCCAGTTTGCCATTTGGTTTTAACGGCAAATTCACATGAGGATTATGTACATATCCTTTCACATTTGCCTTTGAATCAGCGGCTACTACAATCCCTCCAAGAGGACCGTCACCCTTAATTCGTATGGTTAGCCGATCTTTTTCGCCTTTTAACATGGCCCCCATCATGGCTGCGGCAGTAAGGGTCCTTCCTAAAGCGGCAATCGGTATCGGATACATCTGATGAATTCTTTGAGCTTCATTGACCATATTGGTTGTAATGGCTGCATAACCTCTTATAAAACCATCTGAAGATACTACTTTGGTGATATAGTCTTTCATATAATTGGTAACCTCCTAATCATATACGGACGCCACGTATGGCGTCCCTACGAATATTTTCCCACACCATAAAAGCACTAACGGAACGCATACAATGCGTTCCCTACAAAAATAACGAATATATAGCACCATTTGCGGGCAACCACAGGTCGCCCCTACTCCCTCTGCTTTCCACTCTTCCAACTTTTCCAACTCTTCCACTTTCTGCTTTCTACTTTCAACTTTCCACCACAAATAAGTATAACCAAAAGGGCGATTCTTGAATCGCCCCTACACATGGCAAAACCAGTACAACAAATAATATAATTCTTACTGCATCACAATAGCCTTTTTAGGACATTTGATTGCACATTGTTCACAACCTACACATTTTTCTTCAACTACTTGGTGCTTTGCCTTTAACTCCCCTTCAATGGCATCAAACTTGCACTCTCTCTTACAAATTGTACAACCTATACACAATTCCTCATTAATATATGCTTTTTGATTCTTGGGTTTCCCTTGTATAATCTTCTTAGGACACTTAATCACGCACTGCGAACAGTTCACACATTTACTATAATCGATTATTGCTACATTGTCAACTACATGTACTGCATCAAATTTACAAGTTTTCTCGCATATCTTACAAGCAATGCAGCCTACATCACAATAATTTTTAACTTCCGCCCCCTTATCTCTTGATTTACACATTACGATTGTCCTCTGGTTTGCAGGAACAAGTTCAATGACATTCTTGGGACATGAAGTTACACACTTCCCACATGCTGTACACTTATCAGGGTCTATCACTGCAACACCGTTTTCTATGGCAATAGCATCAAACTGACATGCCCTTACACATGTGCCAAGGCCTAAACATCCATAACCACAGTATTTTCCGCCGCCACCCAACTTTGAGGCAGCTACACAGTCTTCCACACCATAATATTCATATTTTTCACGTGCTCTATCCTTGGTTCCCAAACAAAGTACTTTTGCAACCATTCTTTCGGTTTCTTCCGCAGTAACGCCCATAATTTCCGCAATTGCCGTTGCAGAAGCCGTTCCTCCCACAGGACAAGCATTCACCGGTGCTTTTCCGGCGACAATTGCTTCAGCCAATGCACTGCATCCGGCAAAACCGCAGCCTCCGCAATTTGCTCCGGGCAATGCTTCCGTGACGGCCGGAATCCTTTCGTCCACTTCAACGGCAAACTTTTTTGAAGCATAGGCAAGCAGAGAACCAAACAAAAGCCCCATTCCACCTAAACTAATAACCGGTGCCAATAACTGATTGATCATACATATCACACCTTTCTAAACACTGGCAAATACTGTTCAACCTTACTTCTTGCGGGCGACCACAGGTCGCCCCTACGACATAGTGACTATTAAATAACTGTCTAATTAATTTTATAAATATAGCAATTTGAACGGACACCATGTATGGTGTCCCTACATTATTTGGACAATACCGTTCATCCTTGTACTTATTGCGCTACAGCTTCAGTCCTTGGAAACCTAAAAATGCTATGGAAAGCAATGCTGCGGTAATCAATGCAATCGGAAAGCCTTGCAGCGGCTTTGGAATATCTGAAAGTTCAAGCCTCTCTCTTATCCCTGCAAACAGCACAATGGCAAGAGTAAAACCAAGGGCGGCCGATGTTCCATAAACCACTGAGTTAATGAAGTTATATTCCTTTTGAACATTTAACAATGCCACACCTAAAACCGCACAATTAGTAGTAATAAGCGGAAGGTAAATACCCAATGCCTGGTATAGCCCCGGACTCATTTTTTGCAGAACCATTTCCACAAACTGTACTAAAGCTGCAATAACCAATATAAAGGCAATGGTCTGCAAATATTCTATTCCAAAAGGGACTAATATATATTCCTGAACAAGCCAGGTAATGGCAGAAGCCATGGCCATAACGAAAGTAACGGCCATTCCCATTCCCAATGCCGTCTCTATTTTCTTAGACACGCCCAGAAACGGACAAATTCCTAAAAACTTCACCAAAACAAAATTTTCAACCAGTATTGCCCCCAATGCAATCACAATAATCTCCCTTAGCATTAGGCTTCACCTCCTTTTTTTCTGTCGGTAAGCCAGTTTTTCACTCCTAATATAAGACCAAGTGTCAGAAAACCTCCGGGAGGAAGAATCATAATAAGTGCAGGTTGAAAACTTTCCCCAAACAACGGAATACCCAAAAATGTGCCATTCCCTAAAATTTCACGTATACTGGAAATAAGCATAAGGGCCAATGTAAAGCCAAGCCCCATTCCCAGTCCGTCTGCTGCTGATTTCCCAATCTCAAATTTATAGGCAAAAGCCTCTGCTCTTGCAAGGATGATGCAGTTAACAACAATCAAAGGGATATAAATTCCCAAGGATTTTGAAAGCGCGGGAAAATATGCCTTAATAAGCATATCAATTAATGTTACAAAACCTGCAATAATGACCACAAATGCAGGAATTCTGATTTTTGAGGGAACAAATTTCCGAAGTAATGATATGGCCACATTGGAACCTACCAAAACAGCGGTTGTGGACAAACCCATACCGATTCCATTGGTTACCGAAGTGGTTATGGCAAGAGTAGGGCACATGCCGACAAGCTGAACCAAGGTAGGATTTTCTTCGATTAAACCTTTTGAAAACTCTTTTGTAATACTCATATTCTATTCCCCCTTTACCTTCAATAGGTTTTCACGAATAAAGTTTGCCGCCGTATTGACGCCGTCGGTTACTGCATTTGTTGTAATAGTGGCTCCGCTGATAGCAACAATTTCATCCTCTCTCGGCGTTCCGTTTTTAATAACCTTTAAAGAACTTCCGGCATCTTTTCCTCTAAACTGATTTTCAAATTCCGGCTCCTGTGCTTTCGACCCCAGTCCGGCCGTTTCAGAAGAATTGACAATCTTTATTCCGGTAATTTTTCCGTCCGTGTCTATACCTACAATCATATCAATGGCACCGCCAAAACCGTTTGGGCTTACATTAACGGTATAACCCACCGTTGCTCCGTCTTTTTTACCCTCATAGACACTCTGTACCATCTTATATTCTTCCTGTCCTATACCTTCCAATGTAATGTTCTTAAATTCGGTTGCATCGGGCAAAACCGATTTCCTTGCCTCATCTTGAAGCTGAATATTCAGCCGTTCAATTTTATCCGCCGTCACATAATTACCGACCGCCAATATCAAAGCAACGGAAAAAGTAATAATAAACAATCTCCACCCGAAATCCACAATCTCATTCTTACGCACGAGCCTTCACCTCCCCATATTTCACAGGTGTGGTATACCGGTCAATTAACGGGGTAACAACATTCATGATCAAGATGGAATAAGATACGCCTTCCGGGTATCCGCCATAGAGTCGGATAACCGAAGTAATAATTCCACAACCAATCCCCATAATAATCTGTCCTTTGGGTGTTACAGGGGAGGAAACATAGTCGGTAGCCATGTAAAACGCACCTAAAATTAATCCCCCTGACAACACATGATAAAGAGCATTTCCTGCAAACGATCCGTCTTGACCAAAGACAAAAGTAAAAATAGCTACGGTAGCAATAAAGGTTACCGGTATTCTCCAATTAATAACCTTTCTGACGAGTAAATATATTGCTCCTAGAAGAAGAGCAATAACAGACGTTTCACCAATACAGCCGCCAATTTGTCCCACAAACAACTGCCAATACTCAGGCATCGCCTGTCCCACTGCTTCCGTTCCTTTTAATATTGCCAACGGTGTTGCGGAACTTACGACATCCACATCACCCAACACCGGAATTTTTTGAAACGGTTCTATCCACTTGGTCATGGCTGTAGGCCATGAAGCAAGCAAAAATGCTCTTGCAGCAAGTGCAGGATTCATAAAATTATGCCCAAGACCGCCAAATAACTGTTTTACGATAATAATAGCAAAAAAACCTCCTATGACCGGCATCCATAAAGGTACGGTAACCGGCATATTATATGCCAGCAACACGCCTGTCACCACGGCACTCCAATCATTGATGGTTACCGGCTTGTGACACGCCTTTTGCCATATATATTCGGCAGCAACACAGCTTATTACTGAAACAGCCGTTATCAAGAACGCCCGAAAGCCAAAGAAATAAGCAGCTGCAATCAATGCCGGACAAAGAGCAACTACAACATCTATCATAATACTGCTAACCGTTTCTTCTGATCTTATATGAGGCGACGAAGAAACAATGAATCGACTATTGTTCATTTCAAGCAATCCCCCTTATATTTTTAGATCCGTTCTTAAATCAGTGATAAAATTTTCGGTCAATTTTTCTGTCTGTGAGCAATAATAGCCTGCTTGGCCAGCCGTATGGATTGTACCAAATGTCTTTTGGACGGACATATAAATGAGCAACTGCCGCATTCACAACAGTCCAATACATGATACTTTTCTGCCTTCTCCAAATCATCTTTCCTGGCATATGCACTCATATACAAAGGAAGTAAATGTAAAGGGCATACCTGAACACATTTGCCGCAACGAATGCAGGGTTTTTCTTCCCAAAGCTTTGCTTCCTGCTTCGTAAATGCTAAAAGTGCGGATGTGCCTTTTACTACCGGCACATCTACGGAAAACTGTGCAATTCCCATCATGGGCCCGCCCATAATAATTTTTGCAGGTTCTTCCGTAAATCCGCCGGATTGTTCAAACAATACGTGAAACGGCGTACCTATCCTCACGGAATAATTCTTAGGATCTTTCACCGCTGAACCGGATACCGTTACAATACGCCTTATTAAAGGCATCCCGGTTTTAATTGCTCGGGCAATTGCCGTACAGGTATCAATATTATTGACCACCACTCCTACATCAGCAGGCAAACCTCCTGACGGAACCTCTCTTCCCGTGATGGCTTGTATCAGTTGTTTTTCAGCCCCCTGAGGGTATTTGGTCTTTAACGCTACAATCTCAATCCCCTTTTCTTGTGATGCATACTTACGCAAAACTTCAATAGCATCCGGTTTATTATCCTCAATACCGATATATCCCTTATTCAATCCAAAAATCTTCATAATGGCTTTCAAACCGTAAATAACATCTTCGGGAGTTTCAAGCATCACTCTATGGTCCGAAGTTAAATAAGGTTCACATTCGGCTCCGTTAATAATCACATATTCAATCTTTTTATCAGACGGCGGTGACAACTTGACATGGGTCGGAAAGCCTGCACCTCCCATTCCCACAATGCCTGCTTCACGTATAATATCTATTATCTCTTTCGGGGTCAGTTTTTCTAAATCCCCTTTCGGCACAACGCTTTCATGCAATGTATCTTTTCCGTCATTTTCTATAATAACGGATAGGACTTTAGATCCATTTGGATGAAGCATAGGTTCAATCCCAATGACTTTTCCGGATACACTGGCATGAACGGGTGCGCTAACAAATGCTTTTGATTCTGCTATTTTTTGTCCCATTTTCACTTCATCACCGACGGATACCAAAGGTTCACACGGTGCACCTATATGCTGTTGAAGTGGTATAATAAGTCTTTCCGGTGCTTTAAGTGTTTCAATTTTTTTCTGCGAGGTAGCACTTTTATGGTCGCCCGGATGTATACCACCTTTAAACGTCAAAGTTTTCATCCTGCTCTCCCCTCTTCTTACATATTCAATAATATAATTATACACTGCTTGTATACAAAATACAATTTAATTAAATTTTTAACAATATAAAATGACATGCCTATTATATTGAGGCATGCTATTTATTATTACTGAAAAAATTTTTCCTGCTATCGGATGGGGTATATCCTTTTACGGATTTAAAAATTCTATTAAACGTCCTTACGCTGTTAAAACCACATTTAAAACAAATATCAATAATCGGTTCTTTACTGTTTTTCAGCATATATTCCGCATTGTCAATCCGCACTCTATTCAGATAGGCCTTAAAACCGGTTCCGGAAAATTTGCTAAATAATCTTGAAAAATAACTGGGATTCAGATTGACTTCTTTTGAAATATCCGACAACGAAATGTCAAACATATAATTATTTTCAAGATATTTTATAGCCTTTTGAATTTTTTCAATGTCACGAAACTGATATTCTTTCTTATCGAAATCGGCGTGATGTACTTGAAAGCATCGAAATATAAGGGTACATAACTCCAACATTTTTCCTTTCACATAAAATTCGTAAAATTCATTTTGCAACCGAAGCTCATCAACAAGCTTGTAAAATATTTTTACAATATCATGGTAGGTTTGCTTATCTATTAATTCCACCATACCGGTTTTAATAAAAATCGATGAAAACCCCGTTACTCCAATCCACTCAGGCCTGAAAACCAGCACAATGATTTTAGAAGTTAATCCCTTACTGTCATAATAATGAATATCCATACTGTTAATGACGGCTATTTCTCCTTTATTCAATATTCTTAAATCTTTATTGATACAAATTCGTATACTACCCTCACAAACATATATCATTTCCACATCCACATGCCAATGGGCTCTAAAATTATTATTGTATTGATAAAATGCAGAAACGAGAATATCCGTCTCATAGGATCTTGTCTCAAAAAAGGCATGCATAAAAAGCCCTCCTAGAATTATATAAAAAAGTAAAAAACTGTCCATTATTAAAAATATTTTGGCAAGATATATTATATTATATCAAATATAATAGTCTTAACATATATAATGTTACTATTTTTTAATTAGCAAATATTATTTGGAAAACTAAAGCTAATAATATTGATGAACTAAATGAATATACTCATTTTATTTAGGAGGCGTTGTCTTATGAATGTGAAAGAAATTATTTCAACATTAAGTATTGATGAAAAACTGTCTTTGCTGATAGGCAAAGATACTTGGAACACGGTTGGAATTGAAGAAAAAGGTGTTCCGTCCATTTGCGTATCCGACGGTCCTCACGGATTAAGAAAAGTCTGCACGGATGAAAACGGTCAAACTTTTACAAAAGAAGCGGTTTGTTTCCCGACTGCTTCCGCCGTATCCGCTACCTGGAATACCGAGCTGGCCAAAAAAGTGGGCCAAGCCATAGGAGAAGAGTGCGCAGCCAATGATGTAGATATCATCCTTGGGCCCGGAACCAATATTAAACGTACTCCTCTTTGCGGTCGCAACTTTGAATACTTTTCCGAAGACCCTGTCCTGGCCGGTGAACTTTCAGCAGCTTACATTGAAGGGGTACAAAGTACCGGTATAGGTACCTCACTAAAACATTTTGCCACAAACAACCAGGAATATGATCGTCTCCATGTTAGTACAGAAGTAGACATACGTACACTGAGGGAAATATACCTAAAGCCTTTTGAAATAGCTGTAAAAAAAGCAAAACCCACAACCGTAATGTGTGCCTATAATCGTCTGAACGGCATATACTGCAGCGAAAATAAATTTTTGTTAAATGATATTTTAAGAGAAGAATGGGGCTTTGACGGGTTTGTAGTATCAGACTGGGGATCTGTCCATGACCGGGTAAAATCCCTTAAAGCATCCCTCGAACTGCAAATGCCTTATGATGAAAAAGCATTTGATGCTTTAAAACGAGCATATGAAAACGGAGCTATTACCGACGAGGAAATTGACTCCGCCGTTGAACGTTTATTAAATATTGTATTCAGACTGTATAATAACCGCAATCACCGGGTAAAAGAATACAATCTTGACGCTCATCATCAGCTTGCTAAGGAAGTTGCCCTTGAAGCCGTCACTTTGTTGAAAAATGAAGGCAATATTCTTCCCATTAAAAAAGAAGCTGTCAAAAGTATTGCCGTTATTGGAAGGTTTGCAAAAGAGCCAATTATCCAAGGAGGCGGCAGTGCACACGTAAATGCCGTAAAAACAGATAACGCTTTCGACAGAATCATGGAATTAGCAGGGTCCGACATTGAAATAAAATATAATGATTTGTGCACATCCTGGCCAAATACAAGTGGTATTAACAACATAGGTGAAGCATTAAATTTTGCAAATCATTCGGATATGGCAATTGTTTTTGTAGGTTCTCCCATAAACGATGAATCTGAAGGGTATGATAGAACAAGTATTACTTTGCCTTCACAAATTGAAGATGCCATATTAAAAATCGCTGCCAAAAACCCTAATACCGTTGTTGTTATTCAAGCAGGCTCCGCTATCGACATGTCTTCATGGATCGATAAGGTAAAAGGTGTAGTCTTTGCGTGGTTCACCGGACAGGCAGGCGGAAGTGCCGTTGCGGAAATATTATTTGGCTTGTCTAACCCCAGCGGAAAAATCGCCGAAACGTTCCCGCTGAACATTGAAGATACACCGTCCTATGTCACCTATCCCGGTAACGGCTATGCGTCCTGGTACGCTGAAGGACTCATGGTAGGATACAGGTATTACGACACTTATCGTAAAGAAGTGCTCTTCCCGTTCGGCCACGGGTTATCTTATACCACATTTGAGTACAAAGACTTGAGCATTGCACCGGATACTGCATCAGAAGAAGACGAAATAACCGTAAAACTTAAAATAAAAAATACCGGAAATATGCAAGGAAAAGAAACGGTTCAACTTTACGTAAGAGATACCGATTGCAAGGTATTACGACCGGATAAAGAACTGAAAGCCTTTTGTAAAGTTGATTTGAAACCCGGTGAGGAAAAGGAAGTAGAGTTTAAACTGGATAAGTCTGCTTTCTCGTATTTTAATACATCCCTTAATGACTGGCATGTTGAAAGCGGCAAATTTGAAATATTAGTCGGTGCTTCATCACGGGACATACGTTTGAAAGGAAACGTATATATTCAGTCAAATTTTGACTACTCGTAATATAATTTAAGTTCCTTAAAACAAAACAGGAACCGTTAAATAAATTACTCTATGCTCGTATATGGATATAAGTTGTTATGTTGTAGGGACGCCATACATGGCGTCCGCCTATATCTCATAAATGTAGCAATTTCGGACACCATGTATGGTGTCCCTACAATGAATACAGATTTAGGAATATATAAATCCGTATCCGTAAATATTGCCATATATTAATTTTACTGTAATGTCTTATCGAGCATTTCCTTGACGCGCGGTATAACCTGATACACTTTATCAATCGCCTGACTCATTTCACGAACGCTCAAATTCTCTATTGTCTTGTTTTTGAATCCCAATTCACTAAGAATCATATTCATTACTTGAGCATTATCCGGATCTAAGGAGGCATTTTTAATTTTTGACTTGAAAAAATTAATTTGTCTTTCAGAAGCTTTTTTTACAGGTTGTAGGGCAACTTTTTTCTGAACTTCCTCAAACTCTTCATCAAGAAGTGCCGCTTCACCCGGATAAAGCCAATCGTTTTCCCCCATTAGCTTTCTTATGACCCGGTCGCAAGCCCCCGTAATGGTTTTTTCCAATCCGAATTCCTTGTCCTCAATTAAGGTCTTTCCTATTTCAAATAACTCCCATTCGGTTAAAAACAAATCCGGATTTGCCTTAATTTTAGGTTTTCCGTTTTCCCATTGCACGTTTCCCTGCTCATCCGTAATCATGTTTTTCTCTTCAATTTTCTTGGCAAGATACTTTTGATATCGGTTATAATAATCAATTTGTTTGCCATCAATAATAGTCTGCCCGGTTTTCAACTGTTTTCCTTTGACTTTTGCAATGAAAGTCGGCAAGTCCACATTTCCTATTCCCGGAAAATCGGCACTGTTTTCTTTTAAAGTAATTACCTGAATATCTTCAATGGATATATTTTTTTCTTTGGCCTTTTTAAAAAGTCCTTCCGCTTTCAATCTTAATTCACCTTTGAGCCCTTTATAAAAATCTTTGTCAATGTTATAAGTGATACCATCGTCCGGTGCGTTCTCATTTTGCTTCAAATCGGTAATCGAATGATCCTTATCCATAAGATATCACTACCCTTTTTTACTTTAATTTTAAGTGAACTTAGCAAACCCTATATGAATACTTCATATATGAAAATAAATTGTTTCTATATTTTTATTGTTTCACATGCAGAGATAAATACTCTAACGAATATTGTAAATGATACCATCAAATATAAATTCATAAGAAAAACAGCAAATAAACAACTTTTCATGAGATTCAGAAAAAAATACTTTTTACTTAACAAAATTTTATACTTCTCAAATATATCATTTAACAGTATAATATAAACATAAGAAAAAAATATTTGGATAAGTTGGTGATGATAATGAAAATAGAAAGAATAGGGCATAATAAAATTAAAATTACCCTGTCAATCGGCGACCTGGAGGAATGGAACGTAGACTTTGAAAACTTATCCTATAATTCACCTGAAGCACAGGAAATGTTTTGGAACATTATGAGACGTGCAGAAATCGAAACAGGATTTTATGTTGATGACTCACAATTAATTATTGAAGCAATGCCCCTTCGTTCCGACTCATTTGTTGTGTTCATTACAAGAGTAGATGAAGATGAGGACTTTGAATCGATACACAAATATATTAAAAGCAAATTCAAAAAATCTGAATTACGGGTAAAAAAGAAAAGTAAAAAAATCAGTTCCGGCATTATTATGTTCATGTTTTCAACATTTGAAGATGTTTGCATGGCATGTTCAAGCATATACGATATTTATAGCGGCGAAAGCACTTTATATAAATACGGTGACTGTTATTACTTGTGTTTAACCCGCAATTCAAATGTAAACAGCAAACCTCACTATATTGAAACAATGTTATGTGAATATGGGAGAAAACTATCCAATCCGTTTCTTCAAGAAGGTTTCTTAAATGAATATGCAGAGAAAATTATTGAAGACCACGCCGTTGAAACCTTAAAAAAATATTTCTCGTCATAAAAATAAAAGAGGGGGGAATCCCTCTTTTATTTTTATTTATTTTTTCCCTTTTACTCATCTTGCAAACCAAATCTTTTTTTGAACTTTTCAACACGTCCACCGGTATCCACAAGCTTTTGCTTTCCTGTAAAGAAAGGATGGCATTTAGAACATATTTCCACTCTTATATCCGGCTTTGTCGATCTCGTTTCAAAAGTTTCGCCACAAGCACATCTAACGACTGCTTTTTGATAAGTCGGATGAATTCCTTCTTTCATATATCTCACCTCTTTCTGCAACAATCGTTAACAAGAAATTTCACGCTCTTTTACAACAGAAAACATTTTACCATAAAAATTTTGTATTTGCAACTCCAATTTAAAGGATTCACATTATCTATCAAAAGCATTCACGATATTGTTTACAAACTCTTCATTGTTCTTGGTGGTAATTAAACGATTGATTAACGTTTCGGTAACTTCCGCCGTACCAAGATTACTCATTGCTTTTCTTATTGTCCAAATGGCTTCCAATTCTTTTTGAGATAAAAGTAATTCTTCTTTTCTCGTGCCGGACTTATTAATATCAATGGCAGGAAATATTCTCTTTTCGGAAAGACGCCTGTCCAGGTGTAATTCCATATTACCTGTACCCTTAAATTCCTCAAAAATAACGTCATCCATTCGGCTTCCCGTTTCTATCAAAGCTGTTGCCAGTATGGTAAGACTTCCGCCGTTTTCAATATTTCTTGCCGCTCCAAAGAATCGCTTAGGTTTATGTAATGCCCCGGGGTCAAGACCTCCGGACAACGTCCTGCCGGTAGGAGGAATGGTAAGATTATATGCACGCGCAAGCCTTGTAATACTATCGAGAAGAATCACCACATCTTTCTTGTGCTCAACCAGTCTTTGTGCCCGTTCCAATACCATTTCCGCCACTTTAATATGATGCTCCGGAAGTTCATCAAAAGTGGAATAAACAACCTCACCCTTAATAGAACGCTGCATATCCGTTACTTCCTCCGGACGCTCGTCGATTAGCAATACAATTAATTGTATATCAGGGTAATTAATAGATATGCTGTTGGCAATCATCTTTAAAAGAGTGGTTTTTCCGGCTTTAGGAGGAGCCACAATCATTCCTCTTTGTCCCTTACCGATAGGAGCAATTAAGTCAATTAATCTCGTTGCCAACTCTCTTGTACCGGTTTCAACGGTAATTCTTTGATTGGGATAAATCGGAGTCAAATTCTCAAAGGGAACTCTCTGTGCAGCAACTTCCGGCGGATCACCATTGACGGATTGGACATATAAAAGTGCTTGGAATTTTTCGCCTTCCTTCGGTATTCTTCCTTTTCCTACAACCAAATCTCCTGTTTTCAGATTAAATCGCCGAATCTGTGATGGTGATACGTAAATATCCTTTGCTCCGGAAAGATAATTATCGCTTCTCAAAAAGCCATAACCGTCAGGAAGAACTTCAAGCACACCGCCTACAGGATCCTCACTTTCAATTTTTTCAAAAACCGCAGGATAATCATGGTGGGTTTTTGCACTCTCTTCTTTGGATTCCGCTTGCGGTTCACTTTGTTTTACACTTTCATTGTCCTCTTTTTGAGTTTCTTCTTGCTGCTGTGTGTTATTTTCCACATTTTGATTGGACTCTTCAACAACCTCGGAATGTTGTTCTTTTGCCTCTTCTTTCTGCTTTAATTCCTTCTCTTCCGATTTCTCCTCCGAATTATTGTTATCAGCAGCATTTTCTTTTTCCGCTTCATCATATAAAGTGATTACGTTACCTTTTTTCTTTCTGGTAGACTTTTTGACTTCTTTTTGTTCATCCGCTGCCTGGTTGGAATCTACACTTTTTTTCCTACGAGTTCTTTTTTTGGGTTGAGCCTCTTCCTCCTTCTGTTCAGTCTTATCACTATTATTAACCGGCACATTCTCGTTCTCTATCGTATTATTCTCCGCCTGGCCTTTTTCTACATGTTGCATAATTACTTCAATAAGTTCACTTTTTTTCAATCTTGAGATATTTTTTATCCCCATTATTTTAGCAATATATCTCAAATCTTCCAGTTTCTTCCCTTTTAAGTCAATATTATTATCCATATTTCACCGCCTCTACCTACTATTCTATTATATTTATAACCATTTACGGGAAAATAAATACCAGAAAGAATATACACCATTAAAACTTTCCAGACAGCAGGCAATCCTAATTATCAATTTGAACAGAAGAATAGCGTGCTTTAGGTTAAATTATATCACTTACATTTAGAGCTGTCAATACATATTTTTAATTCTAATTTTTTACAAAATCGTTTTCCTTACCAAGTGAAAAAATACTCAAAAAAGGAGCTTCACAACATTTTTGAAACTCCTTAAAGCGGGTTTAGAATTTTCCCTTATATTCAGGTAGTTTAGTTCGTAACTTTTTCTTTTTTACTTTTGTCTTTGAGTGATACTTTTGAATATCTCTATACATAAAAAAGCCTAGAATTCCAAATGCCAATAAAGACAAAACAGGCAACAAAAACTGCATTCAAATCACCTCATTTCATACTATTACATCAGTATTAATGTTTTTCCTTATGATATTAACACAATTACATGGTAAATACAATGACTCCTTAGAAATTTTAACAAAAAATTAAAATATCAGTAGCTATATTTATATATTTTATTTTATGATATATTTGTAATATATATATCGTATTTGCTATAATGAATATAAGTTTGAATATAATAATGAGCATCTTCATTTGAAGATATTTTATACTTAGGAGTTGATATTGATGAGCATGGGATATATAAGGGTAGCGGCCGCTGTTCCTAAAGTTAAAGTCGCTGATTGTAAATACAACATAGGAAGAATCATTTATTTAATAAACGAAGCATTAAAAAAACATGTGCAAGTGATTGTATTCCCCGAATTATGCATTACGTCTTACACATGCGGAGACCTGTTCCACCAACAACTGCTTCTTGAAAGTGCTCAAGAACAGTTATATGAATTATTAAACATTACTGCCAATTCACAAATTCTGATTACCGTCGGCATGCCGGTTAAATTGGATAATCAGCTGTTTAATTGTGCAGTTGTTTTACAACAAGGCCGTATTCTTGCGGTAATTCCTAAAACCAATATACCCAATCACAGTGAATTTTACGAAAAAAGATGGTTTGCATCATCATTAAATGCCATCAGTGATTCGGTTACTTTATGCCGTCAAACAGTACCTTTTGGTACCAATATTCTGTTTAAATCGGATAATTTTTGTATGGGCGTAGAAATTTGTGAAGATTTATGGGCACCTATACCACCAAGCAGCTTCCACTGCATGAACGGAGCCAACGTTGTCTTGAATTTATCCGCCAGCAATGAAGTAATCGGAAAAAATAACTACCGAAATGAACTAATAAAACAACAGTCCGCACGTTGCATTACCGGATATGTATATACTTCGGCAGGTACCGGAGAATCCACTACGGATGTGGTTTTTGCAGGACATGCCCTGATTGCCGAAAGCGGTTCCATCATATCCGAATCAGAGCGTTTCAGCGAAAATGAACAATTAATTATTAATGAAATCGATATTGAACGGCTCATGTCCGACAGACAAAAATCCACCAGTTTTATGTGCATGATGAATAACAATTTTATATATAACGGCAATTACAAAATCATTCCCGTAAAGCTTTCGGACAAACCTATTAGCAACCTTCACAGAAAAATCGATCCATATCCGTTTGTTCCACACGCTGATACCGAAAGAAATATACGATGTGAAGAAATCTTCTCTATCCAAGTTACAGGACTGGCAAAACGCATTACACATACAAGTTCTAAAACTGCAGTCATTGGAATATCAGGCGGATTGGATTCGACATTGGCATTATTGGTTACCGTACGGACATTTGACAAATTAGGATTAAATCGGGCAAATATTATAGGTGTCACTATGCCTGGATTCGGCACAACCGACAGGACCTATAACAACGCTATCCGGCTTATGCAATCCTTGGGAATAACCATCAAGGAAATCAGCATCAAGGAAGCCTGTATTCAACATTTTAAAGATATAGGGCATGACATGAACGTTCATGATATTACATACGAAAATACACAAGCCCGTGAACGTACTCAGATTTTAATGGATTTAGCCAATAAAGAAAACGGTTTGGTAATAGGAACCGGAGACCTTTCTGAATTGGCTTTGGGTTGGGCAACCTATAACGGCGACCATATGTCCATGTATGGAATCAATTCAGGTATCCCAAAAACATTAATTCGCTTTTTAGTATTATGGGCCGCTGAGAATGTGGTGGATGAAAACTCCAAAGCAATTTTGCTTGACATTGTTGATACGCCGGTCAGCCCCGAATTGCTTCCTGCAAGCCAGGAAGGAGAAATCCAGCAAAAAACGGAAGACATTGTAGGCCCTTATGAACTGCACGACTTTTTCCTGTATTATATGGTCCGGTTTGGCTTTACGCCGAAAAAAATATTGTTCCTTGCTCATCATGCTTTTAAAAATAAATATACCGATGAAACCATAAAAAAGTGGATGAAGGTATTTTATCGAAGGTTTTTTACCCAGCAGTTTAAACGTTCATGCCTGCCGGACGGGCCAAAGGTTGGCTCCATCAGCCTCTCACCTCGGGGCGATTGGAGAATGCCAAGTGACGCCAGTTATCACCTTTGGATGGATGAATTGGAGTCATTGTAAGAATAATTTAGGGCGAACACTATTCGCCCTTACAAAAATTAACATTAAATTTATAAGCAATATCGTTAAATTGTGCTTTCTCTTCGGGAACATTTATCGTTCTTACCACTGTTTTATATATGATGATAAGCGTAAGAAAGCTGACTAACAATACCATAATAGTTATGGCTTTTTTTTTAAACGTGAATTCATAAAAAACGCACTCCTACGAAAGCACCGCAAATTTAATAATTCTTCGCCGTGGCCTTTTCTCTAAACAATAAAGTAATAGCCCATAATCCTGCCAGTCCTATGACGGTATAAATAATTCTACTGACTGCGGCATCGCTTCCTCCAAAGATAGTTGCAACCAAATCAATTTTAAACAAGCCGACTAATCCCCAATTTAAAGCTCCAATGATAACTAATAACAAAGCTAACTTATCCATACTATCAACTCCTTTAATGATAGTATTTCAAATTTTTAGCGTATTATACATGAAATTAAAAATTTTTAATAGGCGAGCAACAAATTGAATAAATATACCGCCAGTACCGAACATATTGCAACTTTCACCAGCCCTTGTTCAAAATAAGCCAAAATCAAGGCAACCATAGTTCCTATGAATGCTGAACAGATACTCGAAGTAGAAAACAATATATCCGGAAATGTCATTGCCCCTAATACCGCAAAAGGGACATAATATAAAAAAGATTTAAAAATTTTTGATGTTATTCTTTTTTGAAAAAATGCAATGGGTAATACCCGTGGCAAATATGTAACAAAGGCCATTATCAGCACCGCAATAATTATCCTATTCATCTTGCTCTTCCTCTCTTGCAAAAAATACTGCACCCACCAGCGAGGAAATAACGGTTGAAATAATGATTCTAAAACCATCCGATATTCTATTAAGCATGGGCACCCACTTAAAAATTGAACTAATCCCAACGGCAATTATAATAACCGTTAATGCAGATTTAGACTTTTTTGCCGCCGGAATGATAATTGCTATAAACATTCCATATAAAGCAATTCCCATGGCTTCTTGAAGAGAAGAAGGCAAGAAAGATGTTGTTGCCGCTCCAAGATACGTTCCCAAAGCCCAACCTAAATATGGGCCAATAATCAGTCCGCACATAAAAGAAAAGGTAATTTCTCTTTCTTCCTGTGAAGCCACTGCAAATATTTCGTCGGTTACACCAAAACCAATAATACATCGTTTTAAGGTATTGATACGACGGTCTATTTTTTGAGACAAGGAAAGCGACATTAACATGTATCTTATATTAATTACAAAAGTCGTTAGCGCAATCTCACCATAGGAGGCATTTGCAATAATCAAGTTCAGTCCTGCAAATTGACCTGCCGATGTTAAATTGGTTAGTGATATAAATACTGCAACCCACGCAGGCAACCCTGAATTAACGGCCAGCAAGCCGAAAGTAAAAGATACCGGGATATATCCTAATGCAATTGGCAAGCCTGCATACAGCCCTCTTAAAATGTCACGCAAACTTTGCTTGTTTCGAATCATTAAACGACTGTTCAAACAAGAATGAAAATCCTGCAATTCGACCCCTTCCAATCAAAAAAGTAATACAATAAACACAACAATTTTACTACATTGGAAGAGGTATTTCAAGAGGGAGGGTGTTTATCCAATATTATAAACTTATTATTTTTTAAAATAGTAATATACGTAATCAACCGTTCATACAGCGGCATCACTTTCTCCCCAAATTCACGTTCAAGAATCATGCCGATTTCATGGATATTTCTTCGGCCGTCTATGGCTCGCCAAACACAGCTTCCCAATGCATCCAAATGAATTCTCATTACTTTCGGTGTATCAATAAACATTCGAACCATTTTATCCAATAATGTTTCTCTGGGAATGATAATCTCAACCAATCCTTGAGAATCTGTTTTCCACTGATAGCGCATACTTTTTTGAGGTACAAGCATCAAAAAGTTATCCGTCTTTTTCATCCTCTTATTCATACTCTGTCCCCCACTTTCTTCATGACGGAATGCCTGATTAATGTCAATACTAACAATGCAAAAAATATTAAGCCTCCTAACTGTCCAAGATTAATACCGGCATCCACATCGAGGTTTAATACTGCAAATACCGCAAGCAAAATACCAATAAGCCCCTCTCCTGCAATTAAACCGGATGAATAAAGAATTCCCGATTCGATTCGTTTTTTAATTTTTACATCTTCGTTTCCTGCACGGCTTAATCTTCTATCCAACATGCCTCGTATCATTCCGCCTACCATAATGGGCGCACTTAAATGGATAGGCAAATATAAACCAATTGCAATGGGAAGGACAGGTAACCCCAACAATTCAACTGCAATACCTATCCCTACACCTACAAACACAAATACCCAAGGTAAGTTGCCTCCCATCACACCTTCTATAACCAGTCGCATTAATGTAGCCTGCGGTGCCGGCAATTCGCTTGAACCAAATCCCCATGCATGATCTAATAATGTTAAAACTCCCCCGATAGCCAAGGCTGCTACTATAACTCCCAAAATTTCCCCATACTGCTGTTTTTGAGGCGTGGCCCCAACCAGAAATCCTGTCTTTAAGTCTTGTGAAGTATCACCTGCTATTGCACTAATAATACAAATCACCGCACCTACACTTAAAGTTGCTATGGAGCCTGCCTGTCCGTCTATTCCGGCAGCTTTAAATATGATAGCTGCAATAATAAGCGTTGCAATGGTCATACCCGATACTGGATTAGAAGAACTTCCCACTAATCCCACAATCCTTGATGAAACAGTAGCAAAGAAAAATCCAAATACCGCAATAATTAATGCTCCTGTAATTCCGACGGGTACAAACGGAAAGATACCTATGGCCAGAATAACGGCTAATATAGCTATAATAATAATCTTCACGGACATATCCCGGTCGGTCCTGATGTCATTATTTTTGTCAATTCCTCCGGAATAACTCCTTATAGAATCCCTAAAAGTTCTCCATATTAAAGGTAAGGATTTTAACAGACTGAATATTCCACCAAAAGCTACAGCTCCTGCTCCCACATATCTTATATAGTTATCCCAGATTCCCCAATGGTCTAACTCGCCAATGGGTACCTTGGAAGGATACATGACAATTTCACCCAGGCTGCCTAAATGTGTAATAAGAGGAATCAATGCAAACCAACCAATTACGGCACCGGCCAACATATAAGCCGAAATTTTGGCTCCTATTATGAAGCCCACACCCAATAAAGCAGGTAAAATATCCGCACCGATTGCCGCTCCTTTATATCCTTTGATTGTGGTTTCAATCTCACTGGGAAATAATTTTAGTCCATCCGCTATAAACTTATATAATGCCCCTATTCCTACGGCTATAAAAGTAGTCTTTGCTTTTTCTCCCCCTTCTTCTCCGGCAAGAAGAACTTCGGCACAGGCTGTTCCCTCCGGATATGGAAGTACATTATGTTCATTGACAATAAGTGCTTTTCTTAAAGGAATCATAAATAAGGTACCAAGAATTCCTCCGAACAGTGAAATCACCGTAATCGTCAATAAACTGGGTGCACCGATATCCCATTCCTTGCTCCAGATATAAAGTGCCGGCAAAGTAAATATGGCCCCGGCAGCTAATGATTCTCCCGCCGAACCAATAGTCTGAACGATATTGTTTTCCAATATGGATTCTCTTTTTAATATTCCTCTTATAATACCCATGGAAATTACAGCTGCAGGTATAGAAGCACTAATGGTCATACCTACTTTTAAGCCCAAATAAGCATTTGCAGCACCAAACACCACAGCCAATATTAAACCTATAACAATAGAAGTAGCTGTAAGTTCAGGTAAAACTTTATCAGCAGGAATATACGGTTTAAATTCTTTCACACTATTATTGTCTTTTGCCATCGTTATGACACCTTCTCTCCTGATCATCTAATTTTTTCTACTCAATAGGATTACCATATGCTTTTAGAATTATTACATAAAAAACAAAGTGGCTTACTTTACACAAAGTAAACCACTTCGTTTTTCCATATTTAAATTTTTACTTAGACAACAACATTCTGTCACTCACATTTTCAAATTTGTCCAGCAAGTCGGCTACGGTAAGTTTTTTCTTTTCTTCTCCGGAAACATCATAAATAATTTTCCCTTCATGCATCATTATCAGTCTATTGCCAAAACGTATGGCATCCTTCATATTATGTGTAATCATAAGGGTTGTGAGATTATTTTTGGTAACCAATTCCTCGGTTAACTGCAGTACTTTAACGGCAGTCTTCGGGTCAAGGGCTGCGGTATGTTCATCCAGCAATAACAACTCAGGCTCCCGCAAGGTAGCCATAAGAAGGGTTAAAGCCTGTCGCTGCCCGCCGGATAGCAAACCGACTTTGGTATGAATACGGTTTTCCAATCCTAAATCAAGCATTTTAAGATATTCAACATATTGTTCTTTTTCTTGTTTTGTGACCCCCCATTTTAACGTCCGTTTTTTGCCCCTGCGTGCCGCAATAGCAAGATTTTCGATAATTTCCATATCGGCCGCAGTTCCCCTCATGGGGTCCTGAAATACTCTTCCCAACAAAGCCGCTCTTTTATATTCAGGCATTCTTGTAATATCCTGACCGGCAAGGACAATCTTTCCCTTTTCAGGCATATATACACCTGCAATCATATTCAACAAGGTAGATTTCCCTGCACCGTTGCCGCCTATAACCGTAACAAAGCCGCCTTTCTTAATGTGCAAGTTTAAATCCACCAATGCTCTTTTTTCATTAATAGTCCCTATATTAAACACTTTATATAAGTTTTCAATATATAACATGTTTCCCCTCCTTTGCCTATATATCCAGTTTAGGCTTTGAATATTTCTCCTTCATGGCAGGTATGGCAAGAGCAATTGCAACAATGATTGCCGTAAATAGTTTTAGGTTGGTCGTTTTCAAACCCATTTGCAATACCGCTGCAATAATGATACGATAAATAACCGAACCTGCCACAACAGAAAACAGTTTATAGGCAAAGTTAAATCTTCTTCCAAATATAACTTCACCAATAATGACCGACGCAAGGCCTATAACAATGGTTCCCGTACCCATGCCGACATCCGCATAGCCTTGATTTTGAGCAATTAGACCACCTGAAAGAGCGACTAAACCGTTACTTAAAAACAATCCTATAATCTTCATCCGATCGGTATTTACACCTAAAGCCCGAACCATATATTCGTTATTTCCCGTTGCCCGAATAACCGAACCAAGTTCCGTACCAAAAAACCAATATAATATTGCTATAATGATAATGACAAAAACGGAACCTATGATTAAACTTAATACGGATTTATCCGTTATCATAGAGAACCACTTTTGTGCCTGGGTAAAAATCGTTTCCTTCCCCAACAATGCTATATTTGCTTTTCCCATGATACTAAGATTAATGGAATACAATGCTATCATGGACAATATACCGGATAAAATTGCCGGAATTTTGAACTTGGTATTTAAAAAGCCTGTTACCATGCCTGCCACCATACCCAAAAGCAAGGCAACAAACAAACTGAGCATTGGACTCCAGCCGTTAATAATCAGTACTGCCGTCACGGCTCCTCCTAAAGCAAAGCTGCCTTCCACCGTCAAATCCGCATAATCCAATATTTTATAAGATATATACACGCCTAGTGTCATGATTCCCCAAAGAATCCCTTGTGAAACAGCACTTTGAATGGATAACAAGATTGGTAAAATTCCCATATAAACCTCCTATAATTATCAAAATCAAAGGATTTGAGACACATCTCAAATCCTTTCGCTAGTTTTAATAAAATTGTTATTATTCAGCGACAGTTTTTACAATTTGAGCCTCTTTTAATATCTCATCCGGGATTTTAATATCAATTGCCTTCATGGTATCTTCATTGATAAACAAGTCAAATTTCGATAAATATTGTATCGGCATGTCAGCAGGTTTTGCATTGTTCTTAATGATGTCTACAGCCTGGGTTGCGGTCAGCTTCCCTAAGTCATAATAATTAATACCGTAAGTAGCAAGTCCTCCGTTTCTCACCATGCCTTCTTCACCTACAATGACAGGAATCTTGGCTTGGTTTGCAACAAGAGCAACCGTTGACATTCCTGCAGCAATCATATTGTCGGTCGGTGAATAAATGACATCCACCTTGCCTACAAGCGATTCAACTACTTGTTGAATTTCATGAGATTGTGATACCGTTGCATCAACGGTTTCCAATCCCAGTTCAGCAGCCGCTTCCTTCGCTAAGTTCACCTGGAAAGCAGAATTCACTTCACTTGAGTTATAAAGAAGAGCTACTTTTTTTGCATTTGGTATAATTTTCTTAATCAATTCCATTTGCTCTTTTACCGGCGTTAAATCGGACGTTCCTGATACGTTGGTACCAGGTTTTTCATTGGAATTTACCAATTTCGCATCAGCAGGATCGGTCACCGCCGTTACCAAAATAGGAATATCCTTTGTTTCATTTGCAGCGGCTTGAGCGGCCGGCGTAGCAATGGCTAAAATTAAATCCACTTTGTCATTCACAAACTTTGCCGCTATGGTTTGACAATTTGACTGCTCACCTTGTGCATTTTGATAATCAATGACAAAATCTACATTTTCCTTAAGACCGGCTTCTTTTAATCCGTCCACAAATCCTTGATAGGATGCATCTAAAGCATCGTGAGTAACTAACTGAAGAACTCCGATTTTAAAGATATCTTTATCGGAACCTCCTGTTTTGGTGGTACTATCGGTGCTACCGGTACCACCGGAACAAGCACTTAAAAGCACAAGCGCTAATATCATTCCAAGCGAAAGTATCATTCTTTTTAATTTCATCATAAAAAATAAATCCCCCTCTTTTTCGAACATATTATTTTATTAAATTTATTGAAATTACTCCTCTAAAGGAATGGACGTCTGCCATTTATCAATACTGATAACCACATTGGTTTCCATACCGCTGATGCCCGGTATAGAAACAAGCGTATTGACTACGTACTCCTTATACTTGTGCATATTAGGCGCAACAACTTTCAATAAAAAGTCCTTACTGCCCGCCATGGTATAACATTCCAGCACTTGCGGCAATTTTCGTATTTGTTCTATAAAATTATCAATAATTTCCTTATTGTACGGTGCAATACTCACTGTAATAAAAGCAATGATTTCCATTCCTAACTTACTTTCGTCAACAATAGCCGTATATTGCTTGATTACGCCACTTTCTTTCAATCTTTTGGTTCTGCTTAGACAAGCCGAAGGCGATAAACCAACCAGCTTGGACAATTCCAAATTGGATATGGATGCATCTTCTTGAAGTAACTTGATAATTTGTCTGTCTGTTTTGTCTAATTCCAAATAAGCACCCCCTTCAAACCGTTAAATTTTATTTGCATTTTATCTATTTATAACATATATTATTTTACAAGTCAATATGATATCAAAATTTCATTCACCAAATGCAGAAATTGGCACCAAGTTTTCTGTACAACCGGATAAGTTTATGTGGTATAATAATGTATTTGTAAGGACAAATGTTATCCGATATTGTCAATGTAAGTTATCACACAATGGATATTATTCATATATTCCTAAATCTGTATTCTTCATGCACAGACTCATCGGCTCGTCAAATATCCATTTAGGCCGCATCAACGCAACGTCCATGTTGCGAGTGATGCTAAAAATACCGTCCATGGTATTTTTGCCTAAATGTCTATTTGCCTTCACCGTGACTCTGTTGCATTCAGAATAATGATTTATCCATAGATGAATAATATCCATTTTACGGGCGATTCAAGAATCGCCCGTAAAATCGGTAAATATAATCCGTAAATTAAAAATTAAATTGACTGCATTGACAGTGTTCGTCCGCGAAATATTATTATATAAAAGAGGTACACTGATGAATTGGGATTCAAAACGCTATCATACGCTAAATTACGAATTAAAAAAAGAATTCGGTGAAAAAATCATAAAGTTATCCTTAAACGGCAATTTTACCTGCCCCAACAGAGACGGTACCGTCGGCACGAGAGGATGTATCTTTTGCAGCGAACAAGGTTCAGGGGAATTTGCCGCCCCGGCTCATTTGAATTTAAAAGCACAAATACAACAGCAAAAGGAATTGCTATCGAAAAAGTGGCCGTCCGGGAAATATATTGCCTATTTTCAGAACTTTACCAATACGTATGCTCCCGTTCACGTGTTAAGAGAAATATTTTACGAAGCCATTTCTTTTCCGGATATTGTAGGCTTAGCTATTGCCACACGTCCCGACTGCTTACCGGAAGATGTACTGGATTTATTAAGTGAACTGAATAAACATACATACCTATGGATTGAATTAGGACTTCAAACCATTCATGAGAATTCGGCAAAACTTATTCGCAGAGGATATGAACTCCCTGTTTTTGAAAAGGCTTTATATGAATTGAAAAAGAGAAATATAAGAACCGTTGTACACTTGATTTTCGGTCTACCCAATGAAACTGAAGAACAAATTCTGTCCACCGTGAAATACGTTGCTGAAAAAGGAGTGTGGGGAATAAAATTTCACCTGCTTCACATTTTACGCAACACGGATTTATATGAGTTGTACAAAAACAAACCGTTTCCCATACTGTCACAAGAAAAATATATCGATCTCATTGTCAAAGCAATCGAGTTATTGCCACCGGACATTATAATTCACCGCGTTACAGGCGACGGAGACAAAAAACTGCTCGTTGAGCCCAAATGGAGCGGCAACAAACGAGCAGTATTAAACGGTATCGATAAAGAATTAAATCGAAGAAACACCTATCAGGGGAGGCGCTTTATAACGTGACACTCTTTATGCCCACCACATACTGGCCGGACGTTCATAGATGATTACTTTTTTAAGGAATTCGATTGCTTTTGTTATTCCTTCGTCAATAGACATAAGGGCATCCTCATGTTCGATGCTGATAGCACCGTCGTACCCTATCGCTTTTAACATACTAATCATATCATTCCAGAGTTCATAGCTATGACCGTAACCAACCGTCCTAAAAATCCACGAACGATCTAATACCTCTCCGTAATGCTTGGTATCCAAAACACCGTTCACACCGGTATTTCTTTCATCAATCTTGGTATCCTTTGCATGGAAGTGGTAAATCGCACCTTTCAGTGCCTTGATTGCACTGACGGGATGAATGCCTTGCCAGAAAAGATGGCTTGGGTCAAAATTAGCTCCGATAATATCACCAACGGCATTTCTTAATTTCAGCAATGTCTCCGGATTATATACACAGAAACCGGGATGCATTTCAAGAGCAATTTTTTTAACACCATGAGCTTTTGCAAAATCAGCGGTTTTCTTCCAATATGGAATCAATACTTCATTCCATTGATAATCTAAAATCTTACCAAAGTCATCCGGCCACGGACAAGTTACCCAATTCGGATACTTAGAAGACTCAGAATCTCCCGGACATCCTGAGAAAGTAATAACAGTTTCTACTCCTAATTTTTCAGCAAGGAGTACAGCATCTACAAATTGATTATGATAACTTTCAGCAATTTCTTTTTGAGGATGCACAGGATTGCCATGGCAAGCAATAGCTGCAATTTCCATATTATACTTCTGAACCAAACTTTTTACTTCAGCTATTTTGTCCTGATTCTTTAGCAACTCTTGGGCATTCAAATGTGCATTCCCCGGAAATCCGCCTGCACCAAGCTCTACAGCTTGCACTCCAAGGCTGCTAAGCTTTTTCAAAGTTTCCTCTAAGGATAATGCGCTATACGGCACGGTTAACACACAAAGTTTCATAATCATCTCCTCCTATTTATTCATAATAAAATTAAATGATTTTTCCAGACTATCAAATCTTGCACCAACAAATTCTTCTTGCTCATATATAAAATCAGCATCTGGGGCTAAATCTATTAAATATTTAAAATCAATAATACCGTCACCGGCATCTACATTCCTTTTTGTTTCATGATTTTCTATTTGTTTTAAATGAATTGTCGGACATCGTGAAATATTTTTTCTCATATATTCATTAACATCTATCCCCGCGTATGCAATCCAATATACGTCAGGCTGCTGCTTTACATATTCTTGGTCTGTATTGTCAAAAAGCACCTCTAATGGATACTGACCCCGGTCCATTTTAAACTCATGCGCATGATTATGATAAGCAAATACTAATCCTGCAGCCTTACACCTTTCTCCTATTTTATTAAAAATATCTGCGTGCACTAACGCACTTTCTACAGAATCAATTTCAGCCCACGGACAAACAATATACTTCGCTCCTATATCAAGTACATACTCTATTTCTTTATCCAAATTACGCTGAAGATTATCTAATCCCACATGAGAGGAAACAGCATTAAGATTAAGCTCATTGAGTTTATTTTTCATATCCTTTGATGATATATTTCCATATCCTGCAAATTCAACACCTGTATATCCTATCTGTGCCAACTTTTCCAAAATCCCAAAAAAATCTTTCTCTACATCCTCGTGAACAGACCATAGTTGCACTGATAACTGTTTCAGCAATTTAAGCACCCACCTTTTTTCCTTATTAATGATATTTTATTTATATAAATAAAATATCATTAAAACTTATTTTATGATATAATAATACCACATAAAAATATCAAATATTTGTCATTGAGGTAGAAAGGATGTACAAAATGGAACAGGCTGTTCAGGAAGGCCCTATTTTAAATGAAGGAATCTTATATCCATTTTCCATTTCTATTCAACAAAGTTTCGGAAAGCGTAGAATGGTAATGGCCCATTGGCATAACTATATAGAGTTACTATATTGCACATCCGGAAAAGCAAAGATTTTCATTTCAGGAGCAGGCTATGATATCGCCGAAGGAGATATGATTTTAATTAATTCTAAAGAAGTACACTCCGCATTTGCCAATACAGAAGGCATGACCGAATACATATGCATAAAAATAGACCCTAATATTTTGTACTCTACTTCTACCAATATATTTGAATCAAAATATGTGCTGCCGTTTACGTTAAGTGGGGCGACACACCAAAAACTGTTTTACAGGAATGAATTAAAAGACACTTATGTTCCTGAACTGATTTATAAAATTCTCGACGAAAGCACTACAAAAAAATATGGTTATGAACTGGCCATAAGAAATAACATTGGTAATATATTTTTATGGATTTTACGTAATTGGCACGAAAAAGGATTTGTTCTAAACATCAACAACGTGCTAAATAAAGATACCACAAAAAAATTGCAGAAAATTTTTGATTTTGTAGAAAACCACTATATGGAAGATATATCGGCCAAGTCCGTTGCCTCTGAATTTAATATGAGTTACAGCTATTTTTCAAGATTATTCAAAAAATCCGTGGGAAAAACTTTTACCTCGTATCTAAATTACGTACGAATCTCACAGGCAGAAAAACTGTTAATTTCCACGGATTTAACCGTTACGGAAATTGCTATGGAAACCGGCTTTTCCTCCACAAGTTATTTTATCCAACAGTTTAAAAATTACAGGGCAATTTCTCCAAAACAATTTAAAACTCGGTTTATGGCTAATAATTTGTAGAAGAATATCTTTCATATATTCCTAAATTGGTATTCCTCGTGCACAGGCTTCTAATTGATGAATATTATTCCAAAAATTGAAGCTACAAGGCTAAGAGCCTGTAAACTTGTTTCGGGCCACATCAAACTCGCTATCGCTCAAACAAGTGATGTGGCTGTTCCTCCACTGCGTTAACAGGCTCTAAGCCTTTTCACAATGTTTTTTCCATAATATTCATCAATTACATGAAATGCACTTTTTAAATCTCAGCAACGATGCCTCTACACCCGTCTCCACTTTACGCCCTGAGGAGTGTCTTCCAATATGATTCCCATATCTTTTAACTGATCGCGGATACTGTCAGCAAGGGCCCAATTTTTCTCTTTTCTCGCTTGTTGCCTTTTTTCTATAAGCTTTTCGATTTCCGAATCAATGGAGTCATTATCGCTTTTTTGAAGAATTCCGAGAACACTTCCAAGTTCCTTTAGTAAATTTTCCGCAAATTCAATAACAGCAACCGAAGAATTACTAGTCGCATGAATATTGGCATTAATTTCCCGAACCATGTCAAATAACGCCGCAATGGCATCCGCCGTATTCAAATCATCTTCCATTGCTTCAATATACGCTTCTTTATACGTATTCAACTTATTCGACAAAGCAATTTCCTCTTCGTTCATCTCCCTATCCGACGCTTTTTGTTTCAAAAATTTTAAATTGTCAAGACACGTATACATCCTTTCCAAACCGTTTTTGGCCTGCTCCAATAACTCCTTGCTAAAGTTAATGGGATTCCTGTAATGAGCCGACAGCATAAAAAACCTTATGACTTCATAGTCAAACTCTTTGGCGATATCTCTTACCGTAAAAAAGTTATTTAACGATTTTGACATCTTTTGATTATTCACATTAATATAACCGTTGTGCAGCCAATAATTTGCAAACGGCTGTCCGTTTGCCGCTTCACTCTGAGCGATTTCATTTTCATGATGTGGAAAAATCAAATCCTGTCCACCGCTGTGGATATCAATGGTAGGACCAAGATACTTATTGGCCATGGCAGAGCATTCAATATGCCATCCCGGCCTGCCCAATCCCCACGGACTTTCCCATACCGGCTCGCCGGGTTTTTGTTTTTTCCATAAAGCAAAATCCATCGGGTCTTCTTTTTGCTCGTTGACCTCTATCCTTGCTCCTGCTTCCAATTCCTCCAAAGGTTGATGGGATAATTTACCGTATTCTTTAAATTTTTTTGTACGAAAATACACATTTCCGTCTACGTTATAAGCAAAACCTTTTTCTTCCAGCTTTTTAATCAATCCGATAATTGCCTCAATATGATCCGTTGCTTTAGGATGTACGGTTGCCTCTTTGATTCCCAACCCTTTCGCATCCCTAAAATATTCTTCTATATACCGTTCCGCAAGTTCCTTCACCGTAATTCCTTCTTCGTTGGCCCTCTTAATCATTTTATCATCAATATCGGTAAAATTTTGAATAAAATATACCTTATATCCTTTGTATTCCAAATATCTGCGCAATGTATCAAAAATAATAAATGGACGTGCATTTCCTATGTGAAAATAATCATAAACCGTAGGACCGCAAGAATACATCCTTACTTCATTAGGAACAATTGGCTTAAACTCTTCCTTTTTTCTTGTTAATGTATTATATAATTTCATCATCAAGCCCCTTTCGTTGAATCAATCCTTTTTATTTTCCTGTCTCATCTGACATTCATATAATTCTTTCTCCAATTGCTCTATTTTCCTTAATAACTTGCATATCTCCATGGATACGGGATCCGGAAAATGGATCTGATCCAAGTCAATTATACTCACGGCAGAAGCAACTCTCTTATTATCCTTTACTACCACCCTTCCGGGTACTCCTACACAAGTACTGTTTGGAGGAACTTCATTTAACACCACTGCATTCGCAGCAATTTTCGAATTATCTCCCACTTTAAAAGGCCCCAATACTTTTGCACCGGCTCCAATTAATACATTATTTCCTATGGTCGGATGCCGTTTTCCTTTATCCTTGCCTGTTCCACCCAACGTTGCCCCTTGATATATTGTACAGTTATCACCGATTTCCGTGGTTTCTCCTATAACAACCCCCATTCCGTGATCAATAAACAATCCTTTTCCTATTTTTGCACCGGGATGGATTTCTATTCCGGTAAAAAATCTGCTTATCTGGGAAATGGCTCGCGCAATAAAAAAACAACGATGATTAAAAAACCAGTGAGCAATTCTATGACATATTAACGCATGCAAACCCGGATAAAGAAACAAAACTTCCCATGCACTCCGGGCTGCCGGGTCTCTTTCCATAATCACTTTTACATCTTCTTTTATGGTTTTGATAAGTTTAAACATTCATTGAAAACCTCCCCTATCATTTAAAATGCCTCTGTACCATTTGTGTACAGAGGCGATCTGGTCGCGGTTCCACCCTGATTGAAGCTTAAGAGGCCTAAGCTCCATCTCTTGTGGCGTATAACGGTGCCTGCCGAATAAAGATACTAAACTTCTCTTTACCTGCTCCAGAGCGCACTTCGTCTCATACACAAACTTAAGACTGCTCTCAGCCAACGACAGTCTCTCTCTGCAAGAGTGCATGAACTACTCTTCTCTTTCAATGCATTTAACATATCATTGTATCACTATTATAATATATTCTCATAGCAAAAAACAATACCAAATTTTTCTCCGGGACAGGGGGACAAGGGCTGTCGCATAAGAAAGCAGGTTTTCATGCAATCCCATCAACTTAATAAACTATGTTATGGATACCGTCCATATATGGATAAATCATTATTGCTGTACAGCAAGGTTAACGTATATACTATATTCGTAGGGACGCCATACATGGCGTCCGCATATGAATATACCGATTTCGGACACCATATATGGTGTCCCTACAATCAATACAGATTTAGGAATATATGAATCGTATCCATTATATAGCATATTGAGTTGATGACATTGGTTTCCATGCCCACTCGTTTGTGCGACAGCCCCTGTCCCGCACAAATATCTTTAGTAAAAACTACACAAGACGTTTAATTAACTGTTCTTTTTCCCCATACAACATATCAATAACAGGTATTTCAATCATGGTATAGCAGCCCGGTTGCTGTTTCATGCTGGCACGGGCACATGCAACAAGAATCTGTCCGGTTAAAGCCGGATTGTTGATTTTCATATTAAATTCAAAAAGTTGGTTATGGGTTTGTCCGGATACACCTTTTCTTACAATATTCACGCCATGTCCCATATCAATTAACTGATCCACGTCGTCTACTTGAATCACATGGGTTTCATCATGAGAAAAATAGGGATCTTCTTTGATTCTTTTTTCTACTTCCTCAAAAACACTTCCTTCATTTAACTCGACGTATACCATTCTTCTATGTATGCCGGTACCTACGGGAATGGTCATGGATAAAGAGGCTTTAACGCCTTCAATGGCCTTTACCGCCACGGTATGGCCCATGCTCATACCGGGTCCGAAATTGGTATAGGTGATTCCTTTTGGCGCGACAGCTTCCAGAAGCGCTCTTATCATGGAATCACTTCCCGGATCCCAGCCTGCTGAAATAATTGAAACGGCATTATTCTGTTTTGCAAGAGGATCTAATTTTTGTTGCAAATCCCATATGGAAGTGTGAATATCAAAACTGTCCACTGTATTAATGCCTTTGGAAAGTATGTCCGCAGCATATTCCGGAACACTTCTTGAAGGCGTGCAGAGAATGGCCACATCTACATCACGAAGTTTGGTAACGGAATCCACTACTTCCACATCTGCCAATTCTACCGGCATTTGCTCTTTTGCCGGCACACTTCTTCTAACCACTCCTGCCAACTCAAAATCAGGAGCGGCATCAATTGCTTGTAAAACCGACTTACCGATATTTCCATATCCGACAACAGCAGCTCTGATCTTCTTCATTCCACTGAACAACCTCCTACTAAAATCAATCTTTTTTATATTACGAAACATCGTAAAGTCAATTGATATCCTTTTCATATTTTTATTTAAAATTAATAGGTAACCACCGATTTTACTTTTACTCCTTTAATATTTCCCAACTTTCCGGTTAATGCACCAATATCGTCATTGGTCCCGTCAATAATAAGAGAAATGACACAAACTCCTCTTTCCCTGTAAGGTATACCCATTCGACCTACGATGATATCACCGTGCATGGATAATACTTCATTGACATGCTTTGCCTCTTCTTCCCTGTCGGAAACAACAATACCCACTACGGCAATTCGATTATTTGAATTAGACGTCATAAAACACTCATCTCCTTATAAACGATTTATTAAATCATTATAAATATCATTCTTTATCATTTTATAATAATATACCAGATATAACAACAGAAAAATGAAAAATCCCAGAATAACAAAATAAAGGACCAAATATTTATAAATGGTGACAAATAACATACAAACACCGATTAAAGCCAAAACGCTTTGGAAAACAATCACATTTTGTTCAAAATGCAAATCTTCGTACCGTTGCTTGTTAATCTTATATTTTTTCCTTCCATCCGCAACAGACAAAAGGGTAAGCTCAATCCCATCGATGATTTTATTTCTCAACCAGGATTGGACGTAAGGAGCAATCAGTCCTCCTATGCATCCGAAGCCAAAGGAAAACACCATTGCAGTACCTGCAATTACCAGTGATTTGGTTATAATCCATGAAACACCTGCCACAAGTAAAGCTGATAAAAACAAAACAATTAATAACATCATACATATTCACCTTAAAATCTTATTGTTGATTATTATTATCAATCTTTGACAGCAATATGTTTGCACCTTTCTTATATGTTGTATCGGGGTAATCCTGCAATAACTTTAGTGCAGTTTCTTTTGCCTTTTCATATTCCCCGTTTTTATAATATGCATACGCTAAAAAATACAAGGAATCATCTGAAAAATACTGTGTCTTTTGGTAATCATATGATTTTTTCAATTTATGAATGGCATTTTGATAATTTCCTTTATTAAATTCATTATTGCCAGCATAATACAGTTCCTGTGCTGCTTTGGCAAAAGCCGTACTGGCCAATTGATCGTATAAATTTTTTCCCTTATCACCAAGCAAGCTTGTATCAATGGTTTCAAGGTATTCTGCACATTGAACATATTGCCTTGCATAAAAATGTTTTTGTGCTTCCATAAGCTTGTCCATATGCTCCGCAATTTGTTCCTTCTGTTTATTCATTTCATCATTGCTTAGCCTTTCAAGCTCTTGCTGAAACTGTTTTTCCTTTTCCGCCAATTGTTCTTTCAAATTGTTATTTTCATCCATTAAATTATTATTCTCACGAATTAAATCCTCTATTTTTGTTTGTTCTTCATTGGATACTTTATTAGAATAGGCCGGTATTCTATCATAAAGGGAACGGTAAATAAAATACCCACCGACGGATACCACAAAAGTAATAACCAGAGCAATGGAATAGCGCCTAATATGTTCCTCCCGCTTTACCACTTAAATTCCCCCTTGATTTTTCAAATACCTTCATTGCCCTCTCTAAAACACCGTTGACATAGCCAATCAGCATACCGTAATTCACAATCGGTACTCCTTTTTCCCTGGCCAATGCAATCCTGCTTTTCATTTCTTTTTGGTTTAGCATACAACCGCCACAATGAATAATGATCTTATATTTATTTAACTCTTCCGGATAAAAGGTACCGGAGGCCCATTCATAGGACAATTCGCCGCCAACCATCTGATTCAGCCATCTTGGAATTTTCACCGTACCGATGTCATCCTTCTGCCTGTGATGGGTACATCCTTCGACAATTAATACTTTATCACCGGGCTTTAATTCTTTTAATGCTTGTATGTTTTTATACATTTCTTCCAGTTCTCCTTTGTAACGTGAGAACAGGATAGAAAAAGACGTGAGGGGAATATCTGAAGGTACCAGTTTGTTTACCAATTCAAAAGCCTGTGAATCGGTAATAACCAGTGCAGGTTTATTTACTAAGGATTTAAGAGTAATGGACAACTCCGTTTCCTTGGTAACAACCGCTACCGCACCGTGATCCAATACGTCTCTCAGAACCTGTTGCTGAGGAAGAATCAGTCTCCCCTTAGGCGCTGCAGAATCAATGGGTGTTACAAGTACAACAACATCACCGGGGTTTACAAGATCTCCCAAAATATCGGTGTCAACGGAAGAAGAAGGCGCATACTTGATAAGGTACTGTTTCAACTTTTCAATGCCTTCTTTATTTGCCGCACTTACTGTTACGCATTCGGAGCCTAAAACCTTGTTAAACTCATGAACCAATGAATCTACGTCGGAATTGAGATCTACTTTATTAATAACCCCTACAATAGGTGTATTGCTTTCTCTGATCTGACGGATTAATTCCAAATCATGTTTTGTTAACCCCGTAATACTGTCAATAACAAAAACAGAAAGATTGGTTTTCTTTAACACCTCTTTTGTCTTTTTTATTCTTAACTCGCCCAGGGTACTTTCATCGTCAATGCCTGGAGTATCGATAATAACTACCGGTCCTATGGGCAATATTTCCATGGTCTTATACACAGGATCCGTCGTTGTACCTGCTATATCCGATACTACCGCAATAGGCTGATTGGTCAGCGCATTAATCAAACTGGATTTACCTACATTGGTTTTACCAAATATGGCTATATGAAGCCTGTTTGCAATTGGTGTTTGCTGCATAAAATTTGCTCCCTTCGAATTAGAATGCTCCCATACGTCAGGATGCATTAAAAATTTGTTTTTTTCTAATCTATCATAACAATATTATAATAGCAGAATTTATGCCAATGAGCAACTTTAAAATTTTGAAATATTTAAAATAATGATGTAATTTTAAATAAAAATGTTACTTCTATGTTATAAACAGCCATGCAAATAATATTTACATCAAATAACATCTTGATTTCCAACCGATTCATATGTTATACTGATACATGTCGATAAACCAAAATGTCTCGGTGGTCTAATGGATAAGATAATGGATTCCGGTTCCATTGATGCGGGTTCGATTCCTGCCCGGGACACCATAAAAGAAGCGACTTCTATATAAATTCATAGAAGTCGCTTCTTTACTTCTTTACATTTTTAATCACTTTTAATCTTGTAAATTCTTCTCTTTCTTTTTCTTCCAATGCATTTTGAATATAGGCCGTAAGCTGCTCATACCTGGGTATGATAATATTTCGCAGTGCATTTGCTCTTTTTTGCGTGCTTTTTATATTGGTTGCAAGTCTGTAAACGGCATTTTCAATCTCGGAAAGCTGTATGGTCAATTTCTTTACTTTATAAAACTTTTCATAAGCTTCGTCCAGGGCAGCACTGGTTCTAAAAAACCCGAATCTGGGCTGAAAATGTTCGTCATTGGATGAAACGGTAGGAATTTCAACTCCCATAATGCTTCTGAACTTGATATCAATACTTTCATCAATGGGAATGGCGTGCCCTATTTGCTCCACCGTACTGATTCCTATGGTAATATTAGCAGCTTGCAAGGCTTCATAGGCCTCCCGGAAAGTAATATCAATTTGGGATTGAATTTCTTCCGCCCGCTCGATTAACTCCATCATTTCCCGTATTAGAATATTTCTTTTTCGGTCCAGCAATTCATAGCCTTGCTTGGAAAGCTGCAGGGTATTGCGGGCCTGAATATAATTGCCCTTTGTAGGAAATAATGTGGTATCCATTAAATTTCACCCCTTACAAGATGATAAGGGCGATAATACTTATCCAATATTTTCGAATCCACCCTGTCCAATTCTTCTTTGGGCAGGATGCCAAGCAAATTCCACCCTAAATCCAAGGTTTGCTCAATGGTTCTGTTTTCATCCCTACGTTGAGCAACAAACTCATTTTCAAAAGCCCTACCGAATTCAATGTATTTTTTGTCAATATCACTTAATTCATCTTCACCAATAACAGAGGCCAGAGCCCTTACTTCCAATACATGTGCATAAGAAGCAAACAGTTGGTTTGCCAATGCCGGATGGTCTTCCCTGGTAAATCCTTCGCCGATACCGTCTTTCATAAGCCTTGAAAGCGAAGGCAGCACATTAATGGGTGGGTAAATTCCTTTTTGATGCAAGGAACGTTCCAACACAATTTGCCCTTCAGTAATGTATCCTGTCAAATCCGGAATCGGATGAGTAATATCATCATTGGGCATGGTTAAAATAGGAATCTGGGTAACAGACCCCTTGGCGTTCTTTATCATTCCCGCTCTTTCGTATAGGGAAGCAAGGTCACTGTACAAATAGCCCGGGAACCCTTTCCTACTGGGAATTTCTCCTTTTGATGACGATATTTCTCTTAAGGCTTCACAATAGGAAGTCATATCGGTTAATACCACCAGTACATGCATATCATGTTTAAAAGCAAGATATTCCGCAACCGTTAAAGCACATCTGGGAGTAATAATTCTTTCTACCACAGGATCGTCCGCCAAGTTAAGAAACATGACCACTCTCTGCATTACTCCGCCTTCTTCAAAACTTCTTCTGAAATAATCCGCTACATCGTGCTTTACCCCCATTGCAGCAAAAACCACTGCAAAGTCCGTGTTTTCCTGCTGTGATATTCCCGCCTGCCGTACAATTTGAACAGCCAGTGCATCATGAGGAAGACCGTTTCCGGAAAAAATAGGAAGCTTTTGACCTCTAATTAACGTCATTAAGGAATCAATAGCGGAAACTCCCGTTTGTATATAGTTACGAGGATATGCTCTTGATACGGGATTAATGGGTTCTCCGTTGACATCCCATTTTGCCTCGGGCAGTATTTCACCTAAACCATCGATAGGCCTTCCGACTCCGTCAAACACTCTTCCGAGGATTTCTTTGGATAGGCCTATTTCCATTGCTCTTCCCAGCAACGTGGTTTTTGTATTGGTCAAGGAAATACCGGAGGTACCTTCAAATACTTGTATAACCGCCTTGTCTTCATACAATTCTACGATTCGCCCTATTCTTTTTTGACCGCCGCTAAGTTCAATCTCCACCATTTCTTCAAACGAAGCATCTTTGATGCCTTCCAATATTACCAATGGTCCTGAAATTCCGCTTAAACCAAGGTATTGTATTTTCATGGATTGTTCTTCCTTTCTATGGATGAATACTGTGCCTACCTACAACGGAACGCATACAATGCGATCTCTACAGTATAATCAATGTGCATCAATGCTACTTACGGGCGACCACAGGTCGCCCCTACAAAAGTTGATGTCATATTTGCAATAGACGGATATAGGTTGCCCATATAACAATATATATTCCGAATTTGTAGGGACGCCATACATGGCGTCCGTATATAATTGTATCAATTTCGGACACCATATATGGTGTCCCTACAATAGAAGTATATTGTAATTATCATTTGCAACAGAACGCATACAATACATTCCCTATAGTATAATTAATGTGCGTCAACGCTACTTGCGGGCGACCACAGGTCGCCTACGTTGAATACAGATTCATATATGGATAAATCGTTACTCTGAGTGCTACAGAGTCACGGCGAAGGCAAATAGACATTTAGGCAAAAATACCACGGACGGTATTTTTAGCATCACCCGCAACATGGACGTTGCGTTGATGCGGCCTAAATGGATATTTGACAAGCCGATGAGTCTGTGCACGAGGAATACAGATTTAGGAATATATGAATCTGTATTCACATACAATACATTCCCTGCCATCACTTAATTTTATACGAAGCCATCATATTATCGTACAATTCATCAATGCTTTCTTTTAATTCTTCAAATTTTTCCAGATGCTCATTATCAATGGTATATTTTATTTTTATAATGTCTTCAAATATTCCTGTATCCCGTATAACGGATATGGGAATATTATTGCTGATTACCTGTTTCAGTTTATCATATAGGTAAATAATAATTTGCATCATTTTATATTGTTTTGCAATAGGCACAAAGGTATCTTGATCATGATAAGCATTCTGTTGAAGAAAACCTGTACGGATGACCCGCGCAATATCCAAAATTAACTTTTGTTCATCCGGAAGGATGTCCCCGCCTATGAGCTTAACAATTTCCATCAGTTTGCTTTCTTCCTGCAATAACTGCATAATTTGCGTTCTAAGCCTTAAGAAATTAGGATCAATATTGTTATTATACCATTCCGACAGGTCATCCAGATATTCACTGTAGCTGGTCAACCAATGAATGGCGGGATAATGTCTTGAATATGCCAATTGTCTGTCCAGCGTCCAAAAACACCTTATAAACCTTTTGGTATTTTGCGTAACAGGCTCGGAAAAGTCTCCGCCCTGCGGCGAAACCGCACCGATAATGGTTACCGACCCTTCTGTACCGTTTAGATTTTGAATGTAGCCTGCCCTTTCATAAAAACCGGATAAACGTGAAGGCAAGTATGCAGGAAATCCTTCTTCCGCAGGCATTTCCTCCAATCTTCCCGAAATTTCCCTTAAAGCCTCGGCCCAGCGGGAAGTGGAATCTGCCATAATGGCTACATGATAACCCATATCCCGATAATATTCCGCCAATGTAATACCGGTATAGATGGACGCCTCTCTTGCCGCCACCGGCATATTGGACGTATTGGCAATTAAAACGGTCCTATCCATCAGCGGACGCCCTGACTTGGGGTCAATTAATTTAGGGAAGTCCTCTAAAACTTCCGTCATCTCATTGCCCCGTTCTCCGCATCCTATATATACGATAATATCAGCATCCGACCACTTTGCCAACTGGTGCTGTGTCATGGTCTTACCAGTACCGAATCCGCCCGGAATAGCGGCTGTGCCTCCTTTGGCAATAGGAAACAAGGTATCAATTACTCTTTGTCCCGTAATTAACGGTCTGTTAATGGTCCTTCTTTGTGCATAAGGTCTTGCTTCACGAATGGGCCAATATTGAACAATAGGCAATTCCACAATGCCATGACCCGTATCCACTTTTACAATGGTATCATGGATGGTATATTCCCCGTCCGGAGCAACTTCCACCACTATTCCCTCAATTTGCGGCGGAATCATTACTTTATGTAGGATCAGTTCGGTTTCCTGAATCTCAGCAATAATACTTCCCCCGCTAACTTTGTCCCCAACTTTTACAACCATATGAGTCATCCACTTTTTTTGAGGATCCAGCGGCTGCATTTCCAGACCGCGTGAAATAAAAGCACCGGATTTCTTCTCTATAAGGTGCAGCGGTCTTTCTATCCCGTCAAATATATTCCCGATAATTCCCGGCGCAAGTTCCACCGATAACGGTTTCCCCGTTGAAAATACCGGTTCACCGGGCTTCAGTCCTGTTGTTATTTCATAAACCTGAACAGTGGCAACGTCATCATCAATTCCTATCACTTCGCCAATCAACTGCTGATGCCCTACTTTGACCATCTCGTACATTTGAAATTCTTTATTTCCTTTTACTTTAACAACAGGCCCGTTAATTCCGTATATATATCCCTGCTTATTTGAAGTGCTGTTGATGTTTTCAGCCAATTATGATCACCACCAATGAATTCCTATTTTCTCTTCTCTGTTTCTCAATCAATGACAAGTCCGCTTGTTTCAAGGAAACGTTCTCTTGCCTCTTTTATTTTTGCCAGAAAAGAATTATCCACAAAAAGATTTTTGGTTTTATTCAATACTTTTACTCCGCCAATCATGTCGGCCTTTTCCGTTTCAACGATAAACCGATTTGGATATAACCTGGATTGTATTTGTTCAGTTATTTTATCTTTATAAAGTAAATCCGCCTCATTAATATAAATAATCAATTCATCTTCCTCGGAACGAATAGACGTACAAATTTCAAGCACGTCGTTTATAAGATACTGCTCATATTGGGGAGATTTCACAAATTCCTTTACTCTCTCCGTAATCTCATGAAATATTTCCTCAATAATTTCTTCCCTTTTCTGCAAGAGTTTTCTTCTGTTTTCAGCCAATGTTCGGGACAATACCTCATTGTTTTCCTTTTCAATGAGCCGGATACTGTTTTGTATTTGATTATAGGCTTGTTCTAAAAACTCAAGCTCTTTTTGTTTTAATGTTTCCTCATGTTGCTTCTTTATTTCCTCCAACAGCTGATTTCTTTTCTCCACTGCTTGTTTCATAATAGTAGCAGTAAAATGTTCTAATTTCTCTTCTATTCTGTCCAAAATCATCACCTCAGATTCTTAACCCAATTGCTTCGCGCACATAATGCGTAATGGAATCGGGAGTGCGCCCTGTCCCGTGTCTGTCGGGTATTTCTACAATAAGCGGTATATGATAATTTAATTTAATGTCTTTCACCAAATCCGGTACAAGTTTGGCCAACTTCTCGGTAATAAGAACCACGCCGATTTCTTTATTACGGGTGACATTTTCCAGGGCTTGTTTCACTTCATGAACTTCATGAACCACAATTCCCTCTATCCCTGCAAGCCTCATTCCTGTCAGGGTATCCACATTATCACTGATTAAAAACATTCGCATAGTGCTCACCTTTTTAAATTCTGCTCAAAATTGTAAACGAAACCAATAGACCATACAAGGCAATTCCTTCTGCCAATGCAACAAAAATTAAAGCTTTACCCATAATTTGAGGGTCTTCGCTAATGGCTCCCAATGCGGCGGAACTTGCTGAAGCTACTGCAATACCGGCTCCAATGGTTGCCATACCCGTTACAACCGCAGCAGCCATAAACCCCCAACCTGTACCGCTTCCGTCCGTAACTGCCGTTTCGGGAGCTGCAAATACACTTCCTGAAAACATGATAACCGTTGCAACAATGAGAATTGCAAAAAAGGAAAAAATATTCATCCCAAGAACGGTTTTCACCTTTTTTCCGCTTACCTTGGTAAGCATCAGGACAGAACCCGGAACTAAAATACTTAATATTAAAGCAATTACTGTAATTGTCATGAACATAAATATACCTCCATTTTCCATAATTATTATTTTATATTTAGTTTTATAATTTTATTTTACACTATTCAAATTAACCGAAACCGGTTTAAAAGGCCTTCCGTCTCCTCTAAAGAAACGGCCGAATAACTCATAAAATTCCAATCTCAATACCTGTATTCCTACAATTAAGCCTTCTAAGCCAATGACCAACAAATTCCCCAGTATAAGTACAATAATATTTCCTGCACCTTTTATCATTTCTACAAAAATAAATACAACCATCATCATTCCGGCATGGCTTAGAGCAAATGCCCCAACCCTTACAAACGATATGGTATTGGTAAAAAAGCTTAACAGTACTTCAAACATTTCGAAAAACGTTTCCATGAAGAACATTCCTTTATTTTCAGGAAGCCATTGTTTTTTCTTTGCAAGCAGATGATCCAACGGCTCTTTCATAAACATACACAGCAAAGGTAAAACAAAGCAAAGCATAATAAATCCCGTCGATAATTTCAGCTTCCCGTTTAAGAAAAAGTATATGATCGATGCCATGATGGACCAGTAGAAAATAAATCCTGCAAGCCCATTTGGGTCAAACAGCACTCTGGAAAGCTTTTTTTCCTTAATACCGTTCACCATATTCATGATCATTGCCACGGTTAAAAGCAGGACGCCCAAGCCGATAGCCGCTACTAAAACAATACTGATGGTATCGCTGTCCTTCATAGGATGTTCCCACAAGGGCGCTATAACATCCTCAAAACCAAATATACTGCCGAAAAACCATCCGAAAAACATGGATGAAATGCCGGCAAAGGATATTACCTTTCCTAAATCCATTCCTTTTTTCTTATAGAACAACCATCCACCGATTACTAAGAGTGCCCCCTGGCCTACATCCCCGAACATAATTCCAAACATAAGTACAAATGTAATGGCTAAAAGCATGGTAGGGTCAACCTCATTATAGGAAGGCAGGCCATACATTTTCACTAATGATTCAAAAGGTTTAAAAACGACTAAATTCCGAAGCTCGGTAGGTGGTTTGCTTCTTTTTGCCATTTCAGGTTCTTCTATAATATATGAAATATTCTTCAAATGATCTATTTTGGCAATAAAAGCGTTTAGATATTTTTGCGGAATCCAACCGACAATATAAAAGGATTCCTGTGTATGTGCGGCATACCTTCGCACTTCAAAAGCATGATACAAATATTTTATTTCACTATATACTTTAGTAAATTGCTCTTTCTCCTGTTCAAGGAATTGATGAAACTCTTCCTCCAATTTTGATAATTGTTGATTTAATTGTGCAATCTCCCTTTCCAGTGCTTTTATCGTCTGTGCAGGAGTGCCTGCAACTTTTTCGGTGATCCTGATTCGTTCAAAATATAAGGAAGAAAAAATACTGTCAATTTTTTCTTCAAAAACCGCAGGGGTAAAATATATTCCCCAAACATAATCCACTTCGGACAGAACCGGTATGAAAAACGCTTCAATATTTTCAAGATAGACATTCAGCTTTTTATAACTTTCCCGAGGTAATCTGCCAAATCGGAATTTTACAAATTCAAAATTAAACAGATTTCTTAAATCAATATCCATATTTTCCATTGGCTGAAGCTGTTTAATAAACTGCTGATTTTCCAGAATCCCCTGCTCAATTGCCTTTCTTTTGTCCATATATTCCCTTTGCCGTTGTTCAAAGCAGTCCACATAGTCTTTCATCTCATCAAGGGATAAAGAATTCTTTTGAATACGCTTATCATCCATAGGCAATGCAATATTTTGCTGAATATTGTCCAATCTTTTCATTATATCCAAATAGGGATTCTCCTCCACATAAGGATACAAACCCTTTACACTGGTTAAATTGCTTATGGCGTTTTCTAAATGAATAGGACTGTCAATAATATAATCTTTCACAAAATTGTCAAATTCATTGACAGGCCCTATAATATTAATTAATTCCATTTTTAATATTGCCATATATTTCACTCCTTCCTGTGTTGCAAGTAGTTCTTACAAATTTTCAGCCACTATATATTGTTTTATTTGTTCCGGTTCTAATCCATATCGGATTCCTTCAATGATGGATATAAGATTTCTTATTTCAATCTCTTTTAAGTGGATGAAAGCCATAATGGAAGCAATACTAAACGGATGGTATCTCAAAATTTTTTTATATATTTTAAATACATATAAGTTAAAATCATGTTCTAAAAGCAATCCTTTATTTTGACCGAAAATCTGTGCGTAACAAGTGGCACCGACAATCTGCTCCAATTCCTCCACCGTCTTTGCTTCCACCATTTTTACAATTTGAGATTTCGTCAATCGATACCGATAAGGAATGATATAACTGTAAATAATTTCATTTGGTATATTATAATATTTTTTACATCGATGAATCCATAAAATATTTAATACATCTGTTTCGCTTCCCAACGATTGTGTTATAATTCTTTGATCCTCACCGGATAAAAGTTTCTCTTTTTGTTTCCAAACCAAATTGAAAAAATACATGTCCAAGGTCATTTCAATACTGAATAAATCCAAATGCTCCGTGTTTACTACAAACGGTGAAAGTACGTTATAATATACACTACCTTTTAAATTTTCTATCAATTGCTGTATGTTTTTTGATTCTAATAACTTTTGAATATCAATATCATCGTTTTCCCTTAAAAACGCCAATGAATTTTGTGCAAACTGTATGTTATGTTCGGTATGCAAAACCCTTACAATCATTTTTAATTCTTCGATTTCATATTTTAAAAAAATCAATTTAAGGTAAGTCTTTACGTCTCCTCTCAAAAATTTAAATAACTTCGTATAACTTTCAATCAATGACGTCTTAAGGATTTGCTCCAACTGGCCCCGATGAATGGAATTCTCATTAATGTCATCCAGTACGGTGTTATAATACGTATTATTTTTTAAATAATTTGCCACATCCTGCACCGTCTTCTTTTGTATCATTGCCTTATAGTCATCGACAGTCAGCATTTTTCCCATCATTGTCCTGACTTTTGCGGTAATGCCGCTATACTGAAATACTGACAACATCTTTATTTTCACCGTCCAATAATCTGATTCAATAAAGCGTCTATCCATTCATTGCGGTGCTGATCTGCATATTGAATCAGTGACCTTTCCTGTTCTTCAAACTTCCGATTTAACTCTTCCAGTTTCTTTTGCGTCTCTGACATTTCTTTTTCTTTTATCTGTTTTATTTTATTTTCCACTCTTTGTTGGATCTCTTGCTGTAAATGATTCAGTTCATCCTGAAGAGCCACCATATTTTTTTCCTTTTCATAATTGGCTTCTTCCACAATTTGTTGTGCCCTTTGCTCTACCTCAATAATTTTGCTAATAATTATATCCAACTTCTCTTCCCTCCTGCATAACGGACAATTAAAAATTTAAGACGAGGACGTCATATTGAATAAACATTAGTTTGACTCCCTCGTCCAACTATAAAATATAGAATTCATTGCTTATTGGTTCCATAAACTTCTTCACTGATACTTTTCACATGATCCTCTATCAATTCCTTTTGTTCTTGATAAACATTGTTATTTACTTTTTCATCATGAACAATACTTTTTTCAATTCTTTGCTGACTTCCTTTTTCTTCTGTATAGCTACTCGAGCCTACGGTATCAGTGTGATTTTCTTTTTTTCCAGAATTATATCTATTTTCTTCCTTATTATTTATTTTGTCAATTTCATTCTCATTGGTTTCTTTCCCCCTATGAATCATATTATTCAATTTATCCGAATTTTTCTCTTCCTCTTTATTATTTTTATTAATTTTTTCACTCCTTTTTACCACATTATTATTTTCTTCTTTGATTTCATTGTCTTTTTCAGAACCTTTCTTTTCAATATTGCTCATAATCTCTTGAACAGATTGATGTCTTACGGTTTCCACGCCTACTTCCGGCGACATTTCCTTCAATTTTTCAAATAAAATCAGTTTGCCGACAGAAATCCTTTCTTTTTGCGCCTGTTTATGCTTTTGAATATCTACTTTCTCGACCAATATGTTGGCGCAAATTCCGGCTTGATGAATTTCTTTTTCAGCATATTTTCTTGCCAAATCCCCTATTTGCTGAGCCACCTCATGTCGGGGAGCGGAAACGGCGATGATAATTTCACTGTCTGTACCTTCCCGAATATAAGCAAATTCATACGCTTTATCAATAAGCTCTGCAAGAACCGTACTTAGGCTACTGTGTATATAACTTTTATTTTGATTCACAATACGATGTGCATCCGGATTTAACGGTTTTACATCCAAAACTTTGTCAAATCTATTCAATACGATTTCTATACTTGGGTTAATATCCACTGTTACATAACTATATGGGGTATAATAAGTAAATAAACCGATAACAAGCATAATAACCAATACAGCTGCAATTGCAGCAATTCTTCGGACAACTTGAACATACCCTAAGCAAGGAATTGCACTCATATCAATTTCGTCACCTATACGGCACCCTTCAATATATCGGACTCTTTTTAAATTGCCTTTTGAATCTGCAACAACCATTATTTGATTCTCAATGTCTACAATGATTCCTTTCATATGATCACCTCCGGCTGAAACCGTAATTCGAATCGTTTCTCTATCTCATAGTATTTACAAAACTTTTTAAAGCATTTACAAAAATGTTTGAAAGATTAAAAAATAAACAAAAAAAGAGGTTTACACCTCTCATTTTATATCTTCCCTTTATATATTCGGTATTTGCCAATCAATCTCCGTCTGTCCTGTTTCTCTTAAAAATTGATTGGCTTTTGAAAAATGCCGGCATCCGAAAAAGCCTTTGTCAGCCGATAATGGGCTGGGATGTGCCGCAGTAAGAATCAAATGCTTAGGGTTGGTTATGAACTTTGCCTTTTCTTTTGCATTGCTACCCCACAGCATAAATACAACAGGAGTTTCTTTATTATTTAATAATTTGATGATATGATCGGTAAGAATCTCCCACCCCTTATTCCTGTGGGAATTGGCCTGATTAGCTACCACCGTTAAACTTGTATTAAGAAGCAGCACTCCTTGCTTCGCCCACGGTACCAAGTACCCGTTATTGGGAATATAGCAATTTAGATCATTCGCCAATTCCTTATATATATTCATTAAAGACGGCGGTATCGCCACTCCTTTTTGAACGGAAAAAGCCAAACCATGAGCCTGGTTTTCACCATGATACGGATCCTGCCCCAGTATGGTAACCTTCACCTCTTTATATGGGGTTAACCTTAACGCTTCATATATTTTGTACATATCAGGATATATTTTTTTTGTACGATATTCATGGATAAGAAACTGCCTTAATTTTAAATAATATTCCTTTTGAAATTCATCTTTCAGCAGTTCGTCCCAGTCATTATTCAGCTTAACCATGTCATCACCGCTTTTCCTTTGTTTTTCTTATTCATAATTATTACATATTATTATATCAAATGCTATCGTTAAAGTATACAAAACGCTTCAAATTGGGTATATATTTTATTATTCCAAGAACTGAAGCTGCAAGATAAAGCTACATTGACAAATCCAAGAATGAATTATATAGTATAATACATAGTAAAGCCATCATTAACCAAAGAGATAAAGAAAGGAATATGTGTATGCAAAAAGAATACTATATAACTAAAATATTAAATAATCATTTATCTGATAAAATCTGGGACAGCATTCCCTCTGTTTTAATTGATTGTTATCCTTGGGATGAAAACCTTTATAAACCAAACACTGAAGTAAAACTATTTTATACCGATACACACTTTCATTTAAATTTTAAAACACGTGAAAATGCTATCAAAGCAACCTATCTGGAACATTTTCAACCGGTATATAAAGACAGCTGCGTGGAGTTCTTTTTTAAGCCTAATCCACAATATGATAACCGTTATCTCAACTTTGAAATTAATCCATTTGGCAAATTGCTATTAGGCTTTGGAAAAGATCGATTTGACCGACAACTATTGAAAGAAACAAATTGTGAAATATTTAACATTGTCCCGTCCATTACTACTGAAATTCAAGAAAACGATACATCAGTGGTCTGTTGGAATATTAAATATTCTATTCCTTTTATTTTCCTAGAAAAATATTATGGCAAATTAGAACTAAAAACAGGAAGCATTATTTACGGTAACTTTTACAAGTGCGGTGATGAAACGCCATATCCTCATTTTGGTTGCTGGAACCCAATCAATTCTCCCATACCGGATTTTCACAGGCCTGAATGTTTCGGCAGGCTGATACTAAAGTAAAAAAATAAGTTAAAAATTAAAACCCTAACGAACTTGCAGAAACAATACGATGATACGTATTATACCGTCCTAAACTGACTCCTTTAGGTCTTACCGGTCCGTCAAAATACAACCGTTCTTCCTCCAATTCGTCAATTTTACTTAATTGACCGCTAAGATACTGTTCCAATCGATATTTTGCAGTATCAATTCTTGCAAGAAGACCGCCATAACGCATATCAAGAACTTCCCAACCAAACGGCTTATATACTTTTAACCACTGCTTTCTGTGCTCCTGACGCAATTCTTCAACAAGTTCTTTTAACCGAGGCAATTGTTCCCTTGCAATTTTGGTTAATGTTTTTATATCTTTGCTGTCGTAACATCTTTTTATTTGAAGTCCTAATTCGCTTTTTTCCGCCAGAACGGCAGCCAGCTTGACAGGCATATCAAATACAAACTGAAGCATCCTTGCTTGCTGTGCATGTTTTTTCAATTGTTCAAACAATGCCGAATAATATTTTTGCAATTCAAAATTTTCAATGTGTTTATCAAAAAGCCCTATCAGTATATCCTGCCACAGTAAAAATTTTGAAGGATTGGACGCACAAGCAACCGCCGTTTCTTTTTCATTTTCGGGAATATAATCCAATTTACTGATATCCGTAAAAGCGTCCATATCGCCGCCTGTACAATTCTTAAATCGTTTCCTAAGCCTTTCAGAATCTACTTTATCAGTATAACCATGCTCAGCAAATAATTGAAGGCCCAACAAGCCTGAAAAGAAATTGGTTTCTGCTCCGTTATCCCCCCACATGGTTGCAAATACTTCTTTTATACCTTCTTCCTTACATGCGGACAAAGCCGCATTGGTAGTTTCAAACGTTTTATTATAATTAACCACAATACCGCTCCATGTCCATATCCCGCCTGCAAAAACAACATCGCATTGGAATGCCTGATGACGTTTTATATATTTTTTATAGATTTCCTTATCGTGATGATAATAATCCCAATATACCAATTGAACATCTTTAGGTATATTTTCAACTACATCTTCAGGAACCACCGCTTCATCATCATAATATGCTCCTGTTTTTGAACCCAATCGAAAATACATATCACTCCACATCATTGGCTTCAAACCCAGCTTATCGGTAATCTTTCTTACTCTGTCAAGATGCTCGTTGATAATGTCGAACCTTCTTCGATATCCGTTTTTAGCAAGATAACGACCTAAACCAATGTTGTGCGCTTCATCCATGCCTATATGAATTCGGTTACTCCTGAAAGGAGCGGATGCAGACTTTATCATTTCTTCAATAAACTCATAAGTTTTTTCCTCGCCCGCCAGCAAGATATCATCGGTATCTCTTATGTCTGCTGCATAATTCCATTTTAGGGCTGAAGAAAGATGTGCTAACGTTTGAATACACGGAATCATTTCTATTCCGAACAACTCCGCATAATCATCACATTCTTTTAATTCATCGTAGGTATAACGTCCTCTCATATATCCAAAATAAGGTTGCGACTTAATCTCATAGGTATCTTCAGTATACAACATCAGCATATTCAAGCCCATGACAGCCATGATTTCCAAGGTTTCCTTAATGCTGCTTACCGTCATTACCGCATTTCTGGATGCATCAATCATAATGCCGTTGGTTTGAAAATATGGCGTTTCGCTGATATGAAAAACCGTCTTTTCCCTTAGGTTCTCAATAAGCAACCCAAGCGCACGAAAAAAATGAATTTTCTCTTGATATTTAATGTGAGCTTTCACGCCATCTGACACCACTTCAACAGGGCCGTTTCTTTTTTCTACCTCTATGCTCATACCTTCATTACTGCATTCATATCCTAATCGTTTTTCAAGAATCTTGATACCCCTTATAAGTTCGTCAATGTTTCCCATAAAGTGAAGTTTCATGTCCATTATTCCCCCTACTTAAAATAATCTTTTATCTGCATTTATCGCGGCAAACATACTCACTGCTCTTTTCGTATGTTCCATTAAACTTGTTTTTGCAATATTTTCTGCTATTGCTTCTCTGACTCTTTGAAAAATTCACGCTCTATATCTAAAAATAATTTTACACTATGATTTGATTTATTTTCTCTTTGTTTGATTTATATTCTCTTTCATTATATAATGAATATGATAAATGTAAATGCAATTTGTTGCCTAAAAATAGTAAAATATTGCTTTTCCGGAGGATGTTTTATGCATGCAAACTTTTATGAACAGCATTATTACAAAAAGCCTTCCTTTCCGATTATTTTCCATTACGACGTATTAAAGCGCAACAGTCAAATCTATTTTCATTGGCACGAAAACATAGAAATTCTTTACTTCACCAAAGGCAAAGGGGAAGTTATCAATGGCGGAAAAGTTTACACTGTTGAAGAAACCGGTATGGTTGTAATTAATGCCAATAGCATACACAGCATCCGTCCTCTTGAAGAGCAAGTAGAATATTATTGCTTAATTGTGGATAAAAATTTTTGTGAAAACTTAGGATTTTATGTAGAAGAACGATTCATAAAGCCGCAAATTCACGACCGGCAGTTAAACTCCTTCTTTGATGATATTATCAGCGAAATGAACAATAAAAATTCTTACTACGAATCTGCCGTACTTTATCATATTGCAGGAATGCTGCTTTATTTGTATCGCCATTATGAATCCGTAAACGAAGAACAAGTGCAAATTCATCCTCAAAAAACAAAGATGGTAAAGGTGGGATTAAGATATATCCGGGAGCATTTTCATGAAAATATTTCCGTTGACGATATTGTTTCCGCCGTAGGGTTCAGCAAATATTATTTTCTGCGAACTTTCAAGGAATTGACCCGGAATACGGTCATTCATTATTTAAACACCATTCGGATACAGCGAGCATGCCAGCTTCTTGCGGAACAGAATATAAGCATTAGTGAAATTTCTTCTCTTTGCGGCTTTGACAGTGCTTCTTATTTTACCAAAGTGTTTAAACGCTATACAGGACAGTTGCCTTCCGAATATAGGCACAGTCTTTTAAAAAAGCAACAATAAAAAATAAAATCCCTCAAACCGCATGGTTGAGGGATTTCTATTTTTAATGCTCATTGTTTAATTTCCGAATAATATCTCGTGCCACTACAATACCCGTAACAGAAGCTTGCATTAATCCTCTGGTAATGCCCGCCCCGTCGCCAATGGTATAAAAATTATTGATCGATGTCTCAAAATGATTATTTACATCAACTTTGCTGCTGTAAAACTTAATTTCACAGCCATATAACAGGGTATTCCTTGAGTATAACCCTGGTGCCAACTTATCCAAAGCTTTCAGTGTTTCAATAATCGACATTAAGTGCCTATGGGGCAAAGCAAAACTTAAATCTCCCGGAACCGCACTCTTTAATGTGGGTACAGTGGTTGACTTTTCCAACCTGCTGTAATCGGTTCTGCGGCCTTTTAAAAGGTCGCCAAGTCTCTGTACCATAATTCCGCCGCCTGTAAGCATGTTGGCTAATTGGGCGATATATTTTCCATACTTAATGGGCTCATTAAACGGTTCGGTAAAAGTAGTGGATACAAGCAGTGCAAAATTTGTATTATTGGTCTTCAACCGGTCGTCCGCATAACTATGTCCGTTGACTACGGCAAGATTTCCGTCATAATGTTCTTCCGATACAACACCACCGGGATTCATACAAAACGTTCTTACCTTGTTTTCAAAAGTGTCCGAATAATAGATAAATTTTGCTTCGTATAAATCTTTTGTCAAGTGGTCCATAACCGAATTAGGCACTTCAACCCTTACACCTATATCAACAGCATTGTTCTTTGTAGATATTCCTAGTTTATGGGCCTGTTCCGTAAGCCATTGTGCCCCTTCACGTCCTGGAGCAGCAACAACATAGTCTGCGGTAATTTCTTCCGGTTCTTGTCCCTTTGTATGAGCAAGAACACCGGTAACCTTTCCATCGCTACACAATATATCCGTAACTGAAGTTAATTCTCTAAATTCCGTATTCGTTTGATGAATAAGATAATTATACATTCCTTCCAGTATATCAAATGCCTTTTCTGTACCAAGATGCCTCACCGGACAAGGCAGTAACTGAATATTATACTTTGACGCTTCATACATAATTTCATCCACACGCTTATCATTTTTGCCATAAACCGTCTTTTGCGCTCCAAAACTCAAATAAATATCATCTGCATATTTGACTAACTCCGCTGTTTTTTCACTACCAATATAATCCTTCACATTACCGCCTACATCAATTCCCAGCGATAACTTACCGTCACTAAATGCTCCTGCTCCGGACCAACCATTTACAATAGCACAAGGGTCACACTTTACGCATATTCCGGTTTGTCTTGCAGGGCATTTTCTTTTATGAATTTGTCTTCCTTTATCCACAATCAGTATGCTTAATTGATCATTTTTTTTCGTCAATTCCAAAGCTGTAAAGATTCCCGCAGGACCTGCACCAATGATAATTACATCATAATGTTTTTTCATATGCCCAACTCTTCCTTTCACGCATTTAAACATGAACATAGACAGTAGCACCTGCCACTGTCTAAATCATCATCGCTTTCTAATATACTTAAAACACAAACAATATAATAGCAAATTCCCTTATAAAAATCAATAAAAATCCGAATATTTTTTTGAAGAAACAAAAAAATATTCGCATATGCTTTAGTCAATTTCTACCTTGTTAAATAAATACCACATCAATAATTGAGACAATCCGAAAATAAATACCATGGTCAAAATAAATTGGATATCATTCGGCACAAGCAGCAGCATAAACACCCCTATCACCCTGCCTATATTTAAATATACTTCACGAACTACAAGTCCTTCAATTCTGCGTTTAACACTATTGGGCGTTCTATGAATAACCGAATAGATGATAGCCGCAGACGGATTATTGATAAAAGTAATAAAAAATGATGATACAATCCCATACAAAAACAATGTTGTAATATTAAGTTTGATTAAAAAAATTCCGCCGAATAAAGCAAATATAACAGCTCCTGCCAGCATATATTGCTTTCTTGTATACGGCCGCATTCTTTTTGATATCATGTAAAATGAAAACAATTGAACGGCGGATACTAAAAGTGTATACAATCCGATATAAAACTCACTGTTAACAATTGTATACAACAATATATTAATAAGAAAAGCCATAACCCCTTCACGAAGCCCTCTTAATGATTCACCCGCCATAATATAGGCCCAATTTTTCTTTCGAAAAGGCATCATTAATATGGACTTTAGGTAGTATTGTCTCGTTACTTTTTTATTCGGTATTCGAAAACTGAAAACAGCTGCTATAACAAATAAGATTAACGAAAGAGAAAATACCGTTATATACCCATTGTTCCCTTTTAAGTATTGTATAATCACTCCTGCTGCAAACGGAGCCACCATGGTTGCAAAGGAAACAACAAGCCCTTGAATGCCCATGACATAATCCCGGTTGTCGTCACTGGAAAAATCATATCCCAACACATTGTAACTCACATAATAAAAGCCACCGCTGATACCTGTTAAAAAACCGAGAAGCCAGGCGTACTTTGGAGCATCTGCTTGTACAAGCAGTAACACAATAAATAAAATGCTGTAACATATAATGCCGATGCGAAGATTGGCCGTTAAAGACGCTTTTTTTGCCAACCAGCCTGCAAATATAAAAACAATGGGAACCGTTGTAAAGTTGCACAAATTATACAAAACAACAATAGCGAGATTTTGCGCTTTCTTCCATAAAAATATATTAATAAATGTATTGGACAACCCCACACCCAGTAAAAAAACACCATGGACGATTAATAATATGATTAATTCCGATGAAACATAAGCCTGGGGATGAAACTTGCCTTTAAAATATATTCGTATCGATTGAAAAAGATTCATGTGTTCCCCCCTCTAAAGAAATAAGACATCACCCGGGATGTCTTATTCTACGTAAAGGTATATGACAAAAAATTATTTATTTTTGCTTTCCAAAAACTCATTAATGTCATTAACAAGCTTTTCAGGATCAACACCATGTACCGCACATGCTTCAGCAATGGTTTCGCCGGTTGCTGAAGGACAACCCAAACAGTGCATTCCAATGTTCAGAAAGAAAGGTGCTGTTTCCGGATCCATTCTTAATACATCGGAAATAATTGTATCTAAAGTTACCTTTGGCATTTATTCCCCTCCTTATATATTAAAACAATTCACTTTAATTATTATACACCAATATAATAGGAAAATGCAACAACTTTGCCTAATTTAATCGATACTGAAGTCTTCCGATTTTATACATATCATTTCCTTGTGAATCGATGATAACAATAGCCGGAAAATTTTTTACCGTTAGTTTTCGAATAGCTTCGGTTCCCAAATCATGATATGCCACTATTTCTTCATGAAGTACCGTCTCGGCAATGAGAGCACCTGCACCGCCAATGGCTCCAAAATAAACCGCACCGTATTTTATCATGGAATCTACCACCTGTTTGTCTCTTAGTCCTTTTCCTATCATTCCCGTCAATCCTTTTTCAATAAGGAACGGAGCATAAACGTCCATTCTCCCGCTTGTAGTAGGGCCACAGGAACCTATTACCTGTCCTGGCTTTGCCGGACACGGTCCGGCATAATATATAATCTGGTCTTTTATATCAAAAGGAAGCGCTTCCCCTTTGCTCAATGCTTCTATCATTCGTTTATGTGCAGCATCCCTGGCTGTATAAATAATTCCGGAAATCAGTACCTCATCGCCTGCACACAATGATTTTAATTTTTCTTTGGTTAATGGAGTTTGTATTTCGATTGCCATGGAGTTCCCTCACTTTTATAATATAAAACAAATGTCGTCCATTTAATATTCCATGTAAAGTACACAATAATAGATTGTATTGTTTATTACATCAATTCCTCCTATATGTAACTATCGTCATCCACAATGAATTCTCGAATACTGTCCAATATATAATCGGCTCCCATATCTTCAAAATAACTTTTTGCCTTTTTACCTGCAACGCCTGTCAATACAGCGGCGAATTTACAATTCATCGCTTTTGCAGCCATAATGTCCGAACCCGCATCGCCGACAATTAAAGCCTTTTCAATGACCGAAGGGTCGTAATCTTTATTGAGAAGTTTTTCATCGTCATAATCTTTGCCGTAAACTGCTTTTAAAAATACATACGGGTGCGGTTTAACAAGTTTTATAGTTCTCCCTCTTTGATTCAATTTTTCCTCTGCATTGATTACGTCAGTATATGTAATAAATGCACGTTCATCAAAATACTTTTTGACATCCCAATCCGCCAAAGGTCGCTCAATTTCAGGATAAGGCCTGCCGGTGCCAATACCCAGCCGAATTCCGCTTGAAGAAAGCGTACGTAAAATTTCCTTCAATTCTTCCAAAGGCACAATGGGCTGTTCAAAATACACTAATCCTTTTTTTCCCGGCTGAGTCGGTTGAATACCGTACGTCTTGTAATACACTTCATCTCCAAGATACCACTCCTGAAAAACCATCTGGCACTTTTTCCACAACTCTCCATGTCTGGAGAAATACTTTCGTTCCCTTCCGGTCACTTGATGAAGCCTTTCTTCAATAAACGTGTAAATTTCCATGCCGCTCTCGTGCTGTTGTGTCCAAAATTCATAGATATCATAAAAGGTATCGGTCTGAATCATCATGGCACTGCACAATACAACAAAAGCCAAGTCCCAATTTGTATTAATACCTTTGTCCTTCAATAATGAAATTAACCTGTCATTGGAAAAGACATCATGGCTGATTTCCTTAATCTCTTCTAAAGACAAATCGAACTTTATATTTTCTTTGCCATAATAATTACGGCTGTTCAGCATCTCATAAACGGTTAACGCAGCGGCATTCCAATAATTTCGTTCGCTTGTAATCACACCATCCATATCAAAAATAACAGTATGAATATTTTCTAAAAACGGTGCAACTTTTTTTCCCATAAAAATACCTTTCTATTTTTTTTCTACTTCAAATTCTATTTTACCTGCAACGCCTGATGTCATGCCTTTCCGTCTTTCACTAATCATTAATGCACGATGAAGAGCAACACCCAAAGAACGGTAAATAGCCTCCCAAATGTGATGCCCGTTATGTCCCTTTAATAAATCAATATGCAATGTGCATACAGCACCTTGTGCAAACCCTTCCAGGAAAGTTTCAAGGTCTTCACTTAGTATTCCTTCTGTTTGTACAGGAACCTCATTCTGACCGTAATCCATGGAAAAATACGTCCTGTTTTCAAAGCTGACGGCTGCCCTTGCCATTGCCTCATCAATGATTCCTATTCCGTCACCAAAGCCCACAATACCGTTTTGCATATTATCCCTGATATATTCACCGACAGCCTTTCCAAAAGTAATTCCTACATCTTCACAGACTAAATGACTTAGATGAAATTCGTCCAATTGAACCTCTACTTCAATGTTCATTTCAGCTCTCCAGGCAATATGCTCAATCATATGATTTAGGAAAGGTATGGGCGTTTTTATCCGTTTTCTGTAATCCGGCTTTAACGGATGAAAATCCAAGGTAACACGAATTTCTGATTCCGTTGTTTTTCTGGTAACCGTAATTATTTTGTTTTTAATCATGATGGATGACTTTCCTTTCTTAATTTAGATTTTTTACAGGCAAATACAACCAAATATCGTCAACTTGACATTCCATATACGCTGTTCATTTTGTAGGAACACCATATGTGGCGTCCGCTTCAGTAAATATAAAATTATTCAACGGACACCATGTATGGTGTCCCTACAGGAAATACAGATTTATACTTTCCTTTCCTTCACCGCTAATCCATGGGTATCAAAGCCTTCTGCCCTGGCAAAAGCATAAGCTTTGTCTCTGACTCGCTCAAATCCTTCTTTGGTTACATATCCTACTGAAGACCTCTTAAGAAAATCCAATACCGACACGCTGGAATACGTCTTTGCAAAACCACCCGTAGGCAATATGGCATTGGGCCCAAGCAGGAAATTGCACAGGGTAATCGGTGTGTATTCGCCTAAAAGAATCTCTCCTGCATTTTTTATTTCCGGAAGAATATCAAAGGGATTCTTGGTCATAATCTCCATATGCTCAGGAGCATATTCATTCACAAAATCAATGGACTGTCTAAGAGATTCCGTTATAACCACCCCACCGTATGTAGAAAAGTTGGTTAATACAAATTCTTTTCTCTTTGGAGATATTTTCTCTAATTGTTTTTCAACGATTGGAATTACTTTATTGACCAACTCTTCGCTATGGGTTACCAATAATGCCGCAGAATCCGGACCGTGTTCTGCTTCTATCATCCAGTCTAAAGCCACTTTTTCCGGATCCGCATATTCATCCGCCAGAATAATGGACTCACTTGGGCCGGCAGGAAGACCTGCATCGATGTAATTGCTTAATACTCTTTTGGCAGCCGTGGCATAAGCATTTCCGGGCCCGATGATTTTATGACATTTAGGAATGGTTTCGGTTCCAAATGCCACCGCAGCAACGGCCTGAATTCCACCAACCTTATATATTTCAGTAATTCCTATTATTTTTGCTGCTGCAAGCAGCGTATCATCAATACTTCCTTCTTCGTTAGGCGGTGTTACAACCACAATCTTCGGGACCTTTGCTACCACTGCAGGGATCCCTAGCATCAACAAAACCGACGGGAAACTTCCTTTCCCTCTGGGCACATACAGACATACGTCCACTATCGGAGTAACCTTTTCTCCTACCATAAGCCCCTTGTCCACATTGGTAAACCACATTTCTTCCGGTAACTGTTTCTCATGAAAAGCTCTTATGTTCTTAGCGGCATATTCAATGGCTTCCCTGGTTTCCGGATCAAGCCTGTTGTAACCCTGTTCGATTTCTTCGGCAGTTACTTTCATGGTACCGGCCGTAAGTTTTACTTTGTCAAATTTTTCGGTATACTCTAATACAGCTTTATCCCCTTCTTTTTTTATATGCTCTGCTATCTCCGCTGCCAGTTTCATATGCTCACTAATATCAATTTCCGCTCTTTTTAATATGTAATTTTTCTTTTCTTCGGTTAATTCATTTAATCGATAAATGTTCATTCTTCCACCCTCCATATCTTATTCCGTACCTTATTAAAGCTATTATAATGTAATTCATGGATAAGTTCAACAATGAATTCTTTTATTGTACTAATTTTTTATAGTATAGGAAAGTTCTATCATAAACTTATAAATCCCGAATAAATTTGGCTTTGAAGGTTGATGATAGTTATAGGTAAAAAATTTTTGAAAGATTTTTTTTAAAATTCTTGACTTTATATTCATATGTAGATATATTGAATAGAGAAAATAATCACCTTATTAATATGGGGGAAAGTAAAAAATGTCAGAAGATATCATAAGGTTAGTCAATGTATACAAAGAATACGACGGAAGCGAAGCTTTAACAGACATCAATCTGACCATACGCAGAAATGAATTTCTTACTTTATTAGGACCAAGCGGATGCGGCAAAACAACAACATTACGAATTATCGGAGGTTTTGAATCTCCCACATCAGGAAAGGTGTTTTTTGAAGACCAGGACATTACTCATTTGCCTCCATATAAGAGAAAAGTCAATACGGTTTTTCAAAAGTACGCTCTTTTTCCTCATATGAATGTGGCAGAAAACATTGCATTTGGCCTGAAAATAAAAAAAATGGACAAGAAAGTAATTGAAAAAAAAATCAAGGAAATGCTTAGTCTTGTCAATTTGTCTGGCTATGAAAATAGATCCGTCGATTCATTAAGCGGCGGACAACAACAAAGAATAGCCATCGCCCGAGCACTGGTTAATGAGCCTGAAATTTTACTGTTGGACGAACCGTTAGGTGCACTGGATTTAAAACTTCGAAAAGACATGCAAATAGAATTAAAAAATATCCAGAAACGACTTGGGATTACCTTTGTATATGTAACACACGACCAGGAAGAAGCATTAACCATGTCGGATACCATTGCAGTAATGAAGGACGGTACCATCCAACAAATAGGAACACCGGTAGATATATACAACGAACCGAAAAATGCTTTCGTTGCGGATTTTATCGGCGAAAGCAATATCATAGACGGCATCATGGTAAAAGATTATCAGGTAGTATTCGCAGGACGAACCTTTGAATGTGTGGATAAAGGATTTAAAGAGAATGAACCAATTGATGTCGTCATTCGTCCGGAAGACGTAAAAATTGTGCCCGCAAGTGACGGAATGCTTTCCGGACAAGTACAATCGGTAGTTTTTAAAGGGGTACACTATGAAATGATTGTATTAAGCAACGGAATCAAATGGATGATCCATAGTACAATAGCAGAACCTGTAGGACAACAAGTGGGATTAATCATACTGCCCAACGATATCCATATTATGAAAAAGCAATCTGGTGATATGTCAAGAGATAAATTTTAATAAAAACAAAAGAAAA